>Ga0335078_10004620_pt1 | contig 20377 bp, 15 predicted proteins | sample Lox_Sample_32_FD_206711 | JGI IMG/M metagenome (GOLD analysis project Ga0335078, IMG submission 206711) | Soil microbial communities from Loxahatchee National Wildlife Refuge, Florida, United States - Lox_Sample_3.2 | ecosystem: Environmental > Terrestrial > Soil > Wetlands | place: USA... | reverse complement strand
CAAAGGAGTTTGAACACATCCATCAAGAGCTGGTGGATTCCTGGCACCCCGACGACAGCATGCAAGCCATGGTGGTGAAGACCATTGCGGACAAGACCTGGGAAAAGCTGGAGTTGCGGCGCGACTCGCTGGAGAGCCGTTTGACGGCTTTCCAGTGCGACCAGATCGAGGGGCAGCGGCAGAAACTCCGTGCGCGTCGCTGGCAACCCGGCACGGTGCCGGGCCCGGGCGAGAGGCCGGGCCTCTGGCTGGCTGAGGACTCCCCCCAGAAATTCAGAGACATCTATGACGCCCTCGACCATTTGCAAGAATGGGCTGAGAATGACGATTGCCCCCACGAATACCCCGAGACGATGGACATGCTTTACGGCGACCTCCGGACCCGCGCCGGCCAGAGGATCAGGGAACTGTTCATTGAGATGGTCACGGAGGACGAGCCGCCGGCAATCCGCAAGAAAGCTCAGCGAGAGCTGCCCAAGTGGATCGCCCAGGAGAGGCGGGACGTGCAACGGGAGCAGGAGTTGTACCAACGCGAGTTGACGCTACGCACCAGACGGCCCCACCTCTCGGAAAAGGAGTTCGTGGCCCGGGAAGCGGCCTTGGACCGGCAGATCGCGGAACAGGCGCGGCTGTTGTTGCAATTGAAATCCAAGCGGTCCTTGTGGGCGCTCCAACCCGAAGCGGGCGAGGCGGCGGGCCCGGCAGTAGCGCCCGCGGTCGGGCCCGTGACGAAGCCCATGACAGGGGAACAGGCGCGGCCGACGGGCACCCGGGGCGAGAAATCCGCAGCCTCCACCGCGGCGATCGCGGAAACAACCCTGAATGGCCATGCAAACCCAATAGATAGCTTGGAATCAACAGCTTGACTCAAAAACCAAAGCCAAAGCAAACCCAAACCAAACCCAAGGCAAACCCAAACCAAAGCCAATAAGTCCTTTAGATTTGAAAGCGCTTTGGGAGCAAAGCCAAACCAAAGCCAAAAGAAAGTGACGAGTGACCAGTGGCGAGTGGCCAGTGATTGAGCGATTTTGGTGATTGCGTGATCGGGTGATTGACGAAAGCAGAGTGCCACGCGCTTTTCAATCACGCAATCACTCAATCTCCCGATCACCCAATCACTCGCCACTGGTCACTCGCCACTACTGGGAGTTCACTCTTGCCCACCCTACGGCAGTTGAGTTAACGTTAAGCCTGGATCGATGGATCGAAGAACGCTGTTCAAGTGGTTGCTGGGGACGGGCGCGGCCGGCGGGCTGGGTGCAGGTTACTACGCCTACCGTGCTAACCTTCACTCACGCGGATCGCTCCCTCCAGGGGCCGAGGGGCCCGCTTCCAGCGGCGGCCCCTCCGGTGGACCGACCGGCTCGGCGGCGCCCTCCGGCACCGGCTTTTCCATCCAGTTGACGGACGTGACCCAGGACGCCGGGATCGCATTCCAGCACAACAGCGGCGCCTTCGGCAAAAAGTACCTGCCGGAAACGCTCGGCTCCGGGTGCGCTTTCTTCGATTATGATAACGACGGATGGCTGGATGTTTTGCTGATCAATAGCATGGACTGGCCGGGTCACGTTCGCGGCCGCACCACGATGAGGCTCTATCGTAACAACCGGCGGGGCGGCTTCACCGACGTGACGCACGCTGCCGGTCTCGAAGTGGAGATGTATGGCATCGGCGTGGCGGTGGGTGATTACGACAACGACGGATTCGCCGACCTCTACATCACCTGCTACGGGCAGAACCACCTCTTTCACAACAACGGCAACGGAACGTTTACCGACGTCACCCGCCGCGCCGCGCTGGGCGGTTACGCCAGTCTGAGCACGTCGGCTCTCTGGTTCGATTACGATCGTGACGGCCATCTCGACTTGCTGGTGGCCAACTACGTGCGCTGGTCGCCGCAGATGGACATCTATTGCAGCCTCGACGGCAAGACGAAGTCATATTGCACGCCCGAGGCCTACCCCGGCACCACCTGCTGGCTGTTTCGCAACCGCGGGGACGGAACGTTCGAAGATGTCACCGGCAAGGCCGGCCTGCACGACGCCACCTCCAAGTCGCTGGGCTTGAGCATGCTGGATTACGATCTCGACGGCTGGCCCGACGTTTTCATCGCCAACGACACACAGCCCAACAAGCTGTATCACAACAACGGTCATGGGGGATTCGCGGAGACGGCAGTTTCGGCGGGCGTGGCGTTCAGCGAGGATGGTGCCGCGCGCGCGGGCATGGGCGTCGATTCCGCCGACTACGACAACTCGGGCTTGCCCAGCCTGGTGGTGACGAACTTCTCTCAACAGATGGTGGGGCTCTATCGGAACCAGGGGCACGGATTCTTCATCGACGAGGCGCCGCAGTCGGCGGTCGGCAGGTCCACCCGCCTCACGCTCGGTTTCGGCGTCTTTTTCTTCGACGTCGATCTTGACGGCCGGCTCGACTTGCTGGTGGCCAACGGGCACATCGACGAGACCATCCGCCGCGTGGAGTCGAACATCGCCTATGCCGAGTCTCCGCACCTTTTTCACAACGAGGGACACGGCCAGTTTCGCGACGTGGCCACGCTGGTGGGCGCTACCTTCGACCGGCCCAAGGTGGCGCGCGGCTGCGCTTACGGAGATTACGATAATGACGGCGACCTCGATGTCCTGATTACCACCAACAACGGACCTGCCTATCTCTTTCGCAACGACGGCTGCACCAACCACAGCATTCGGTTCCGCACCAACGGGACCAGGTCCAACCGGGATGGAATCGGTACCAATGTGCGTATCTGGACCCCGGAAGGAATGCGCTGGCTGACGGTGAAGAGCGGGTCCAGCTACCTGTCGCAGTCGGATCGCAGTGTGACTTTCGGTCTGGGTCAATTCCGCGGCATCGAGCGCGCGTTGCTCGAGTGGCCAAGCGGATGGAAGCAGGAACTCGGCAAGCTCGACGGCGACCGCACCTACGTCGTCGATGAAAGCAAGGGCATCGTGGCCGACGTGCCGCACCAGAAGAGGGGCTAGGGAGTAGGGAGTCGGGAGTAGGGCGGAACCACGAAAGGGAGATGGGAACTCAGCCACAACACGATCTTCTCGGCCAGATTCCGTCGCCCACCAAGCGCCTATGGATAGGGCTGTGCATCATTCTTTCCATTTTCATCGTATTCGCGGCCTATACCATTCGGGAAATTCGCTGGCTGGAAGACTTCCAGGTGAACGTGGTGCAACGAAACCGCAAGGCGTCGCTACAGCTTCTAAGGCTTCAGAACGACGCCTACTCCCTGGAGATCACGCTGCACCAGATGACGGATCCGGCGGCGCGCTATCCTATTCCTGAATGGCGGGCCGAGTTTGACCGCCTGCATCGCGACATGGACGACGCGGTGAACCAGGAGAGCAGCTTCGCCGTGCGCATGCCGGCCGCTGACGACAAACGCGCGCAGCTTCGCAACGCGTTGCCCGATTTCTGGGAGGCCATGGAGGAGGTGTTTACGCTGGCGGAAAAGGGTCACGAGGCCAGCGCGCGCGAACTCGCGCAGACAGAAGTGGAGAACGAGCGCGCCGTGATCACGGAGATCGTGGCCCGCCTGCTGCTTTTGAACGATCAGGCGCAAACCGAGGCGGCCGAGACCATCAATTCTGTCTACGGCAGGGTCAAGCGCGATATCTTGATTGTTATCGGCGCCCTCTTCCTGCTGGCGCTGGCCACCGGGCTTTACACCCTCCAGGCTAATCGCAAGACCTTCGAGAGGCTGCAGCACTTGGCGGAGCAACTCCAGGTGCAGTCGGAGCAATTGCGCAAACTGTCGTGGAAACTGATCGACGTGCAGGAAGCGACGCTTCGGCAGGTGGCGCGAGACTTGCACGACGAATTCGGCCAGATCCTGACAGCCATCGGCACCATGCTCAGCCGCGCCGGCCGCCGTGCCGGCGAGGCGGATTTGCGGCTGCTGGGTGACGTTGAGGAGGTCCGGAAAATCGTGAGTGAGACGCTGGAAACCGTGCGCGACCGCTCGCAAATGTTCCGCCCTGCCATTCTCGATGATTTCGGGCTGCGGCAGACGTTGGAGTGGTTCGTGGCTCAATTCTCGCGACAGACGGGCATCGACGTTCACTTCCAGGCCCGCCTCGCCGACGGCTTCGTCCCCCCCGAGGCGGCGATCCAACTGTATCGCATCGTCCAGGAAGCGCTCAACAACGTGGCCCGCCATTCCCACGCCCACGAAGCCTGGGTTACACTCGATGAGCACGACCAGGGGCTCGATCTGGAAATACGAGATCAGGGAGCCGGCTTTGAGGCCGGCAGCGAAGCCGCCCGCTCGCGCGGTGGCGTCGGCCTGATGGGAATGCGCGAGCGCGCCGAGCACCTTGGTGGTACTCTGAGCATCCAGTCAGCGTGTGGAGACGGGACCACCGTCCGGGCGTCGGTTCCACTGAAGGCAGAAAGTCGAGTGACAAGTGACGAGCGCAGTGGCTAGTGACGAGTGGCTAGTGAGGAATTGCCGATTGACGATTGTCAATTGACGATTGGAAGACAGACCCGGACTGCGTTAGAGTCGATCGGGAGTGCTTTTTCAATCGGCAATCGGCAATTCTTCACTAGCCACTAGCCACTAGCCACTTCTGAACAGCGTAGGGGAAGCCCGCGCAAGGAGAGAATCATGGCGGTCACGGAAAAGAAGATTCGCGTATTTCTGGCCGACGACCACACGCTGGTGCGCCAGGGCTTCCGGCGCATGCTGGAGGATGACCCGCGCATCGAGATCGTGGGCGAGGCGAGCACGGGGCTGAGTGCGGTAGACCAGTGCGCGAAGCTCAAGCCGGACGTCGTGGTGATGGATCTTTACATGCCCGAATTAGGCGGCCTCGAGGCCATGGCAGAGATCCTCAAGGCGAACCCGGAGACGAAGGTGCTGATCTTGAGCATGTATTCCAACGAGAATTACGTGCGGAAAGCCTTCGAGCTGGGCGCCAAGGGCTACATTCTCAAAAACGCCATTGAAGTGGACCTGACGCGCGCCGTCATGGCGCTGATGGAAGGTGGCGCCTACATGAGTCCCGGCATCTCCAACATCGTCATTGAGAGTCTCAAGTCCGGCAGTCTCCAGGATACTTCGCAGGACCCCTACGAGCAACTGACCCTGCGCGAGAAGGAAGTGCTGCACCTGATCGCGCAAGGAAAATCCAACAAGGAAATCGCAACGCTGCTCAACATCAGCGTCAACACCGTGGCGGTCCACCGCGCCCGGGTGATGGACACGCTGAACATTCATCGTACGGCGGAGTTAGTGCTTTATGCCGTAAAGAAGGGGCTGGTTCGTCCGTGATCGCGGTGGAGTCAGGCGCTCGGCCCTGGCTTTGCCAAAAGATCAGGTGGGGATCTTTAAGTCATGCGGCCAGAGGATGAAGGACACAGCAGCGGTATTGCTTCCCGCTTATTCCGCCGGTAAACACGGAAGTCGTTGGCGTCGACGGTGATCACAACATGGCGTGGGTAGAGCTCGCTCATCCGAATCAAGCAAAGGTCAGCCAAGTCGGGCCGCCGGTCCTCGTACTGCGCGGCCAGCTCGCAGATACGAACGAGGTTCCGATTGCAGTCGAAGCTCAGTCGAAGCATCTGGTCCTGCACGAGCGAAAGCCCATAGACGCTCGACTCGAGGTGGAAAGCTGCTTCGGCCAGGACGGCCTCACAGGTCAAGAGAGGCTCGGTGATGCCTTTCGCGACTTCGAGGGCCCATCGATGATGCTGGTCGTCCCGATTGCCGAAGGCGACCACGAAACCGGTGTCGGCGATTCCCTTCATCGTCTGGAGAAACCCTTTCGCGAAGACAGATCGGCGGGGCCGCTCATCTTCCCGGCATGCTTCATAAAGCGCTGGGTTCCGAACTCAGCCTTCGCCCGCTCCAGTTGCTCACGGACAATGCGCCCGGCAGGCACACCAGTTCTCCGAGCCGTTTCACCTAACCAAGTCGCCAGTTCCTCCGTAAGACGTACTGTGATTGTGTGACCCATAAGGCAATAGTGTAATACGGTCTCATCCTGAAAGCCAAGCCGCCAGACGGTTCGTCTCAAGCCCAGTTCCAGCGGTGGTGATCTCTCGGGCTTGTGGTTTGCTCTCATTGCTGCTGCTGATCTGCAGGCTCCGCTCGCAGCGGTACTCGCCGCGCTCGCCGCACGATCGAAGCCGGCGGCAATTCCTCGGGCAGCGGGGCATCGGCGGGCGATACGCGAACCGAGACCCGCAACTCCTCGTCGGCGTTTCCTTTGTAGATGCCGCGGGTGGGAGGCACGTCCGCGTAATCGCGGCCCACGGCGACGCGGACGTGATGCACGCCCGAAACCAGTCGATTGGTGGGATCAAAGCCGATCCAACCCGGCCCGGGCAGCCAGGCTTCCACCCACGCGTGCGTGGCGCTTTCCGCCGAGCGCGGCTTCGATTCGTCGCGGTGCGAGAGGTAACCGCTGACGTAGCGACAGGGGATACAGAGGTCCCGTACCATAGCAATCATGATGTGCGCCAGGTCCTGACACACGCCTTGCCGACGGCGCAGCGCTTCGTCGATGGGCGAATCCACCTTGGTGCTGTTGGGCATGTACTCGAAGGTGGTGGCGATAGCGTTGTTCAGCTCGCGCAGGACCTCCAAGGGCCGATCCCGGCGTTCGGCCCGAAGCTCGCGCGCCAGTTGGCGCAGCAGAGGCGTGGGGGTAGCAAAGCGGCTCGGTGTCAGCATGTCCCAGTAATCCCCGCCGGCCACCTGAGTATCGAGGTCCTTCCAGTCGCCGCTACCGACGGTAGCGAGGTCGGGCTGGGGCTGCACCTCGACCAGAGCCTGGGCGGTCACGGTCAGTTCCGAAAAGGCTCCGGGAATATCGAAGTGGTGAACGATGTTGCCTAGAAAGTCTTGATAGGACATCACCCGGGTCGGTGGGGTCACGCCCAGTTCGAAGGTCAAACAGCGCTGGTGGCCTTCGCTGCGCGGCTGCGTGCGCACTTCCATCACGCCCTCGCGGACGGGGTGACTGTACCGAAACTCGGTGCGGTGCCGTACGGTGTAAAACATTGGCCAGCTCTCAGCTCCCACTCTCAGCGATCAGCGCTCAGCCATCAGCTTTCAGCAAGATCACCCGTCCGGGTTGCTGATGGCTGAAAGCTGAGAGCTGACGGCCCCCTAAACCGCCGCCCCCACCATCGACGCAATCGGATAAGCCACGTATACCGCGTGAATCTCCGAGTGAATCTGAGCGCATTGCTCCCGGACGCTTTGAAGGTACTTGTGCAGGCTCCCGGCGATGATCTCATCCACGGAGCTGAAGCTCAACGTCGCTTGCAACCGACCAGCGAGACGGTTGAGGGCATCGGCCTTCGCGGTGGCGGTGATCTCTCCGATCTGGCTGAGGGCCCTTTTGATACGCTCGGCGGAGAATCGCACCGAGTGGGGAAACTCTGGGTTCAGGACCAGGAACTCTGCGATCCGCCGCGGGCTCAACTGGGCCGTATACACCTTGCAATAGGCCTCGAAGGCGGTGCAACTCTTCAGCAAACCCACCCACTCCAGGTGGTTGGTTTCCTCGATCTCCTGATCAAAGGGATGCGGAAGACGACGGAAGTGGACATCCACCAGCGTAGCTGTGGCTCCGGTGCGCTCGAGGAAGCGCCCGAGCCAGATGAAATACCAACCTTCGCCGTGCGTCATCGTGGAGTCGGTGATGCCCTGGAAGAGATGCGCGCCCTCTTTGACCAGACGGAAGAATTCGTGCGGCTGCGAATACCAGATTTCCTCCGACCCGCCCTGTGCAACCTGCAAGTACAAACGGTTAAGCTGCTCCCACATTTCCGAGCTGATTTGCTCGCGGACGTTGCGGAGATTTTCCCGCGCCGCCGCCACGCAGCTCACAATCGAGGCGGGATGGGTACCATCGAAAGTCAGGGTTCGCGTCAGGCTGGGAGCATCCGCTTGCCCGCCGGAAACTGGCACGATCTGCAAGCCTTCCAGCAGGTGGCCCCAGCGCCGCACCGCCGCGTCCGGCGACTGGTCGAGCATCAGGTGCATTCCCACGTCGAGCAAGCGCGCGGTGTGCTCCGCCCGCTCCAGGTAGCGGCTCATCCAGTACAGGTTGTCGGCAACGCGTGAAAGCATGTCTTTGAAGAGTCGAAAGTTGACAGTTAAAGGTCGAAAGTCAGGAGCCGCCGTCTTCCAGCTTTCGACTTTTGACTTTTGACTTTCAACTCATTCCCGCAACACCCACGTATCCTTGCTTCCCCCGCCCTGCGACGAGTTCACCACCAGCGAACCGCGTCGCAGCGCCACTCGCGTCAGTCCGCCCGGCACCAGGGTCACCCGCTCGCCGTAGAGAATATAGGGCCGTAAATCAACGTGGCGAGCCTCTACCTGACCTTCAATGAAGCAGGGGGCGCGCGAAAGCGCGAGGGTCGGCTGGGCAATATAGTTGCGAGGGTCGGCCAGGATACGATGGCGGAACTCCTCGCACTGCTCGGTGGTGCTGTGGGGCCCGATCAACATACCGTAGCCGCCCGATTCCCCCACCGCCTTCACCACCAGTTGCTCCAGGTGGTCGAGCACGTAGTTGAGGTGGGTCTTATTTTCGCAGAGATAAGTTTCGACGTTGGGCAGGATCGCCTCCTGACCCAGGTAGTAGCGAATGATGGCCGGCACGTAGGCGTAAATCGCCTTGTCGTCGGCCACGCCGGTGCCGATGGCATTGGCCAGTGAGACCGAGCCGGCCCGGTAAGCGTTGAACAAGCCCGGCACGCCCAGGGATGAATCGGGGCGGAAGCTCAGCGGGTCAATAAAGTCGTCGTCGATGCGGCGATAGATCACGTCGACGCGTCGCAGTCCGGCGGTGGTCCGCATGTAGACCACGTTGTCGTGCACCAGCAGGTCTCGCCCCTCCACCAGCTCGATGCCCATCTGGTGAGCCAGGAAAGCGTGCTCGAAGTAGGCCGAGTTGAAGACGCCCGGCGTCAGCAGCACCACCGTAGGCTCGGCCCGATCCTCCGGCGCCAGCGAGCGCAGGGTAGCCAGCAGGGCCTGCCCGTAGTGATCGATGGGGAGGACACCGTAATTCCGGAAGAGATGGGGAAAGACCTTCTTCAGGACCTGGCGGTTGGCCAGCATGTAAGAGACGCCGCTGGGCACGCGCAAGTTGTCTTCCAGGACGGCGAAGCTGCCATCGGGCAGGCGCACCAGGTCCGTGCCGCACACCGAGACATAGGTGTCGCGCGGAACTTGCAGCCCGCGCATCTCGCGGCGGAAGTGCCGGCAACTGTAAACCAGGTCGCGAGGCACCACGCCGTCAGCAAGAATCTGGGCCTTGCCGTAGACATCTTTCAGGAACAAATTGAGGGCCCTGAGCCGCTGGGTGAGGCCGCGTTCGATGATGGCCCACTCGGAACTGGGAATGATGCGAGGCAGGAGATCGCTGGGGAAGATGCGCTCCGTACCCTCTTCGCGTCCGTACACCGTGAAGGTGATGCCCTGGTGCAGAAACGAAAGCTCGGCCGCCTGCTGGCTGCGCGTGAGTTCCTCGCCCGGCAGGTCGAGCAAGGTCTGATAAAGAGGCTGATAGTGCGGGCGCGGCATCCCCTCGGCGTCAAACATCTCGTCGTAAGCGGCATCGAGCCGATAGTTCGAGAACGGTTGCTCAAAGAGGTGCGGAGCCGAGGTTTGCAGAGTTCCCATGACGTCCAAGCGCCCAATCGGCGGTCGATTGGATTCGACGGATTATAGGGCGACTCGCGGAATCCAGTCAAATCAAGCATGCTTCTGGCTGGCCGAAATTCTTTTTATCGCCATGGAGCCTGAGGAGCTTGAGCCGCTCTTGAAAGGGACTCCGGTTGGTGTTATTATCATTTTGAAATAACGCCTTCAGAGGAATGGACCGGGCCGCAAACAAGCAGGGCGATTCCCCTCCGACTGTCCGAGGCGCGCGGTACCGTACGAGCTTGAGGAGCCCCTAATGAAACAGACTTCGTCCGTGCGTAAAGTCTGGCTGATTGTGAAGCGTGAGTACGTTACCCGCGTCAAAACTAAGGGCTTCGTGTTTGGCACGGTTGCGGTGCCTGTCTTCAGCATCGGCATCATGGTCTTCTCGATTTTCCTGGCTACCAGGCTGACCGATCACACCGTAAGGCTGGCCATCGTCGACAATGCCGGCGGACTCGCACCTACGGTGGCAGCGAGCTTGAACGTCAAGCTGCCGAACGGCAAACCGGAATTTGAGGTTATGCAAACCATCACCCGGCCTCCCTCGGAAGAGCTGGTCCGTAAGGAGTTGCGGGCGGCAATCCGCGGCGGCCGTCTCGACGCCTACCTGGTGATCAACAGTGGAGACCGTGCGGCCGAGTTTCACACTAAAAATCCGAGCGACTTTACACTGGTGCAACCGATTACCCGGGCGGTGAATGACGCCGTCGTCTCTTCGCGCCTGGGCGCGCGGGGCCTCCGGGTGGAGAATATCGCCGACGTCATGCGCGACACCGAAGTCAAAATTATAAAGATCACCAAGTACGGCGAAGCGGAAGAATTTGGCCAGACGTTTATCACCGCCATCGCGGTGTCGATGCTGCTCTACATGACGCTCATCATGTACGGCGTCATCACCATGCGTTCCGTGCTGGAGGAAAAGACTTCGCGCATCGTGGAGGTTTTGGTTTCCGCCGTGCGACCGTTCCAGCTTTTGTGCGGCAAGATCGTTGGCGTCGCCGGCGTCGCCTTTACGCAATACTTGATTTGGATCACTTCGGCTGCCCTGTTGGGAACTTACGGCGCCGCGGTCGTCAACAGCGTACGACCCACGGCCGATTTTCCGCGCATCCACCTGTCGCCCGCTCTTTTGCTCTACCCCGCCATCTTCTTCCTGCTGGGCTATCTGCTTTATGCCTCGCTGTACGCGGCGGTAGGCGCCGCCTCGTCTAACGAACAAGATGCCCAACAATTTCAATGGCCTGTGATGCTGCCCCTCGTCTTCAGCTTTATCATGTTCAACATGATCGTGCGCGACCCCAGTTCCCGCACCTCGGTGATTCTTTCCGAGATCCCCTTCTTCAGCCCCATCATCATGGTGCTGCGTATAGCCGCCGAGGCTCCCCCGTTCTGGCAAATTGCCCTCGCCATCATTCTGTTGACCTTGACGACGCTCGTCGTGGTCAGCGTTTCGGCACGGATCTATCGCGTCGGGATCCTGATGTACGGCAAGCGGCCGTCGCTCATGGAGCTTTTTCGCTGGCTCAAGTACTCCTAGCTTTGGCAGTTTTTGACCGGTGCTCCGTAGAGAATAAAGGGGATCAACCAAGGGTTTTGAGGGCCGCCGCGGGCACTGTGAGGCCACCGGACCCGCCGAAGCGTGGCTGTGAACGCCACCTCGCCTCCGGCCAGGTGGCTGGGCCCGGACGGAGAAGGGTTTGAGCAGGGAAGGGTTCCAGTCCGCCGGCGGTCACGCATACCTGCTGGGCGAGCTACGGTCGTTGCCTCGGCTCGTTCTACTTCCCGGCCTCCAGCACCCCTTTGAGGGCACTCAAGTAGCCGACGACGTGGTCCGGCTTTACCTCGTTGATCACCAGGTCCACAGGTTGCCCCCCGGCTCGGATGGGGAAGGATAGCGCCTCGCCCGCACCCTGGGTGTCCGGCAGTTCGTAGTCGTCGGCGTAAATATTCAGGGTACAACGTAAGTTCTTGAGATCGATCTTTGTCAATTGGAGACGTATGCCGCCCGCCACTTCCTGGCGAACTTCGGAGGGAACAAGGGTAAACTCAAAATAGTCGCGTTCGCCGAGCTTGCGCAGCTTTACGATCTCATTGTGATCGCGGGCAACGGGCGTGCCCGACGGGCTCAGCTTCCCCAAGGATCCAGCGGTCCTATCCTGCAACGCGTTTCCGGTTGTCTGAAGGTCCCGGCGAGCGGCAGTAAGCGCCCGGGGGGTGGCGAACTCGGCCCGAGAGAACGGATGCGGAGCGGTTGCCGACTCACGCGAAACTGCCCTCCCCTGGGCTTGACTCAAGGTCTCAATCTGCTGCTGGTAGGCTTGATCCTGAGTCGCCATTTGCTGGAAGAGTTCATCCAAGGCTACGCTCTCCTTGTCCAAATCCTTTCGCAGCTCCGCTTCCACGGCCGCGGCTCGGGCCTCGTGTTCCTGGCCTGACGCCGCCGCTTGCCTTAGTCGCATCCAGACATACATCTGGGACACCACCAGGAGCCCCAGAAGGCCAAAAAGCATTGAGGAAAGATAGCTGGTGGCGCGCTCAGGCTGCGGCTTGGGTTTGGCCTCCACGTCCGCCGACGACAAGGGTTCCTCCTCCGGCTCTCTGGCTTCCGCTTCCAGCGCGAATTGTTCCTTTAATGCTTCCCAATCCCGGTCTGGTGACTTTGCCTCACGCATACTGCGCAACCTCGCGGCTATCCACGCCTGGGTCTCCTCTTCATCCTGCATCTGCGCCCTCAGTGTTTCCGAATCTGTCATTTTTAGCTCCGTCTCTGGGAGCCGCTGAGCAGGCAGCCTCGCTCCGCGGCCAAAACCTACCGTCGAATTCTCGGTCCAAAGCGTGAGCGTGACCCTCGCTCGGCGGTGAGGGCAGCCGCATCATCGCCACAGAAGGGATATCGGCCGTTGTTTACCATGACTGGAGCCGCAGGATTCGCCTCGCGACTCATCCTCGGCAGCTGCGGAACGGTCGTCCCGCACGAAGATCACTTAAGTCGTGCTCTGACGTGATGACTGGCTGGGGACTGGGCTTTCTGTCGGGCTTGAAATCGTGTATCATCAGACCCTCGGGCACGTGTGCCTCGGGGAGCATTTCGAGTGTATTGGGATCCCGTCAAACAGCGCGCAGCTAAGGAACTCAAGAATCGGAACGCCCCTGCGGCCAACCAACGCACCCTCCGGTCGACTGACGGTACCCTTGGTCAGGGTAATGCACCGTGCGCCAGCAGCGCCCAAAGCTCGGCTCGGGAGCAGGTACCGCGATTGGCCTTTGTCGATAGATCTCGCTATCAGGCTTTCTGTGAAGCCCTGTCCGCATTCTGGGAAGCTGAACCCCCGGTGGCGGGGCTCGACCTCATCCGGCACCAGGCATGGCCGAAGGATCACCTACCGGTGCCCGGCCTCTTCTGCTCAGCCCTGCTTCACTTTTCTCTGACCTTCTTCTTGTTGCAGGTCCCTTTCGCCCTGTTACGATTCACTAACCCCAAGACCCCCGCCGCCGACACTGCGCCTCGGAAGGTCTACGACCTCAAAGTGCTCAAGCTTTCCGACTACTTTCCGGTTCTGCAGCCAGGTGGACCCGGGGGGCGACCCGGCAAGGGAGGTCGACTCAAAGAACCCCCGGCTCGCGGCGGCACGGTTCGCGACCCGCGAATCAGGATCATCTCCAATCCTCCATTCCCTGACAACACGCGGCAGACCATCATTCAACCGACGAATCCCCCCACGCTCAAGATTCCAATGGACATTCCGTTACCCAACGTCATCCTCGGCCTCAATGCCGCAGTCCCTGAGCATCCGGCGGAGCAGCATCCAGCTTCCCAGCCCCCGGTGGTCCCGAAGACCCAAACGGTGACTGTGAGCGCCGCTACCATTATGCCGTCCAAACCTCCTGACCTGGCTCTGCCAGTCTCGCCGATCCCGAACGCCTGGGCCGCTCTGCCTGTGCCCGTGCCACCCCCTCCGGCTGCGCCCCCAACCGCACCGAAGGCGCCGGCGGCGGAGTCGCGACAGCTCGCTGATCTCGGACCAGTCACGGGCCGGCAGGACGCTCGACAGTTAATCGTGGCAAGCGTCAATCCGGCGCCCCCCACTGACGTGATCTCCCTACCCCCGGGGCGGCGCTTCGGCGCCTTTTCAGTTTCCCCGGCAGGTGGTGGTGCGGGTTCGCCTGGGGGAACCGCCCGTGGAACTGGCAAAGGTGGTGCAGGCGGGATCGGAGAAGGCGGGGGCGGCGAGGGAAGCACGGGGCTCGGTTCGGGCGGCGAAGGTGGAGGTGGGGGAACATCGACAACCGGGTTAACAATCAGCGCCACCACCGACGCCGAGGTGAAACGAGGGGAGTCCGGCGTTATAGTACCGGCTCCCGCCGCGGGCTTGGTGTACAAGGTCACCGTGCCCGTGCGTCCTGTTCACAGCGGGATTGTAGTAACGGCCGGACCTGTGGGCGGCGGCGGCCTTCGCATATACGGTGTGCTCCGTGGTGGAAAGATTTACACCACGTACTTGCCGATGCCCGGCAAGAGCTGGATTCTGCAGTACTGCGTCCGTTCGGTGGACCCTCGCGGCACGCAAGTTGCTACACGAAGTGTGGAAGTTCAAATTGACCCTCCGCTGGTTCCTCCCTCCGCCGAAGACCAGTATGATTTCCACCGCCCTCCTCTCCCCAAGAACAAAGTAGGCGACATGATCGTCTTGAAAGGGCTCATCCGTGAGGATGGCTCCGTCGATGGCCTTAGTGTGTTGCAGGGTCTTGACGACACGGCGGACCAGGCAGCTTTAATTGCCTTCGGGCGATGGAAGTTTATCCCCGCAACGCGAGCAGGCAAGCCAGTGGAAGTTGAGATCCTGGTCGGCATCCCTGCACCTGCGGAAGGTTCGTGATGTGCTTCAAAGGAAAGATGATAGGTTCGATGAGTCACTCTTGTCAAAGGCGTGTACCCTTCCGTCCACAGGCGTGTCCCCTTTCGAACTCGAAGGGTGTCACCGAACGGTGCCTCGCTGTTGGACAAGATATCCCCCAGGTGTAACTCTTTGGGCCCAGAACCAATAAAACCCTCAGAGGGTTATCAATAAATTGGTACTTGACAAGGATCGAACTTTGATTAAAACTATCTGTGAGAAGAGCTAGAACGCTTGGTGTCGCCAGGAGCGGAGCGGCTGCTTTGCAATCGAACTAGAACGCTGGCTTGGAAGGGTATCCTTCCAGGCTCAAGTCCGGCTGCACTGAGGATTCTGTTGTTAGAACGGACCCGGGGGCTTCTGAAATCAAGATTTCTCTCTGAAATCAGCAACTGCGGCTAGTTTGTTTTTCTTGGAAGAGCACATCATGACACCAGAAGAACCGATCTGCCTTTGCTTTTTCAGCCCAGATGCGCGCTTCGCTGAGGTTATCGGCAACGCCTTGGGATCGGGCTTCGATTTCCGCATCCAAAACCGCACGGACACGGCTAGCGCGCCTTGGCAACAAGGGTGGCCGGACGTCGTGCTCTTGGACTTGCGCGACGCTGAGAGCGGCGCAGCGGTTGACGCGGTGCTCAAACTGATGGCTGACGTCAGGCACCTCAACCCTCCGCCTCCGATTGTCGTCATGACCGGCGACGACGACCGGACGTTGACGCGCAAGCTAATCGAGCACGGGAGCTACGATACTCTCGCCAGCCCTCCAGATATCGTCGAGCTTCGCCTGATCCTGCGCCGCGCCTTTAAGTTCCGAGAGGCCGAAAAGGAACTGTTTCTATGGAGGTCTCAGGAAAAATCGGCCGGACACCTCTTTGACCTGGTTGGGGCCAACGAAGCCATGCAGCAGGTGTTCGCTATGGCCCGGAAGGTGGCACCTTGTGACGTCAACGTGCTGATCACTGGCGAAACGGGTACCGGCAAGGGCTTGCTGTCGCGCGCGATTCATCGCTTAAGTCAGCGGGCGTCGGGGCCTTTTGTGGCGTTTTCATGCGCCAACATGCCGGAAACGCTGGTGGAGGACGAACTCTTCGGCCACGAGAAGGGCGCTTTCACCGGGGCGATTGCTGTGCGGCGCGGGCGATTCGAAGCAGCCGACCAGGGAACCCTGTTCATGGACGAAGTAGGCGACCTGCCCTTGGGCCTGCAGGCCAAGCTCCTGCGGGTCTTACAGGACCGTAGCTTCGAACGCCTGGGCAGCAGCGCCCCCCGAACCGCGGACATTCGTTTGTTATGCGCGACGCATCGGAACCTGGGAGAAATGGCAAAGGAAGGGAAATTCCGCGAGGACCTCTACTATCGCCTGAACGTTGTACAGATCCACCTGCCCGCGCTGCGTGAACGTCAAGACGGAGTGCCGCTCCTGGCCTTTCACTTTCTGGAGCATTTCGCCGCGCAATTTAAGAAACCCGCCAAGCGTTTTTCCGCTTTGGCCCTGCGTGCCTTGGAGGAATATCCCTGGCCAGGCAACGTGCGCGAACTGGAAAACGTGATTCAGCGCGCCGTGGTGCTGGCCGAAGGGCCGACCATCGAGATCTGGCATCTGCCGGCCTCCCACCGTGATGGTTTCGAGCAAACACGAACAGTGCATTCTTACGAGGAAGAAGTGCGCGATTTCAAGCGCCGGTTGGTGATGCGGACTTTGCGCGACTGCAACGGCAACAAGGCAGAGGCGGCTCGAATCCTGGGCCTGGCGCGTGGATACTTGCACCGATTGATCAACCAATTGGAGATTTTGCCGGAAGAGACAGGCGAAGCGGATCCCGAGCAGGCTTCCACAAGGGACCGGGTGATGTAAGTGCGGCCAGCGAGAAAAACTTATTCGGGCTTCGGGGTTCGGGATTTGGGGTCCGCTGAGAGAACGGGGGGCGAGGCTCGCAGAGGACCGGGATTCGGCACGTTCTGCCAACCACGGAATAGAACCCGGGAACCCTTTTTTCGCTGTGAGACCCGAAGCTGATCCCAAATCCCGGTCTTCTCGCGAGGCCTGTCCGGTTATAATGTGTTACAGCACCCCAGCCGACTCACCTGAGAGCTGCCCCACAATGACCTTCGCCGATGAATTCTGCTTTCCTTTCTTATTGAGGTCGCGAAACGCCGATGGAGGTTGGGGCTACCGGCCTGGGGCCACCAGCGGCGTCGAGCCGACTTGCTGGGCACTTCTGGCGCTCGCCCGCAGATCGAATCGCGGCCACTTGGACTTAGGGGCGAGCGACACTCGCCGAGCGCTTGCCCAAAGCAACGCGAAGGGCCCGGACGCTGTCGGCGCGGACCCAAACGCCGTTCGGCCCTACGAACGGCCGCCGAATGAGCCGGCCAGTGAGGATGAAGCCCTGAAGCTTGGCCGCCTGTGGCTGCATCAGGCGCAGTTGCCTGACGGATCCTGGCCGCCGTTTGCGGGCCAGCCGCAGGGTTGCTGGGTGACGGCATTAGCCTGCCTGGCGCTTCGCACCCACAAGGACTCAGCGGAGCGTGTCGGCCGCGGGGTCCAGTGGCTGTGCAATGCCTGGCCGGCCGAGGGCCGGTATTGGCGCCGTCTTCTGAATCGACTGCGGCGAAAATCGGCCGCGGCACGCCAAAATGACGCCCTGCGTGGTTGGAGTTGGACTCCAGGCACCGCGAGCTGGGTGGAGCCTACGGCCCTCTCTCTCATTCTGTTGAAGGCTCTCCCCGGGCACCTGCTTCCCCGCTCCTCTGAGAAGCGGAAGCGGCTTGCTGAAGCCATGCTCTACGATCGGATGTGCCTTGGGGGAGGCTGGAACGCCGGCAATTCGCTCGTCTACAACGTGGCCTTGGCACCGCGCGTAGGCCCTACGGCCTGGGCGCTGCTGGCTCTGCTCGACCGGCGAGACCGCGAGGAGAATCGGATGAGCCTGGATTGGCTCGCCGGCGTCTACCCCGAGATTCAGGGTCCGGGGTCGCTCGCCTTGGCCCACTTGTCCCTGGAAGCCTATGGCCGGCGTGTACCGGAAAATGAAAGTTCGAAACTCGGAAATGGAAATTCGAAACTCGAAGTTCAAAATTCGACCTCGGCCGTGGACGCTTTGCCGGCCTGGGAGCCTTGCCTCCGCAGCCGACACGCGGTGAATGGCTTCTTGATGAACGTCGCCGTAGCGGCCTGGGTAGTCTTGGCGTTGCAGGGCATGCCGGATTGGCTGCCTCAAAAGGTGAAAGTCGAGAGCTGAGAAGGGACGCAGATGATCCTGACGGCGGTGGCGAAACTGTACGACTTCAGCGGCCGCACGGTGGTGGTGACCGGCGGCACGGGAGTCCTGGGCAGCGAAATGGTACGGGCGCTGGTGGGCTGCGGGGCGAAGGTCGCCATCCTCGCGCGACACTTGCAAAAGGCTAGCTCACTGGTCTCCGAAATCGCGGCGCCGGGCCGGACCCTGGTGGTCCAGGGCGACGTCCTCGACCGCGAGTCCTTGCGCCAAGCCGCGCAGTCGGTGGTCGCCGAATTCGGGCGCATCGACGGCCTCGTCAACGCGGCCGGGGGCAATCATCCCCGGGCCACGACCAAGGCCGACCTGTCGTTCTTCGATCTGCCGGAAGAGGCCCTCCGTTTTGTCTTCGATTTGAATCTACTGGGCACCATTCTTCCCAGCCAGGTCTTTGGCCGGCAGATGGCCGAGCAGGGCGAGGGCGCGATCCTGAACGTCTCCTCCATGAGCGCGATTCGTCCCCTGACCCGCGTGCTGAGCTACTCGGCGGCCAAGGCGGGAGTCAACAGCTTTACCCAATGGCTGGCCGTGCATCTGGCCAGTGAGTACTCGCCGCGCATCCGCGTCAACGCCATCGCGCCGGGTTTTTTCCTCACCGAGCAGAATCGTTTCCTGCTCACCGACCAGCAGACTGGCCGGCTTACGGCGCGCGGTGAAAGCGTGATCCAGCACACGCCCATGGGCCGCTTCGGCCTGCCCGAGGACCTGGTGGGCGCGGTGCTCTGGCTTTTGTCGCCTGCGTCCGCGTTTGTGACCGGCGTGGTGGTGCCGGTGGACGGCGGATTCTCAGCCTTTGGCGGTGTGTAGGGGACGGGGAATTGACGATTGAAAAGAGGCGGCAATTGCCAGTGGTCGTTGTCATTGGTCAGCCGCCGCCCACCCGCAGTCGGCTGCTGCAAAGGACGAGTGACGGCCGACGACGGACAACTTCTTCAATCGGCAATCGGCAATGTCAGCGTTGGATTCGAGCCGAGCCGCCGCGGGCGAACGCCCGTACCTGTTCCAGCGTGGCCATGGTGGTATCGCCCGGGAACGTGGTGATGAGCGCGCCGTGTGCCCAGCCCAGCTTCACCGCCTCCTCCGGCGATTCGCCCGTTAGCAGACCGTAGAAAAACCCCGACGCGAACCCGTCTCCACCGCCAACGCGGTCGAGCACGTCGAGCTCTGCCGTGGGAGCGACGTAAGTGGAGCCGTCGATCCAGGCCACCGCGCTCCAATGGTGCCGGTTGCTCGAATGGACTTCGCGCAACGTGGTGGCGACAATCCTGACCTGCGGATGCGCGTCCAACACGCGGCCGATCATGGCCAAGAACGAACTGGGGTCGAGTTTCGACTTGCCGGCGACCTCCGGCCCGGCAATGCCAAGCCCTTTCTGGAGGTCCTCCTCGTTGCCCACCAGAACGTCCACGTGCTTGGCGATGCGCCCGATCACCTCGCGGGCGCGCTGGGGGCCGCCGGAGAAGTTCCATAGCTTTTCCCGGTAGTTCAGGTCGAACGAGACCACGGCCCCGGCGGCCTTGGCCGCCTTCATGCCCTCCACGATCAACTCCGCCGTCGTCTCCGAGAGCGCGGCGAAGATCCCCCCGCTATGGAACCAGCGCACGCCGGGCCGGAAAATCTGGTTCCAGTCGAAGTCGCCCGGCCGCAACCGCGCCCCCGCTTCATTGGCCCGATTGTAAAACACTACGGGCGCGCGCACTCCCTGGCCGCGGTCGCTGTACACGGTGGCGATATTCGGTCCAGTGACCCCGTCGTGCGGGAAGCGCTTGTAAAACGGTTTCACTCCCATCGCCTTCACCCGCTCCGCCACCAGTTCGCCGATGGGATAGTCCACCATCGCCGTCACCACCCCGGTCGCGAGGCCGAAGCAGTCCGACAGGTTAGCGGCGACGTTGAACTCGCCGCCGCTCACGTGCACTTGAAACTCATTCGCCTTGCGAAAAGGGATGATGCCCGGGTCGAGACGATGCACCAGGGCTCCCATGGAAACGAAATCGAGCGCGCTATCGGGACGAATCTCGAGACCATATTTCATCGTGCTGTCGCCCTCTCCACGTTTGGTGATCCCGGCCGGATCGCCAGCGAAGCCGCGCTGTGCCCAACCTTCCGCATGATCTCGATGCTATCCCCTGGCCCCGCCGCCGTCAATTCGCAGCCGCTGTGATTGAAGGAAACTACGTCCATCAGAGAGTTACTTCGATTGTCGTGACTCCGCCGGGCCGGGTGCTGACCTCCGCCTCGATCGAGAATCAGCCGGGTCCGCTAATAGACAAGAGCTGTATTTCCTACTTCATGAGGCCGTCGGAGGCCGAAGCGGCGTTTGGCGTTTCCCGCCCGCGTGCCCCGATCAACGTATCCCAGCGCAGCGCCGGACGCGATCCCCGGCCTTGGTGCGCCAACCGAATGGCCAGGTCCGCCATGTGTTTCACTGCCCAATCGAAGTAATGAGGGGTGAGCGAATGGAGGTCCATGTCCGGCGCCGGATTCATGAAGTCAATCGC
>Ga0335078_10004619_pt1 | contig 20377 bp, 9 predicted proteins | sample Lox_Sample_32_FD_206711 | JGI IMG/M metagenome (GOLD analysis project Ga0335078, IMG submission 206711) | Soil microbial communities from Loxahatchee National Wildlife Refuge, Florida, United States - Lox_Sample_3.2 | ecosystem: Environmental > Terrestrial > Soil > Wetlands | place: USA: Florida... | reverse complement strand
GGTTTGACTTCCGTCATCCGCCAAGGCTCAGAGAGAATTCTCCTCTCCAACGGTAAATTCCAGGGTAATAACACCGGCGAGGTCCAGGCGCAGGCCCGCTTCGCCCTGGTGCCGATCCTCTTCACTCGAGAATTCCAAAGAGCGATGGTGATCGGTTTGGGAACGGGCAACACCTTGCGAACTCTCTCGCTTTTCCCGTTCCAGCGCATCGATGTCGCGGAACTTGCGCCCGGCATCGTGGAGGCGTCGCGCCGGTGGTTTGAAGACGTCAACGGCCGGGTCTTTGACCGTGACCCTCGCGTTCACCTTTCGGTCGCGGACGGGCGTAATTTTCTATTGCTGTCCCACGATCACTACGATCTGATCACGATTGAAATCACTTCGATTTGGATGGCCGGCGAGGCCGATCTTTACAACAAGGAATTCTACCAGCTTTGCCGTGCGCGCCTGGGAGAGCGCGGGATTCTCCAGCAATGGGTGCAAATCCACCACATGCGAACTCAAGACCTCTTGATAATTTTCAATACCGCGCGCCAGGTTTTCCCGCACGTGGCATTCTTCCAGGGACCGGAGCACGGCGTGTTGATCGCCTCAGCCTCGCCGCTCGAATGCGACTACCGGCGGATCGAAGAGTTTGACAATGAACTCAGGATTCGACAGGATCTGTCGGCCATCGGCGTCCCGAGCATGACGTCTTTGTTGGGCGAACTCGTGCTCTACGGCGACTCCATGAACAAGGCCCTGGCCTGCCTGCCGGCGCTCAGCGGGCGCCCCGCTGATTTCGCTTCGACGGATTTCCATCCGTACCTGGAATACCAGACGCCTAAGGGCAATGTCCTTCCTTACAACACTGTCCCGATGAATCTCAGGTTCCTGCGGCAGTTCAGGCCTCCGTTGCTCCCACCCGATTTAACCATCGAGAACCTGCCTTCGGAAAACGAAAGGAATCTGGTACTCGGGTATGTTGCCGAGCGGCGCGGAGATCGCGGCGCGGCGCTCGATTATTTTCGCCAGGTCGGAGGCGCCTCCCAGCCTCTTGCGGAATTGGAAATCATGCGGATTCAGCCGCAGGCTGCGCCGCATGTCGAAGATCGAAAGCGGGTTTCAAAGTAGTCGCTCATGCCCGTCCGCTGACGGGCGCCTGGAAACCATGAAAATAGCTCGCGGATGGACGGACGTGGCGCGGGCGTCCCGCCCGCGGTCACGGGAGCATCCCGCTCCCGTGCGCGGGCAGAGCCTGTCCTGAGCGTAGCGAAGGAATGCCCGCGCGACAGCGGGCGAGACGCCCGCACCACATTTTCAGAGCAGGCCGGCTCGCAAGGAACGATTGGATAAGACAAGAGTCTGTGTCGGAACCCGCCCATCATGTCATCCTGAGCGCAGCGAAGGATCCCTGCAGTTTGTCGCAGCGAGCAGCTAAGCACCTGTGTGCGCGCGGCCTTCGGAATCAGGGTTGCGGCAGCAAGGCGGCGGGATTATGATTTGAATTCTTCCTGCCATTCGAACCTGATGGCGCAGTTACCTTGCTCAAAGGAGCATGCTGATGAATTCCGTTCGTGCTCGAATTGTGACTTTTCTGTTTGCAGCAGTGGTCTTGTGGACTGCGGTCTTGCCTGCGCAGGCTGCGCCGGCGATTACTCTCACCATCGATGCGACGCAGGCCGCGGAGAAGATTCTTCATACTCGCATGGTGATGCCCGTACAGCCGGGGCTGCTCACGTTTTATTATCCCAAGTGGATTCCGGGGGAGCACGATCCTTCCGGGCCCATCGGAAGTGTGGCGGGGCTGAAGTTCATGGTGGACGGCAAGGTAGTGCCCTGGCGCCGTGATCTCAGCGACGTATTCACTTTCCACGTACAGGCGCCTCAAGGCGCGCAAAGTCTCGAGATCGATTTTGACTACATCGAGTCCGGCGGAACGTTCGGCGGGTCCGCGACAGACAAGCTGGTGGTGGTGAGTTGGAATCAAAACCTGCTTTATCCCGCGGGCGTCCCGGCCGGGCAGATTACTTACCATCCGACGCTGCGCTTGCCGGAAGGCTGGAAGTACGGGACTGCGCTGCCGCTAGAAAGCTCGAAGAATAACGAGGTGACCTTCGTGCCGGTGGCGCTTGACCGCCTGGTCGATTCCCCGGTGATTGCCGGGGAATACTATCGTGCCGTGGATCTGACGCCGCCCGGCGAGGCGATTCATCACGAAATCGACATGGTGGCGGACAGCGCGGCGGCCCTCGAGATAAGCCCCGAATTGCAGAAGGGCCTCACGAATCTGGTGGCGGAGGCGGGCAAGCTTTTTGGCACGCGGCACTATCACAGCTATCATTTCCTGCTCACGCTGAGCAATCACGTGGCGCATTTCGGCCTCGAGCACCACGAGTCGAACGACAGCCGGGCTGAGGAACGCGGGGCAATCTCGCCGCAGGGAATTCGGGGCGTGGGAGACCTGCTCTCGCACGAATTCGTGCACTCCTGGAACGGCAAGTTTCGCCGTCCTGCGGACCTGAGCACGCCTGAATTCGAGACACCGATGAGGGACGATCTGCTTTGGGTCTATGAGGGTCTTACTGACTTCCTGGGCAATCTTCTGGCCGCCCGCAGCGGGCTCTGGACCGCCGATCAGTACCGTGAAAACCTCGCCACCACCGCCGCAGAACTCGGTCCGGGCCGGCCTGGCCGCACCTGGCGGCCGCTTCAGGACACCGCCGACGCGGTAGCCGGTTTGACCATGGGCCGCGGAGGCTGGCTCAACTGGCGGCGGGGCGAGGACTATTACGAGGAAGGAGATCTATTGTGGCTCGAGGTCGCCACTCTCCTCCACGACCAGAGTCACGGCCAGAAATCTCTGGAGGATTTTTGCCGCCTCTTCTACGGCGGCCCCAACAACGGCCCCGAACTCAAGACCTACACATTTCAAGAACTGGTCAGCGCACTTAACCAAGTCGTGCCTTACGACTGGGCGGGCTTTTTCCATAACCGCTTGAGCTCCACCTCTCCGGTGCCGCCCATGGGCGGGATCGAAGCCGGTGGATGGCGGCTCGACTATTCCGAAAAGCCGGCGGAAGGCGCTGGCCACGGCCCCTCAGGGGGAGTGGCGGGCGCCGTATACTCGCTTGGCCTGCGCCTCGGCAATGACGGCGCAGTGCAGGATTCGTTTGTGGGAGGCCTCGCCTATCAGGCCGGAATCACCTCGGGCATGCGGGTGGTGGCGGTGAACGATCGCGCTTTCACGCCCGATCTCGTGCATGACGCCCTGACCGCCGCCAAAAACAGCTCTCAGCCCATTCGCTTGCTGGTCTTGAATGACGATTACTACAAGACCTGCACGATTGATTATCATGGCGGCGAACGCTACCCGCATCTCGTCCGCCAGGAGGGCAAACCTGACCTGCTCGACGACCTCGCGAAGCCGCTGGCGGGAAGCAGATAAGCGCGAGCGCATTATCGCTAACTCCAAACTTGAATTTGGACCTGTCAGGACAACTCGTTTAATCTGAAATGCCTGCCTTGACAACGACGTGAACGGAACGGTTTTTTGGAAGTAACCCCTCACCTGTCCCGCACCGGCTGACGACTACGCCGGCTGCGCGCCACCCTCTCCCCAAGGGAGAGGGCCGTCAACGACGATTGATTTCAGCCCTCGCCCTTGGGGAGAGGGTGGCGAGAGTAGCGAGCCGGGTGAGGGGTTTCTTCCCGCAGAGCCTCGCAACTCCGGAATTTGGGACTGTTCACAGTGGAAACGCTGAGGCTATTTTTTCGCCAGCTTCTTTTCCAGTTGGCGCGTCTGCGCGTTCAACTCGCTTAACTGGCGAAGGTCATCATCGGCGGAAGAAACGGCGCTTTGGATGCGTGTGAGCGCGGCGTCGGCAAAGGGGTTGCTGTTGTTTGCGTCGCGGCTCGAGCCGAGCTGGCCGCTCATGGCGCGGAATTGGCTTGTAATGTCGCGGTAGCGCCGTAAAATGGACGTCAAGAGGGCATCGCGGCGGCCGTCCAGGTCCTGGAGTTGCGCGATGATCCGCGCCAGATCGACAGCGCGCGAAGAGGCTGCATTGTTGGTATTATTCAGCTTGGCGTTATCCGCTTCCAGAGCAGCCAGGCGCTGGCGGGAGGCTTGCGCGTCGGCCTGGGCGGATTCGAGATCCTGTTTCAAAGACCCCAGCTGGGCCTGCCAGTCCGCCTTTTCCTTTTGCAGCATTTCGTTGGCGCTTGCGACCGCCTTCTCGCGTTCCTCGGTGGAATTCGAGAGTTGAGACTGTAGGCTCATGATGCTAGCCTGCGCTTCGCTCAACTCATGGTCGAGCCGCTCGATGGCGGCGGTCCGGCCGGCAAGCGCGGCTTGACAATTACCCGCCGGAACCGGGCTTTCGACTTCCGCAGGAGGTTTTGCGAAATCGCGCTGCCGGACCGCGTCAAACAATCGACGGAGCGAGTGCAGGTCCGTCTCCTGCTGCTGTTCGAGGATCGCGAGCCGCCGCGATTGCCGAACCAGCAGGCCCAGCGCGATAACCAGGGCCACTGACAGCGCCAGCACTACAGCGAATTGTAGATGTTCCCGCCGCATGCTTTTATCCCTCCTTGGGGCGCAGGCGCGTACGCCACGAAATCCGCAGGTCTTCGTCGCCGCACGGAGCGCTCAAGTGAATCTGCACGTTGTAGTGAATCCTGGTGGGAAGCGCCAGGGTGAGCCTCCAGGCGCTCGCCATGCGCGCAAACATCGCGGATATGGCTTCCGGGATCTCGGCTACGGAACGGCAGATAACACCCTTGCCGCCGGTCGCGTCGGCGAGCGTCTCGAGGCCGTTTTGATACGCGATGTTCAGCCTGTCCCGCCGGTAATTGAGATGCACCACAAAGAGCGGCGCCTCAAGCGAACTCGAGGCCTCAACCAGCTTCGAAATCTTGGCGTTGATGAGGGCCTCGGGGAAACGCCGGCTGAGATCGTGGGGGTCGCTCTCATTGATCACGGGGTTTGTGTAGTCTTCGCGGTAGCTGTAAATGCTGCCGTCGGTGATGTACAGGACTGAGACCCGCACCGGAGACTTGCGCATGATGCCGTCCGCCAGGGTGAGCCCCGCCTGCACGGTTTCGAGCAAGTCCGGCTCGGTGCTGTTGGCTAGAGAACGGATCGCATCGATCAGCGGTCCGCGGCTGGCACCCGGGTCGGCGAGTACGTGCAGGCCATCCTGGGTGCGCAGGAGGCCCACCCAGGCGTTGGGAGCAAGTTTGGAGATTCCAGCCATCAACGCCTGTTTGGCAGCCTCAACAAGAGTCAGATCCCCCGTCAGATCTAACACCAGCAGAACGATCTGATCGCTGCCGGGACCCAACTGCGCCGTGACGGGCACGGCCTTGCCGTTGAGCGCGGCTTCGAACTTTTGAGGCAATGTGCAGTCGCTCGCCTCGACCCAGGCAGGAATCGAGACTTTGGCCGTTTGCGCATGGAGCGTGCCGATCGCGCAAAGACCGAAAAGAAACGCAGCCAAGAGCGAAGTCCCACGGCAGAATCGAACCGCGCGCGCTAATGTTAGAGGATCAAGGCGCATCAGAAGCTGAATTTCAGCCCAATCTGGACTACCCGCCCGCCGTGAGAGCCGATGATTTTGCCGGCATCCACATTGGGCGCGCTGGCCGGGCCGATATTCGGATCGGGGTAATTCCAGTTGGCGTGATTGAGCATGTTGATCGCGGTAGCGCTGAACTCCAGCGCTCGTTCGCCTCCCATGGGCAGGCGCTTGGTCACGCTCAGGTCCATGGAATTATAACCCGGCCCCAGCAGGTCGGGCTCGGTGCGCGGCCCGTTCCCGGGGGTGAAGTCCGCCGGCTGATCGAAGGCGGCGGGGTTATACCACAGAGACGGCCCCGGATGGGCCACGTGCGGATCCACGCCGGGCACGGCATTCACGTTGAGCGTGGGGAGCACGCCGCCCGTGTTGTTGAATTCGGGGTGAAGCGACAGGGGCGTTCCGTCATTCCAGTAGGCCGTTCCGCTCACCGACCAGCCGCGCACGAATGGCCGTCCCCAGTTCAAGAAAGGCAACGGAGGCTCGCCGGATCCGAAAGGCAGATCGTAAACGTAGCTGAGCTGCAAATACTGGGGCGGATTGTAAGAGTTCAGCCCCCAATCGTTGCGCCAGTTGAAGAAGTCCTGGTTCCCGTAGGGTCCCGAGTAATCGTCGAGCTGTTTCGAGAACTCGTAATAGGCGGTGAACGCGAGGCCAAAGGAGGCGTGCTTCTCAACTCGCACGAAGCCGGAGGTGCGATTGTAACGCCCCCAGGCGTAGTGCTCATACAGCTCGAAACCTTGATATTGCGGGTAGGGTTGCAATGAGTCCCGGAACGATAGATTGTAAAGCGCGTCCCCATAGCTCAAGGCCGAGGGGTTGATGGCGTTGGGATTGGCATTCCCGTCGCCCACCAGCAGGTCCCGTCCGTTGCTGTAGCTCGTGCCTACGGAAACCACCATCGAGAATGGCGCCTGGCGCTCCACCGAAAGCGACGCCGATTGGTAGAGAGGCTCGCGTCCGCTGAGGTCAACGAAATCCGCCACCGTATCATCAGCCGCCGACGGGCTGAGGTCCGGAAGCGGTGTGGTGTACGACGGCATGCCGGCGGTCAGGTCGAGCGCCGGACTGAGTTGCGTGTTCGCGGAAATGAAGGTCTGGCGCGCGTAAAACCCCTGCGTGCCCCACTGGCCGTTATAGGTCGGAATCATCGCGTGCGAGCGGCTGTAAGAGGCGCGGACTACCGTGCTCGCATTCCCGCGCGGGTTCCACGCCAGGCCCGCACTTCCGTCGAGATCGACATTCGCGGGACGCAGCCCGGGCGGAACGTGGTTCACGCCGGCAAACGCCACCGCGCCGAGCATCCAGCAGGAAGGGTCGATGGCGTGCGGTTCTACCGTGCTTTGGTGATTGTACTTTTCCACCCGAGGAGTCCGCCGGCTGTAATTGAGGTTGAGGGTGAAGGTCAGATTCTTCGAAAGCTCATATTTGTCACGGCCGGAGAGGGATTGGTAGGAGTCGCGAAAATAGGAGGGCGACTCCGTAATTGTGCGTTCCGCGTAGGCCGGCAGGCCAAGCAGGAAGCTTGCGAACGGATCGCCCGTATCGATAATCCCCGGCAGGCTGGTGATATCCGTGGAAAACTGAAAATAGCCGGAAGGATAAGCCGGATTGAATGAGTTCACCTGGTAGTCGTCTGCCTGAAACGTCAGACCGAAGGAATGCTTGTTCTTGCGAGCCGAGAGGGCATTCTGAACTTCGAAAGTGTTTCGAGCGTCCCGCGTGCTGGGGTAATCGGTGCCCATCGAGAGGTAGTTGGTGGCGAATTGATAGCTGGGAAAAGCGCGCTGCGAAGGATTTCCGGAGAGCGCCGTTTCGGACACCGCCGAAACACTAAGCGAGTTAACGGTATTGGGATTGGCAGTGAAAACGTAGTCGAGTTCCGTACGGCGGTTCGAGAAATGCTGCTCCGGCGCAGTCGGGCTGGCAATGTTCGGGAAGTATTTCGTGGAGCTGAGAAACCCGCTTGAGAGGGTGCTTGCCCATGTGACTCTGTGCCGTTCGCCAAACTGATGTTCGAGCTTGGCGATGATCCCGTCCGCATTATCCGTGGCCGGCGCGTTGACGAAATAGTTGTTTTGGAAAAACGGGCCGACGGCGGTGTTCGGCAGGGGATAAAGGGTCAGGGCTTGTTGCACGGAAGACGCCAGGCGCGCCGCGGGGATGCGGTTACCCGGGAAGGTGGACCGCAAATACTGAACGTTGCTGGTGGAAACGGGCTGGCTGGGATCGTAAGCGGGATTGGGATTCGTGGTGGCCGGATCGTAGACGGGCAGCAGGTTGCCGGCTTCGTCCACGGTCTGCGAAAAGTCGCCCACGCGCTGTGCCGCTGTCGGCACCGTGTGCAGCGAAGCATGGAAGACGAGCTCGCGAACTCCCTCGTAAGACAACGTGAAAAACGTGTTTTTGGAATTCTTGAGCAGCTGCGGAATGATGACCGGCCCGGCCACGTTGAACCCGAACTGATTGCGCCGCAGCGGGGATTTGCTCTCGCCGTTTTGCCTCACCTGGTGCGGTATCGCATCGAGTGCGTCGTTTCGGAAGTTCTCATAAACGCGGCCGTGCCAGAGCATTTTTGACCCGTGGTTCTTTTGCGCGGTCAGCGGACTGCCCGGGCGCATGCCCATGTCACCGGTCAGGACCTTGAACTCGTCAGCGGCGCGGGAGAGCGGAGGGGCCTGCTGCGGGGACAATTTGCCCTCCTGAGAGGCAACAGCAGGGGTATTAGTGGTGAAGAGAGCGAGGCAAAAGGACAAAAGTGCGCAGATGTGCGTCTTCATTTCCGAACGACCACGCGTCAAGGATATAAGAACTTATACCCTCAACGTATTACCTAGCAAGCTTGGTGCCGTAGTCCCAGTCGCACGACAAGTTCCGCAATCTCTGCATGTTACGGACTAACGCGAACCGTGAAGACATCCTGCCGCTCCCGCGCCGACATCCGGAATGGGTCTTTCCACGGTCTGCCTGCGCAGGGCCGAGGCGAACCCCACAGTTGTCTAGCCGACTGCATGTCGCATTTTCGGCTTGACGCAGCACTCGCATGCTGCGGCCCGTTTTGCAAAACCCGGTGCTTTTAGCTCCATTTGGGCTCAAATTGGTGTTAATTCGTGCGCAAAACGCGCCTGAATTGCAGCATTCAAACAGATGACTTTCTTTGTTTTCAAGCACTTCTTAGCTTCGTTCCCACTATTTTCCATTCTTCATAGTGGCTGGCGTTTGCCTCACGGCAAGGGTCACTCCGTCCTGTGCTGCGGCTCGGCAGCCCGGCGTCTTGCCTAGGACAATATGTCTGCAAACTGACCACAATTATAGCCTATCATAGAGAGGCCGGCCTGTCAAGTGGAAAACATGGAAAGCTTGAGTGGTGGGTCGAATTGCCCGAACTTTCTCCCGCGCCTGCCCACAGCGTATCAAATCAACGGCAGCCTCCGGCCGACATAGCTGCTTCGCCGCCCGGTTCTGCGGAAAGACCTCGAAGGTGTGAAAAAACCAAACGCCTGTCATCCTGAGCGAAGCGATGGATCTCCGCAGTTTCCTACGGTTCTTCTCTTACGAGCAACTCCAGAGATCCTTCGCTTCGCTCAGGATGACATATTTCAAACTCCGCGCCCGGCGCAAGGGGCGTTATTGTCCGGAATAATACCCGTCTCTTGCCTGCACGATCAGGTCTTTTTGTTTGGTTTTGAGGGTGATCTTATGGTAGCCCGCTCCGGCGTCCGGCGGGTTAGGAGTGTAGCCAAGGCTGTACTGATTGCGCAGCTCATCCTGAATCTGGCTGTAGATCTGCTCGATCGGCAGTTTTTTCGACACTTCAAAGAGGCGGCCGCCCGTCTGCCTGGAAATCTGATCGAGGATCTTCTTTCCGTCCGGGCGCTCCTGCTGCGGGTATCGCCCGGGCCAGCCGCCGCCGCGCCGGCCCATTCCGCCCATGCCGCGCCCGCCGTATCCGCCTCCATAGGGGCGCTCATCGGCGAATAGAATCGAATAAACCAGGGTATTGGCGCGCTGGGCCGCCTCGACGGCGCTGGCCAGGGTTTCCTTGCTGCCGCGGTCTACCCCGTCCGAGAGCACAATCAGCGCCTTGCGGCCTTCAAGATTCTTCATCAGGTCGTTCGCAGCCAGGTAGACTGCATCGTACAGGTGAGTGCCCCCGCCCCAGCCGCCGCCCCGCCTGCCGGAGCCTGGGGATGAGCCTGGCGAGTCTCCCGAATCGCCTCCGCCTTCCTGGCCGGCGCGATGAAGTTGCGGAGACTGAATCAAAGCCAGCGCCGCCTCCAGCTTCTGGCGGGATGAAGTGAGGTCCTGCAGAAGTTCGACCTCGCGGTCGAAGTGGATCAGGAATGCCTTGTCCTTGTCGACGCGCAGCACCTGGTCCAAAAAAGTCGAACTGGCGCTCCGCTCCTGATCGAGAACGCGTCTTTGGCTGCCGCTGGTGTCCACGAGCAGGCCCAGCGACAATGGAAGATCCGACTCACGTGAGAAATAACCGATCGTTTGAGACCGGCCGTCTTCCTCGAGCTCGAAATCATCTTTAGTCAGATTGCGTTCGATCTCTCCGTGTTTGTTGCGCACGCTGGCGAGAACGTTGACCACCTTGACGTTGATCGAGATTTTGGGCGGGGCCGGGCCTGGTTGCTGGCTGGGCTGCTGGACCTGCGGCTGAGCCTGCGGGGGCTGCTGGCTCCAGCCTGGCGACCACAACCACGTCAGGGAAAGAAGAAGGCAGAGCCCTTGCCAGCCGCATGCTCGAGTGCGCGCGGAAACGCTGCAAGCTTGCGCGCGCCGTCCGTCCCCGTTAGTAATTCCCACCACGAGTTGCTTCGTGACCCCCATGCCCTTCTATTGTATTCCCGCACCTCAGGCAAAAGTTCCTATTTCTTTCGCGGACGGGTCGCATTCACCGCAGAGGCGCTAAGGCGCAGAGTCAGAGCTTTCTGTTTCTTGTGCCTCAGCGCCTCAGTGCCTCCTCCGCGCTTCGCCGCCGGCTTTCCATTCAGGCTGTGCGTCAGGATCAGATTCCGCTCGAATTGGTAGAGGCGATTTCGATATAATTGTGCTCACCCACGGGGATACGTTTCGGGGTCGAAGCGCAAGCGACATCAGATAATCGAAAAGGAGGGCCTTCCGATGACCAAACGTCGAGCCGAGCTCGCCAACGAGCAAGGTAATGTGGTGGCGGCATTCAACGAAACTTGCCATGACTGGGGAATGACATTCGCCACAGTTAGACTCCGCGCGCCGCTGGCACCGTTCACACTACAGGGTACCGAGAGCCTCGAAGTCTTCGCGAAGGGCATTGCTCAGCCGGTGATATCCGTGCACGCGAGCGACCCTGAGGGAACCGACATTCGCGAGTTTCACGGAAGAAGCGCCATCGGCTGCCTACCGGCCGGTACGCAGATCTCGCTGGTAAAGAGCCCCGGTGGAGATCTCAGTACCCTTCTCATCGTTGTCGCCACGGGAACCGTTAATTAGCAACCTTAGCAATTACGGGATTCCGTAGCTCGCGGGTCCATACGTAGAAAGCTAGGTGCGCGCCAACCGCCGATTTCTGCCGTCGCGGCTACGGAGCGAGTAGCGCGGAGGTACGCGTTCTCCGCGTTCCTCTGCGGCTCTTTTTGCGCGTGTGTGCGGTCGACCTTGGCCGGCGTCATACCCGAAAGAAGAACCGCGGAGGAGGGCCAACTGCGCCCACCTCCGCGCTACCCGCTCTGCGGATTTTGATGTCGAATAATTCCTTTGTAGTTAATGCAAGGTACAGACATCCGATACCGAAGAGCCGCAGAGTCCCACCAGCAGGGGCTCTGCGCCACCGGCTCAAACCTTCCCACGCCAACCCTTCCCAATATTTCCCGCGAGTGATATTCTCGTCACCTTTAATTCCGGAGGAGGTAGCGCTGATGCATCCTCGACCTTCGGGGAGTCATTCACAGGTGAACTGGTTTGGTTTCGCACTCACACTGATTTCCTTTCTCGCCGGCGGCCATACGGCGTTGGCTCAGTCCGCTGCAGCACCGACGTCCGGCGGGCCGCTGTTTTTGAGGGATGGCTGGGCGATTCAATCCTCGGCCGAGGTTCCCGTTCCAGCCGAAGTAGTTTCCACGCATGGCTACACGCCTTCCGGCTGGTACAAGGCAAGCGTGCCCTCGACGGTCGTTGCGGCGCTCGTCCGCCAGCACGTTTTCGAAGACCCTTACGTGGGGAAAAACCTGCGCAGGATTCCGGGAACCACCTATCCCGTCGGCACCAATTTCTCGAACGTCGCCATGCCGCCCGGCAGTCCCTTTCGCGTCCCCTGGTGGTTTCGCACCGAATTTCAGGTGCCGCAGGAGTTTACCGGGAAGACCGTCTGGCTGCATTTCAGCGGCATCAATTATCGCGCCGGCGTGTGGTTGAACGGGCAGCAAATCGCCTCTCCGGACAAGATGGTTGGGGCGTGGCGGGCCTTCGAATACGACGTCACCCGCTACGTCACTCCCGGCCGGACGGCGACGCTTGCCGTGGAGATCTCCCCGCCCCAGCCGGACGACCTTGCGATCACGTTCGTAGATTGGAACCCGCTGCCCGCCGACAAGGATATGGGAATCTGGCGCGAAGTGTATCTCGCCGCGAGCGGGCCCGTGAGCTTGCGCTATCCACAGGTGATCTCGAAGTTGAATCTGCCCTCGCTCGACAAGGCGCAACTCACCGTCACCGCCGAGCTGCATAACGCCTCGGACCAGGCAGTGGAGGGCACGCTCAAAGGCAAGATCGAAAGCCTGGAATTCTCCACGCCCGTGTCGCTTCAACCTAAGGAATCCAAGGTGGTGAGCTTCTCGCCTGACCGCTTCCCGCAACTGGCCGTCGAGCACCCTCGCATCTGGTGGCCATACAATCTGGGGCCGCAAAACCTCTACCCACTCGATCTCAGTTTCGAAACCGGAGGCCAGGTTTCCGACACCCGGTCACTTAGCTTCGGCATCCGCGAAATCACCGCCGACCTCGACGCCAAGGATCATCGCCTCTTCAAGATCAACGGCAGGAATATTCTGATTCGCGGCGCGGGCTACACCTTCGACATGCTGCTGCGCACGGACCCGGCTCGCCAGAAAGCGGAACTCGAATACGTCAAAGACATGCACCTGAACACGGTACGCCTGGAGGGCAAACTCGAAGACGAGAATTTCCTCGACATCTGCGACCGCGAGGGCATCCTGGTCTTGGCCGGCTGGTGCTGCTGCGACCATTGGGAGCGTTGGCGCGACTGGAAGAGCGAGGATTTCGTCGTTTCCGCCGAATCGCTGAAAGACCAGATTCGCCGCCTGCGCGCCCACGCCTGCATGCTCGACTGGCTGAATGGCAGCGACGGGCCGCCCGTGGAAAAAGTCGAGCAGACCTACATCCAGATTCTGAAAGAATACAACTGGCCGAATCCCTACCAGTCATCCGCCAAGGCCATACCCACGAGCGTGAGCGGCAAGACGGGCCTCAAGATGACCGGCCCTTATGAATACGTCGCGCCATCCTACTGGCTGCTCGATAAAGATGAAGAGCGGGGCGGCGCGCATGGGTTCAACACCGAAACCAGCCCGGGCCCCGCGGTTCCGCCCGTCGAGAGTTTGAACCGCATGCTGCCTGCGGACTCTCTCTGGCCCATCAACAGCACCTGGGATTATCACGCCGGCGGCGGAGCTTTCCGCGACATACACGTGTTTACGGAGGCCCTCAATAACCGCTACGGACAAGCGACCGGCCTCGAGGATTATGTCCTGAAGGCTCAGGCGCTGGCCTACGAAGGCGAGCGGGCCATGTTCGAAGCCTATGGCCGCAACAAGTACACCTCGACCGGCGTCATCCAGTGGATGCTCAATAATGCCTGGCCGTCAATGATCTGGCACCTGTACGATTATTACCTGCGGCCCGGCGGCTCCTATTTCGGCGCCAAGAAAGGCTGCGAATACCTTCACATCCAGTACTCGTATGACGACCAGTCGATCGTGGTGGTGAACTCCTATTATCAGGCCTTCCCGGGGATGAGAGTCTCCGCCAAGGTCTGCAACCTCGACATGTCGACGAAGTTCTCGAAGGACGCGACGATCGACGTACAAGCAGACAGCGCCCATAGGGTGTTTACCCTTCCGGCCATCGCGGACCTTTCGAAGACTTACTTTGTGCGCCTCGATCTGAACGACGCTGCGGGCAAAAACGTCAGCACCAACTTTTACTGGCTTTCGACCCAACCCGACGTGCTCGATTGGGATCGCTCGACGTGGTATTACACTCCCACCAAGACGTTTGCGGACCTTACCGCGCTCCAGGGGTTGCCCAAAGTAGACCTGCAAGCGACGGCGCACTTTGAAATGAACGGGGATGAAGGCGTCACGCGAATCAGCGTCGAGAATCCCAGCCGCGGCCTGGCCTTCTTCGTTCACTTCAAGGTCGTCGCCGAGGGCGGACGCTTCGGGTATGAAGAAGGCGGGCGCGGTGATGACGAGGTCCTGCCCATTCTCTGGTCGGATAACTATATTTCCCTGTTGCCCGGCGAGAAGCGCGAGATCACCGCATCTTACGCCAAGCGCCGCCTGCGCTCCGACAAGCCGGTGGTGAAGATCGACGGGTGGAACGTTGTGGCGAAAACGCTTTGAGGCGGCGCCTCGTAGGGGCAACCCTTGTGGTTGCCCAGGGCGGCCACAAGGGCCGCCCCTGCTACTCTCGGATTCGGCTCTTCTCTGTGGTGGATTTTTCCGCCGGTTCTGCAGGCAACTGCGCTCCATGCCAACATGCTACGATCCACACTGTCGTGCCCTCACGACGGTAGAAGAAACGATATGGGGAAACGATGGCTTCACGAAAGGGGAGATCTGGAAATTCCGGAATGAGGCGACCGGACTGCGGGAATTTTGACAGCCGGCGCAGCACGCGCTCCGCTTTTTTGCGAAACCGAAGGGCCGCGTGGGGATTATCCCGCGCGATATAAGCTATAGCGCTGAGGAATTGGATTCGTCCGGAGGGTGTAAAACGGACTTTCACTTTGGGCCGCCGGAAAGCAGGTCATCTGCTTCCGCCAGCACTTCGTCGAGGTCGAAGCCCCTGCCGGCATTGATCTCTTGCTCGCCGCGCGCCAGAAGCTGCAGGATTTGGCGCTCATGCTCGCTGCGTTCGTAGGCCTCTAAGCTGAGAAGTACCGCGGTGGCTCTTCCCCTTTGGGTTATGACGACAGGCTGCCGCGAGGACTTTGCGCGCTTCAACGCCGCAGCGGCGTCTTGCCGCAAGTCGGTGATGGGAATTATGTCCGGCACACTTGCCATAGAAACAACCTCCAAACGTACTCTTAAACGTACTTCCAATCGTGCTTGCGTGTCAACGATTATGACGCGCGTGGTGTGTTAGTTGGGCCGTAGCGCCAGCCTTCAGCTCGGCATAGCTGAAGCGGCGTAATGACGCCTGCGACTTGCCATTCTGAGAACGTGTGACCTTGTCAGCTTCACGTGGCCCTGGCAGAGCCAACCCAACCTGTCATACTGGGCCCGTTCGCTGTCACGCTGAGCGCAGCGAAGGGTCTGCGGTTTGCAGCGCCTCATGAGATGAAGGAAATGCAGATCCTTCGTCGCCCCTGGCTCCTCAGGATGACAGTCAAACGGGTTTTTCCGTGGCTGGCGCAGAGCGGCGTGGCTGGCGCAGAGCGAAGCTCTGCGTCTGGCGAGTGGAGTCATCGTAGAACCGGCGGCGACCGGAGGGCTTCAGTCGCCGGTTGACGCGAGAGATAACGAACCCCAGGAATCGCAGAGCGTCGGTCTGCGCCAGCCCGGCAAATCGCTGTCGGCTTCCCTCAGCAGCGGCCGCGCCGCCAATGATTAACTTACTGGATGGTCACGCTGATGCTCACCTTGTGTGTCAGGCTGCCGCTGGTGGCGGTGATCGAAAGCGTGTAATCCCCGGCGGGCGTGCCGGAGTTGTGGTTCCCTCCACCTCCACCTCCACCACCACCAGCACTGCTTCCCCCTCCGCAGCCAATCAGGATTCCGGCCAGAAGAGCCACGGACAGCACCCCGAGCGCAAGTTTCGTCCCCCAGCGCCTTCCCGGGACAGCAAGAAGAAGCGAGACGCAGAGGAGAATTAAAGCGGCCACGGGTACGAGCCACCGTGGCTCGTGGGTCGGAACTGTCGTAGAAGCAGCGGTGGTGGTGATGCCCAGTGTGACCGTGCCGCTCGTGACGATGGAGGTTGGCTGGACCGAGCAAGTGGATTCCGGAATCTGCGAGGCATCGCAGGTGAAATTGATAGTGCCAGTAAAGCCGTCCACTGGGGCCGCGGTCACGACCGTACTCCCCGAACCACCCGAAGCGGAGATGACCATGCCGGAGCTCGCTACCTGAAAGTCCGGGCTCAGGACGGTCAGCGTGGCCCCGCCAGGCGTGTTGTCCGGCAAGTAATTAGCATCGCCCGAATATGATGCCGTTATATTGAAGGTGCCGCCAGTCGTGGGAGTATACGGCATTGTGGCGGTTAGGGTGCGTGCAATCGTTGTATAGGCGACCGTGCCGGAGACGGCGGCGTTATTCACCTGGAAGGTCACTGTCCCGGTGGGGGCAACTCCCGCCGCACTACCCCACAGTTGCACTGTCAAAGTCACTTGTTGGTTTGCAGGCGTGGTCGCCGGGTTCGCGCCGTAGCTGCCGAAGTCCGGAAGGGCCTTGGTCACGTTCACGCTCACGGGCGGGCTTGTCGCCGGAGCATAATAGGCGTCTCCTGAGTATTGGGCGCTCAAAGTGTGGCTTCCGACGCTCATGAAGGCCGCCGTCGTGCTCGCATCCGCCCAGGCATAGGTCGGAGGTGAGGTATTCGGATCGTATGTGCCGCTTTCGTATACGGGCACAGGTGCGCTCGCAGCCGTGCCGTCTATGGAAAAGGTGAATGTTCCGGTCGGAGCTGCGCCGAAACTCTTTGTATAAACCTGGGCATCCACCTGCTCCGGGGTGCCGTACTGAACTGGTGTCCCGGAATATGCGGCAGTAAGAGTAGTCGGAGCGAGCGTGATAGTAATCGTATCGGTGGGCGAAGTGCTTGCATTGTAGCTACTGTCGCTCGAGTAGCTGGCGACAATGTTATGCGAACCGCCGGCAATCTGAGGGAACTGGTCCTCCGCGTAGCCCTGGCTATTCAGTTTGTAAGTGCCAAGGTCGAGCGGTTGGCCGTTATCAGTCAGCTTCACCTGGCCGGTGGGGCATGCATAGCCGGAGGTGGGAGAACAATCCTGGCCCGAGTCGTTGGTGACGTCCACACGCAAGATATTAAGAGTGGTGCCGTTGGTGACCGACGTTGCGTTCGAGCTTATCTCTTCGCCGGTGGTGGGATCGAAGGTCAGCAGAGCGACGTGCGTCCGGCTGGCCTCCGCGCTCACCGTCACTTGGATGGGCGGGGTCGAATCGCTCGCGCCATACGTTCCGTTGCCGGCATAATGCGCCGTCACGCCGTACGTGCCGCCGGGAAGCATGCCGGTCGAGCTCGTGACGGTCCCGCCGCTCAGCGTGAAGGGTCCGATGCCGGTAACGTTGGTCGAACTAGCTCCCGTTTGCGCGATGAGTGAGACAGCGCCCGTGGGCGTGCCGCTGCCGGAGCCGGGAGCGACATTGACGGTGAAGGCCGCCGCCTGTCCGTGTGTGAGCGTGGTCGGCGAAAGGCTGGCGAGTTTGGTTGTAGTCGGCTTGAAGCTGCCGGAACTCCAGTTTTTCACCAGGTTCGCGGCGTTGACGGAGCCGAGCCCGGTGGCCAGATCGTACCCGGCGGTAGTCTCCCAAGCCGGCGTGATGTTGGTGGGCGGGTTCACCTCGAGAAGGCCGTAGCCGCCGCCTATTCTGCTGCTGCAGTTCGGCGTGCCGCCCTGGCACGCTACCGAGTTGTTTCCTGTGATTACGTCGTAGAAGATGCACGATGAATTGTTGGCCGTTGACGCCATACTTGCCGTTGATGAACAGCTCGCGCCAGTCTTCGCGGCCAGCGAATACAACACATAATTTGCGTTGCCTTGGCGCTGCCCGGTCTTCTCGTTGACTAACGACATGATTCCCGCGAAGGCGGGCGCGGAAGCCGAAGTCCCCCCGGCGCCGGTGAAATACCATTGACCATAGGCGGGATTGCAGGAGGCGTAGTCGGGCGGAAGCGCGTCGGCCTGGCAAACCAGGTAAAAGCTATTATTCTGGCCGTTGCTGGCGAATAACGACACATCGGGCAGGTCACGCGCGCCGTCATTGGGCACGCCGTTCCCGCCCTGCCAGGCAGGCTTGGGATATCCCCCTGTACAAGTGAAGCTCGTGCTGGTGCTCGTTAAAGAGCTGCAGTTGCTGGCGCCGCCGCTGCCCCCCACGAGGTCGACGCCGGAAGGCGTGTCCGAACCCGCATTCGCGCAGCCTGTCGCGAACCCCCCGCGCGCGCAGGTGTCGTTCCAGGTGGTTTCGGGAATGTAGGAGAGCGCGGAAGCCAGAGTGCTGGTGTTGTTGGTGCCGGACCAATAGTTGGTCCAGGTGTTGACGTCGTTGAAGTCCGTTCCACCCACCGCAACGTTAAACGGCGTGGAAGCGGTTCCGCTCACCATCAGGCCATACTGTGCCGCCGCCTCATATCCTGACTCGTCGCATCCCGCGGAACCATTGTCTCCGCTGGCCACCAGTATGGTGATGCCCTGTGCGGCCCCCTGGCCCCAAAGCGCGTTGTAGAAAGCGTTCCCGCCAGTGCCGAAAGAAGCTTCGCAGCCGCCGTAACTGGCGCTGAGAATGGGGGCGAGGTTGTTGTCCACGATGTAGACCGCGGACAAGTCCGCGCCGAACGTCGCCTCGGTGGATTCCGAGACCACCAGTTCAATCGACGCTTTGGGCGCTACCGCGCCGGACCATTCCGTGTCCAGGTCCGCTTCACTCTCATCTTCCCCTCCCGTGACCCCGGGATCCACGCCATTAACGATGACCTGCGGATCGTTTGCCGCGAGGCCGAACAGGTTGCGAAAGTCGCGCACATCCTGAACATTGATGTTGGAAGAAGCCACGATGGCGATCGATTGCCCGGAGCCGTTAATCGCCGGGCTGCCCTGCCAAAGCGGCAGAACATTGTAGATGGTCGCAAAATCCGCCGGCCCCAGCACGTAGTAGTTGCCGCTGCTGCCAGGCACGGTGAGGAGCGGCTTCACCATTCCCGTCGCCTTTGACCGCGAAAACGCGCCCAGACGCTTCACCATCGGCCTGCGCGGGAAGTTGTTCAGCGACGCAAACCCCGCCACCACCGGTTGAAGCGCCGCGGGAATCTTTGGGTCGCTGGCGTTGGCCCAGTGCTCCTCGCCGTTTGCCGCGAACTTGTGAATTTCCGTGTGAAAAGCCTGGCGCACCGTCCCCGCCGTGCCCGAGAATTCGATGACCGTGCGGCCGGCGGTCACTCGATTAATCACGAAGCCCTGTGCCGTGAGCCAATCGGTCACGGCCTGGATGTCCGTATCCGCAGGGCCGAATTGCTGCCCGAACTGCTCGGGCGTGAGCCACAGGTGATAGTTTGGCGAAGACTTGATTTGCTGCTCCTCGAGCAGTTCTCGAAGCGCGGCGTCCTCGTCCGCCGAGCGCCGGAGGACCAGCAGGATGCTCCCCATTGGCAGGCTGTCCGGCGCCGCCCCTTGGTCGAATTCAGGCCTCGCCAGTGGATGAGTATTACCTTGCAGTGTGACGAGCTGCTCAACGTCCACCGGCTGCGTGACGCGCGCGGGACTGCTGGGCGTTTGAGCGGTTGATGCAAGAGAGGAGAACAAAAGGAAAACGATGACTGCAGCAGATTGCACTGCGATCCAGCGTAGGAGTCTCATGCTTGCTCCAGAGAGTGTGGGACTGTCTTTATCGACACCCTGCGATTGTGTCTCTCCCTGCCTGGTCTCTATGACTGCCGCGTCGCTTTCGTTTGCCGGCACAGCGAGTTCAGCCAAGTGCGGCGGGAGGTTGAGAGCGCTCACGACATATTGTCGTATCGGGTATTACTGTATTTGCGAGTCTCTTTCTTGAGACCCCGGTGCGCGACGGTACACCCATCAGTTCCGTTTTGCAATAGCCCGTTAATTTGGACTACGATACGGCGCGCGGTCAGTGTTGCAGTTTGAATTCGTAGCGGCGAGTTCAGCTCGAGCTTGTCCACAATGTGATCGGTTCTTTCACTGGCGACCTGCGGCTTCGCCGCCTGACTTGCGGAAAGGCTGTGCCTTTCCGAAGGATGCGCGCCCAGCGTAGCCTCCTCTGCGCAGGCCGGAAGGCTGTCCCTTCCGGCCTGCGCAGAGGAGGGGAAGGATCCGGTGACGGCCGGAAAGCCCGAGGCTTTCCGCAAGCCTTGGCGGCAGAGCCGCTCTCTGGGCAGTTAATTTGGACAGCGGCGAGTTCAGCTCGCCATGCGGCGGCGCAAACCCGCCTCTGCTACGAACTGAGACTCTACCGGCGTGTCAGGGAGTTTGACGGTGGGGTATTGGAATGCTAGTGTAGTATCTGGAAAGAGGAGGACGGCCCCGATCGCTCTAGTGAAACGGTATGTCGGTGAGCAGCCAGTGGCGCGCCGGCGAGAACAGCCAGCAGCCGATTATGGCAAACGATCAGAATCATTTCGAATTTACGGGCCTGATCTTCAGGAATGGCCGTTCTTTGGTGTCGCTCTGCCTGGAGGTCGACGTCGCTTCGCAGGGACGAACCGTGCGCGAAGCGAAGAAGATGCTGGCGGAGGCCGTGACCCTCTACCTCGAGACTTGTTTCGAGAATGGCATTCCCCATTTGCGGCCCGTACCTGCTGAAGATGATCCGCGCGTAAATCAGCCGGAACGCGTC
>Ga0335078_10004618_pt1 | contig 20377 bp, 10 predicted proteins | sample Lox_Sample_32_FD_206711 | JGI IMG/M metagenome (GOLD analysis project Ga0335078, IMG submission 206711) | Soil microbial communities from Loxahatchee National Wildlife Refuge, Florida, United States - Lox_Sample_3.2 | ecosystem: Environmental > Terrestrial > Soil > Wetlands | place: USA... | reverse complement strand
CAATTCGCCAGGTAGGAGAGCAGCACGCCGGTGACGATGGCCATCTGGTTGAGCGCCACCAGCAGACCGCGCATGCGGGCGGGCGAGATTTCGGCGATATAGAGGGGCGCCAGGAGGCTGGCCGCGCCAACCGCGAATCCACCGAGGAGGCGCGCCAGCACGAAACCGCCCGGCACGCCGGCCAGGCTGCCGAAAGGCAGCAGGCGCGGGAACGCGGAACCGAGGGCGGACAAGGCAAACAGCGCGCCCGCAAGCGCCAGGGCTTTCTTGCGGCCCCAGCCGTCGCTCAAGACGCCGGCGAAGGCCGCGCCGACGATGCAACCGGCGAGCAGGCTGCTGGTGGCGATTTCGGTGCCGAGCTCGGAGAGATTCCACTCCGGTTTCAGATAGACGATGGCGCCGCTGATGACCGCGATATCGAAACCGAACAGGAGGCCGGAGGTGGCGGCGACGGCGGAGACGAAGGAGACAAACGCGCGGCTGCCCGGCCTGGCGGCGCTTCGGGCGGCTCCCGCCGCGGCGGTAGAGGGAGGATTCACGATTGTCTCAGTTCCTTCCGTTGAATTCCCGCACGGCGTCGAGCATGGCGACCATGTTTTCCACCGGAGTCGCCGCCTGCACGTTGTGAATCGTATTGAAGACGAATCCGCCGCCGCGGGCGAACACCTCGCAGCGGCGCAGCACCTGTTCGCGGACCTCGGCCGGGGTCCCGAACGGCAGCACTTTCTGCGTGTCCACGCCGCCGCCCCAGAACACGATGCGGTCGCCGTAGCGGGCCTTCAATCCTTCCGGCTCCATGCCCGCGGCCGAACATTGCACCGGGTTGAGAATGTCGAATCCGGCTTCGATCAGCGGGCCGATGAATTTCTCCACCGCCCCGCACGAATGTTTGAAACATTTCCAGGCGGTATGTTTGTGGATCCAGCCGCAGACCTCTTGGTAATACGGCATCCACAGCTCCCGGAAGGTGCGGACCGAGCAGAAGCTGGAACTCTGGGTGCCGAAATCGGTCCCGCACAGGAAGACGATATCGATGAGGTCCGAGGCCGCGGCGCGGACGCGCTCGAGGTTACGCAGGGCGACCTCGCACTGCCGGCGGAAAACCGCGTGCACGTAGTCGCGGCGGCTGGCCGTGCTCATGTACCACTCGGCGACGTCGCGGATGCCGCGCGGATCCTTCAATCCGGGCGCCGGCACCAGGGCGATGTCGCCGAAGGCGGTGCCGCCGAGCCCGGCGACGACGGCGCGCCCGGTGGCCCGAGCCGCGCGCGCATCGGAGGCGATCTCCGCCACGTCGGCGTCGCTGAGCTCGGTGAATTCCTCGCAGTTTTCCGCGGGGTCGAGACGATTTTCGTCGAGCTGCCGCTGGCGGACGATGGTGTCGAAGAAGAAGCCGTCCCTGGGCATGCGCCCGCTGGGCGCGGCGGTGCGGTCGCCTTCGGGGAAAACCAGCGTGTCGCCGTTCGAGCCCGTCGCGATCTCGAAACCGCCGCCGACCAGCACTTCGAGGCCGTGGAAGCGCCACGGCTTCCAGTTTTCGTTGCGATAGCCGAACATGGTGCCGCGGCGGAAGAGGCCCTCGGTGTCGATGCCCATGGCGCGTTCGAGGTCGTCCTCGACGAGGCCGAGCATCTGGTAGGGTTCGTGCACCTTGACCGGGAGCGGCTCCAGCCCGTAGTAGCGGCGCAGCTCCGCCACGCAGGTGACGTGAATGCCGGTGACGGCGGTCGAGCCGAAATCGACCGGCACGCGCGGCGGCTGGCGGTGGGCCAGCGCGTCGAGGACGATCTGCCGCGAAAGGACGGTAGCAGTAGGCACGGCGCAGCCTCCACGTACACTCGAATCTGCGCTCAGGCTAACTTACTTGCCCGGTGGCGGGCAACGGCGGCACGCGCCCGCGCAAGGCTGTGCCGGCGCGATCCGCGCGGTACCATAAAACGGAACCATGGCTGAGGCGGCGGTGCAATGAGGTGGGCGCTGGCATTGATGGGGGCCGTGTGCCTGTGGGCAGCGACCGATCCGAGAGCCGCGGCCGAAGCCGAGCGGGGGCTGGCTCTGGCGCGCGCGGGGAAGTACGAACTCGCCATCGCGCATTACAAGGCCGCCATCGCGCTTGATCCCCGTCTGCCGGGCGTGGACCTGAATCTCGGCCTGGCCTATTTCAAGTGGAACAAGCTTCCGGAGGCGGCCGCCGCCTTCGAGCGCGCCACCAGGGCCGACCCCTCCAGCTTTCAGGCCCACGTGCTTCTCGGAATGACTTATTTCGGCAGCCGGCGGTTCGACGCCGCCGCGGTCCAGTTGAAGCTGGCTTCCGGTCTTCAGCCCGACAACGTGGAGCTGCGATATAAGCTGGCCCAGTGTTACCTGCAGACGAAACGCTACCAGGAAGCGATCGCCGAGTTCCGGTTTCTGCTCGGCAAGGACCCGAATTCGGCGCCCGTGCATATGCTGTTGGGCCAGGTGCTCGACGCGGCCAATCGCGAGGACGAGGCGACGGCTGAATTCGAAGCGGCGGCGAAGGCGGGGCCGCGCGAGCCGGAAGTGCATTTCGGCCTCGGGTACATGTATTGGAAGCAGAAGCGCTACGAAGAAGCGCGGCGCGAGTTCCAGGCGGAGCTGGCGAATCAGCCGCAGCACACGCAGGCCCTGGCCTACCTGGGCGACACGGAGATGCGCGCGAACGACAACAGGCAGGCTGCGGAGCACCTGCGGCAGGCGCTGAAGCTGGATGCGAACCAGCGGCTGGCGCACCTGGATCTCGGGATCGCGCTGGCCGCGCTGGGCGATGCCGCGGAAGCCGAGCGCGAGTTCCGCGAGGCGATCCGGCAGGATCCTTCGCGGCCGGACGCTCACTATAGACTGGGCAGGCTATGGAGCTCGCTGGGCCGGCAGAAGGACGCGGAGGCGGAATTCGCAAAGGTGAGAGAGTTGGGACAAGAACAGCCGCCGCCGCCGCTGCTGGGGATGCCGGGGCGGAGCGGCGAAGCGAAGCCGTGAGAGCTTTCAGCTTTCTGCTATCAGCGAGGCAGGACTTGAGTTGGCTTGCTGCTGACTGCTGATCGCTGATTTGCTGATTGAGATGCGCCGCGGGCCGGGCATGCCCGGGCCCCTACGGAATCGGGCGGTGTACGGGCAAGCTGAAGCATGCCCCACCTCTTCAGTGCTTACAACTCAGGAACCGAGGAGGGCCGCCCGGACCTTGTTGGAGGTCCGGGCGGGTTGGGGTTAGGGTTTGTTGTTGGGGTTAGAAAATCAGCTTGGCGCCAAGCTGAATGTTGCGCGGGTTGTAGGTGCTGGTCACCTGGCCGAACTGGCTGGCGTTGGCGAAACTGGTGCCAATCCCGCTCCACTGCGTGTGATTGAAGGTGTTGAAGCTCTCCACCCGGAATTCGAAGCGGCTGCCGCGAGCTTCGCTGAGAGTGAAGTCCTTGAACAGCGCGATGTTCCAATTGTCGCGGCCGGGGCCGTAGATGGAGTTGCGGGCATAGTCGCCCCACTGGCCCACTGCCGGCGCCGAGAACGCGGATGAGTTGAACCACTCGGTAAAGCTGTGCGGCAGAGAGACGCTCCCGGCGACGTTCGGCCGGTTAGTGCCGTTGGCCAGACCGTTGGAGCCCTGGGTTCCGCCCAAAGTGATTTGCAGGGGGAAGCCGGTTTCGGCGGTCACGATGCCGGAGAGCTGCCAACCGCCCAAGGTTGCGCGCAGCAGGCGGGTACCGCTGCCGCCGCGGAGGATGGGCAGGTCGTAGATGAAATCCATGACGAATACGTCACGGCGATCGAGCGGGCTCGGGCCGTTATCGTACGCGAGGTTGTATGGGTTCGAAACGTTGTTCAAGTCGTTAACGGTGCCGGCGGTGTTGGCCGGATCATAGGCCTTGGAGAGCGTGTAGGCGGCTTCCAGGGTTACGTCCTGGCGAACCTGCGAGTGCAGGGTCATCTGCAAGCTGTTGTAGTGTCCGTTCTCATTGTTCGTGCCAAGGCGAATACTGCTGAAGCCCGAGTACGGAAGAACGGTATTATAGGTGAGCGTACCCTGAATCAACTGCGCCAGCAGGCTCTGGTTGGGCACATTGATATCGTCGTATTCGTTCTGGTGGCGCATCAGGGTGCCGACGTAAGCAACCGACAGCACGGTGTTGCGGGCCAATTCGCGCTGCACGCCGATGTTGTACTGGATGCTGTCCGGCGGCTGGTATTCGGTCGGGGAGCAGGCCGTGATGCTGGTGATCGGGATCGGAGCCGTGACCTTCTGGCCGGTCAGGAGGCTGACGCCCGGATTGGACAGCGAAATGTTGCTGAGGTTGACTGTGGCGCCGAACGGAACGTTGGTGGCGGCATTGTACTGCTCGTTGCCTTCCATCCGGTCGTACATAATGCCGAACCCGCCTCGGACTACGGTCTTGCCATCGCCCGTCGGATCGTAAGCGAAGCCGACGCGTGGGCCGAAGTTGTGCCAGTAGTCCTGCACGATACCGCGCGGAACACCGTTCTGTCCGGCGATCCCGATGCCGTTCAGATACATCGGCGTCCCCGCCAGAGCCGCGATCGGGCTGGTGCCGAGGCCTGGGCTGTTGGGGCAGATCGAAGAGCCGCCCGAGCACAGGGTGGCCGCGTTGGCCGCAACCCATTGCGACGGCAAGAAGCCCGACTGCTGGTTGCTTTCCTCATAGGTATGCGGAATACCATCCCAGCGAAGGCCGAGGTTGAGGGTCAACTTGCGGTTGACCTTCCAGTTGTCCACCACATACGCCGCCCAGGACTGGTTATCCCAATGCCCATCGCCCTGGTAGCCATCCTCGCTGTAGCCGGAGGCCATACCCAGCAGGAAGTCCGCCATGTCGTTGCCCGTGTAGTTGCCGTTAAAGGTGAAATTCCCTTGGGTGTCGGCGAAGTAGGTTTGGATTTTCTTGTAGATCGCCCAGCTAAACCCGAACTTCAACTGGTGGGCGCCCTTAGTGACCGAGAAATCGTCGCGAATCTGATAATCGTCCGCCTTATTGGTCCAGGGAACCCAGTTGAGGGCGTAGTTGGTTCCGAGTTGCGACAACGAGATCCCCGGGATCCTGTTATCCAGGTTGGTGGTATTCGGGAACAAGAGGGGAATGTTCACGCCGTCTTTGGTGCGATCCAGAACGCCAAGCGCGGTCGAATCCGGCAGGATGTTGATGCGGTTGCCGTTGTAGTTGAACGCCAACTCGTTGAGCAGCGTGGGGCTGATCATGTAGGTGGAGTGCACAACGCCCGAATAGGACGGGTTGCCGAACGTGTTGCCGGCCGAAGGAACGTTGTCGCCGCTCCACATCGTGGTTGCGTAGGTCTGGTCAATGGAATCCGCCACGAAGTGCCCGAACAGCCACATCTTGTCGCCGAAGTGGTGGTCAATCCGGACGATTTCTTCGCGAACGTCGGTGGGCGCCGTACCGCCGCCAACGAACTGGGTGCCGTTGTTGGGGGCCGGGAAGATCCCGGCTTTCAGCAGCGCCTGGGCGTTCGGGTCGAGCAGGCTACTGGGAATGGTGTTGTTCGGGAAAGCCACCCGCTTGCTCGAGTCAGGCGACCCGCTGGTGCATCCGCTCAGCGCCACGCCGGCGCCGGCAAACTGGTTCTGGATCGACTGTGACACCTGGCAAACGTACGGCGCATAGATGGTTTTGGAACCGAAGTTGCCGCTGTACAGGCTGGTTGATGGAACGGTGGTGTTCAAGCCGCCGGAGCTGACCAGCTTGCGCCACTCCATGTTATAGAAGAAGAAGGTCTTATCCCTTTTCGTGTTGAACACCTTGGGGATGAAAACCGGGCCGCCGATGTTGAAGCCGTAGACGTTGTACCGGTCCAGGTTTCGCGGCACTCCACCGGGGGTGGCGTTGTTGAAGAACGTGTTGGCGTCCAGATCCTCATTGCGGACGAATTCCCACGCCGTGGCATGCAGGTCCCTGGTTCCGGACTTGAACACCATGGTGAAGGTCGCCCCTGCGGACAAGCCGAAATCGGGGCTGTAGTTGGACGTCAGGGTGCGGAACTCGCCAACGGAGTCGATCGACGGCATCACGCTGATGGTGCCCGACCCACCGCGGTCCAGGTCCTCGCCACCATCAATCATGTAGATGTTGTGCGACATCCGGTTGCCGTTGTAGCTGACGGTCGCGTTGCCGCCCACGGCGGTCGGCGTGTTGACATCCGGCATGTTGCTGGACGCGCCGGCAACCAGGGCGGTCAGACCGTAAATCGAACGGCCATTGACGGCAAGCTGTGTAACTTGCGAACTGGTGATCACGTCGCTGACTTCACCGGTTTCGGTCTGCACCGCGACTGGTGCAGCTTCCACGGTGATGCTTTCCTGCGTGGCGCCCACTTCCAGTTTGAAATCCACACGGGCGCGGTCACCGACGGCCAGAACGACGTCTGCCTTTTCTTCCTTCTTGAAACCGGCCGCCTCGGCGCTGACCTTGTAGTGCCCGATCTGAAGGCTTGGCGCCAGATACTGGCCCAGGTCGTTGGTTGTCACCTGGCGAACCTGGTTGGTATCACTGTTGGTGATGGTTATGGTTACGCGCGGAATCGCCGCGCCGGACGGATCCGTCACGGTTCCGACGATAGTGGCTTCCTGCGCCAGAGCCTGGGACGTGAACAGACCCAGGGCAACACAGGCGAGGAAAACTACGCGGAGACTAATCTCTCTCACACTACCTCCTCAATTGAAATAAAGTTAGAACCCTGCGTGCCACGTACGTTTAATTACATGGCACGAACTTCCATTCGGGACAGTTTAATGCGCTCCGCCGCGGCGGGTAAGAGTATTACGGAAGGGCACATTGACGATCCCGCAGAATCAGCGACTTAGAGGGTGTCCGGGGAGGCTGAAAAAAGAGTATGATACTAGAACGTTCGGTGCTAAAATCCCCAGTAACGATGCTCCATGTCTCGCAGACCTGACCTCCGTGAGGTGCAGCCTCTTCTGGCGCCGGAACGCGCGGAGGAAGTTCGTGCTTTGCTGGAGCGAATCCTGAGCAGCCACCATTTCCGGGGCAGCCGCCGATGCCAAAGCCTGTTTCGGTACATCACCGAGCAAACCCTGGCCGGCGAGACGCACTCGCTGAAGGAGCGCACGCTTGGGGTGGAGGTTTTCAGCCGGGCGCCCGACTACGATACCAGCCAGGACCCGGTTGTGCGGGCCACGGCGGCGGAAATCCGCAAGAAGCTGGCGCAGTACTACCAGGAACCCGGACACGAATCGGAATGCCACATCGACCTGCTGACCGGCTCGTACGTCGCCGAATTTCACTTCCACGAAGCCGCTGCGGTGGCGGCTCCGCGGCGCCGGAAGCGGCGCTGGTGGATCCTGGTCACCGCTGTGGCGGCGGTTCTCGCGATCATCGCCGCCGGCCTTGCGTTGGGGCGGCAGAAACGGTCGGACCTCGACCAGTTCTGGGCGCCTCTGCTTCAGGCGCGGGGTCCGGTGCTGGTGAGCGTGGGCCAGCCGATCGTTTACAACCTGAAGTCCACGTACGCGCAGGACGCTATTCAGGGCATCGTCGCCGGGAAGGCGCCCGGCGAGCACCGCACCGACGACGTGATCCGCATGAAGGACCTGCTGATTCTGTCGGACCGGTACGTGGACCTGGGCGATGCGGTGTGCCTGGCGCACCTGGTCTCGCTGCTGGAGATCCACGGCAAGCTGTATCACATCCGCGGCGAGCGGACGACGACGTTTGCCGACCTGTCCGAGGGCCCCTCGATCCTGGTGGGCGCCTTCAACAACGAGTGGACGCTGCGCACCAACAGCCAGCTGCGATTCACGTTCTATAAGGACAGCAAGAACGAGATCGACTGGGTGAGGGACAGGGACCACCCGGAGAACACCGCCTGGAGGTTGAAGCAGGCGTGGCCGTACTGGGATGTTCCGATCGACTATGCGATTGCGTCCCGCATCTACGACGCGACGAGCAACCGGCCGGTGATCATCGCGGCGGGGATCACGCGGCACGGAACAATGGCCGCGGGGGAGTTCCTCACCAACCCCGAATACTTCGCCGAAGCCGCGGCGCAGTTCTCCGCCGGATGGCAGAAAAAGAACCTGCAGGTTGTGCTGAGCGTTCCGGTGGTGAATCGGGTGGCCGGGCGCCCGCGGGTTGTCGCCACGCACGTCTGGTAGCCGCGCAGGCCGCCATTCAGGATCTCGCCGGCGTTTCCGCGCCGGGCCGGGTGCAGCGTATCATAATTCTGAGGGGGGCTGTCCGGTGTTTCCTTCCGCTGGGGGTGGAACGAGCAAGGGTCAGCAATCGGAGAAAGCGCCGGCGGAGAAGCCGGTCACCAGGCTGCTGCGCGAGTGGAGCGCCGGCAGCAAAGAGGCTCTGGACCAGCTGATGCCGCTGGTCTACGACCAGCTGCGGAGACTCGCCTCGCGATGCCTGGCCGGGGAGCGGCCGGGGCACACCCTGCGCGCCACGGCGCTGGTCAACGAAGCTTATTTGCGGCTGGCGGGCTCCGGCGCGGATTTCAACGACCGGGTGCATTTCTTCGCGGTGGCCGCGCGGCTGTTGCGCCAGATCCTGGTGGACCACGCGCGGACGCAGAAGCGGCAGAAGCGCGGTGCGGGCGCGGCGCGCCTGACGCTGGACGAGGCGATCCTGGTGGCTCCGCGCCAGCCGGGGCTGGTGGAACTGGACGACGCGCTCGAACGCCTGGCGGCGGTGGACCGCCGCAAGAGCGAGGTGGTGGAACTGCTCTATTTCGGCGGGCTCACCTACGACGAGACGGCGGCGGCCCTCGAGATTTCGCCCGCCACCGTCCACCGCGAATTGCGGATGGCAAAGGCCTGGCTGCACACGAAGCTGGCGGACGGCTAGCGGCGGACTTGGCGCCCATGCCGCAACGCGACGATCCCGACCGCTGGGCCCGGCTGGAGCACCTGTTTCAACGCGCGGCCGACATGGCGCCGGGCTTGCGCGACAGGTTCCTGGACGAAGCGTGCCAGGGCGACGCCGAGCTGCGGCGCGAGCTCGAAGCCATGCTCTCCGCATCGACCGAACCGGGCGACCTGCTGTCGTCTTCCATCGAGGAGGCGGCGCGCGATTTCCTGGCCCCCACGGACCGGGAGACGCTGCAACCGGAGAGCGCGATCGGCCCCTACCGAATCATCTGCCTGCTGGGCGCCGGCGGGATGGGCCGCGTCTACAAGGCCCTTGACACGCGGCTGGAGCGCGAGGTGGCGATCAAGACGCTGGCCGCGGACGCAATCGGGAACGCGCGCGGCATCGAGCAGTTCGAACAGGAGGCGCGCGCCGCCTCGGCGCTCAACCACCCGAACATTCTCACCATCTACGACGTGGGGGAGTGGCAAGGCCGGCGGTTCATCGTCTCCGAGCTGGTGGAGGGGCCGACGCTGGCGAGCAAGCTGGCGGCGGGACCGCTGGATGTGGCGGCGGCGCTCGACATCGCCATCCAGGTGGCGTCCGGGCTGGTGGCCGCGCACGCGGCGGGGATCGTCCACCGCGACATCAAGCCGGAGAACGTGCTGATCCGCGGCGATGGGCTGGTCAAGATCGTCGATTTCGGGATCGCGAAACTGAGCGAGGCGCGAAGGCCGGTGGCAGCGGGGGCCGGATCGCGGGCGACCACCGGCTCGCGCACCGGCACCATCATCGGCACGGCGAAGTACATGTCGCCGGAGCAGGCGCGCGGGTTGCGCGTGGACGCGCGGACGGACCTGTTCAGCCTGGCGGTTGTGATCTACGAAACGATCGCGGGCCGGGCGCCCTTCGAAGGCGACACCGACAGCGACGTGGTGGCGGCCATCCTCATGACCGAGCCGCCGCCCCTGGCAGAGGCGGTGCCCGGCGTGCCGGCGGAGCTGAGCCGCATCGTCGCCAGGGCGATCAGCAAGAACCGCGACGATCGCCACGAAAGCGCCGCCCAGCTTCGCGACGAGCTGATCCGCCTGCGCGACGACCTGCGCTTCCCTTCCAGGCCGGCCACCGCCGGGGCGCGGCGCCTTTTTCTTCACACGCGGCGGGCGGCCGTTTCGGGCGCGGCATTGGCCGTACTTATCGGCGGCGGGTATTATGCGCTGCGCAGGATGTCCCGCCCCGCCGGGGCAGCGGGCCCGCGCAGCCTGGCCATTCTGCCGTTCCGCAACCTGAAGCCCGATCCCGCGACGGACTTCATCGGCTTTTCGCTCGCCGACGCGATCATCACCAAGCTGGGCTCGATCAGCCGGCTCACGGTGCGGCCGTCGTCCGCGGTGGCCGCGTACCGGAACCAGGAGCCCGATCCGCGCCAGGCCGGCGCCGCGCTGCGCGTCGACACCCTGTTGACCGGCAGCTATATCAAGGAAGGGCCGCATCTGCGCATCACGGCCCAGCTGATCGACGTGAAGGCCCTGAACATCCTCTGGCGCGATACCATCGACGTGCGGTACGACAGCCTTCTGGAGGTGAACGACCGGGTGGCGGAGAAGATCATCTCCGGCCTGGAGCTGAACCTCACGCCTTCGGAAATCGAAACGCTGAAGCTGGATAATCCGAGCAACCGCGCGGCTTACGAGGATTACTTACGAGGCGTCGACTTATACGCGATGAATGACTTCGAGAGCTCGATCGCCATTCTGGAGAGATCGACCGCGCTGGACGCGAGTTACTCGCCGGCGTGGGTCCACTTAGGCCGGGCTTACGAAGCCAATGCTTCGCTCCAATTCGGCGGACGCGAGCAGTACCAAAAAGCGGAAGCGGCCTTTCAGAAAGCGCTGCGGCTGAACCCGGCATCGATCGAGGCGCGGGTCTACATGGCGAACCTGTTGACCGATACGGGGCGGGTGGAGGAGGCCGTGCCGCTGCTGCGTGCCGCGCTCGAAAGCAACCGCAACAGCGCGGCCGCGCACTGGGAACTCGGCTACGCTTACCGGTTCGGAGGCCTGCTGGAGGATTCGGCGCGCGAGTGCGAGACGGCGCGGCGGCTCGACCCTTCGGTGAAGATCGGCAGCTCCGCGATCAATGCCTATTTCTACCTGGGCCGCTACGACCAGTGGCTTGCCAGCCTGCCGGCCAGCGACACGGCTTACATCCGGTTTTACCGGGGACTCGGCGAGTTTTATCGGGGCAATTACGCGGCGGCACAGCGGCATTTCGACCGGGCATACGAGCTGGATCCTTTGTTACTCCAGGCCGACATAGGCAAAGCCTTGTCTTACCACCTAGCGAATCAGAACGCAGAGGGCGCACATCTGCTGCGCGAGGTGGAGAACAAGATTCTGGACCGCGGAGTTACCGACGCCGAAGCTATGTATAAGGTTGCGCAGACTTATGCGGTTCTCGGCGACAAGCCGGCTGCGCTGCGCTTGTTCCGGCAGACGATCAGAAACGGCTTCTTCTGTTATCCCTACTTTCAGAGCGATCCGCTGCTCGACAACATCCGCCGGGAGCCCGGTTTCGCGGACTCGATGGAAGAGGCCCGCCGGCGCAGCGAGACGTTTCAGGCCAGGTTCGCGCCGCGGGACCGGTAGGCCGCCGCACGCGGGTCCTCTTCGCCTCTTTCGAAAAGGCCCACCGTTGACCGAGAGGCGGATTGGCGATCCGCCGCAGGCTGCCTGAAGGCCAACCTGCCCCACACGAACCTTTTCATGGTTTCGGGTGAGGCTTGCTTGACGGTGGGACTGCCCCGGAAAATAGCATTCCCGTGAGGGAATTGCCCGCGCAATGCCGCATATGGTGGCAGAGGACAAAACACACGATAACCAGGGTCACCGTAACGGCTGAGTAACTGGAATCTTTCGGCGGCCGGTTTGGCCGCCATGTCCTCGCCGAAGCATCGGCCGGAAGGCCGGCTTCCAACCATGTCAGTTAGAGGAGACATCGATATGCGAGACAAGACGCTGTTTGTCACTTCGGAAGCACGGCTGGGCCGCGCTCTCCGTCACCTTTCCACGCTCATCGGCGGGGCCGCGGCCTGCGCGGTTTTGACTGCCGGGACCCTGGCGCTTCCCCGCCCCGCCGCGGCCGGAACCAACGTTCTTCCGCTGCCTGCCTCGCAGGCCACCACCGTGCCCACCAACGGCGACGTGAATCCGTACGGCGTGGCATTCGTGCCGGCGACGGTTGCGAGCGGCGGGATGCTGCAGCGCGGCGGAATCCTGGTTTCGAACTTCAACAACAACCAGAACCTGCAAGGCACGGGAACGACGATCGTGCAGATCTCGCCGCAGGGCCAGACGACGTTGTTCTACACTTCGGCCGCGGCGGGACAGACGGGCTTTTCCGCGGCGCTGGGGATTCTATCGAGCGGCATCGTGATTGCGGGTTACCTGCCGAGCACCGACGGCACATCGGCGACGGCCGGAGTCGGCGGACTGCTGTTCATCGACCGGAACGGCAAGCTGCTGGGAACGCTTTCCGATCCGACGATATTCGACGGGCCCTGGGGCATGGCCATCTCCGATCGGCGTGACGGGTTCGCGTACGTATTCGTTTCCAATGTGGAGAGCGGCACGGTTGTCCGGCTCAACGTAAGTTACGACGCGATGGGCGGCGAGTACGCGAAATTGATGTCCGCCACCACCATCGCCTCCGGGTTCCAGCACAGCGGCGATCCGGCGGCGTTCGAAGTCGGGCCTTCGGGACTGGCCTACGATCCGATCCAGGATGTGCTGCTCGTTGCCTCCGAAGTGGACAGTTCGATCTACGCGATTCCGCACGCCTCGCGCCTCACGGCGCCGGAGGGCACCGGATCGCTGGTGGTTCAGGACACGACGCACCTGCACGGTCCGTTGGACCTGGCGCTGGCGCCGAACGGGCACCTTCTGGTCGCCAACAGCGACGGGCGCAACGCCGATCCTAACCAGCCGAGCGAGTTAGTCGAACTTACATTGGACGGCGAGTTCGTGGCGCAGTACTCGGTGGATCCGAATAACGGCGGAGCATTCGGCCTCGCCATTCATTCCCTGGAGTTGGGCGTGATCCGCCTGGCGGCGGTGGACGACAACCAGAATGTCCTCAACATGTGGACGACCGTGGTCCGCTAGCAGGAAGACAAGGCGGCGAGCGCCCGAGACCCGGCAAAGGCTCTCGGGCGCCGCCGCGTTTTGGCGCTGGGGCGGGAAGCGCGCACATCCTCAGTTCAAGTCGACACAATCCTCCAATTCCCTGCCGGATTTTTCCTCACGGGTCGGTACCGATTCAGAGCCAACCTTCCTGAGCTAACCGGGCCGGACGGGTCAGCTATGTGCGATTCATCACTTAACTTGTAACGATCGTTACGCATGTTACTGGTTACCCTGAATCGCCGAACTCACCTTGCTCATCTTACGGTCATTCCGCGCTTCTGCGCTTTGCGAGGGGTCCAATGATACGGAGTTACGGCAGCTGTTCGAGCTTGTTGTCAGGTATTTCGGCGCTTGCGATTCTGCTTGCCGGCGGAGTGGCATTCGCGCAATCCACAGGTGGCATCCAGGGCACGGTCACCGACTCGAGCGGGGCCGCGGTCCATGGGGCGCAGGTGGTGATTCACAATCAGGCAACGGGAGAAGAGCGAACCACACTGACCGATGAGGCTGGTCTCTACCAGTTACCGTCGTTGCCTGTGGGAACTTATCGGGTGGAGGTGAAGGCGCCGGGGATGCAGGTGGCAACCGTGCCCAACCTGGTGGTATCGGTCGGGACCACGGTGCGGCAGAACTTCACGCTCAACGTGGCGTCAAGCACGCAGACCGTGGAGGTGCAGGCGGCGGCGGACCTGATTCAGGCCGCCGATATGTCCGTGGGAGACATCGTCAACCAGCACACGGTGCAGGAGATCCCGCTCAACGGACGCCATTTCGTCGACCTGGCCCTGTTGACGCCGGGCACGGTGACACCGCCGGCGAACGGATTCCTGACGGCTCCTCTGCGCGGCCAGGGCTCGTTCTCGTTTGTGTCGGCCGGAGGCCGGGAAGATACCGTCAACTTCATGATCAACGGCATCAACCTGAACGATCCGAGCCAGAATCAGGTTACGTTCCAACCGGTGATCAACACGATCGAGGAATTCAGCCTCGACAATTCCACGTTCAGCGCGGAGTACGGGCGCAGCTCCGGCTCGATCGTCAACATTGCGACGCGCTCGGGCGGCAACCAGTGGCACGGCGAAGCGTACGAGTTCATGCGCAACGCCTTCATGGATGCGCGCAACTTCACCAACCCGACAGACGTGACGAAAGGCGGCGTGCTGGTTCCCAGTCCCGAGAATGAGTTCATCCGCAACCAGTTCGGCGGCGATGGCGGCGGCGCGATCAAGAAGAACAAGCTGTTTGCGTTTCTCAGCTTCGAAGGGCTGCGGCAGCGCCAGGCGGTGCCGCTGAGCGCCACGGTTCTGACCGCGGCGCAGAGACAGCAGGCAGCGACGACGAGCGACGCGCAGGTCCAGGCGCTGCTGCCGCTGATCCCGCTTGCGAACTCGGGAACGAGTTCCTTTGTCGGAGGCATGACGGCGCCAGTGAACATCGAGCAGGGCACCGCCAACGTCAGCTATCAGATCAACGACAACAACCGGCTCAACTTTTATTACGCAATTCAGCGGGACCAGCGCAATGAACCGTCGACGACCGACGGCAACAGTTTTCCGGGCGAAGGCGACCAGCGCAACGGCCACCGCCAGCTTCTGACCATCAACGAAACCTCGACGATCAGCCCGACGCTGGTGAACGAATTTCGCGCCGGCGCCAACCGCATCCACATTGTGTTCGCGCCGGACAACGTGGATTCGGCCTCGGCTTTCGGCATCGACACCGGGATCACCGCCGCGATCGGGCTGCCGCAGATTGCCGTCACGGGCGCTTTCACTTTCGGCGGCATCAACAACTTTCCGCAGGGCCGCGGCGACAATGTCATGGTCGGCAGTGACACCTTGAGTTGGACGCACGGCAACCACATCGTCAAGATCGGTGGAGAGTACCGCCGGCAGAACATGGACAGCTTCACCTACACGCCGGGGACATTCAGCTTCCCGAGCATCACGGCGTTTTTGGCCGACCAGGCCAATTCGTTCACCGTGAACAATTCGGACAGGGCGCTCCGCGCGTATGCGACCTCGGCGGGAGCCTTCGTTACCGACACCTGGAAGGTGGCGCAGAATTTTACCGTGACGCTGGGTGTGCGCTACGACTGGTACGGGACGCCGAGCGAGGCGGAGAACCGGTTCGTCGTCTTCGATCCCACGACCGTCACGCTGCAGCACGTCGGACCCGGAGTGGGGCCCTCGGTTCTGTACAATCAGAACTTTTTCGCCTTCGACCCGCGGGTGGGCCTGGTATGGGACCCGTTCAAGACCGGCAAGACGGTGATCCGCTCGGGTTTCGCGATCATGAGGGACCAGCCGAACTTCGGTCTTTCGAGCGGCGCGGGCTACAACCCACCGTACGCGCAACCAATCTCCTATGTGCCGCCGGCGGGCCAGTTCGTCACGCTGTTCAACGCGTTTCCGCTGGCTTCCGGGGCGGTGGCGCCGTATATGGTGCAGCCCAACTATACGGACGACTATGTCACCGAATGGAACTTCAACGTCCAGCAGTTACTCAAAAACGACTATGTCGTGACGGTAAACTATGTCGGTAGCAAAGGCACCGATCTGAACATCGAGCGCAACTTCAACCAGTTCATCAACGGCGCGCGGCCTTACCCGGCGCTTTCCCTCATCAGCCCGATCGATCCGGGCATGACGCTCAGCAATATCACGGAGGCCATGAGCGCCGGCAACTCTTCGTATCAAGCCCTGTGGGTGGAAGCGAAGAAGCGCTTCGCCAGCGGGCTGCAGTTCGACGCGGCTTACACGTATTCGAAATCGATCGACGACGTGTCGCAGGACAATTTCGGAGTATCGGTTCAGAACAGCTATTGCCTGGCATGCGACCGCGGTCTGTCGGACTTCGACGCCCGCAACCGATTCGTTCTGAGCGGCATCTACGATTTGCCATTTAAGGGAAACCGATTCAAGGCGGGCTGGCAGTTTTCGCTGATCAACACGCTGCAAAGCGGGAACCCATTTAATATGCATATCGCCAACACGTCATATACGGGGGTGGGATCGCTGCGGCCGGATGTTACCGGACCGATTATGACCGCCTTCAGCCCGGCGACCAACGGGAGCCCGACTAACATCACTTATGTGCAGAATGCCGGCCTTCCGGGGCAGGCCGCCAACGTGTTTGTCGTCCAGGGGACGAACGGAGTTCCACTCGGATTCGGGAACCTGGGCCGCAACGTGGCGATCGGCCCGGGTTTCGAAGACCTGGACATCGCGCTGGTGAAGAACACGGCGATCACGGAGCGGCTGAACCTGCAGCTTCGGTGCGATGCGTTCGACATGCTGAACCACCCGAATTTCACCAACCCGGGCGGAGCGGGGGCGATGGCGGTGACGGTAGGTCCGGGCTTCGGCACGGCATCGACCACGCAGGGCCTGATCACCGGAGGAACACGCTTCACTTCCGGTGATTTCGGGACGTCGCGGCAATTGCAGGTTGCCATGAAGTTCCAGTTCTGACGGCGACTCGCGAACAGTGAATCGCAGGCCGGACCAGGGAGTCCAGCGCGGACGGGGACGTCCGCCTCACGGTTCCCGCCGCGATCGGGCGATAGGAGAACCCGGCGGCAGTGTCGGCGCGGCCGGTCCCGATTAGAATGTTCTGGGAGAGGACATTTTGAATTCGCGCCGACGATTTCTCTGGTCTGCACCCGCCGCCGTGTTGGCCGCCACCACCGCTTGCCACAAGCCCAAAACCGGTTCGGCCGCGCCGCCGGCGGGTGCGCCGCCCGCATTCGGCACGGCGCCGGAGGTAGGGCCGGCCGTGTCACCGGCCACCTTCGCGGAAGCGGAGAAGCTGGTGCGGTTCGAACTCACCGAAGCGCAGCGCAACATGGCCGCGGCAAGTTGGCGCAGCACGATGGCCTCGCTCTACGAGCGACGCGTCGGGCCGCGCAAATTCCCTCCGCCGGCGTCGATTGCGCCGGCCACGCGCTGGGATCCACGGTTGCCCGAATTCGAGGGCGGCCCCAGCCGCGACCGCTTCATTCGCACGCCGAGCGCGCGCACACCGCTCCCCACGAACGATGGGGACATCGCATTCGCTCCGTTGACCCGACTTTCGCGCTGGATCGAGGCGCGGCAACTCACCTCGGAGCGGCTGACGCACATTTACCTGGAGCGCCTGAAACGCTTCGACGGCAAGCTGCGCTGCACGATCACGTTGACGCCCGACCTGGCACTGGCGCAGGCGCGCGCCGCGGACCGGGATACCGCGGCCGGGCGCTACCGGGGTCCGCTGCACGGCATTCCATGGGGCGCGAAAGATCTGCTGGACACGGCCGGCATCGCCACCACCTATGGGGCGGAGCCGTACCGGGACCGCGTCCCCAGCGAGGATGCGCAGGTCGTCCAGCGGCTCCGCCTGGCCGGAGCGGTGCTAGTGGCCAAGCTGAGCATGGGCGCGCTGGCGCTCAATGATATCTGGTTCGGCGGGCAGACGATGAACCCGTGGCTGCTGGAGGAAGGGTCATCCGGGTCGAGCGCGGGGCCGGGAGCCGCCACGGCGGCCGGACTGGTCGGGTTCGCGATCGGCAGCGAAACCGACGGCAGCATCGTGAGTCCTTCGATGCGCTGCGGCGTCACGGGACTGCGTCCGACGTTCGGCCGCGTGCCGCGGACCGGCGCGATGACTCTGTGCTGGTCGCTCGACAAGCTGGGCCCGATGGCGCGCGGGGTGGAAGACACACTGCTGGTTCTACAGGCCATCTCCGGGACCGATGTGGGCGACCTGGCCAGCGTGCCGGCGAGGCTCGATTTCGATTCCGGCGCTCCGGTGGCACAGTTGCGCGTCGGCTACTTTCCGGCCTGGATGAGGGAAAGCCCGGCCACGGATGTGGACCGCGCGGCGCTCGAGGCGGCGCGCAAGCTCGGCATGGTTCCGGTCGAGGTATCGCTGCCCGACTGGCCCTACGATTCGCTGACCCTGATCCTGTTCGCGGAAGCCGCGGCGGCGTTCGAGGACCTCACGCTCGCCGGCGGCCTGGACCAACTGCGCGAGCAGGTCCCCGACGCGTGGCCCAACCTCTTTCGACAGGCGCGCTTTCTTTCAGCGGTGGACTTCGTCGAGGCCGATCGTTTCCGGCGCAGCGTGGCGCTGCAGATGGCGCGGATTTTCTCGCAGGTGGATCTGCTGCTGGTGCCTTCGCTGCGCGATGAGATACTCACTATCACCAACTTCACTGGCCACCCCTCGCTGACATTTCGCGCCGGATTCGTGGAGGTGTCGGAGGCGCGCAGCGACTGGGCGCCGGATCCGGCGCATCCGCTGCCGAAATTCTCGCCGCCGCGGCGGGTGCCACACGGAGTCACGCTGATCGGCCGCCTGTTCGACGAAGGCACGATTGGCCGCGCCGGTATCGCCATGGAACGAGCGTTGCTGGTCGCGGCCGAACGGCCGCCCGGTTTCTAGGGGAAGAACAGCGACGGCATTTGACTCTCGCAAGCGGCGTGTTTCGGTGCAACGAAGGGCACCCATCGGCGACGATGGCAACCCGCCAAATCGGATCGCATCCGTGTGGCCGACCGGCACGACTGATTCCACCGCGGAAGTGAAGCGTCCCAGCCTGAGGCTAGTTGTCGTTCTTCACTATCTCCCCGGCCTTCATCACGAACTTCACCCGGCCCAACAGCGTCACGTCCTGGAGGGGATCTCCAGCTACGGCGATGATATCCGCGACCTTCCCGACTTCCAGCGTGCCGGTCGAGTCCTGCAGGCCCAACAGCTCCGCAGCCCGGCTCGTCGCCGATCGAATGATCTCGATCGGCGTCATGCCCTCTTCGTAGTACGCCTGCAGAACGTCTACACTGGCCTGGCCGCGGCTCTTTCCGGGCACGGTCAGATACATGTCCGAACCGGCGGCAATCGGGACTCCCATTTTCAATGCCCGCTGAAGCCGGTCGCGATTGCCGTTAATGTAGTTTTTGGACTCCTGTTCCACCTGAGCCCGCTCACCGGCAGCGGGCGCGCGTCCGCCGAAAATCATTTCCACCAACTGGCGAAGGGTAAGATCGGTCGGCACCAGAAAAATGTGTTTGGCAACCATCAATCTGAGTACATCGTCAGGCACCACATAGGCGTGCTCGATCGAATCCACACCCGCCTCCGCGGCCACGCGGGTAGCCTGATTGCCTATGGCGTGGGCCGCGACTTTCACCCCCGCTAAGTGAGCCTCCTCGACAACTGCCTTCATCTCCTGCAACGTCACATTGGCGGGCCCGTTGACGATCACCTTGATGCATCCCGCACCATCGTAGAGCGCCTGGCGTACAGCCTGCCTTGCGCTTTGCTCCCCGGTGATCGTGACGTATTCCTGTTCAATCAGGTTCTGCGCCTGCGGCGTTAGGCGCCCAAACTGCCCGCCAGGAGGGGCAAGGGCTCGCGTGGAGGGTACGATTCGGGGTCCTTGCGCCCATCCGTTACGGATCGCCGTTCGCAGCGCTACGTCTCCGTTTACTCCCGAGTTGCCCAGGTCGCGAACGCTCGTGATGCCGGCCTCCAGAACTTCTTTTGCGAGCTTGGCGCCCATCAGAGCGCGTTCCGCGGTGCTCTGCGTCGCAACGATTCTCAGCATCTCGAGTTCCTGGGACATTACCTTGGTTCCGTCCATCTGGTCCAGGAGGTGGGTGTGCGCATCGATCAATCCAGGCAGCAGTGTCGCGTCCCCCAGATCGATCAGTGGTACGCCCGCGGGAATGGCCGGCTCCGCCGAAACTGCGCTGATTTTGTCCCCTTCGACGAGGACCGTCGCGTTCTCGAGGAACTTATCATTCTTGCCGTCGAGCAACCTCGCCGCTCGAATCGCGACGCGCCGCGTGGAAGCCGCGCGATTGGGCACCTGGGCCTGACAGATGTCGAGGCATAAGACGCACGCGAACAGACACGCAAAAAGCACGCGGCTCGCAGCAGGCGTCTTCGATCCACGGCAATCCGGCCGCATCTTGCAACCGCAATTGCCCTTGCGAGAGGACATTCTCCAAGACTTCATAAGCAGGCGATCTCCGCTGGTTGTTCAAAGGCCCCCGAAACCAAACCATTATCAGTGACCGGCCGAGAGCGTAGCAAGCCGAGGGTGAGACGCCCAAAGTTCCGCCGGCGAAATTGCGGAACGCGGAAGCCCGCGAGCGAGTAATCGTACGTTCCGCCCGGAGGCCAGAACATGGCCGCGAAAACGCCTTGAGTGTCTGAAAGCCACGCCGATTGGGTGCGCGACATAGAAGTGGGAAACGGTCGCAACTCGATTTCCGCCGTATGCATTTCCACGAGAATTCGGCCTGTTCTTGAGACGTGATGGCGGGCATGCCGTGTGATCGAGTCGCCGGAATGCAG
>Ga0335078_10004617_pt1 | contig 20380 bp, 17 predicted proteins | sample Lox_Sample_32_FD_206711 | JGI IMG/M metagenome (GOLD analysis project Ga0335078, IMG submission 206711) | Soil microbial communities from Loxahatchee National Wildlife Refuge, Florida, United States - Lox_Sample_3.2 | ecosystem: Environmental > Terrestrial > Soil > Wetlands | place: USA... | reverse complement strand
AGCCGCATGATCTCGACGTTTCCGTCCACGAGTGACGTCGCGTGGACGGACGTTTTCGGCGACCGTCCGCTGCCCGGCTATCAACGCACTTATTTCAGCGTGGCGGCGAATTCCCAAATCATCATCAACGGCATCACCACCACCATGGAGCACGAGAGCCAAATGAGCTGGCAGTTGGAAAACAACATGCTGCGTACGATGGGTTACATGTACCCGGTCCACACCTATGCCTACGAGATTCATGAAGCGATCAGAAGTTTTTGGGACGACACGGACAACGACGGCAATTATTACGTGTACATTCGTGCGTCGGACGACGCCCAGCATCTGGACCGCAACATCTTTGACCTGCTCTGCTCGCTCGACGAACAACTTCAGGAGATGCGCGCTCGCTATAAAACGCAGGAAGGACGTGACCTGCAAATTCTGATTCTCTCGGATCACGGGCACAACCACGCGGATTCCTTCAAGCGGGTGGGGGTCCGGCCTTTCCTCGAAAAAGCCGGCTACCGGATTACTGACTCCATCCAGAGTTCCAACGACGTGGTCCTGCCCACCACCGGTATTGAAGACTGGGTGGAAATTCATAATGCCCCCGCCGCCACCAGAACGCTCGTGCCGTTGCTGACCCGCTTGGAAGGCGTGGACCTGGTGACGGGCCGAGATCCCGATGACCCCGACCGTTTTCTCGTGATGAATTCCCGCGGCGATCAGGCTGAAATTGACTGGAATCCGGCCAACGACACCTATCGCTATTCCCCGGAGATGGGTGACCCGCTCCTTTATCAACCGGCCCTCAAGTCGCTCGCCAACTCGAAATTGCTGGGCGCCGATGGTTTCGCCACCAGTGATGCCTGGATGACGGTGACCCTGACCAATCACTATCCGCTGGCGCTGGAACGGATCGCCCACGGCCTCACGCGGGTCACCCTCAATCCGGCGACCATCCTCCTCAGCCTGAGCAACGATTACGTCCACGCTGGCTGGCTGATCCTGAGGGGCGCGGACCTGTCCACGTTCAGCAGCACCCACGGCGCGCTGGACAACCTCAACTCGGACGGCGTGGTTTTGAGTAACTTTGAGCCGACCCACGACACTTCCAGTGCCCGGGTCGCCGGACAGTTTGATAATTTCCCCGGGCTGCGCAATTTCCGGGCCGAAGAGAACGGTGCCGAGCTGGTGACCAAAGAGGAGTTGGCCCTGACGCGGATTGCACACGAGCCCCTGGACACGAAGTACCCGTCGTTGCCGGACCATGAGGTTTTTCTCCGGGTCTGGTCACCCGAATTGGCGCACATGGACATGAACGCTCCGGTCAATGTGACGATTGAGAAAGTGAAACATTTTCCCGGGTCGCAGAACCCGCGCCTGACCCCCAAACCAAAAGTTCTCGGCCGACATCTGGTCTTCAAGCAGCCGGTGACTTTATCCGACCCGTGCGCTTATGAACGGATCTATGCGCTGCCGTCCGAATTGATTCTGAAACCGCTGGCGGAGTACCGGATTTCGGGGTGGGTACGCGGCCAGAACAAGAGCGTCCCGATTTTCGAATTCAATTTCCGCACCGACAGCCAGGGTCGACCGGCGGCGTTTTGAGCGTCAATAGTCGATCAGATAATCAAGCTGGTAGAAGTATCCGAAGACCAGCCCGAGTATGGCCACGGTGGATACCGCCACATAACATACCTTGTTCAACTCCTTGTCCCGTTCGTAACGCATAAAGAACCAGTCGAGCGCAATAATCGCCGCCAGAACGAAGACGGCGATCAAGTCAAACCAGATCCATTCGCGCGGTACGGCGGACCCATGCCAGTGTTCCATCAAAGCCCAGACGAAATCGATGGACAGCAGGAGGATGATGGTGGCGTAAAACTGCTGCCAGCGGCGGGCTGACAGGGATCGCGACATGACAAAAAAAAGTCCGGCCTGCACTGAAAAGATCAGGCAATCGAAGTCCAGCCACCGCGCACTGATACTCTTCGGTGGGTTGGCCTGATGTAAGGGTTCGATGTATTGAAGATAGAGATATTTCTGGTTTCCCTGAAAGAAAGGCGCGGCCATCAGCAGAAAGACAATCAGGGAAATGATTCTTGAATGGTGGAGGCAATCGAACCAGTTCAGAAAGGTGGTGGCATGCTTTTCCTCCTGGGGTTTGCTTTCCTTGATGGCCTGGTTGAACGCCTCCGCGATGGCCAGCGCCAGGACGATGGTGTATATCGACTGAATGTTCTCGACTATTTGAGTCATTGAATCGACGGTCATGCGTAATAACTAGCAAACCGGACTGCGGTGTCATTAAATAAATCCTTGGAAATGCGATGCCACTGGATATGAAAACCAATCTCCTCCTCTGCCTCACGCTCGTTTGGAGTGGCGGTTTGAATTGCCCGGCGGCCATCGTTTATCCCAAAGCCCCGGACGGAGGACAACAGGTCATCCATGAAACGTTCAAGGGGCTGTCCCGCAGCATCTCCCGTTACCTCGGCGGCTATCAAATCGAAGAGTTAACCATTTCCAAGCCCTTCCGCGATTATGCCGTCGGACTGACGAATCTGGCTTCCGGTCAATTACTCCCGGCAGCCCGGGCCGGTACCTGGCGGTATCTCTTGAGGCACGGAACCAACGCCGTGGGCGCGGCCGAATTGATGGCCGACCCAACCAACAGCCCAACGCTGAGATTTGCCGGTCTGGACACAACCGATTTTTCCAAAGAAACGCTCGAGGCGCTGCGGAGGGCGGAATCATTGCCGCAAATCCAAAAACAGGATTATGAGCTTCGCCGTTTGGATTGCCCGTCCCTCCTTTTCGTTGCCGTCTGGCTGCATGGGAGGTCAGACGACATCCTCATTCCCTTGCCGCCCACCGGGGGGCGATGGAAGGCCTACCAGCCTTTTAGTGAGAGCGAAATGCTCAGGCTTTTACAGCCGGAAGCAGAGAAGAAATTGAAATCTCCTCCGGGCCTGCTTGATTGATAATGACCGCGTCGCCAGGTCTTCCCGGTGACGGCCATTAATTCAACTTCGGCTTCTCCCACTTCATCCGGTGCGCTTCGGCGACGGCGGGTTGCCTCAGTTTTCCATCCATCACGTTGATGCCGCTGGCGAGCGCCGGATGCAGTTGACAGGCTTCGGCCAATCCATGGTCCGCGAGGGCTTCGATGTAACGATACGTCACATTGGTCAGCGCCTGGGTGGCGGTGCGGGCAAAGGCGCCGGGCATGTTTGTCACGCAATAATGCGTCACGCCTTCCTCGACAAACACCGGATCGTGATGCGTCGTCGGGCGCGAAGTCTCGGCACAGCCGCCCTGATCGATCGCAATGTCCACGAACACGCTACCCGGCCTCATGCAGCGGAGCATTTCCCGCGTAATCAACCGGGGCGCACGGGCGCCGGGCACGAGTACCGCTCCGATCAGCAGGTCCACCTCCGGCAACAGCTCGTGCAAATGCATTTCGTTGGAATATAACGTGTGCGCCGTGTGCAGCGTGATATCGAGGAACCGCATCCGTTCGAGGTCCACTTCCAGAATGGTCACGTCGGCGCCAAGGCCCTGGCCCATGCGCGCGGCGTTGATGCCGGAAGTGCCGCCGCCCAGCACCACGACCTTGCCCGGCAACACGCCCGGGACGCCGCCCAGCAGCACGCCGCTGCCGCCAAAGTGTTTGGCCAGAAAATAACCGCCCACCAGCACGGACATGCGGCCCGCGATTTCGCTCATGGGTTCGAGCAGGGGCAGGCGGCGGTTGACCTCGACGGTTTCGTAGGCGAGCGCGGTCACACCGGACAGCATCAATGCCTCCGTGAGCGGCCGGCTGGCGGCGAGATGCAGGTAAGTGAACAGAATCTGCCCCGGTCTCAGCAAGCTGAACTCGGACGGCAACGGTTCCTTCACCTTCACAATCAAGTCCGCCTTGGCAAACACCGCGTCGTGCGCATCCGCCAGCCGGGCGCCGGCCTGTTCGAATTCGGCATCCGGAAAACCCGCGCCCGCGCCCGCGTTGCGTTCGACAACCACCTCGTGGCCGCGCTTGGCGAGTTGATAGACGCCGGAAGGTGTCAACGCCACGCGAAATTCCTGCTCTTTGATTTCCTTGGGAAGTCCGACGATCATAAGGCAAAGGTGCAGTTACCGGCATTAACAAGCAAGTGGCTTAGTGGCCGCAAAAACTTTTCCTTTCTCGGCACAGATCATCTGCGCCACGTACCGGCCGGAAAGCGCGGCGGACGGCAATCCGCCGCCCGCCACCACCCAATGGCCGGCCATGTAAAAATTCTTCAGACCGGGCAGCGTGTAGGGAATGCGCCGACCCAGAATCCGCGGTGTCGGCAGCCAGCCTTCGTAACTGCCCTGCCAGTTGCCGGTGTAACGCACAAACGTCGCCGGTGTCGCGATGTCGGACCGATCCAGGTTTCCGGCCAGACCCGGAAACCGTTTGTCGAGAATACCAATGATTCCCCGGGTGACGGCTTTCTTTTCGGCCCGGTAACGGTTGATATCGTCCTTCTTTAAATTGGTCCAAAACTCATAGCTGGTTGGCAACCGGACCGTCATCACGGTCGTGCCTTCCGGGCAAAGCGCCGAGTCGGAACCGAACGTCTCCACTTCCAACCGGCTGTGCCGCGTCTGGTCGTCGACGCGCAGCGATTGAGGCGCGGGCAGGTTGAGCGTGTGCGGCGCATCGGGAAAAACTTTTTTGATTCCCAGTGAGACCTGGAGGATGGCCGGAAACGGCAGACAATGGTCGTAAAGGTAGCGGATTTTTTTATCCACGAACCGGCCATCCAACATCTTGAAAATGGTGGTATGTCCGTCGGCACAGGAAACCACGGTCGCGGCGGGAACGACGGTCCCGTCGTCACAACGCACGCCCACGGCGCGGTCGTTTTCGACGATGACGGAAGCCACGCGGGCTTTGTAGCGCAGGTTGCCGCCCAGGCGTGTGTAGCGGTCGGCGATGGCCATGGCAAAATCCCACGAACCGCCGGCGACGAAGCCGCAGTTGTTGCGGGTCCGGAACGCCAGCACCATCACGAGCACGAGTGCCGACATGTGCTCATTGCTGGCGATGGCGCTCAACGCTTCGCGCAGCAGATTGTTTTTATACCGGGCGAGATAAGTGGTGATGGGCAGGTTCTTCCATCGCAGGATGACGGGCAGCATCGGCAGGATCCGCAGACCCATCCGCATTTTCTCGTGGTGCGACATCAGTTCCAGCGGCTTTTCGAGGGGCGGTTCCAATGGTGCACAACGACGCGCCGCCCGCACCAGTTTGTCAATCAGAGCGCCGTCTTCCGGCGCGATCCGCTTAAATTCTCGCGCCAGTTCGTCCAGGTCCGATGGCACCGAGAGAGAGTGGCCGTCGGAGTCTTCGACCCGGAGGATTTCGTTGTGATCGAGGATCTTCCGGCCCGCGATGGCGCCCAGCTCCTGCCAGACCTGATGAAAGGCCGAGGGCGGCCGCGTGCCGATGAGCCAGCGCAGGCAACCGTCGAAAACATACGGTCCTCGATGCCAGGCCGTGCACAATCCGCCGGGGAGCAGACCCGCCTCCAGAATCTCGGTTGGGATGCCGTTCATTTGCAGATAACAGCCGCACGAAAGACCGGCCACGCCGGCGCCGATGATGACGACTTTTTCCATTCCCGGAGCCGGGACGGTAGCGGGTTCAGGCACCTTCGCCGTGTCGCGTGGTGGAGGCGCGGCTTGTATTACCTCAGTGCTCATCGAAATTGCCTCTTGGAACAATCGTAGCAGCGAACGTAAGGAGGTTCATTCTTCTGGAACGCACGACGTGTTCCGAGATCGATTTGAGACTCGCACCCTCGGCTGTTGCAAAAAAATAAGCTTTCATAAGATCCCGCCGTCAACCTTGAGCACAGAACCGGTGATGTAGCTGGCATCGGCGCTGGCCAGAAAACGGACGGCGGCCGCCACTTCTTCCGGCCGGCCGAACCGGCGCAGGGGAACGCGCATTTGCGCGGCCTTGCGTTCCTCTTCGGTCAGATGAGCCAACGCCTCGGTTTCCACATATCCGGGGCAGACGGCATTCACAGTGATGCCGATGCGCGCCACTTCCTTGGCCAGCGATTGCGTCAGCGCAACCACTCCCGCTTTGGCGGCGGCGTAATTGGCCTGCCCGGCCGGGGCCAGCAGCGCACTCAAGGAAGACAGGTTGATAATCCGGCCATGGCGCCGGCTGATCATTGTCGGCAACACGGTCTGGCAGCCGTGGAAAACGCCATTGAGGTTTGTGGCCAAAACGCGCTCCCAGGATGCCGGCGGCATGTTGGCCAGCAGCGAATCCTCGTGGCTGCCCGCGTTGTTGACCAGCACGTCAATGCGGCTGTGCCAGGCCATGATTTTATGAATCGCCTGCTTCCACGATTCAACCGCGGCAACATCCAGGGTAATGCAAAGGCAACGACCAGAATTTTCCTGTGACAGCCGGTCGGCCTGTTCGCGCCGGGTATGGATGCCCAGCCAGACGACGTTATCGGGCGATTCCTGGAGGAACGCACGAGCAATGGCCTGGCCCAGGCCGCCGTTGGCTCCCGTAATCAAAATGACCCGCATGCTCATGGCCGAATGTTGCCCGGCGGGCCACCGCCGGACAAATGAGAAATATCGGAATTGGAGCGAACAAACCGTGCGCCGATGGCCTGCTGATTGGAACCGACCAGGCTGACGTTGGCGGCAACAAATCGTCCGCCGGCCACCGCATCACAGGCGGCGACGCATTGCCAGGCGGTGGCGGCCATCAGGCCTTCGCCCAGAATCCGCTTCGGGCTGAGACGCGGGCCTGTCCAATCGCGCCAGGCCTCGAGTTCTGCCTTATCCGTGCGCGGACCGTTGCCGACTCCATCGCAGAGCAGTTCCGGGAGCACTGGCATCCTGCCGGCAATTTCTTCATTCGGTTGCGATACGACTGGCCGGCAGGATGCCGGCATTCCCAGTTGAGCCCACATGGCACAGGCGGCTTGTGTCCGATTCTTTTGCGAGGAGTACGTGTGCGCATCGGTGATGGCAGCCAGTTCAACGCCGGTCGACCATTCCGGTTTCCGGCACAGGCACAAGGCCCCGGCGCCGGCGGTGAGCACGGCTGGACGTTCGAGGTGCCAAAGTGCGTCCGCCAGAATCCAGTTGGTTTCTTCGGCGCCGATGACGAGGCAGGCGTCCACGCGATCTTCTTCCAGCCATTGTGCGCCCAGGGAAACTCCCTGAAGAAAAGTGGCGGGATCACCCACCAGCGAGTTGGCCAGCGAGATATTTCCGAGCACTGCCGCCAGATGGCTGGCCGGCGCGGCATAAACCGTTTCAGGAAACAGGAGCGGACTGGCGGTGGTCGGGTCCTTCAATGTTTCCTCGTAAAAGCGGCAGGAATAATTGACGCAACCGGATTGCAGACAAACCACCAGACCCAGACGGAACCCGGGATCGTGGTTGGCACGCAATCCACCGGTGGCTTCGAGGGCTGCCGCCACGACATAATGTGTGATGGGACTGGTGCGTCGCAGGCGGGGATGCGTCAGGAATTCCGGGCGGACCGTCGGATTTGGCACCCGGCGCACCGGAAGTGGTTTATTCCAGCCGGGCCGTTCCAGCGTTTGGGTGGGCAGGGGTTCGTTCCGGTCCAGTGCTTCCCGCAGGGCGCCTACGGTCCAGCCGGCCGGCGATACCGCGCCCATCCCCGCGATAAAAATCCGGTTCACGCCCACCTCCGCAGAATCAGACTCGCATTCACGCCCCCGAAACCGAACGAGTTGGAGAGCACGACCCTCACGTGCGCGTCCCGGGGCTTTTGCACAATCGGGAAATGGCAGGCCGGGTCGGGGGTTTCAAACATCGTCTCCGGCGGCAGCCATTGTTCCCGCAGTGTCATCAGAGAAATGACCGCTTCGACGGCGCCGGCGGCACCGAGCAGATGTCCGATATTGGCTTTGGTGGAACTGACCGGCAGCGTGGCCGCGCGGGTGCCCGCCCAGTGGCTGATGGCGGCCGCTTCCGAACTGTCATTCAAAATCGTGCCCGTGCCGTGGGCGTTTATATAATCAACATCATACGGTGCGACCCCGGCGGTCGCGCACGCCTGCTGCATGACCTTCAAGGTGGTGTCGCCCTGCGGATGCGGCTGCGTGAGATGATGCCGGTCAATGGACGTGCCATAGCCGATGAGCTCTCCCAGGATGGGTGCGTCCCGACGACGGGCGCTTTCCAGCGTTTCCAAGGCCATCACGGCGGCGCCTTCGCCCAGCGCCAGGCCGTCGCGCCCGGCGTCAAACGGCCGGCAGACGGTGGTCGTAAGCGCCTGCAAGGCGTCGAAACCTGAAAACACAAGTTCCGTAAGCGCGTCATATCCGCCGGTCAAGGCACGTTCCGCCTGACCGTGCCGGATCAGTTCCCAGGCGTGACCAATGGCGTTGCTCCCGGAGGCGCAGGCATTCGAGACGATCGTTACGGGGCCGTTGGCGCCAAGCGCTTCCAGAATCATCCGCGCCTGGACTTGCGGCTGGTAATAAACGGCCCGGGTCGGCTGGTGCCGATGCCGAAGCGGCGATTGCGCTGCCTGCCGGAAATACGCTTCGCCAAACGACATGCCGCCGGCCGTTGTGCCCAGAACAAAAGGCAGATTTTCCGCGGGTTCCCAACCGGATTGTTGCCAGGCTTCGTGGGTGGCCAGCAACAGCGTGGAAGCGGCGCGGTCGAACCGGGCCAATTGTTTGGCACCCAGCCTGGTGGACGGCAACGTCGCCGGCAAATCGACTTCCGCCGCGCTCCGGGCCCGCTGGCGGCTGACATCGAACAACGACACGGGACGAAACGCCGTGCGCCCGGAGCGAAAACCTTCCGCGTTGGGCTTCCAGCCCCGGCCCAATGCCGTAACGATCCCGGCGCCGGTGATGACCACGCGGGGCGGTGTTGGGGGCGGAGACGTTGTCGGAAAAAGCATGAGTCGCGAATGGCAATGGGATATTTGGCTGTGCTACGGGGCAGGCCGGTGATGATGTACCAGCCGCCGATCGGGTCTTGCGCTTACCGCATTACTCACATCGTTCAATTCGAGCCAAAGTATAATCCCGCGTCATTCGGGGCAACGCAAAATCCGCTTGCGAGATGTGTGGCCCGCAAAGTTTTGCCTCGATTTCCGGGGCAATTCCGTTCAAGCTCCGCTGATGTTTGCAGCGAAAACATGCGCGGCAGTGATCCCCTGTTTGAATGAGCGCGCCGACATTGCGGTTCTGGTGGCCGCGCTGCGCCGACAGCTTGCGATGGTGATGGTTGTGGATGACGGCTCGGCGGATGACACCGCCGCCCTGGCCTGGGCCGCCGGGGCAAAGGTGCTGCGTCACCGTCGAAATCGCGGCAAGGGCATGGCGCTCCGGACCGGGCTGTTGGAGGCGCGGAGGCAAGGCTTTGACTGGGGAGTGACACTCGACGGCGACGGCCAGCATGTGCCGGAGGATTTGCCCGCCTTTTTCCGGTGTGCCCAGCTAACGGGTGCGCGATTGGTTATCGGCAATCGTATGCCTCAGGCGCGCGCCATTCCCTGGCTGCGCCGGCAGGTGAACCGCTGGATGAGCTGCCAACTGTCGCGACGCGCGGGCCGGCTTCTGCCCGACACCCAATGCGGTTTTCGCCTCATCCACCTCGAAACCTGGGCGACTTTGTCGCTAAGCACGGAGCACTTTGAAATCGAATCCGAGATGTTGATGGCATTCCTCGCCGCAAAACATCCGGTGGAGTTTGTTCCCATCCGGGTCATCGGCCGCGGGCGGAGCAGCCATATCCGTCCATTGACCGACGCATTGCGGTGGTGGAAATGGTGGCGCCAGCTCAACCACCCGGGGAACAGGCGTTCACAAGCAAGTTCACACGTTCGCGTGAACCTGCCGGCCACGGCTCATGCACCCCTGCCGCCCGGATAGGGCGCTGTCAAAAATCACCGCCGGCCTACTTGGAAGGATTCCACACGTACTTTCCCGTCGTGTCGATGTAACCGAATTTGCCGCTGATCTTGACCCACGCCAGACCATCGACAAACGGGTCGGCATCATCAAACTGGTTATTGATAACCATTTTTCCGGTCGAATCAATATATCCCCAATGTTTCGACTGGCGCACGGGCGCCAAGCCGTCGGAAAACTCAGCCGCGCCGTCAAATTGGGCAGCAATCACAAACTTCCCGGTGGGGTCGATGTAACCCCAGTGTTTTCCCTGCCGAACCGGCGCCAGGCCTTTGGCAAAACTTCCAACCTCGTCAAATTGCGCATTGATGGTCATTTTTCCCGACTTGTCCGCGAAGCCCCATTTACCACCCAGCCTGACGCCCGCGAGGCCTTCGGAAAATGACAGCGCCTTTTCAAATTGTGGGTTGACGACAATCTTTCCGGACTTGTCAACGAACCCCCAACGCCCGCCCATCCTGACCGGCGCGAGGCCTTCACCAAACGTGCCGGCATCTTCAAACTGGGGATTGATGCTGTACTTGCCGCTCGTATCAACGAAGCCAAACCGGCCACCGCCATGGAACGGACTGTAGGGTCGGGGATCGTATGGAACAAAAGGGTCGCCGCCGCCGCCGCCGAGTTTGACCGCGGCCAGGCCGTCGCTGAAAACGTCGGCCTTGTCGAACTGGGGATTGATTTCCATCTGGCCCGAGGCGTTTACATATCCCCAGCGACCCATCCGCACCGGGGCCAGACCGTCCACAAATCCTCCGGCCCTGTCAAATTGCGGGTTGATGACGGTTTCACCGGATTTGTTGATAAAGCCCCAGCGACCGTTGACGACCACCGGGTATAATGTCTGCGCACCGGGGCACACGGGCGCCACGTTCAGGATCGCAGCCGCGGACAACAGTGAGAACAGGATTTTTTTCATAGTGTTTTAAGCTTCGATTTTTTGGCGCCGGACAGGGATAAAAGACCGGCTCCATACGGCATCCATTGGCGGCAAGTTTATTTTTCGCGGGAACCGAGTCAAGCGTTGAATCCGACCCCGCCGATTGCATTTCAAATCCGGCTGCGGCACCCATCTCCCGGCTTGACCCGACCGGCGGGCAGGCATAATACTTGTAATTAGGAAACCGTGAGTTCCAATTTCCAAACTGAAACAGTGTCTATTGCTTAAGTGGCCGCCCGGAATTCCATTCGAACCGTTGGCATCATCGGGAGCGGCCCGTCGGGCGCGACCCTGGCCTCGCTGCTCACGATGAAGGGCGTGGAGGTGACGCTGTTTGACGATGGCCGCCGGCCCGAGCTGATTGTCGGCGAATCGCTCATTCCGGCGGTGGTGCCCGTGCTGCGGCGATTGGGCCTGGAAGAGCGCGCCGCGGCGATTTGCCAGTTGAAGCCGGGCGTGACCTTCACTTTTGGCGAAGCCGAAAAGGTCGAGTTTTGTTTCCAATCGCTTGCCCATTTCGGGGGGCCGACCTACGCCTATAACTCGCCCCGGCCCGCGTTCGACCGTTTGTTTGATGAACGGGCCGATGAGTTGGGCGTGAAACGCGTGCGGGCCCGGGCCAATATTGAACGGGTGGGTTCGAACAGCCTGCAGTTGGCCGGGGAGACGCTCGCCCAAGCGCCCTGGCTTCGGGGTCGACAGCCGGATTTGCTCGTCGATTCCACAGGGCGGAGCCGTTTCTTTGCGCGCACCCTGGAAATTCCGGCGGAAGTCGGCCCGCGCAAGGACGTGGCCTACTTTGCCCACTATGAAGGCTTCATCGAACAGCCGCCGCGAGGACAGGTCATCATCGGCCGCCTGGCCAGCGGCTGGTGCTGGCGTATCCCGTTGCGCGACCGCCTTTCCGTGGGTGTGGTGATGAACAAGGACGACGCCGCGAAATTAGGTGCGTCGCCTGCGGAGCGGCTCGAGGCGGCCATTGACCGCGATCCTTTGCTCGCGGCCGCCGGCAAGAACAGGCGCCGCCTCACGGAGATCGCCACTTATACCAACTACCAACTGGTCGCCGAGTGCGGCCACGGCCCGAACTGGGTGATGACCGGCGACGCCTTTGGTTTCGTGGACCCGATGCTGTCACCGGGCATGCATCTGGCATTGTATTCCGCGGAATTGCTCAGCGAACATCTGGAGGATCTTCCGGCGTATTCGCGCGAGGTGCGCAAGCAACTCAAGGCCTGGATGGAACTCATCCAGTATTTTTACGATGGGCGCATTTTTGCCATGTATCAAACCGGCATGGCCTTCGAACGGACGTTCCCCGGCCGGGTCACCGGTTCGCTTCATCGTTTCTTCGACCGCGAAGTCGCCCGCATGGCTTCAGGGCTGGATCCGACTTCGCGGTTCGGACACGGTATGCTGCAACTCATGTCCTATCCCGCCGCCTGGAAAACCGATCCCGCGACGCTGGCCATCCGCTGAACCGCCAAGAACAGGCTTGCCACAGGAACGCCGGTTCGCGTAAAAAGAGAGTGTAGATGCTTTACGATGCTTGGCAGAAGGTGATTCAGGACAGGGGTGATGAAGTGGCTTTGCGCGATCTGGCTTCCGGACGAGGCTGGACATTTGCGCAAATCGACCGCGCAGCCCAGACACCTCTCCGGGACAAATCTGCCATGGTTTTCCCGCAAGGCCATTCCCCGGAATTTATTTTCGCCGTGTTACAAGCATGGCGCTGGGGTGCGGTGGTGTGTCCGCTCGAGGCACACCATCAACCGCTTCGGGTCCCGCCCCCGCCTTCGCCGTGTTGCCATCTCAAAACTACGCCTGCCACGACGGGTGTGCCGCGGGCCGTCGCCTTTACCGAAGCGCAAATAATGGCCGATGCCCGGAACATTGTTGCCACGATGGGATTGCGTCCGGATTGGCCCAACCTGGGCGTGATTTCCATGGCCTATTCCTATGGATTTTCGAATCTGGTGCTGCCGCTCCTGCTCCACGGCATCCCGCTCTTTCTGGCGCCCGCTCCTTTGCCGGAAATTTTGCGGGGCGTGGCCAAGGCCCATTGGAACCTGACGGTGGCCGGCGTGCCGGCGCTCTGGCATGCCTGGCACAAGGCCGGGGTGATCCTGAACAACGTGCGTCTGGCCATCTCGGCGGGAGCGACCCTGCCCTTGTCCCTGGAGCACGCCGTCTTCGAGGAACATGGCGTTAAAGTTCATAATTTCTACGGCTCCACCGAATGCGGCGGCATCGCTTATGATGCGAGTGAAACACCGCGAACGGACGAAACTTCCGTCGGCCGACCGTTGAGAAACGTCAAGGTCACGGTCAACCGGAACGGCGCGCTCGTGGTGCGGAGCCGGGCCGTGGGCAAAACCTATTGGCCGGCTCCGGAAGCCACGCTGGCCCGGGGTGCCTTTCAAACCTGTGATCTGGCGGAAATCCGGCACGGCGCGATTTGCCTGCGCGGCCATACCAGCGAACACATCAATGTCGCCGGCCGGAAAGTGTCGCCGGCCGCCATTGAAGAGGCGTTGCAGGAGCACGAGGCCGTTGACGAATGCCTCGTCTTCGGAGTGCCGAGCGGCAACGCGGACCGGATTGACCACATCGTGGCGTGCGTTTCGGGAGGACGCTGCGGTACCCAGGAAGTATTGAAGCAGTTCCTGCTGCAAAAGCTGCCCAGCTGGCAGGTGCCGCGCGAGTGGTGGTTCGTGGATTCGATTGGCATCAACGGGCACGGGAAGAAAATTGCCCGCGCCCAGTGGCGGAAGGATTTTCTCAAGAACCGCGCCAAACCGGGTGTCGAGGTTTAAACCCGGTTCAGGCTCGGTTGGAGAACGGATGGGCCGTGACGGACTTTGCCGCTGGCGGTCATGCTGATTTCGGCTACGAATTCGAGCGAAGTCGGAACCTTGTGACTCGACAGCTGGCGGCGGCAAAACGCAAGGATTTCTTCACTCGTGTTCGGGGAACTTCCATTGCGCAATTGCACCTCGGCGCAAATCGCTTCGCCAAACTGCGGATGCGGACGGGAGAAAACCCGCGAACGCAACACCGCCGGATGCTGGTCCAGCACGCCGGCAATTTCCTCAGGAAAAACCTTGTGCCCCGCGATGTGGATGACGGAAGACGTCCGTCCATCCAGCACGATCCGCCTGCCGCCGTCGCGGTGCGCCAGGTCGCCGGTGAGGAACCAGCCTTCGTGCAATATGTCCTCGCGCAACCGCGGCGGATTCAGGTAGCCCGAAAACATGCCGGGCCCACGCAATGCGAGTTGGCCCGTTTCGCCATCGGGCAGTTCCTTCATGGCCTCGTTCACGACCATCGCGTCGAAGCCGGGCACCGGCCGGCCGATGGCTTCGGGATGTTCCGCCGCCTCGGTGATGTTCATGATGGGCAATCCGACTTCAATAATGCCGAATCCCTGGGACACCGGGACATGATACCGCGCTTGAAAATCCCGTGCCGCCTGCGGGTCCAGCCGGCTGGAGACGGACATCACCCGCTTGAGCGAAGGTGGCAACGTCCGACCCGACCGTTCACTGGTCAACATGCGGATGTGCATCGGGGTGACGTAAAGGAACGTGGCCTGGTGTTTGGCCGCCGCGTCCAGAATATTCTCGGCCAAATAGTCGGCATTCACCACGACCGTGGCGCCGACTTCGAGATAAAGGATGATGGACACATAAAAGTGATAGGCCATCGGCAGCACCCAAAGAATCTTGTCTTCCGACGTCAGACCCAGTCCGGAGTTGGCGGCGCGCGTGCGTTCCAGCACATCTTGATGCGTCAGGACCACGCCCTTGGACTGGCCGGTAGTGCCCGAAGTGAAACGCACAAACGCCGCGTCCGGGATGGCCGGCGCGAGCATCGCCGGCGGGCCGTCCAGCCGCGTGAAGCGCAAACCGTTGCCCCCCGGATTTTCCAGCGTGAGGGTCTTGCCGGGCTGGGCGGGGTTGCTGCCGTCGTCGAGAATGACGCACAAGGGCGCGCGCGCCAGCATGTCCGCCAGTTCCGCCGGTTTCATCTGGTGGTGAATGGGCATGATAACCGCCCCACAGCCGAGCGCGGCCAGCGCGCCAATGACGAAAGCGCGCCCGTTGCGCGCCCGCACGCCGACGCCCTGTCCCGCCCGCACGCCCAGCCGGTCGAGCTGGACCCGCAGCGCCTCGACTTCGCACCAGAGCGATTGGTAATCCAGGGCACCGCTGGCGTCAACGATGGCAATGCGGTCGGGCCATTGCTGCGCCGAGCGGGAAAGCGTTCCAAAAACGTTCATCGGCTGAAAGTTTCTTCTGCCATTTAGTTTGATCAATTCGTTTGAAGTTCGCCAGCTTTCATTGATGCAGAGATCGCCGGATTTCCGTCACCGCGTCGTTCAGTGGGCGGCCGCCGGCCTGAAAAGCGGCGGCCGTTCCCGCCGCCCAGCCCGTCGCCAGCGCCGTGCCGATGACCCGGGCCGAGGTCATGGCTCCCGTGGTGGCGGAAAAACAACGACCCGCGACCCATACGTTTTCCAGTTCCACCGGACGCAGACAGTCCATGGCGATTTCGTAGTAATCTCCCTCCGAGAAATACGTCATTTCCGGCCTTGGACTGCTGGTCCAACGCTCCATGGGCCAGCAACCGCGGGCGATTCCCGACGGAAATTTCCGTGTGCTCAGCACATCCTCATCGGCCAGCCGGGCGCGTCCCAGAATGCGGCGACCGGAGCGGACGCCCAGTTGCGGGGCGACGGAATCCAGGCGCGCATTTCGACAGGCGGCGATGTTCTCGACCAGGAATCGCCGAAGCGGCTCGAGCAACCCGCGCGCCTCACGTTCCCAACCCGTGACCTGTTGCCAAAGCGCGCGGTCGGGAGGAGCAGGCAACAGACTCAATTTGAAAGCGAGGCGGCCATGGGCGCCGGAACCCGGGATCAGCGACAACCGTTCGCAGAGCGCGGGCAAGCTCCCGTTTTCCACGGCCCGGCGCAGTTCGCGTCGCACTTCCAGCAGGCCGCGTTGTGCCAGATCCGGGTCCACATTCTCCAGCACAAAAACCAGGGCGGGCGCCTGGTCCGCGCCGCCGTTTTCCGCCTGGGCGCCACTCAAAGCCGCGGCGGTCGCTTCGCCGGTGCCATCCACCACGGCTTTCGCCTGGAAAAGTAATGGCTCGTTCCAGGCGAGGGCGCGGACCTGTTTCAGTCGGGCGCTTTCAACTTCCGTTTCCGCCACCGTCGCGTGCAATATGATGGTGACGTTTTTGGATTCGCCCAGCACGCTGTCGGCAACCTGGGCAAACGCGGGCGGGGGATAGGGCAACACCCAGAGGCCGGTGTCCATGGCCCGGATGGGTTTCACCCCGGCGACACGCTGCAAGCGGTCGGCAAATTCCTGTGCGAACCCGCCGCCCACTGCCGTGGCGGTCGGGCCGGTGGTGTCCCGCAGATAGAGTCCGCAAATGGTTCCGACTTGCGCGGCCGTGGCGAGGCCGCCGAGAAAACCGTATCGTTCCAGCACCACCACGCGCGCGCCGGCGCGCCCGGCCGCCGCCGCCGCCGCCACTCCGGCCGCACCCCCGCCAATGACCAGCACGTCGCAGGCAATGGGTGTGTCCCCGGTGCGGACCGTGTTGCTCACGGTGTTCTCCGTCGCATGTGCCGGCCGTAGCCCCGGATGTATTTCCACTGAGGCCGCACGTTCAAGAGCACCGATACTTTCTGTCCGCATCGCACCACGGTTTTGCGCCAGTCCGCCGGCGAGGTCCATTCCGCGCGCCGCCGCGCGATGCGATCCAGCTTGCTCTCGGTATCCTCGGCCAGGCCCGGCGACAGGTAATAAGCCGGTTCGAAAAGGTCCTGGTCCGGTTTTACCTGGCCTTCCTCGACGGCGATCCGGGCCATAGGCGTACCTTCATAGACGCGGATGCCAATGGTGGCAAACACCGCATTCGCTTCCGCACAACCGTTCAAAAATTTTTGGGTGTCCTCGACGTCCGCCCAGGTTTCGCCCGGTCCGCCGAACAACAGGTAAACGGCAAAGGGCAGACCGGCATCATGCGCCGCTTGCAGGGCGATCCGGGTTTCCGCCTGTCCGAACGGCTTGTCCAGCACAGCCAGCATCTTGTCCGAGGCCACATCCAGTCCGAACTCGACGCCGTTGCAGCCGCCGGCCTTCATCCCGCGCGCGAGTTCGGCATCAAAACCCGTGGGGTTACAGAAGGCCGACCATCGGGCCGGCACGCGCCGTCGCTCCAGTTCCCGAGAGATGGCCAGCGCATGACTTCGCGGATCGTTGAACACACTGTCCACAAAAAAGAAATCACGCATCTGCGAGCGGGTGACGACGGATTCAATTTCGTCGACGACGGCTTCCGGCGGGCGGAGACGGTAACGGCGGCCCTCCAACTGGGGATAAATGCAGTAGGCGCATTTGAACGGGCAGCCTCGTTTGGTCTGCACGCCCACAAATCCGCCCTGCCGGGTGTACCGCCGATAGCTGCACAATTCATGGGCCGGCATCGGCAACCGGGCGAGCGATTCCATCGCCCGCGAAGGCGCGACCTCCAGCCCGCCGCTTCCGGCGCCGGTGATGACCCCTTCGATTCCTTCCAGGGAACGCCCGGTTTCCAATCGTGCCAGCACTTCCGGGAACGCCCGTTCGCCCTCGCCGATCACCCCGCAATCTGGCTGCAAACGCCGCATCCAGCCCTGCGGCGACACCGAAAAACCGCTGCCACCCAGGATCAACGGTCCCGCAAAATGTTGTCGCACTGTTTCCGCGAGTGCCTTGACCTCGCCGAAATAAGAACGCGGGGCGAAGGACCAGCAGTTGTCCAGGTTGCGGATGCCGAAGGCCACGGCTTGAAACGGTTCCGCCGCCAGCGCGTTTTTCAGGGCCGTTTGCGGTTCCCGTTCCGTGCCTGAATCCAGGAACCTGATCTCATGTCCGGCCGCCTGGGCGGCGCCGGCCACGCACAGCGCCCCCAGCGGAGCGACGGGGTAAGGCGAGCGCTCGCGGTTTGTTGCCACCAGGAGCACCTTCATGACAATTCCTCCTCCAGCAAAGCGTGGCGCACGTCCCTTTCCATCCGGTCCACTTCCGCGGAACTCAGGCAGTCATCGACCAATGATAGCAGCGCAGACAGCCGGTTGCCGAACCTAAGAAATATCACCGTCAACCCCGGCGGCCGCCAACTCGGCACCAGGTGGGTGACCTCCAGAATCGGGGCGCCCCAGAGATCCGTCATCCCGGTGCAGGCTTCACCTGAATCCGAAAAACTAAAAGTGGCAATCTTGCCGCGGGTGGGTTTCCCGAGGTGATGCACGTAAAAACCCAACGGCAGCGGTTTGAACATGTCCAGCGCCGCCATGCAGGACTCCGGGAAACGGTCTCGTATCTGGTCCATCATCTGACGGCTGAGTTCGGCGACGATATCTTTGATCCGGCCGGCGTACCGGGGTTCGATGCGGTAGAAGAGAATGGAGAGATGATTGGAAAAGATGGGGCCTTTCGCGCCATGCCTGCGCGTGTCATGAGGCACGGGAATTAAATACGCGCCGTCCTGGTTGCCGCGTTGGACAGCGACGGCATGCACGGCCCGGACCGAGACCGCCAGATAGAAATGGCCGCGCCGGAAGCCGCCGACCAGTTGCTGGCTACGTGCGTCGATGCGGGCGGTCTCCGGTTCGGTAAAGGAAACGACGCGATAAAAATTGCGGCACAAGCGGGGTGGCGGTCCGGGCGGCAACAGGCTGAACAGCGGTTCGTCGCCGGATTCATGGAGCCACTTCACCGAACCGCGCGCCATTTTCACATTGGGCCACCAGCCGGATAAATCCCATCCCTTTTGCCGGGGGCTGATCAGGTCCTGAACAGCAGGCGCCCCGTTCGTCGCGCCGTTCGCATTCAAATGACTCAATAACAAATCCAGGCCGCGCGCATCCAGAAGAGTGTGGTTCCAGGAAAGGTACAAATGGCTGGTCCCATCCGCGTGGCGCATCACGTCAAACGCCAGTCCCGGCCCCCGGGCGGCATGCAACTGGCGCCCCGCAACCGCTGTGGGCAACGACCAGGACATGTCCGGGCCGCCGTTTTGGTCGTTATGCTCATAAAGGACGGTCTTCGGTTCGGCCAAGGTGCGCCAGAGCGGGGGAAGCAGTGGAAACGGACGCGCAATGCGCACTCGCGACAGCCAGTCCAGAATTGGCGAAGAGGTGATGCGCTGGCGCAGACGTTCCATATCCAGGCCGGGTCCTAGCCGGATGACCGCGCAACAGACATTGCCCGGCAATCCGTACCGCCGCATCCGGCGGTCCTGGCCGTGCATGAAATAATCTCCTGCGGCCAATCGAATCTGACGGGGCAGGTCAGGCATAGTGGACGGACGTTCGGCGCTCAGGTTGACGGATGGCCGTTGCGCGCCAGTTCGGCGATGCAATTGGCGAGTGTGGCCATCGAAGTCAGATTGTTGCCCGTCAGGTGTGAATCCGGCACCCGGACGCCGATGACGCGCTCGCAAAAGAGCAGCAGTTCCACCAGCGCAAAGGAATCGATGCCCGCCTGGGCCAACGGGCTGTTCTCGTCAAAAGCCGTTCCTTCGGCGACAAAATTGGTCCGCGCGAACTCGCAGAGCTGTGCGGCGATGGTTTTAGGGTCCTTCTCCGGGGTCATTGCTCGATTGGGTCTGTGGCGAAGCCGCGGTCAGGGGTGACTGCAACAACGGGGATGGCCGGCGAAAAAACCGATCGGCGTCTAAACCGGGTCTCTGCGCAGGCGAAGAAGCAGTGATTGAGGTCAATGCTCATTTTCCGCAAGTATGACGCAGCTTGAATTAGCGTCAAGCATGGAAGCTCACCGTGGCGTCGGCATTATGTGCTTGCCCGGCGTCGCGTCGTCGGAACATCCTGTGGCCGATGGCAGAATCCGTTCCCGAGCCCATGGCCATTCCGCAAGTCGCCGCACCGGACCGCTTTTCCAAAGCGAGGCTGATCACGATTAAAATCATAGTGCTGACGGCTTTGGCCCTGGCGCTCGGTTTTCTCCAGGACTGGGCGTCGACACGCTGTTACCGGCCCGACCACGTCGCCGGTTTTCACATGGGCCTGTTGCACGGGATGCTGATGCCCGCGGCGTTGCCCGGTCTGTTGATGGGAAATAATCTTCCCATTTATGCGCCGAACAATTCGGGGCGTCCGTACAACATCGGTTACATTTTCGGCATCAACACCTGCGGCACCGTGTTCTTCGGCGCCGCTTTCTGGCAGCCGCGACGAAGACGGTGAATATTTATGATTTACGATTTATGATTGATGATTTTTTCCAATTGCCGGATTCTCTGGCGTATGAACCCTGCCGAACTCAAAGCGAGAACCATGCAATTTGCTGTTCGCGTGCTTAAATTCGCGGACTCATTGCCGAACAAACCATCAGGAAGGACGATAGCCAATCAAGTGTCCCGGAGCGGTTGCTCGGTCGTGTCGAATTATCGTGCC
>Ga0335078_10004616_pt1 | contig 20382 bp, 14 predicted proteins | sample Lox_Sample_32_FD_206711 | JGI IMG/M metagenome (GOLD analysis project Ga0335078, IMG submission 206711) | Soil microbial communities from Loxahatchee National Wildlife Refuge, Florida, United States - Lox_Sample_3.2 | ecosystem: Environmental > Terrestrial > Soil > Wetlands | place: USA... | reverse complement strand
AGCGCGAAGCCCGCCGCGAAATCCTCGAGGTCGGCTGGCGTCGCCATCATGACGGCGTGGGTCGAGCCGCCATAAGTGAAGGCGATCGGCGTCTCTTCCGGGATCAGTCGGGACCCTGGCGCCAGTGCGTCGTGGCGGCGCGCGAGGCAGGCCGCCGTGACGACGGGCGCGGGAACCCCTCCTTCGCTCATTCCGCGGCTTCGACGCCCGAATCGATGCGGCGGCTCGCCTCCGACAGGGCGGCGTATTTCTCCTGCCAGTCGGACGGACCGTTCGTCGGCGACACCTGCACCGCGGTCACCTTATATTCCGGACAATTGGTCGCCCAGTCGGAATTATCCGTCGTGATGACGTTCGCCTGGCTCTGCGGATGATGGAAGGTCGTGTAGACGACGCCCGGCGCCATGCGCTCGCTGATCTGCGCGCGCAGCGACGCCTCGCCGGCGCGGCTCTGCACCCGCACCCAGTCGCGATCCTTGATCCCCCGATCCTCGGCGTCGTGCGGATTGATCTCCAGAACGTCCTCGGGATGCCAGCTGCTGTTTTCGGTGCGACGGGTCTGCGCGCCGACGTTGTATTGCGACAAAATGCGCCCCGTCGTGAGCAGCAGCGGGAACCGCGGCCCTGTCTTCTCGTCGGTCGGCACATATTCGGTGATGACGAACTTGCCCTTGCCACGTGCGAATTTGTCGATGTGCATGATCGGCACGCCATGCGGATGCTCGTCATTGCACGGCCACTGCACCGAGCCTTCCTCCTCGAGGCGCTTGAAAGAGACGCGACGGAAGCTCGGGGTGAGCTTTGCGATCTCGTCCATGATTTCGCTCGGGTGCTTATAGTTCCAGTCGAGACCCATGGCCTGCGCGATGAGCTGCGTGATCTCCCAGTCGCCATAGCCGTTTTTCGGGGTCATGACCTTGCGCACGAGCTGGATGCGGCGCTCGGCGTTGGTGAAGGTGCCGTCCTTCTCGAGGAAGGTCGCGCCCGGCAGGAACACATGAGCGTAATTCGCCGTCTCCACGAGGAAGAGATCCTGCACGACGACGAGGTCCATGGCCGCGAGGCCCGCGGAGACATGCTTGGTGTTGGGATCCGACTGCAGAATGTCCTCGCCCTGCACGTAGAGGCCCTTGAACGTGCCCTCGATCGCCGCGTCGAACATGTTGGGGATGCGCAGGCCGGGCTCGGAGTCGAGCTTGACCCCCCACTCCTCCTCGAAGGTCTCGCGCGCGGCTTCGTTCGAGATGTGCTGGTAGCCCGGCAGCTCGTGCGGGAATGAGCCCATGTCGCAGGAGCCCTGCACATTGTTCTGGCCGCGCAGCGGGTTCACGCCGACGCCGCGCCGGCCGAGATTGCCTGTCGCCATCGCGAGATTGGCGATGCCCATGACGGTCGTCGAGCCCTGGCTATGCTCGGTGACGCCGAGACCGTAATAGATCGCGGCGTTGCCGCCCGTGGCGTAGAGACGCGCCGCGGCGCGCAGGTCCGCGGCCGGAACGCTGGTGTATTTCTCGGTCGCCTCCGGGCTATTGCGCTCTTCGGCGACGAAGGCGGCCCAGTCGTGATATTCGTCGACGTTGCAGCGCTCGCGAACGAATTTTTCATTCACGAGGCCTTCGGTGACGATCACATGCGCCATCGCCGTCACGACGGCGACGTTCGTGCCCGGCTTCAGCGGTAGATGATAGCTGGCCTCGACGTGCGGGGAGCGCACGAGGTCGATCTTACGCGGATCGACGACGATGAGCTTAGCGCCCTGGCGCAGCCGCGCCTTCATGCGCGAGCCGAAGACTGGATGCGCGTCGGTCGGGTTGGCGCCGATCACGACGATGACGTCGGCCTCGTCGACCGAATCGAAATCCTGCGTGCCGGCCGAAGTGCCGAAGGCCTGGTTCAAGCCATAGCCCGTCGGCGAATGGCAGACGCGCGCGCAAGTGTCGGTGTTGTTGTTGCCGAAGCCCGCGCGGGCGAGCTTCTGGACGAGATAGCTCTCCTCATTGGTGCAGCGCGAGGAGGTGATGACGCCAACCGAATCCTTGCCGTATTTGGCCTGAATCTCCTTGAAGCGCCGCGCCGTGTAGGCGATCGCCTCTTCCCATGAGACGACGCGCCATGGCTCGCTGATCTTGTCGCGGATCATCGGCTCGAGCAAGCGATCCTGGTGATGCGCATAGCCGTAGGCGAAGCGGCCCTTGATGCAGCTGTGGCCATGATTGGCCTTGCCGTCCTTCCAGGGAATCATGCGCACGACTTCCTCGCCGCGCATTTCCGCCTTGAACGTGCAGCCGACGCCGCAATAGGCGCAGGTCGTGACCGCCGAGTGCTCCGGCTGCCCCGTCTCGATGACCGACTTCTCGATGAGCGTCGCGGTCGGGCAGGCCTGCACGCAGGCGCCGCAGGAGACGCACTCGGACTCCATGAAGGCTTCAGACATGCCGGGAGACACACGGCTCTCGAAGCCGCGGCCGGAGATCGTCAGCGCGAAAGTGCCCTGCACCTCCTCGCAAGCGCGCACGCAGCGATTGCAGACGATGCATTTCGACGGGTCATAGCTGAAATAGGGGTTCGACTCGTCCTTCGGCATCCATTTGAAATTCGCTTCGCCTTGATTGCGGGCGAAGACGTGATTGGCGCCCTCATAGCCGTAGCGCACGTCGCGCAGGCCCACGGCGCCCGCCATGTCCTGCAGCTCGCAGTCGCCATTGGCCGCGCAGGTCAGACAGTCGAGCGGGTGGTCGGAGATATAGAGCTCCATGACGCCGCGGCGCACCGCCTTGAGGCGGGGCGTCTGCGTATGCACCTTGATGCCGGGCGCGACCGGCGTCGTGCAGGAGGCCGGCAGGCCGCCGCGGCCTTCGATCTCGACGAGGCAGAGGCGGCAGGAGCCGAAGGCCTTGATGCTGTCGGTCGCGCAGAGTTTCGGGATCTCGTTGCCGACCTCCATCGCCGCGCGCATGATCGACGTGCCCTCCGGCACGCTGACCGTCTGACCGTCGATCGTCAAAGTCACCATATTCTGAGACTGCGAGGCCGGCGTGCCATAGTCGATTTCTTTAATGACGCTCATGGCTTTAGCTCCTCATTCCGCGGCGGCGGGAACGGACTTCCTGTGGAAGTCTTCGGGAAAATGACGCAGCGCGCTCAGCACGGGATAGGGCGCAAAGCCCCCGAGCGCGCAGAGCGATCCAAGCTTCATGGTGTTGCAGAGGTCTTCGAGCAGCGCGATCTCCGCCTCGACGTTCTGGCCTTGCCTGATCTTGTCGATCGTCTCGACGCCGCGCGTCGAGCCGATCCGGCAGGGCGTGCATTTGCCGCAGCTTTCGATCGCGCAAAACTCCATGCCGAAGCGCGCCATCTGCAGCATGTCGACCGTGTCGTCGAAGATCACAAGGCCGCCATGGCCGATCAGCGCGTCGCGCTTGGCGAAAGCCTCATAGTCGAAGATGAGGTCGAAGTCCTTGACCGGAACATAGGCGCCGAGCGGGCCGCCGCATTGCACGGCGCGCACCGGACGGCCCGAGAGCGTTCCGCCGCCGATGTCGTTGACGATCTCGCCGAGCGTCAGGCCGAAGTCGACCTCGCAGAGCCCCCCATATTTGACGTTGCCGGCGATCTGCAGCGGCATGGTGCCGCGCGAGCGGCCGACGCCGCAATCGGCGTAGGCTTGCGCGCCCTCCTCGAAGATCATCGGGATCGTCGCGATCGACAGCACGTTATTGACGATCGTCGGCCTTTCGAAGAGGCCCGCCATGGCCGGGAAGGGCGGCTTGGCGCGCACGATGCCCCGCTTGCCCTCGAGGCTTTCGAGCAGCGAGGTCTCCTCGCCGCAGACATAGGCGCCGGCGCCGATGCGCAGCTCGACGTCAAAGGCGAAATTCGAGCCGCGCACCTTCGGCCCGAGCCAGCCCGCTTCCTGCAGGATCTCGATCGCTCTGCGGAACACCACGGCCGTCTGCGGATATTCGGAGCGCAGATAGACGAAGCCCTTGGAGGCGTTGACCGCGTAGCCGGCGATGATCATGCCTTCGAGCAGCGCGAAGGGATCGCCCTCCATGATCATGCGGTCGGCGAAAGTGCCCGAATCGCCCTCGTCGGCGTTGACGACGACATAGCGGCGGTCCGCCGGCGTGTCGGCGACCGTCTTCCATTTGATGCCGGTCGGGAAGCCCGCGCCGCCGCGGCCGCGCAGGCCGGACTTCGTCACCTCCGCCACCGCCTCGGCGGGAGACATGGCGAAGGCCTTGGCGAGGCCGACGCCGCCGCCAAGCGACTCATATTCGGAAAGCGACAGCGGATCGGTGACGCCGCAACGCTTGAAGGTGACGCGATGCTGGCGCTTCCAGTAAGGGTGGTCCTCGACCTTGCCGATCGAGCGCTTGTGCGGAGCCCCGCCGAGAAAACCCGCATCGAAGAGCGAGGCGACGTCCTTGGCGCTCACATTGCCGTAGCCGATGCGCCCCTGCGGAGTCTCGACCTCGACGAGCGGCTCGAGCCACAGCAGGCCGCGCGAACCGTTGCGCACGATCTGAACGTTTTGGCCGCGGGCCTGCGCCTCCTTGGCGATAGCCGCGGCGACTTTGTCGGCGCCCATGGCCTTGGCGGCCATGTCGAGGGGAACGAAGACCTTCGTCATGACTGGCGCGCCTCCGCGGCGATCTCGTCGAGCTTCTCGGCGTCGACGCGTCCGACCGGCTCGCCGTCGTAGAGCGCCGAAGGGCTGTGGGCGCAGAGCCCCAGGCAGTAGACCGCCTCGACGGTGAGCGCGCCGTCCGGCGTCGTGTGATGCCAGTCGGTCTTGATCCGAGCGAGGAACTCGCGGGCGATCTTCTCGGAGCCCATCGACTGGCAGGATTCTGCGCGGCAGATCTTGAGCCTGTGGCGGCCGGCCGGCTCGCGACGGAAATCGTGATAGAAGCTGACGACGCCGTGCATCTCGGCGCGCGATACGTTGAGGGCCTGAGCGATTTGCGGCACGGCCGCCTCCGGAACGCAGCCGAATTCTTCTTGCAAGGCGTGCAGGATCGGCATGGCGGGGCCCTCCAAATGGAGGTGCGCGTCGATGATCTCCTGAGCGCGCGCCGAGTCCCAGGTTGAGACTTGCGACATTTCTTCCCTTTTATCTTGAGCGTGGCGGTTCTTAAGCGCCGCGGTTTCCTCTTTTATCTACTTATAATGTAGCTTGCCGCAATTCGGCGCCTCGATCAATGGGCGCGAACCATGGAATGATAGAAACCGCCTATGGGGCGTTCAGAACGCCGCTCGCGGCGAGCTTCCTCGCTTCTGCGAGCAGGACCGCGACGAGAGGCGGCGCCGGCTCCCGTTGCGGCGCAACAAGACCGATCTCATGCACCGCCTCGGGCGAGACGATCGGGATCGAGCGCAGCGGCGCCGTCACGTCGAGCGCCTCGGCGAGCTTCTCCGGCATGATCGTCGCCCAGCGCCCGGCCTTGACGTGATCATAGAGCAGAATGACGGAGTTCGATTCGAGCACGGTCTCCGCCGCGCCGCCGGCTTCGCGCATCAGTTGGTCGATGATGCGGCGATTCTGCATGTCGGGCGTGAGCAGGCACAGCGTCACTCGCGCCACCTCGGCCCAGGTGACGCGCTCGCGGTCGCCGAGCGGATTGGTTGCGACGGTGAGCAGCCGATAGCGCTCCTTCCACAGCGGCACGGTGCGCACGCGGCCGAGCGGCTCATTGTCGAGATAGGTGAGGCCGGCGTCGATCTCGAGATTGTCGAGCATGCTCAGAATGTCGGCCGAGGCGGCGCTGATGACTTTGACGCGAACGCCGGGATGCTTGTCGATGAAGGCTCCCGAGAGGGCGGTGACCACGCCCATCGCGGTCGGAATGACGGCGAGCCGGAGCTGGCCGGAGAGGCCCTCGCGCAGCGATCTCGCCTCCTGACGCATCGCCCGCGCGTCGGCGACGATGCGCTTCGCCCAAACCAGCACATGCTCGCCTTCGCGGGTGAGCCCATGGTAGCGCGACGAGCGGTTCACAAGCAGCACGCCGAGCGTATCTTCCAGCTGCTTCACGCCCGCCGAAAGCGTGGGCTGCGTGACCCCGCAGACTTCGGCCGCGCGCGAAAAGCTTTGCTCGCCGGCGAGCGCGATGAAGAACTCAAGCTTATCAATCACCCGAGCCGGTCCCCGTCTTTTTTTTATGAATAATTTTAGCACGAGCGGCGGCGGCGCGCTTCATGCAATCAGCCGTTTGGACGCGAAAGATTGGCGTTTCGGCGCCGGGAAACGGGTTCTACCGGGGATCCGCCGCGTCCGGCCGCCCGAATTGCGCCGAATTTGCCGGTTCTGGTAACGATTGACTAACCAGGCCCGCGCTCTACGATTGCGAGACGCGCCGCCGACCGGGGAATTTGCGCATGAAACTTTTGTGCGGGGGCGCGTTACGCCTAATCGTCGCGATGGCCATAGGTCTGGGGCTCGCCGTCCCGTCCCTAGCCACGCCTTCGATCGTGATAGACGTCGCGACCGGTCAAGTGCTGGAGCAGGACCAGGCGACCGCGGTCTGGTTTCCGGCTTCGACCTCGAAGCTCATGACCGCCTATGTCGCGCTCGACGCGGTGCGCAAAGGGCGAATCACGCTCGACACGCCGCTCGTCGTTTCGCAGCGCGCGACCGAGCAGGCGCCGTCGAAGATGGGCTTCAGCGCCGGGCAGCAAGTGACGCTGCGCAACGCGCTCGTCATGCTCATGGTCAAGTCCGCCAATGACATCGCGGTCACGATCGCCGAAGGCGTCTCGGGCTCGGTCGAAGCTTTCGCGGGCGAGATGAACCAGGCGTCGGCCGCGATCGGCATGAAGGAATCCTACTGGGTCAACCCGAACGGCCTGCCCGACGACCGCCAGGTCTCCTCGGCCCGCGACCTCGCGCTCCTGGGCCGTGCGCTGCTAGTCGATTTTCCTGAATCCGCCGATCTCTACCACATCGGAGCGTTTCGCATCGGCCGCCGGATCATGCCGACGCACAATGGCCTTTTGAAGCAGTATCCCGGCGCGGACGGCATGAAGACCGGCTTCACCTGTCCCGCCGGCTACAATCTAGTGGCCTCGGCGACGCGAGGCTCGAGAAGGCTCATCGCGGTCGTGCTCGGCGCGCCGAGCGGCGTGGCGCGCACGCTAAGGACGGCGCACCTCTTCGATCGCGCCTTCCAGGGCGCGCAGCCGCAGGGTCAAGCCTCCGATCTGCCGGGTCCCGGCGTCGGTCCGGCCCCCGATCAGCGCGACAATATCTGCATTCATCGCGGCAAGGCGCATAAGCAATATGTGACCGAGTTCGAGGAAGCGCCGATCGAGATGGTCGCCGACCCCTCGAAGAAGTCGGGCGAGGGCGGCGCGGGACGCCTCAGCGCGCAGCCGATCTCCTTCGATCTGATCGTTGTCCATACCGGTCCCGTGGAGGGCTATAACGGACCCGTGGCCAAGCCCCGCGATCCGAAGCTCGCCGTCGGCGCCGACGACCCCTCGGGTCCGCAGCTCGTGCCGGCCCCGCTCGCCGAGCCCGGCAAGCTCGTCGTGTGGAGCGCAGCCGGCGCCAAGGCGCTGGCGACCGCTGAGCCGGACGCCAATTCCGAGGAGCCGCACGGCAGGTCCGGCAAGCACAAGCTGAAAGGCAGAGGCCATCGGCATTCCTCGGTCAAGGCGGACAGCACGGAAAGCGGCGACGACTCCGCCGATGCGGGCGCCGGCAAGGCCAAGCCGCACAAGCATCATGGGCCGGGCAAGGGCAAGCACTACTCGCACTCGACCGCCGCGGCGGGCGAGAGCCTGCTCGCGGAGGCGCGATGAGCGCAGCGGCGTCCGCCCAGCCGCGCCGTCCCCCGCCGCCTCTCCCGCTTACGGTCCTGACCGGCTTTCTGGGGGCCGGCAAGACGACGCTGCTCAACCGCCTGCTCGCGTCGAGCGAATTCGCCGACACGCTCGTTCTGATCAATGAATTCGGCGAGGTCGGGCTCGATCATCTCTTCGTCGAGAAGATCGACGGCGACATGATCGTGATGGCCTCGGGCTGCGTCTGCTGCACGATCCGCGGCGATCTCGTCGCGGCGCTCGAGGACGCGCTGCGCCGCCGCGACAATGGTCGGATCAAGCCTTTCAAACGCATCGTGCTGGAGACGACCGGCCTTGCCGATCCCGCGCCGATCCTGCACGCCATCATGCGCCACCCCTATCTCCTGCTGCGCTACCGGCTCGACGGCGTGGTGACGCTTGTCGACGCGGTGAACGGCGAGGCGACGCTCGACGCGCATGAGGAGGCGATCAAGCAGGCCGCCGTCGCGGACCGCGTCGTCGTGACGAAGACCGATCTGCCGCAGGGCGCGGAAAATCTCGGGAAGCTCCGCGCGCGGCTCGCCGCGCTCAATCCGGCGGCCCGCATTCTGATCGCCGCCGAGGGCGAGGCGTCGGCAGCGGCGCTTCTCGATTGCGGCCTCTATGACGCTGATGGGAAAACGCCGCGCGTCGACTCCTGGCTCAACGCGCAAGCCGTGCTCACCGCAATGGATCATCGCGATCACCACCATGGTCAAGATCAAAGCCATGCCGACGTCAATCGCCATGACGCGCATATCCGCGCCTTCTGCCTGACGAGCGACAAGCCGCTCGCTCCAGGCGCCTTCGATCTCTTCCTCGACCTCTTGCGCCAGGCGCACGGCCCGCGGCTGCTTCGCGTCAAGGGAATCGTGGCGCTTTCCGACGACCCCGATTCTCCCGTCGTGATCCACGGCGTGCAGCATGTGTTCCACCCACCGCACCGCTTCGCCGCCTGGCCGGACGCCGACCGCCGCACGAGGATCGTTTTCATCGTCAAGGACCTGGAGGAGCGCTTCGTCTCGGGCCTTTATGCGGCTTTCGCCGGCGAGCCGGCGCGGGACGCCCCAGACGCGGCGGCGATCCGCGACAATCCGCTCGCGCCTCGCGAAGGCGGGTTGCTGGCGTAGCCGGCCGGCGCGACCGGCCTTAGGCGAATATCGACATAGAACGTTTTATGCCTCTCGTCTTCACGACCAAGTTCCGGAGAGGCCGACGAGCCAGCGAGAAAGTCGGCGCGGACCGTATAAACTAACAGCTCAAACAATCGCTTCTCCAGAACTGTGGCAATTGCGCCACAGGAAGCGAATATTTGCATGCCTTGCCTGTGGCAAGTCTGGTCAAGCTCTCGGGTTGGTGTAAGACTTTCTTCTGGATAAAGCTGCGGCTTCATCGGAGGCGACGTGATCAGTGCCCCTCGAGTTTCATGCGTCGCGCTGATCGCGGGATGCGTGGCGTTGACCGCGCCGGCGGGGCCCGCTCGCGCTCAGGAAATGCAGGTCGATTTTCCGCCTCTTGGCCTCGGCGAAGCCGGAACGCCGTCGCGCGCCGAGCTCGATCGTCTCGCCGATGAGATCCGCCTTCATCCGACGGACTACGACAAGACTTACGCCTTCATCCGGCTCGCTTCGCAGCTCGGCTATGACGAAGAGGCGATCAGCGCGCTGCAGCGCCTGCTGATGTTCAATCCGAACCTCGCCCGCGCCCGCAAGGAGCTCGGCTATCTTTACGCGAAGCTCGGGGCCGACCGCAGCGCGGAGCTGCAGATGCGACGGGCGCTGGAGTCGCCCAAGCTCGACCCCGCGCAAAAAGCGCAGATCGAGGCGCAGCTGCCGGAAATCGAGAAGGCTTCGGAGGACAAACGTCTTTACGGCAGCCTCCAGATCGGCGTCCGCGCGCAGTCCAACGCCAATTTCTTCCCCGCCGGCGGTCTTTTCGGCGTGGGCGGCGTGCAGACGAACGCGCTCCTCGGACAGCGTGGCGACACCAATACTTTCGAGCTCGGTCAGGCTGCGGTCGACTGGGATTTCCTCGGACCCAAGGGACCCACGCTCGAGATGCGCGGCCTGATTTACGCGACGCAGCAGTTCAACTTGCCGCAATACGACGTGGCGCTGTTCGCCGGCTCGATCGGGCCGCGTTTCGAGATCGCGCCGGGACTTTCGGTCAAGCCCTATGCGACCGGCGCCGCGTCGGTCTTGGGCGACATCAACTATCTCAACGACGGGGGCGGCGGGATTATCTTCCGCAAGAACTTCGGCCGCGACCTCGTGCTGGAGCCGGGTTTCGAATATCGCAGCCTCTATGTCTATGACGGCGGGCCCCGGGCATGGAATTGGGCGGCGCATACGGTTGCGACGCTCGCCACGGGCGACGTGTACACGGGCTCGCTGAACGCCTATTATCGCTTCAACGACTGGGTGAAGTTCGAAGGGCGGGGCGCCTATTCGCGCGCGAGCGCGGTCCTGTCGTCGCAGTCGTCCGACACGATCGACTTTCAGGCGATGCTGCGTTTCGAGGTCGACCCGCCGCTGCGCGAAATCCCGCGCCGCTGGACGATCGCGCCCTATGCGCGCTTCATGCAGATGGCCTTCGATTCTCCGAACTTTCTGGTCGATCCTTTTCAGGCGCGCCGCGACGACGCCTGGACTTACGGCATAGCGCTCGATGCGCCCGTCGGCGCGCAATGGGGCTTCAACGGCCACTTGGAGTTCCTGAGAAACGACTCGAACATCTCGAATTTCAAGATGCATGACGTATCCGTCGTGTTCGGTCCCGTGGCGAGGTTTTGAGATAGCGACGAAGATGAAGATCCTCATCCCAATTCTCATCGCCGCGCTGACGGCCTTCGCCGGAGCCGCGATCGCCGAACCGGTCGGCAATGTCGGGGCGGTCAACCAGTCCGCGGAGGGCGACGGCCGCAAGCTTTCGGTCGGCGCCGGAGTCGAGACGAGGGAGCGGATCACCACCGACGCCAAAGGGTCGGCGCAGATCGTCTTTCGCGACAAGTCGACGATGACGGTCGGTCACGCCAGCTCGGTCACCATCAATAAATTCGTCTACAACGCCCAACAAGGCGTGGGCGAGCAGTCCGCGAAGCTGACCAAGGGCGCCTTGCGTTTCGTGGGCGGCGCGGTGAGCCACTCCGAGGGCGCGAAGATCCAGACGCCTTCGGGCTCGCTGGCGGTTCGCGGCGGCATGGCCTATGTTTGCCTCAACTGTCCGCAAGGCGCGGTTTTTGCGGCGCTGACGGGCGAGGTGACCCTGACCAACGGGACGTCGACGGTCGACATTCCCCCGGGCCAGATGGTGACGGTCCTGGCGGACGGAACATTCTCACCCCCGACCCCCATTCCGCTCGACCTTCTCGAAACGCTCGACGCGCGTTTCGCCACCGGGGCCGGGCAGGACGGCGGCGCCCAAAATCCGCCCACGGAGAATGGCGCCAGCCAGCAACTCGGCGACGCGCGCATGCCGGATTGGACGCCCTGGCAGGGCCTCGGGGACATCGGCGTTTTCTGGGGCGGCAACGCGATCGTGCAGGGCCAGGCGGAGGCCAATAATCAGGCCTCGGCGAACGGCGTGCATGTCGTGACGACGCCGCAGCCCTCGAGTCAGGGCCCGAGCTGCCCAGGCTGTTAGGAAGAGCGGTGGGGATAGAGCGCCTCCCATCGCTCGATCCTCGCGCGGAGGGGCGCGGTGGGCCATCGGACAGCGCGCGCGAGGCTCCGAGGGCGCTGGCGCGACTTTCGCGATCGGGATGAGCCGCGGAAAACTCGAAGATTTTCAGGTCAAATAGCAGGCGGAGCGTTTTCCCCAGCTCCGGGCGATCCCCTGTCGCCTTCCGGCTCCGTCGACGGTATAAGCCGCCATGACCGACGAGGCCGCCCCCGAAAAGACGCGCCGGCTGAAGACCCTCGCGCCGCTGCGACGACTTCTCCCCTATGCGATGCGCTATTGGCTGCGCATCCTGCTCGCGCTGATCGCGCTTTCCGTCGCCGCCGGCGCGACGCTGGCGCTGCCGCTCGCCGTCAGGGCGATGATCGACCAGGGTTTCTCCAAGGACAACGCCGGCTCGGTCAATGCGAGCTTCGGCGCGCTGATCGGCGTCGTCGCCGCGCTCGCGCTCGCCTCGGGCTCCCGCTACTATCTCGTCATGACGCTCGGAGAGCGGGTGGTCGCGGATCTCCGCTCGGATCTCTTCCGGCATCTGACGCGGCTCGACGCGCGCTTCTACGAGACCGCCAAGACCGGCGAGCTCCTCTCGCGGCTGACCAGCGACACCACGCAGCTCAAATCGGCCTTCGGCGCCTCGGCCTCGGTCGCGCTGCGCAATTTCTTCCTGTTCGTCGGCGCGATCGTGATGATGGTCGTGACGAGCTTCAAGCTCTCGATCATCGCGCTCGCGGCCATCCCGGTGATCGTGCTGCCGCTCATCGCATCGGGGCGCGCCGTGAAGGGCCGCTCGCGCCGCGCGCAGGACGCGCTCGCCGACGCTTCAGCCTACGCCGGGGAAAATCTCGCGGCGGTCCGCACGATGCAGGCCTGCGGCGCCGAGCCGCAGATCGTCGAGCGCTTTCGACGCGCGGCGGAAGGGGCCTATAAAACCGCGCGCGACGCGACGCGCCTGCGCGCGTTCGTCACCGCCGGCGCGATCTTCCTCGTGTCCTGCAGCGTCGTCGCCGTGCTCTGGCTCGGCGCGCACGACGTGCTGGCGGGCAAAATGACCTCGGGCGTGCTGTCGCAATTCGTGCTTTATGCGGTGCTCGGCGCGAGCTCGCTCGGCGAGCTCTCGCAGGTTTGGAGCGAGGCGGCGGCCGCGGCGGGCGCGGCGGGGCGCATCGGCGAGATCCTGAGCGTGCGGCCGAGGATCGCCGCGCCGGCGAAGCCCAAAACCCTCAAGGAGCCGGTGCGCGGCCGCATCGTCTTCGAAAATGTGAACCTTTCCTATCCGAGCGCGAACGGCGCCAAGGCGATCGACGATCTCAATCTCACGATCGAGCCGGGAGAGCGCGTGGCGCTGGTTGGTCCCTCGGGCGCGGGCAAATCGACGATTTTCCAACTGCTGATGCGCTTTTACGACGTCGATTCCGGCGCGGTCTCGCTGGACGGCGTCGACGTTCGCGAGCTCGACCCGCGCGCGCTGCGCAAGGCGATTGCGCTCGCGCCGCAGGACCCCGTGATCTTCGGGGCGAGCGTCGCCGAGAACATCGCCTATGGCCGCGAGGGCGCGCCGCGGCGCGAGATCGAGGCGGCGGCGCGCCGCGCCCAGGCGCATGACTTCATCGCAGCCCTGCCCAAGGGCTATGACACGGAGCTGGGCGAGCGCGGCGTGACGCTTTCTGGCGGCCAGCGCCAGCGCCTCGCCATCGCCCGCGCGATCCTCGCGGACGCGCCGGTGCTGCTCCTCGACGAAGCGACCTCGGCGCTCGACGCCGAGAACGAGAAGCTCGTGCAGGCGGCGCTCGAGGACGTGATGGCGGGGAGGACCAGCCTCGTCATCGCGCATCGGCTGGCGACCGTGCTCGAAGCCGACCGCATCATCGTGCTCGATGGGGGGCGCGTCGTCGAAGAGGGCGTCCACGAGACTCTCGTCGAACGCGGCGGTCTTTACGCCCGCCTCGCGCGGTTGCAGTTCAACGCTTGAAGCGAATTGATGCAAAAGTTGATAGACTTTTGCGATCGGAATTCGCTCCAGCGGCTTGATTTGGAGCGGTTTCCGATCGCTCGAATGGGTTCATTCGAGCAGAAAGCGCGCTAGCGCGCTGACCGCGCCCTAGATTCTCCCGCAGGCGGGAGAGGGATAAAAAGTCCGGAGCCCATGCGATGTCCGCCAAATTCGTTGAGGCCAAGAGCGAAGCCCTCACTTTCGACGATGTGCTGCTGCAGCCGGGCCACTCGCGGGTCCAGCCGTCCGGCGTCGACGTGTCGACGCGGCTCACGCGCGACATCGAGCTGCATTTGCCGATCATCTCGGCGGCGATGGACACGGTGACCGAGGCGCGGCTCGCCATCGCCATGGCGCAGGCCGGCGGCATCGGCGTGATCCACCAAAATCTGACCCCCGCCGATCAGGCCGCCGAGGTGCGCAAGGTCAAGCGCTACGAGAGCGGCATGGTCGTCAATCCCATCACCATCCATCCCGATGAGACGCTCGCCGACGCGCTCGCGCTGATGGCGAAGCACGGCATTTCTGGTTTTCCGGTCGTCGAGCGGCCGAATGGCGCGAAGCGAGGCAAGCTCGTCGGCATATTGACAAACCGCGACGTGCGTTTCGCCGAGGAGCCCCGTCAGCCCGTCGCCGAGCTGATGACCAAGAATCTGATCACCGTGCGCGAGGGAGGCTCTCGCGAGGAGGCGAAGCGCCTGCTGCATCAGCACCGCATCGAAAAGCTTCTCGTCGTAGACGAGGATTTCTGTTGCGTCGGCCTCGTCACCGTCAAGGACATGGAGAAGGCGACGCAGCACCCGCACGCCTGCAAGGACGCGGAGGGTCGGCTGCGCGTCGCGGCGGCGACGACGGTCGGCGACCACGGTTTTGAGCGCGCGTTGCAGCTCATGGAGGCCGGCGTCGATTGCCTCGTCGTCGACACGGCGCATGGCCATTCGCAGGCCGTGCTCGATCAGGTCGCCCGCGTCAAGAAGACGAGCAACAAGATCTCGATCATCGCCGGCAATGTCGCGACGGCGGAAGCCGTGAAGGCGCTGATCGACGCCGGCGCCGACGCGATCAAGGTCGGCATCGGACCGGGCTCGATCTGCACGACGCGCATCGTGGCCGGCGTCGGCGTGCCGCAGCTCACCGCCATCCTCTCGGCGGCGGAGGAGGCGCAAAAATCCAACGTTCCGGTCATCGCCGACGGCGGCGTGAAATATTCGGGCGATCTGGCCAAGGCGATCGCGGCGGGCGCCAATGTCGTGATGGTCGGCTCGCTGCTTGCGGGCACGGAAGAGTCACCCGGCGAGGTGTTTTTGTACCAAGGCCGCTCGTTTAAGGCCTATCGCGGCATGGGCTCGGTCGGCGCGATGGTCGCGGGCTCGGCGACGCGCTATTTCCAGGGCGACGTGCAGGAGCAGCAGAAGCTCGTCCCGGAAGGCGTGGAGGGCCAGGTTCCCTATCGCGGCCCCGCGACGCCGATCCTCTATCAGCTCGCGGGGGGCCTGCGCTCGGCGATGGGCTATGTCGGCGCCGCCACAATCCCCGAGTTTCAGCAACGGGCCCGCTTCGTGCGCATCACCAACGCCGGCCTGCGCGAAAGCCATGTGCACGACGTGACGATCACCCGCGAGAGCCCGAACTATCCGACGGGGGGGTAGGGGCGCCCCCAAACTTGCCACCCCCACCCAAAGGGCCTAGGAAGCCCGCCCGAACCAAAATCGCCATGATCATGAGCGAAAAAAGCGAGAATTCCGAGGCGCGGCAGGCCGCGCAAGCCCAGGCGGAAGCGCGGGCCAAGGCGCTGCGCGCCAATCTCAAGCGACGCAAAGAGGCGGCTCGGGCGGGCGATTCGCCGAACGCGCCGCAGCGGGGAATACAAACGCATGGACAAGATCAAGATCGTCGGCGGCCATGAGCTGAAGGGAGTGATCCCGATCTCCGGCGCCAAGAACGCCGCTCTGCCGCTGATGATCGCCTCGCTGCTCACGCGCGAGACGCTGACGCTCGAGAACCTGCCGCTGCTCGCCGACGTGACGCAGCTCGAGCGCATTCTCACCAATCACGGCGTCGACTACGCCGTGGCGGGAAAACGCGCCGGCGCCTCGCCCGACTCGGGCCGCACCGTCCAACTCACTGCGCGCGAGATCGTCGACACGACCGCGCCCTATGAAATGGTCTCGCGCATGCGCGCGAGTTTCTGGGTGCTCGCGCCGCTGCTCGCCCGCATGGGCGAGGCGCGCGTTTCGCTTCCCGGCGGCTGCGCGATCGGCACGCGCCCCGTCGATCTGCTGCTGATGGCGATGGAGAAGCTCGGCGCGGACATCGCGATCGAGAACGGCTATGTCGTCGCCCAAGCCAAGAAGGGGCTCGTCGGCGCCGAGATCGACTTTTCGAAAGTCACCGTCGGCGGCACGCATATGGCGCTGATGGCGGCCTCGCTCGCTCATGGAACGACCGTGCTGCGCAACGCCGCGCGCGAGCCGGAGATCGTCGATCTCGCCGAGTGCTTGAACACGATGGGCGCGCGTATCAAGGGCGCGGGACAGTCCACGATCGAGATCCAAGGCGTTCCGGCGCTGCACGGCGGCTGGCACAGCGTGCTGCCCGATCGCATCGAGGCCGGCACCTATGCGATGGCGGTCGCGATGACCGGCGGGGACGTGCTGCTCTCGGGCGCGCGCGCAAACCTGCTGCAGGCCGCGCTCGACGCGGTGACCCTGGCCGGCGCCGAAGTCTCCGAGACGGACTCAGGCCTGCGCGTCGTGCGCAACGGCTCCGGGCTTGCGCCCGTCGATGTCCGCACCGCGCCCTTCCCGGAATTCCCGACCGACCTTCAGGCGCAGTTCATGGCGCTGATGACGCGCGCCAATGGCGTCTCGCGCATCACCGAGACGATCTTCGAGAACCGCTTCATGCATGTGCAGGAGCTGGCTAGGCTTGGCGCGCGCATTCGTCTCGACGGCGACAGCGCCATCGTCACCGGCGCCGAGGAATTGCAGGGCGCGCAAGTGATGGCGACGGATCTGCGCGCCTCTGTCTCGCTCGTCATCGCCGGGCTCGCCGCCAAGGGCGAGACGGTGATCAACCGCGTCTATCACTTGGATCGCGGCTTCGAGCGCCTGGAGAAAAAGCTCTCGGGCTGCGGGGCCGAAGTGGAGCGCATCGCGGGGCAGGGGTGACGGGTCAAATAAACCCCGGATCGATCGCCGCGCGGGCGCCGAGCCACCCGGGCGTCGGCAGGTTGAGGCCGCGCAGGAACTCGGGATTATAGAGCTTGGAGGCGTAGCGCGCGCCGCCGTCGCAGAGCACGGTGACGATCGTCTTGCCCGGCCCCAGTTCGCGCGCGAGGCGGATCGCGCCGGCGACATTGATCCCCGAGGAGCCGCCGAGCAGCAGCCCCTCGTTTTCGGCAAGATCAAACACGATCGGCAGCGCTTCCTCGTCGGTGATCTGGCAGGCGAAGTCGATCGGCGCGTCCACGAGATTGCCCGTCACGCGGCCCTGGCCGATCCCTTCGGTGATCGAGGAGCCCGAGGTCTTCAGCTCGCCCGTCGTGTAATAGGCGTAGAGCGCGGCGCCCATCGGATCGGCGACGCCGATCCTGATCTTGGAGTTGCGCGCCTTGAGCGCGATGCCGACGCCGGCGAGCGTCCCGCCCGTGCCGCAGGCGCAGACGAAGCCGTCGACATCACCTTCAAGCGCGTCCCAAATCTCCGGACCTGTCGTCTCGGCATGCGCCTCCCGGTTCGCGACATTGTCGAATTGATTGGCCCAGATCGCGCCCTCGGCGCGCTCCTTGGCGAGACGCTCGGCGAGACGGCCCGAAAGCTTCACGTAATTATTGGGATTGGCGTAGGGGACGGCCGGGACCTCCACGAGCTCCGCGCCCTGCAGGCGCAGCATGTCCTTCTTTTCCTGCGACTGCGTGTCAGGGATCACGATCACCGTCTTGTAGCCCATCGCATTGGCGACGAGCGCGAGGCCGATGCCGGTATTGCCCGCCGTGCCCTCGACGATGACGCCGCCGGGCTTCAACGTCCCGCGCGCGATCGCGTCCTTCACGATGTAGAGCGCCGCGCGGTCCTTGACCGAGCCGCCGGGGTTCATGAACTCGGCCTTGCCCAATATGCGGCAGCCCGTCGCCTTCGAGGCCGCGCGCAATTCGATGAGCGGCGTGTTGCCGATGGCGTCGATCACGGAGGGGGCGATGGTCATGAGGCGGGGCTTCCTGGTTACGGTGGGAAAGCAAAGTTCGCGCCGAGCCGCTATGGCCTGCGTCACGCCCGCTTGCAAGTGCGGACAGCTTCACAATGTCGCCAGGCGCCGCGCACCGGTTGTCTTGAGGAAGAGTTATTTAGGGGCGAACAACGCCGTTCAGGGGTTCGAGCCGCGGTCGAGCTGCGATCGGCGGTCCGCCGGGCCCGTCTCGAGATCCAGCAGCCGCGCATAGCAGGAGATGTTGGCATGCCGATATTGGCGATGACGCGTCTGCGCTTGAAGTCGTATCGAGTCTTGCCTCGCTTCATTTGGGTGAACGAGCGGGCGGTCGCGCAAATAAGCAGCGCGCCGGGGTTCCTGCGCGGCAAGCTCTTGGCCGAGCCCAATCTGGCGATGTGGACGGCCACGCTGTGGGACTCGGAGGAGAGCCTACGCGGCTTTTATCTGCGCGGCGCTCACAGAAAGCTCATGCCGGAGCTCGGAGGCTTCGTATGCGAGGCGATCGCCGGGCACATCGTCTATGACTCCGCCGAGCTCCCGCCCTGGAAGGCGATCCACGAAGAACTCTGCCGCGTGGGGCGCTTGAGCGCAGGGGTGACCGAGCCGAACGACGATCATCGCAACCGAATTGTCGCGGCTCCGCGTTTCACTTTCCTCACGCGCCCAGTCGAGCCAAAACAACTGGCTCGCGGCTGAGCGGCGTCTATGCAAGAGCGGTCGTAACGCTTCACCCTCGCTCGAAGCGAAATGTCGCCCTGTGCCTCGCGCTTTCGCCCGGCGCCAGCAGCCGCATCGACGGCTTCTCGGAAAGCTCGCCCCAGAAATCCTCGGGATCGCCATGGCCGGTCCAGGGCTCGAGGCAGAGATAGGGGGCGCCGGGCCGCGTCCAAAAGCCGATATGCGGGAAGTCGGGATGTTCGCAGACGATGCGCGCGCCCGCGCCATTGTCGAAGGCGACGCGGCGGCTCTTTATGTCGAGGAAGACGAGCGCGTCCTTTGCGAATAATTCCGGCGCAAGCGGCAGGATGCGGTCCTCCAACGGAACGCGCTTCCTCTCGCGCATGAACAGCCCGCCCGGGCCGATGACCGGCAGTTCGGGCTCTTCCGCCGCGTCGAAGACGAGCGCATGCCGCGCTTTTGAACCCGCGAGCGGCCAGCGGAAGGCCGGATGCAATCCGCAGGCGTAGGGCAGGGACTTTGCGCCCCTGTTTTCGACGATCAGCGTATTTTCGAGCGCGCCGGGCGCGAGCCGGAACTCGACGGCGAAAAGGAATTCGAAAGGATAGAGCGCTCGCGTCTCCTCGTCGGCTTCGAGCTCCAGGCGCAAGAAATCTTCGCGCCGCTCGGCGACGCGAAAATCCTTCTCCCAGGCGAAGCCATGCAGCGATAGGGGATAGCTGTCGCCCTCGACGCGCACGCATCCGTCGCGCGTTGCGCCTACGACGGGAAAAAGCACGGGGGCCGTGCGGTCCCAAAAGCGCCGGTCGACCTCCCAGATCAGATCGACGCCGCGTGAGCGCCAGGCGCATAGCTCCGCGCCAAAGAGCGCAACGCGGGCGCTGTCGCCTGCGGCGTTGGCGAGTTGAATGGGCTCGCTCATGGCGAACTTCCTGCTCGATTACTTGCCGCTCGCGCGCTCGCACGCGTCGGCGCTCTTGTCTCCCAGCGCGCTCTTCAAGCTCGCAACGGTCTTGTCGCGTTCGCCGAGCGGCGGGAGGCAGAAGCGCTCCTCGATGAGCTTCGTGATCGCGGTCGTGTCGTGCGCGACGTGATCGACGCCGGAGCGATCAAGCTTCTTTGCGATCAGCATCGCCGGAATGCGCGTGCCGGGGCCCCATGGATCATGCGCGCCCTTGGCGTTCTGGCCGTAGGGCGGGGGCGGAACATGGTCCCAGGAACCGCCGTGCTCGTCATAGGTGATGATGATCAGCGTGTCGGCGGCGTTCTTGCCGTCCAGCACCGCCTTCACGAGCTTGACGAGATGAATGTCGCCGCCGTCCTCGCTCGCATAGCCCGGATGCTCGTTCTCCGAGCCCAGAGGCTTCACGAAGCTCACGGCCGGCAGGGAGCCGTTTTTCGCTGCGTCGAGAAAGTCTTCTTCGTCGCGCAGATGTGCTTTGCGACCCTCCGTGCCCGGCCCGTATTTCTCGAAAAAGTCGAAGGCTTGATGATGATATTGGAAGGACTTGTCGGGGCAGCGCAGCACGTCGTCGACCACGGTCTCGATCGCGTGCGGCTGGATGCAATGGGCATCTTCTTTTTTGCCATTTGTCCAGCCGGCCCCGTGCTTGCCTTCGACATTGTCCCAGCCGCCGGCGTACCACGCCCAGTCGATATGCTTGTCGTTCAGGCGGTCGCCGATCGTGTCATACTTTAGCGGCTGGAGGCGCGGGATGCTGGGCTCGTCCGGGCGCCAGGGCCAGTTCTGCGGGCTGATCGTGCCGACGACCCAATCGCCGCAGATGAAGCCCCTGGGGGCTGGAAGGAGGCCGGCCGGCACGCGCGGATCGCCCTCGCAATAGGCCGTCAGCGGCCTGTCGCGCATCACAGGTTGGGTTGTCGTGTAGATCTCCACGGGCGGCCTCGTCGCGAGGCCGTTGGCGTCGATGGAGCTGTGCAGATCCTTATCCGCGCCAAGGCTCGGCGGGTTCTCGAAAACGGGCGTGCGCGCGGCGATG
>Ga0335078_10004615_pt1 | contig 20383 bp, 12 predicted proteins | sample Lox_Sample_32_FD_206711 | JGI IMG/M metagenome (GOLD analysis project Ga0335078, IMG submission 206711) | Soil microbial communities from Loxahatchee National Wildlife Refuge, Florida, United States - Lox_Sample_3.2 | ecosystem: Environmental > Terrestrial > Soil > Wetlands | place: USA... | reverse complement strand
CGGCCTCAATTGAAATCCATTTTCCCAAGCTGGACGTCGCCGGTTCGAATCCGGTCTCCCGCTCCATCTTTCAATAAGTTACAGACAAATCAGGGTTTCGGATTGCCCTTCTTAACGCAGTAATCGCAGTAATGGGTCCATGCATTTATTGGAAATGCTGGACTTATGCATTCAACCTCCAGCAGCGACCGCTGGACGTCTACCTGATAAACCCAATGCGGCCAGCCACGCTCGATTGGACGATGGTTGGCGCAATTAAACTGTTGAAAAGTAGGGTGGTTGAGCGTGGCCGAGCAATATCTACCCCACTAAGCGCAGAAGAGAAGGCGAAGCGGCATCAAGCACTGACCTCCCCAGTCGCCACCTAAGCGCATCTGACCGAGGCGGGCAGGGTGCCTCTGGCCGACGCGGAACCACATCTGGCAGTGTTTCATCAGCTCGAGCAGCGCGCCCGTTTGATGGCATACGGGCGGCACCTCGGAGGTCAGGCTCTGCGTGGACAGCCTCTTTCCCGACGACCGCCTGTTTGTCACCCTGGCGAGTTTTTCGCGCAGTTTTCCGCACGTGAAGCCGAAACTTCAGCAGGGCACGTTTCTCTCGGCGGGCGCGGAGTTCTCGATCCACAACGCGCAACTCTGCGTGACGGGCTTGATGTCGCGTAAGATGTTCGTCAAGTCGATTTTCGTGATCGGAATGATGGCGGTCGTCCGCCGCGATCATCCTCAACCTTTCGATCCGGCGCCTGCTCTCGCGGTCCGACCTGATGCAGCAGGCGCTGGTGACCATCGAGAGCGCCGTATCCGGCAGCTTGAAGCACCAGCCGCGGCTTCCGGCGACGCGCGTTACTTCCGGTTGCCACCATCGAATCGGCGATCGCAGCCGGTTGAATCTCGTCTGCAGGGACTTGAGCGCCAGCAACTCCGAGACTAATGCCCTGGCGGAGTTGCTGGGATGAGCCGCGAACCGGAAGTGATTTAAGCCGACGCCATGAGCCCGGGCAAAAGTCCATCGATGAAATCCATCGGAATAGAGTGATCCATTTGACTTGCTCCAGCCTGAGCGCTTCTTTACAGTGGATATCATGAAGCACGGCGGTTTTCGACTTATCCCTTGCATCCCTCTTCTGCTGCTGGTTTCGGCCGGCCCACTCGTAGCTGTGGAGATTGAGCACTTATCCATCGACGCGTCCAAGGCTGGAGCGAAGATCGACCGTAACCTCTTCGGCCAGTTCGCGGAGAATCTGGGACACGGCCTTTACGAGGGCATTTGGGTTGGCCCGGATTCTGCCATTCCGAACACGCGCGGGATCCGCAATGACGTGGTTATCGCGCTTCGGGCGTTGAAGGTTCCCAATGTCCGCTGGCCGGGCGGCTGCTTCGGCGACGAGTACCATTGGCGCAAAGGAGTCGGCCCAGCCGCAAAACGGCCGGCCACGCTCAACTCCTCGTGGGGGGGTGTAGTCGACGATAACAGCTTCGGCACCGCCGAATTTATGGATTTCGTCCAGCAAATCGGCAGCCAGGCATACGTCTCGATCAATGTCGGATCCGGTACTCCGCAGGAAGCGGCCGAATGGCTCGAGTACATGACCGCCGCTAAACCGACGTCCCTGGCCCAGGAACGGGCCGCCAACGGACATCCGGATCCCTATAGCGTCCCCTTTCTCGGCATTGGAAACGAGAGCTGGGGCTGTGGCGGCAATATGAGCGCGGACTACTATCTGAGCCAGCTCAAGATCTACAGCCACTTCGTCAGGAATGACAATCCTTCCCAGCGGATGCTCAGGATAGCGGTCGGCCCGGGCACTCCCGAGACCGAGTGGACCGACACTATCATGAAGGCCTGGCAGCACCACGACTGGAGCTGGAATATCGACGGGCTTTCGCTGCATTGGTATACGGTGGCGAATGGATGGCCGCCCTCGACGCCATCGATGAGCTTCGGCCTGGCGGATTACACCAAGACGCTGAAATCCACGCTGTTCATGAATGAGCTGCTGCGCAAGCAGGAGGCCGTCATGGACAAGTACGACCCGCAGAAGAAGGTTGCCCTGGTGGTGGACGAATGGGGTGCATGGCATGCCGCGCTGCGCGGCACCAATCCCAGCTTCCTCGTCCAGCAGAACAGCCTTAGGGACGCCATTCTGGCATCGCTGAACCTGAACATCTTCGCGCGGCATGCCGGCCGCGTGCGCATGGCTAACATCGCCCAGATGATCAATGTACTGCAGGCGATGATCCTTACGGACAAGGAGAAGATGGTTCTCACTCCGACCTACTACGTGTATGAGTTGTATGTTCCGTTCCAGGACGCGACGTTTGTTCCGGTCGCCTTTGACGCCCGCACCTACACACAAGGAAGCATCAGTCTGCCGCGAGTGGATGCTCTCGCCGCCAAGGACGCTTCCGGCAAGCTCTGGCTGGAAATAACGAACCTGGACCCGGAAAAGCCGTTCGACGTGGATGCGGAGATCGCCGGCATGACGGCGAAGTCGGCGAAGGGAGAGACGCTGACTGCGCCTGCCGTCGACAGTGTGAATACATTCTCAGCGCCGAACGCCGTTGTGCCGAAACCTATTGCCGCAGGTTTGAAAGACGGCAGGCTGACACTGATGGTCGAGCCAAAGTCGGTGACGGTCGTCTCCCTGGAGCCATGATGAAGCGGACAATACGAGTATTTTGCCAAGTGGCGCTCACCATGGAGGTGGCAGTCGGGTTCCCGTTGGCGGCCCAGGTGCAAACACAGGTTCCGCCGGTGGTCCCGGGCGCAAAACCGGTCACGGTCGAGCACATCAAGGTCCACGGCGCGGCCCTGGAGGGCAACCTGGAGGGGGACGCCGTCGACCGCGACATCATCGTCTTCCTGCCGCCAGGCTACCAGAAAGACAAACACCGCCGATATCCCGTGGTCTACGCGCTGCATGGTTACTCCATCGGCGCCGAGCAGTGGACCCACGAAATCCACGTGCCGCAAACGATCGAAGGCGCTTTCTCCGAGGGCGCCAAGGAGATGATCGTGGTTCTGCCGGACTCGAAGACGCTGCACAACGGGTCCATGTATTCGAGTTCCGTCACCACCAGCGATTTCGAGAGGTTCATCTCTCACGATGTGGTGGCCTACATAGACGCCCATTACCGCACGATTCCCGATCGCACGAGCCGCGGCTTGGTGGGCCACTCGATGGGAGGATATGGCGCGGCCCGCATCGGCATGAAGCATGCCGACGTGTTCGGCAGCTTGTGCATCATGAGCCCATGCTGTCTGTCCGCACGGATGGCCGGTCCTGCTAATCCAGAACTGGAGAAAACGCTCGAGGCCGTGAAGACGCCGGAGGATTCCGCCAAACTGCCGTTCTTCCCGCGCGCGCAGCTCGCCAGTGCGGCGGCGTGGTGGCCTGACCCGAAGAATCCGCCGCTCTATCTCGATCTGCCGATGAAAGACGGGGTTATGCAACCGGACGTGCTGGCTAAATGGGCGGCCAACGCGCCCCTCGCGTTTATCGATCAATACATTGGCAATCTCCGCCAATACCGCGCCATCTCTTTAGACGTCGGGGACCAGGATCGCTTACGCGCCGATGCCGGCAAGTTGCATGATGCTCTCGATCTATACGGCATTACGAACAGCTTCGACGTATATTCAGGCACGCACACCAGCGCCGTGGCGGATCGCTTTCAGAATCATGTACTGCCGTTTTTCAGCAAGAGTCTTTGCTTTGAGATAGGCTGCCAGTAGTATGCGGGTCGCAACAGTGTTGGGCACAGGCACTGCCATCTACGGCCGGGCGTGCCGGACGACTTCGCCTATGTTCCGAAAAATATGAAAATCTCTTATTTCCTCCTCTTCGCGCTCGCCGCCGTGGCCCAGACGCGCACCGGCCAGCCCGTGAGCGCCAGCATCGACGCCGCCCAAACCGGCGCCGCCATTTCTCCATACCTCTACGGCCAGTTTGTCGAGCACGCCGGGCGCCTCGTCTACACCAGCCTTTGGAGCGAGATGCTCGATGACCGCAAGTTCTACAATCCGGTCGTACCGGCAACAGCGACGCCACCGGATGCCGGCCGAGCAGGGCGCGGGCCCGGGCGATGGGGAGGACCTGCCCGACGATGGGTCCGCATCGGTCCTCCAGAATCGATCGTCATGGATACGAAGAATCCGTTCGTCGGCGATCATTCGCCGCTCATCAAACTGGAAGGCTCGGAACCTCGCGGCATCCGGCAGTCCGGTCTCACCTTCGTGGAGGACGCCACCTATGACGGCCGCATCCAATTGGCCGGCGACCCCACGGCAAAGGTTTCAGTTGGCATCGTCTGGGACGCCGATAGTCCCGGCCAACGCCAGGCCGTCTCTCTCGGCCCGCTACGCACTTCGTACAAGAAGTTCACCTTCTCATTCAAGGCGGCAAAGTCCGGCACGGCGCAATTCGAGATCAGCGGTACGGGAACAGGTTCCTTCCACGTCGGCGCAGTTTCCCTCATGCCCGCCACCAACGTCAACGGCTTCCGCCCCGGCGCCATTGCTGCTCTCAGTAGTCTTCGCTCCGGCGTGTATCGCTGGCCCGGCGGCAATTACGTTTCCGCCTTCGAATGGCGCAACGCCATCGGCGACCCCGACAAGCGCCCGCCCGAAATGGACCCGGTCTGGCGCACGCTGCAATCCAACGATGTCGGCACCGAGGAGTTTATGACGATGTGCAAGCTCCTCGGCGTGGAAGCTTATATCACCGTCGACGCCGGCTTCGGCGACGCGTGGTCGGCCGGACAATATGTCGAATACGTCAACGGCGCCGTCAGCACTCCCATGGGCAAACTGCGCGCCGCCAACGGCCATCCCGAGCCGTATCACGTGAAATTCTGGGGCATCGGCAATGAAATGTGGGGCAGCTATCAGTATGGGTATATGGCGCTCCCCCAGTTCGAACACAAGCACAACCTGTTCGCCAAAGCCATGCGGAAGGCCGATCCCACTATCGTGCTGATCGCCAGCGGCGCCATGCCGGACACCATGACCGGTTCCAGGGAGGCCCTGAAACTCGGCACCGATCTGGTGCCGAAGATCATGTCACCAGCGGATTGGACCGGCAATCTGCTCAAGAATTGCTTCGACAATATCGACCTGATCAGCGAACACTTCTACAACTACGCCGGCACGCACTTCGATCTCGCCCAGGGCAAACAAGTGCCGAACGATCCTAAGGAACCCATCACCGATTGGATGCGCCGTCCCGCCAACCACGTGCGCACCAAATACGAGACGTACAAAGAATACGAGAAGGTCCTGCCGGAACTAGTGGCTCATCCCAAGCCAATCGATATGGACGAATGGGCCTATGTGGGTAAGGGCAAATATCCCACCTATCCGGCGTACGCCTGGGTTTTCCACGAAATGTTCCGCCATTCCGACATCTTTCAGATGGCGGGCTACACTTTCGCTACCTCGCTGCTCACCAGCGATGGCCCGGTCGTGAAGCTGAACGCCAACGGCGAAGTCTTCAAGATTTATCGCGACCACTTCGGTTCGATCCCGGTGGAAGTCTCGGGCAATTCGCCCCAACCTAAGGTGACGGAAGCGGTGGGCGGCGAACAACCCGCTGTCAACGCGGGCAGCGCCACTTTTCCGTTGGAGGTGGCCGCCGCCTGGACCGCGGACCGTCACACTCTCACCGTGGCGGTGCTGAATCCCACGGACGCGGATCAACCGCTCAAGCTGAACATCGCGGGCGCTTCGCTCGCGGGCAAAGGCACCCTGTGGAGGCTGGCGCCCAGCGGCGACGATATCCAGAACCCGGCAATCACCAGGTCGCCTGTAGATTCCATTCCCGATGCACTGACTCTGCCGCGCTATAGTATCAGCATTTACGAACTCGCGGCGAAGCAATAAGGAGGCGGTGGCAATGAAGAGAATTCTACTCCTCGCAATGATGGCGGCCGCGCTTTGCGCCGACGAGATGCCGGCGCCGGTGAAGGTCGAGGGAGGCCTCGTGCAAGGCGCCGTCGAGAGCGGTCTAACGGTCTACCGGGGCATTCCGTTCGCGGCGCCGCCCGTCGGCGATCTCCGCTGGCGCGCTCCCGAGCCCGCCGCGAAATGGGAGGGAGTGCGGCAAGCCGTTAAATTCGGGCCCTCGTGTGTGCAGGGGATGAGACCTCCCGGAGCAGGTCAGGGACCCGAAACGAGCGAGGACTGCCTGTATTTGAATGTTTGGACCCCGGCGAAGTCGCCGCACGACCGCATTCCTGTATTGGTTTGGATTTATGGCGGCGGGTTCAATGCGGGTGCTACCTCCGAACCGAACTACAGCGGGGAGAAACTCGCCCAAAGGGGAGTCGTGCTGGTGAGCATCGCCTACCGCGTGGGCCGGCTCGGATTTCTGGCACATCCCGGTTTGAGTGCAGAAAGCGGCATGCACGTATCCGGGAACTACGGTCTGCTGGATATGATCGCTGGCCTCCAATGGGTGCGGAAAAATATTAGTGCATTCGGCGGCGATCCTCACCGCGTCACCATTTTTGGCGAGTCGGCCGGGGGAATCGCGGTGAGCATGCTGTGCGCGTCGCCTTTGGCGGAAGGGCTATTTGAAGGCGCCATTTCGCAGAGCGGAGGATCGTTCGGCCCGCCGCGGCCTACCACTTTTCCGGGCGAGAACTTGAATCGCCTTCCCGACGCGGAGCGCGCGGGCGAAGCGTACGCCAAAAGCGTAGGGGCCTCGTCGATTGCGGAACTGCGGAAGTTGCCCGCTGACAAGCTTCAAGCGGCAGGAGGCCGCAGTATGGGCTTGGCTTGGCCGATCATCGACGGCTGGGTGATCCCCGACGATCAGTACAAGCTCTACGAGGCGAAGCGGTACAATGACACGCCCATCCTGCTAGGCTACAACTCGGATGAGGGCGCTAGTTTCTCGCCTCCCAAGACTCCGGAGGAATATATCGCGGCCGTGAAGGCGCGCTACGGCCCGTTCGCGGACAAGCTGATCGCCGCTTATCCACCAGGCTCGGGAACGGTGGCGAAGACCGCGCGCGACCTCACGCGCGACGCGGCTTTCGGCTGGCACACCTGGACCTGGGCGCGGCTCGCAGCCCAGACCGGAAAATCGAAAGTCTTTTATTACTATTTCGATCAGCACCCCGAATATCCGGCCGATTCGCCGCGGGCCGGGTACGGCTCGCCGCATGGGGCGGATGTGTCCTACGTTTTCCAACATCTCAATACGTCGAATCCGCGGACAACGAAATCAGACTTGGCGATCTCGGACGCCATGGCCACTTATTGGACTAACTTTGCCAAGCGCGGCGATCCCAACGGGGAAGGCGTTCCCGCGTGGCCCGCCTTCAACGAGGCCAAACCTCTGGTAATGTACTTCGCGCAGACACCCCACACCGGACCGGTTCCAAGCGCCGAAGCGCTTAAGGTACTGGACGAATACTTCGCATGGCGGCGCACGCCGGAAGGCGAGGCCTGGGCCAGGTAGTTCTCGTCCAAGTGAGATGGTTGGGATGATAGTTCATAGAACTTCTCGCCCAGTTTGGAGCTCGAAAGTCCCGCTGCTCCGGAATTCGATTTGGAGATTGCGGCTAAGAATCGATCTATCGGCCACTGTGCCGGAGAGTGTGGCAGCTAAGCCGCCTGGCCGTGAATCCGTACCGCGCCGCAGAATGATGTTATTCTCCAGGGCAACTCGCGCTCACTTCTTCGCCGCAAGCATTCTTATTGACTAGACATCCGCTATTGTTCTACCTTGTGGTAACGACTGCTGCCTGCGGCGAGCCATCCAGTTCTGGCAGGTAGTTCCAACTTTCGTGGCTGCTGGAGGTGTTGCACGCCCAAGTCGATCGCAGTGTTCGGCGCCGGTCCAGGCCTTGGCCAAGCGGTTGCCCGCCGCTATGCGCAGGAGCGCTACGAGGTTGTGCTGGTCGGCCGCCGTCGACAACCTCTCGATGCGTTGGCCCAGAACTTGATCGCCTCAGGCGCGAGGGCGCACGCCGTTACCGGCGACCTGTCGGATACCGGAGCTGTCCCCGCGCTGGCCGAGCGGATTCGCGCTGCGGTTAGCGGCGTGGATGCGATCTATTACTCCCCGACGCCGGAATACGGGTTCGTCTCCGCGGCGGATCTCACCCCGCAGCGCGCGCAGTCGTTCATGCCCCTCGTCTTCTACTCGCTGCTCCCGCTCGTACAGCACTTCCTGCCGCATATGGTTGAGCAGGGCGACGGCGCCATCTTGACTGCGCAGGGCGCCAGCACCCTGTGCGGCCTGCCGAACATGAGCGGACCGGGCCCGGCGCAGGCCGCACAGCGCAATTACCTGCAGTCCCTACACGCCGAGGTGGCCGGCAAGGGCGTCTACGTCGGCATGCTCTACATCGGCGCGATCATCGAGAACAGCGCCTTCCATACCTATGTCGAGCGATCCAAAACCGCCAACCCGGTGACGGGCCGCGACTGGGGACCCGCCGTCAACCCCGACCACCTCGCCCAGATGCTCTGGAACATGCACCAGGCCAAGGGCCCGGCGGAAGCCACATACCCTGTGTAGGCGTGTTCGATCTCCGAAGTAGGTGGGCGGGTCGGCCGGAATGGCAAGCTCTTACGCCCGCTCACCGAATTATGATCGAATTGGACTTTCCAGGAGAATTCAATAACAATGAACATCGTTCTTCGGGTTGGGTTTGGGGCGTGGCTGCCCGGCGCAGCCCTTCTTTTTGCAGGGTTGCTCGCGGCCCAGCCTCCCGCGGGCCAACCCGGTACGGGCGCGCCGCCCAGGGGACGAGCCATGCCGCCGGCGCCCAAAGCGGGCGTCTGCCCACTTCCCATCCTCCCCGCGTTGCCCGCCTATACCGACCGGACCTTCTTCGCAAAAGCTGCCGTCCCGCACGGGAAGATCGAGCAGGCCAACTACAAGAACTACGCCGGCGAGGACAAACGGATGCATGTGTATCTGCCGCCGGATTACGCCAGCAATGCCGGCACCCGATACCCTGTGCTTTACCTGAACCACGGCGGCGGAGACGACGACTCCAAATGGACAAGTGAAGACCTGCGCAGCGGAGGTTATGCGGAAGACATTCTTGATAACCTGATCGCCGCCGGCAAGGTGAAGCCCATGATCATTGTCATGCCGAACACGCGAGGCTGCGCGACGTTCGATCCCTCGCCCATCGGCACCGACGACAAGTGCTCGCAGGAATACTTGAAGGACATCATTCCCTACGTCGATAGCCATTACCGCACCAAGGCGAGCCGGGATTATCGGGCGTTGGCGGGCCTGTCGATGGGCGGCATGGTGGTGATCCACACAGGTTTTCAGCACCTCGATACGTTCAGTGAGCTGTATATCTACAGCTCCGGTCACATCAGCGAGGCCACGCTGCGGAAGTTCGACGATTATTACGGAGCGATGCTGAAGGATCCAGCCACCAATGACAAGTTCCGCGTGCCGCTCTATATGGCCGCCGGCGAAACCGACATCGCGCTCAAGAACGGCCAAAAGGATCTCGCGCTGTTCGATCAGTATGGGCTGCGCAATTTCTGGGTGCTCAGCAGCGGCGGCCACGAGTGGGCCAACTGGCGCCGGTATCTGTATCAGACCGCGCAGATCATGTTCCCCGATTGTCCGGCGGACTCGGCCCGGGCATCGCGCCATATTGACCTCGACGCCGCACGAGCGGCCAAACCACTCGACCGATTCTTCGACCTGTCGGTGGGCTCGGATTATCCGGGCACACTCATTCGTGACGACAGTCAAGCACAACTGAAGACCGCGGTCGATGAACTCGGCTTCCGTTACATCCGTTTCCATGCGATCTTCCACGACGTATTGGGCACGGTGCGCGCCGAAAACGGGAAGAACGTCTACGACTGGGCCAAAATAGATAAGCTCTACGACGACCTGCTCGCGCGCCGCATCAAGCCATTTGTCGAGTTGGGCTTCACGCCGAACGCCATGAAGACGTCCGACAACAAAATCTTTTATTGGCAGGGCAATACGTCGCACCCGGCGCCGGCGGCGTGGAAAGACCTCATCGATGCCTTCATTCACCACCTCGAAAAACGTTATAGTCAGGCAGAGGTACGCACCTGGTTTTTCGAGGTGTGGAACGAGCCCAACCTGTCCGGTTTCTGGGAGGGCGCCGACCAGAAAGCATACTTCGAACTGTACGATCTGACGGCCAATACCATCAAGGCCATCGATCCTGATTTGCGAGTTGGCGGCCCGTCGACCGCCGGCGCCGCGTGGGTGCCGGAATTCCTCGATCACGTGGCGCACAGCGGTGCCGCGGTGGACTTCATCACCACCCATACTTACGGCGTTGACGGTGGTTTCCTGGACGAGAACGGCAAGCAAGACACGAAGCTGTCGCCAACACCGGACGCCATCGTCGGCGACGTGCGGAGGGTTCGCGAGCAGATCGAGGCATCCAAGTTCCCCAGCCTGCCCCTCTACTTCACCGAGTGGAGCACCAGCTACACCCCGCGCGACCTGGTGCACGATTCATACATCAGCGCGCCCTATATTCTCAGCAAGCTCAAGGCCAGCCAAGGCTTGCTGCAAGGCATGAGCTATTGGACCTACACCGATCTCTTCGAGGAGCCGGGGCGGCCGCCGACGCCGTTCCACGGCGGGTTCGGCCTGTTGAACCGCGAGGGCCTCCGCAAGCCTGCCTACTTTGCATACAAGTATCTTCATGCGGTCCAGGGGAACGAGGTTCCGGTCCAGGACGCGCGGGTCATTGCCGCGGCAGAGAACGGCGGCGTTTCAGCCGTTATCTGGGACTTCCAGCAGCCGCAGCAGAAGGTCAGCAACCGGCCCTTTTATAGCCGCCTGGTTCCAGCCGCGCCCGCGCCATCGTTGGAAGTAAGTGTCAGCCACCTTAAGGCCGGCAGCTATAAACTGACGGTTCACCGCACCGGCTACCGCTCCAATGACGCGTATTCGGCCTACATCGACATGGGGGCGCCCAAGGACTTGAGCCCGGCGCAACTCGAACAATTGCAGAATCTGACACGCGACCTCCCGGAGACCGACCGTGTCGTGGAGATCGGAAAGAACGGCTCCTACGAGTTCTCGGTGCCGATGCACAGCAATGATGTCGTGCTTGTCACGCTGGAGAAACTCGGCAAGTGAGGCGAGTTGCCGTTACAGCACACCGTTCACATGCGGCGTGGTACCCACGGGCTGCCCGCCGCCGACGCTGATCTCCACCTTGTCTTTTGGCAACTCTTCGGGCGGCAGGATGAATTTCACCTCGCGGCTCTCGCCGGCCCTCAAGTGAATGCGCTCGAATCCGCGCAGGCTGCGAATCGGCGCGTCCGCTTCCAAGTCACCACTGATGTAGAGCTGAACTACTTCGTCGCCCTCGCGCGCTGAGGTATTCTTTACCGTCGCGTGGATTTCAGCGCCGGTCGCGGTGCGCCTCGCGCGCAAGCCCGAATACGCAAAACTGGAATAACTCAGCCCGAAGCCGAACGGGTACAGCGGTTCGCCTTTGAAGTAGCGATAGGTGCGGCCTTTCATGGAGTAATCGGTAAACGCAGGTACCTGGTCAAGGCTCTTATAGAACGTCACCGGAAGACGCCCCGCCGGGTTATTGACGCCGGCCAGTGTCTCCGCGATCGCCGTGCCCGCCTCCTCGCCGCCGTACCAGGCCGAAAGCACCGCGGTGGCCCCCGCCGCGGCGGAGTTGATGGCCACCGCGCTGCCGCTGGTCAGAACCACGACCACCGGCTTGCCGGTAGCGATCATGGCCTTGACCAGGTTTTCCTGCGGCTGGGGCAGGTCAATCGCGGTGCGATCATGACCTTCGCCTTCCTGCGATCCATTCAGGCCCACGAAGACCAGGGCCACGTCGGAATCTTTCGCCACCTTCTCCGCTTCGGCCAGCATTGCTGCCGCTTGCGGAATCCAGTTCAATTGGGCTCCGCCTCCGGGACCGTTCTGTGTGTATTCCACCCTCACGGCGTACTTGCGTCCGCCCTCCAACTGCATCGGCGCCGGCGGGGCGCGACGCGGGCCTTGCCTGGGACTCACTTCCTTGTCATCGAGGAACAACTTAATCTTTCCCTCGCGGTTCCAGATGCCGGTGCGCGCGGAAATCACATAATCGCCGGTAGCCGGCGGAATCAGGGTTCCCGTCCAGCGGATGGCGTACCGGTTGCCGCCGATGGCTGCAAGTACCGCGGGTTCTTCCATGTTGGCGTCGAAGTACAAGAGCGACTCCACGCGGCGCAACTTCGGCTGGCCCTGGAAATCTGGATTGTCGAAGTACTCGGCTAGCAAACCTTCGCTCTTGCCGTCCGGTGTAACGAGGACGTTCGAGTCGACCAGCGCCGGCGTGGTACTCGTATAAGTGGCGCCAAGGGCGTACTGCACTTTAGCGTTGGCGAACTGCTGCCGAATGCCTTCGAGCGGAGTCACCTGCTTCGAGGAGATGCCGTTGTAGTTACCCAGCAGGCCGATCGGATCGTTCGCCGAGGGACCAACCACCGCAATCCTGCTTACCGAGGATTTCAGAGGCAGCCAGCCGCCCTGGTTCTTCAGCAGCACGATGGCCTCGCGCTCCGCCATGCGCGCCAGTTCGCGGTGCGCGGCGGAATCGTTCTCGGAATAAGGAATCTTCGAATACGGTACGCGATCCGGGGGATCGAACATGCCCAGCCGGATTCGCGCTACAAAGAGCCGCTCCGCCGATCGCGTAATCTCGGCTTCTGTGATGTGGCCGGCCTGGACTTCGTCAACCAAGCTCCGATACTCGCCGCCGCAAGTCAGATCTGTACCCGCTTTGACGGCCGACACGGCCGCTTCACCCTCGGTGGCAACATACTTGTGACTGCGGAAGATATCGCCGACGGCGCCGCAATCGCTCACGACATAGCCCTGGAAGCCCCACTCATCCCGCAGATGTTTTTGCAGCAGGTCGGTGTTGGCACACCCCGGCACGCCATCCACGGAGTTATACACGCACATCACCGAATCCGCTTTGCCTTCCGTCACCGCGGCCTTGAAGGCGGGAAGATAGGTGTTCACGAGGTCGTACTCGCTTACCTTCGCGTCGAAGGTGTGCCGCAGCGCCTCAGGACCGCTGTGCACGGCATAGTGCTTGGGTGTGGCTACGACTTTCAAATAATGCGGATCATCGCCCTGCATGCCTTTAACGAACGCCACGCCCATCCGGCTGGTGAGGTACGGGTCCTCGCCGTAGGTCTCCTGCCCGCGCCCCCAGCGTGGATCCCGGAAAATGTTGATGTTCGGCGACCAGTAGGTCAACCCGGCGGTGCGCCCGGGAGCGGCGCCTGGCGCCACCTCGGTGACTGGAGGGTGGCGCTGGGCTTCATGGTATTTGGCCCGCGCTTCCGTGGAAATCGCGTCCGCCACGCGATGGATCAGGTCGGGATCCCAGGTGGCGCCCAGCGCGATAGCTTGGGGGAAGACCGTGGCGCGCCCCTGCGCCACCCCGTGTAGGGCCTCGTTCCACCAGTTGTAGACAGGTACGCCCAGACGCGGAATCGCCGGAGCGCTGTTTTGCATCTGGAGCACCTTCTCCTCCAGGGTCATGCGAGAGACGAGATCAGCCGCGCGACGTTCGGGCGACAAGTTCGGATCCAGGTACGGAGCGCTGCCCGGCTGTTGTGCTGACAGGAAGGCAGTCAGCCATAACCCAATCGCGAATACACGCAGTCTCAAGCGGATGGTCAATGAGTCACGCTCCCAGGGGGTTGATCTTGAATACATACGCGGAATCGCACGGCGGTTTTTCCGGCAAGTTGATCGTGACTCCCTCCGGACCACGCGACCACGTGAGATTGGATTCCGAACCCAGCAGTCCGATTCTGGCGATTGCGCCGCGGTAATGCGGTGAATCCGAAGCTACCGATCGAATTATTAGTTTTCTGTCTTCGGGCCAGGCCAGCGCCATGGCGTATAGCGAGTCTTCCTTCGTCGTAAACCGGATATCGCCCGCGAGAAATTGCGGGCCGCGCCCATCATACAGCGAACCGCCGCCCTTCGTCGGACCTTCGCCATAAATCTTCCAGGGCCGGGTGGCGTAGATCGCCTCGCTGTTGAGCGCCATCCAGGCGCCGAATCTGTCCAGAAACGCGAACTCATCGCCGTCGGGTCTGCCGTGACCAGGCAGGGGTATGTTCAGCAGCAGATTACCGTTCTTGCTGACGACATCGACCAGAAGGTGAACCATGGACTCAGGCGTGCGGTAGCGGTGATTCTCGTAAATCGACCGGCTGTAATGCCACCCACCGATGCAGGCGTCCGTTTGCCATGGATGGGATTCCACCGTGTCCGCCTGGCTCATTTCGAAGTCGCGGACCAGAGTGCTCAGCACCGCGCGGGGAACATTTTTGATATTGAATACGGCATCCAGTTTGCCTGCGTTCCGGCGGAGGTTGGCGTTGTAATAGTAAGCCATGATGTGCGGTGCCAGCTCCGGCATACCAAGCCATACGTTCAGCTCTCTGCCCGCCGGCGCTCCCGCGTCAAACCACCAATCCAGGTTGTCGTCGAAATACAACAGGTCCGGGTTGTACTTGTCGATCAAATCCTGCGTGCGCAACATGAATGTTTCGACGAACTCCGGACAGGGCTCGTCTTTGCCGTGGGGACGTCCGTTGAGTTGCTGTGGGTCCATCCCCTCCCACCATTTGCCCTTGCCATCGGCCTTCGTCAAAACGCCGTCGTAGGGCACGCCCTTCAAAGGACCGGTGGCATCGCTGCCATAGCGGACCGGCATGAACTCCTTCCACACCCTGGCGGGCGTGCCATGAACGGTGATTCCGAACCTGAGCCCCTGGGCACGGGCGATTTTTTCCCAGGCGCCGACGAGATCCTTTCGCGGTCCGACTTTCACGCAGTTCCAGGGCTGATATCTCGAGTTCCAGCAATCGAAGTTGTCGTGGTGATTGGCGAGCGCGACGAAATACCTGGCGCCGGTCTTGGCGTAGAGTCGAACCAGTTCCTCGGGATTCCAGTTCTCCGCCCGCCAGATATGACAGATATCTTTGTAGCCGAATTGTGACGGATGGCCGTAGGTTCTGACGTGGAAGTTGTACTGAGAACTGCCCTGGATGTACATGCCTCGGGCATACCAATCCCCTTGCTCAGGAACACATTGCGGGCTCCAATGAGCCCAGATGCCAAATTTCGCATCGCGAAACCAATCGGGGAACCGGTAGGCTCTGAGCGATTCCCAATTCGGCCGAAACGGACCCGAGATCGGGCCGCCGGTAAAATTGGCGTCCGAGTAGGGGCTCTGCTGACATAACGCGGACTTGGCGGCTGCAAGCAGACCGGTGCTGCCCGCGACGAATTCTCTCCGGCCGAAGCCGCCGGTTCCACTTTTCATCTGCACTCCCCTTTTCACGCCGCGCGGAAACTCGAACGTACCGCAACGCCCGCTCGGCCGCAACAGGAGGAAGCGCCTCTGGCAACCATCTACTCGGGTTATGCTGTGTAGTCTCGGAAGCCCGGATATGTACCAAAAGTTTAGCTATGGTCTGCCGAAGCAACTTGCATTGGGCCTGGTCCTGGCTGCCGCTTGTAGCCCTTGCGCCCGCGCCCAGTACAGGCCCGCCCACTCCAACTGGCCAGGCCCTGGACAACTCTTTGTAGGCACGTGCTATCAGCCCATCGATCGCTCCGCGGCACAGATCGATCGCGATATCGCCATCATGAAAGGCGCGGGATTCAATGTCGTCCGCATGGGAGACTTATCCTGGGACTCATTCGAACCCTCGCGCGGCAAGTTCGAATTTGAATGGTTCGACAAGATCATGGACAAGATGCAGGCCAGCGGAATCCGGATCATCGTCGACATTCCGGGCCTCCCGGCCCCGATCTGGTTGCATCGCGCCTATCCCGGCGTCGATATCATCAACGAGCATGGTGAGCGCCTTCCGCCCGCGGAGCGATATATGGACGACATCGCAGATCCGGACTACGTTCGTGAAGCGGGAATACTCGCCGACGCGATTACCAAAAGGTACGCACACCACCCCGCGGTCATCGCCATCGGCTACGACAATGAAATCGGAAACGGGTTCATGTCCTATTCAGAGCCGGACCGGCAGCGCTTCATAGCCTGGCTGAAGACGAAGTACAGAACGGTTGCGAATCTCAATAAAGCCTGGGCCACACAGCGCTGGTCGCGGCGGCTCAACAGCTTCGAAGACGTCGACCTGCCGCTCGCCAATGGTCCCGGACCGGCCGAACGCTACCTGGACCTCCATCGTTACTGGTCCGATGTTACGGTCGACCGGCTCCGGGAGCTGGATGCCATTCGGCGGCGCAACATGCCCAATGTTCCCTCGATCTCGAATCTCTGGGATACCGCCGGGAGACGGGGCTTCGACTATCTGAGCACCTACAAGTCTTATGTGTCCTATGGCGCCGAAGGCTTCTATCCCGGCGATCCGGTGAGTGGCGCGCTGGGCGCGCTGATGACTAAAGGGGACCTCGAAACACCCATCTGGTTCAACGAATTTACCGCCGGCGGCGGGGGCTTTTACGGAACGCCCGGCCGAAGCCGTATGTACGCGTACGAGGCCCTGTTGATCGGCGCGCAGGCGGTTCTGGCGTGGACCTTCAATAGCCACCTCGGCGGAGAAGAGCAGGCTCTGTTCGGACTTCTCGACCACGACGGAACGCCGTCATGGAAAGTCGCCGAGTTCGCGCGTATTGCTGCGGAATTTAAACAGCTCTCGAAATTCGGATTTCCGCGCTATACCCATCCCGAGGTGGCCATCGCCTATTCGTTCGATTCCTTCATTGCCTCGCACCCCAACGGACCGTCCAACACCACGCGGCAATACTTCAAAACCCCTTATGCCAAACAGGTGGAAGAAGCGTTTGATCCGTTGTTCCGCGCGAATCTGGACGTTGCGTTTATCAACATCGGCAATCATGAGCTGAGCCGCTACAAGCTCATCGTTGTGCCGGCAGATTACATGATGGACGCCGCCGGCGCACAGGCCCTGCGCGCCTATGTGAGCGGCGGCGGCACGGTGCTAATGACGGCGTTGTCAGCCAAGGTCGACGAGCACGCCCAGTGGTTCGAGACGCCCCTGCCTGGGCGCCTGAATGACGTCTTCGGACTGAAGACCAACGCGTTCTATGAGGTGGAATCCCCGCTGACCTTCGAACTGCATGGCGCATCCGTCGCCAGCGGCGTACGGTGGTACGAGGTGCTTGAACCGTCGACGGCTACGGTCCTGTCGCGATTCACGAATACGCCCGATCGTACCCCGGCTGTCACGATCAATAGGTTCGGCAAGGGTAACGCCATCTACCTGGCGACCGAATCGAAGGCGTCCGCGATCGGGCCGGTGCTGAACTCCATCTACAAGATGGTGGGCCTTCAACCAGGCCCCCGCACTCCCGATGGAGTGTACGCGAGGGTTGTGGATGGGCGCACCCTCTACGTGAACACCACCCGGCGGGAGCAGAGGATTCCCATCGAGGGCCGGCGCAAAGGGATCGTCAGCGGTCGCGAATACGACGGGACTTTGATCCTGGGTCCATGGGATGCCGATTTGATACCCTGACCCGAACCGAAATTAGGACACGGTCCAGTAAGTGGCGTATCTCCCCCACAACTGGTTCAGGGGTCTTAACGTAACGCCGCCTTCTGAACCCGCGGTACGGAACGTCAGCGGCGCAGAATCATCCCGCTCGATCCAGTCTTCCGGCTTTTTCACTGGAGGTTTGCCGATCGCAGGTCCTTGTCTTCGGTGAGTCCCTGAGAGCCCAGGTCGCCGGCCAGAACGATGGGTCCGTAGAGAAAGGCCCGCACGCGTGGTTCGCCGGGAAAGGGCTCGGCCGCCAGGCTCATGGGAAACTCCAGGTTTCGGCGCTCGGCAAGAATAGACCAGTTTCGCTCGTTTAAAGTGACCCACCCGAAGAACAGGATTTGCAGAGATTTGCCAGCGGGCAAAGTGAGCCGATTTCTCAGCCTTAGATGTACCTCGCGATAATGTTCTCGATCAGTTCCTGATGCCCGGACCGCGGCCGCGGAGCTACGCCTTCGGCAACCGCGCCATCGGAAATCGATTCCAGGGTCATCCTACCGTCGAGAATGGCACGGCCAAGCTCGCTTTGCCATCCGGCGTAGCGCTGTTTGACAATGTTCGCCAGTTCGCCACGATCGATCATCGCAGCCGCATTGAGCAGACCACGCGCGACCGTGTCCACAGCTCCGATGTGTGCGTAGAACAGGTCGGCCGGATCGATGCTCTGACGCCGCACCTTAGCATCGAAGTTGTTGCCGCCGGTGGTGAATCCGCCGCCGAGCAGAATATGGTAAACCGCCATGGTGATTTCCCGAACGTCATTCGGGAATTGGTCGGTATCCCAACCGTTCTGCGGATCGCCGCGATTCATGTCGATCGAGCCGAAGATGCCCAGCGCGACCGCGGTCGCGATCTCATGTTCGAAGCTGTGCCCGGCCAGCGTGGCGTGGTTTGCTTCGATGTTGAGCTTGACCTCCTTCTCCAGACCGTGGGCGAGAAGGAAAGAGTAGACGGTTTCCACGTCGTGATCGTACTGGTGTTTGGTAGGTTCGCACGGTTTCGGTTCGATTAGGATCGTGCCGGTAAAGCCGATCTTGTGCTTGTGCTCGACCACCATCCGCAGGAAACGCCCGAGTTGTGCCTTCTCCTGTCTCAGATCCGTATTGAGAAGCGAATCGTAACCCTCGCGGCCGCCCCACAACACGTAGTTCTGTCCGCCAAGCCGTTTGGTCAGCTCGATGCAGTGTCGCACCTGGGTCGCCGCAAAGCGAAAGACATCGGGATCCGGATTCGATGCGGCGCCGGCCATGTAACGGGGATGGCTGAATAGGTTTGCCGTGCCCCAAAGCAACTTCACGCCGGTCGCGGCCATTTTGGTCTGGATGCGCTCGCCGATCCACGCGAGGTTGTCCACATGCTCGCGGATCGTGTGTGCCTCAGCCATCACGTCGGTGTCATGGAAGCAGAAAAAAGGGAGCCCGAGACGAGTGAAGAACTCGAAGGCTTCGTTCAGCTTGTGTTCCGCGTGCTCCTGGTCCATGGGGCCGCTGTTCCACGGACGGTGGAAAGTCCCCGGGCCGAACATGTCCACGCCCTCCGAACAGAACGTGTGCCAATAGCACACTGCCATGCGGAGATGGTCTTCCATCCGCTTGCCGAGGACGAGCCGGTCTTTTTCGTAATATCGATATGCGAGCGGGTTGACGGAATCAGCACCCTCGAAACGGATCGGCGGGATATCTGCAAAATACGACGTGGGCATCTGCTAAAGCTCCTTGAAACTTCTTCAGCGCTTGATAGGAGCGACTATGGTAGCGCTGATACATTCGCCATGGCAAATGCTATGCTCCGAGCGGATCTGCTCGGAGGGGATCCCCTCAAATCTGTGGCCGTTGTAGCGTCTCGATTGGAAAACTGGCCCCTCTGTCAAGGGCCTTCGTTGGCGTGCGGCTCTTATCGTCTCGGCCAAAACGGGCCGGGCGTCTTCGAGCCCTACTGCTCACCAGTTGCTTGATGTCAAGCTCCATTGACTACCCGTCCTCGCCGCCGTCCCGCTGATCGTCGCCCTTACGCTGGTCGCCCTCGCGTTCCTATCGCGGTGGCGGCCCCGGACCGTGCCCGCTGAGCTTGTGCCCGTGCGCCTTACCACTAACGGAACCGATATGCCCGTGGATTCAGCGGCCATTTCGCCGGATGCCAAATACCTGGCGTATTCGGACGCGAGCGGCATACGCGTCAAGTCCATGCGCGGCGCCGAGACACGCCTGTTGCCGAATACCAGGGGAATGTTGGTTAGGTACTGGAGTGCGGATGCATCCAAGGTTTTTGCCATGGGCGCTCACGGTAACTATAGCGTTTCGCCCTTGGGCGAAGATCCATATCCGCTGGGCGACGCCGTCCCTTTCCCCGACGGCGGACACATTTTCCGCTACACCACCGGTGCGATTGAAATAAACGGTCCGGATGGGCGCGTCGTTTGGTCTGTACCGTCAAGCGCTTCGCCCACTGTTGTCGGCTTGGCGCCAGGAAAGCGCCGTCTCGCCGCGGCGTACCAGCGGATGGACAGTGAACACCTCTCATACTGGATCGACAGTTTCGATCTGGAAAGCGGGCGCCGCACGACAGTGCTGCCAGCCCAGACGCACGTCGTCGCAGGCCTCACCTGGATCTCGGACGACAAGCTCATCTATTCGCTCGCCGAACAACAGAGCGCCGGCCCGGAATCCCCCGACGACAACCTTTGGCTGCTGACAATCGACTCGAAATCAGGCCTCCCCGCCGGGCCGCCCGTCCGGCGCACCCACTGGGCCGACTTCAAAATCGATCAACTGAGTGCCTCCCTGGACGGAAGCGTGGTTTGCTTCCGCAGGACAAG
>Ga0335078_10004613_pt1 | contig 20389 bp, 13 predicted proteins | sample Lox_Sample_32_FD_206711 | JGI IMG/M metagenome (GOLD analysis project Ga0335078, IMG submission 206711) | Soil microbial communities from Loxahatchee National Wildlife Refuge, Florida, United States - Lox_Sample_3.2 | ecosystem: Environmental > Terrestrial > Soil > Wetlands | place: USA... | reverse complement strand
CGATAATGCCTCCCCAGTTCCGAAGTGTACCGCTCCCCAAGAAGTGTTCCGTTTTGTGCAAGCCAAGCGCTGAATCGCGTAGGCCCGGCTGCTGGGTGCTTCGAGGTTAGCAGACCTGCGATCAGACCGTCGATTTCCTCGCGCGTGAGAACCACGTCGCCGACTATGCGACCCAGGCAGCGAAGCATCAGAACGGAAGTACGCGGGCCCACGTGAACGAATTTAGGCTTCGCACCCACGGCTGCCGCGATTTGGCGTACGAGATCCTCGAACGTAAAGATTTCCGGACCGACCGCGTCAAGCACCACATTATTTTCTTGCTGGCCGCTCTCGGCCGCCAGGCAGGCGGCGTCTTCCACAAAAATAGGTTGGAGCCGATATTGGCCGGAGCCGGGAATTGCGAACACGGGAAAACGGCGCGCAAACCAAGCGATGTTGTTGATGAGGATATCTTCGAAGCCGAAGATGACGGTGGGCCGGACGATGGCGTAGGACAGCCCGGAATCCGTGATAGCCTCTTCCACCCGCGCCTTGCCCGAGTAGTAGCGTAGGGGCGAATCCAGCGAAGGATTGGCGATGCTGAGGTGCACGATCTTGCTGACGCCGGCTTCTCTCGCGGCTTGGATCAGTACTCGCGAATTGGCGACTGCCTCGTCGAAGGTGACACGGCCGTGAGGAAATCGCACCCAATACGTGTTGTAGAGAACGGATGCGCCGCGCAACGATCGAACCAAGCCTGCGCGATCGCCGAAATTCAACGGGGCGATTTCCACCTGATCGCCGAAACCGTTCGCGCGGTTGGGATGGCCGGTGAGAGTCCGAACTCGCCGCCCGGCGCCCAAGAGGCGCCGGGCAATGTATTTGCCGATGTAGCCGAACGCTCCGGTGACGACGTCGAATTCATGTTGATCGCTCATGGTCCGTCAAATGCCTTTCAAGCGACCCCTTACAGAGCTTCGTTGCCTTTCGCGGCGCGGGACCAATGGATTCGAGAAATGTACATGCGGAGAATGGCGCCCATCGCCAGAATCGAAACGACAAGGCCAATGGCGGCGTTTTCCATCTGGCCGCTAATCTCGAAGATGGCGGCTCGCTTCACCGAGGCATCGGGCTGGTGATCGAGGGCAATCGCTAGCGGGACGAAAAACAAGGTGACGTTGGAAAAAACGGCCCAGAAACGAGCGCGATCCGCCGTGCCGCACAGCTCCGTCAAGATGATTTGCAGTGGATTTCTCAAATACAGAAGGGCGGCAAGCACAACCCCCATCGTCGCGGCGAGTCCTACAAGAAAAATCATTGTGACATTCATAGGTGTTCTCCTTTCGAGGTATCGGAAACCGCGTTGAGAATTCTCCCCTTAGTCCTAGGCATGGAACATGCTCCGGACGAGCAGGACCGGCGATCGGCGAAGTGGCGATATGCGGCGTCGAGGATGCGGAAGATGCCGGGAATTTTGGCCGATGCGTAGAGCGGCCAGGCCCACCAGATTTGGCGGGCGAGGTAGAGGATGGCTTCGGCGCCGCCGTACACTTTGCCTTCGCTTGTGGCCACGCGCATTTCGCGGAGTAGCTCCTCGGGCGGCAAGGCGAGCAGGGATTGCACGCGCGGGTCTTGCAGGGCGGCCAGGCCGAAACCGCGGGTTTCAAGGGGGCGGCGGAAGCGGCGGACGAGGGAAGTGCAGACGGAGCAGTCGCGGTCGAAGAAGACCCAGCCGCGCCGCGCGTGCTTTCCTTTTGCATCAGTCATTTCTGAACTAAGAGAAATCATGAGCCACCAAAAAAGAGCGGTCGCCCGCTCTTCCCTTCTAGCCGCGCAGCAGCTTGCGCAGCCCGCCGCGCAGCTTGACCAGTCTCTTCAGCGCGCTCGGCGAGAGGCTGCGGAATTCCTCGAACAGGGCGCTCAGCAGGACCACGAATTCCAGGAGCTCTTCCATCCGCTCGCGCGCGTAGGCGTCCGTCGAGCCGGACTTCTTGGCCTCGGCCACGCATTCCCGCACCACCGCGATGGTGGGGTCGAATTCACGCCGTTTGCGCTCCTCCAGGATCACGCGGAACATTTCCCAGAGGTCCGTCATGGACTCAAAATGCTGCCGCCGGTCTCCGAACACGGAGACGCCGCGCACGATGCGCCAGCCCTGCAGCTCGCGCAAGCTGGTGCTCACGTTGGAGCGCGCGACGGAAAGGGTGCTGGCGATTTCCTCGGCCGCCAAAGGCCGGTCGGAAAGAAAGAGCAGGGCGTGGACCTGAGCGACGGTGCGGTTGATGCCCCAGCGAGTGCCCATTTCGCCCCAGTGAAGGATGAACTTTTGGGAGGCAGGGGAAAGCGCTTTGGAAGTATCAGTCATTTCTGTCTGTACAGAACTTACAGGATTGCGGAGCGAATGTCAAGACATTTTTCCTGCTGGCCGGCCTGGGATACGGCTGGGGGATGCGACAAGCGGCGCGAGATTCCGTCAAGAACTAACGGCCCATCTTTTGACTAGCTTCTAATGACTGGCTTCTAGCTAGGGGTGCGGCGGTCTCGAATCTCATGGAGGTGCCGGCGCAATGCCCCGACAATCTCATCCCGCTGTCCGTTGCCGATGTTCCTGCGAAGCTCCTCGAGGGCGATGTGCACAACATCATGGTGGTGAAGTTCGTCCGGCGCGACTTCATTGCTCAGCTCCAGCCAGAGGTCGTGCAGCAAATCGATCTCCTTGGGCGTGAGCCGCGGCGCATGAGGGCCAAGATAGAAGACTTTTTCCTGGCCGTCGGGCGAATGAATTTCGAGCGTTAGATTGGGCCGGGGTTCCGGCAGCGATTCCCAGGCCAGGCCCGCCATGCGAGCCTCGTCCGAGATGGCCCTCCACGAAGACAAACCCAGCGCAATCTTGGACGACTGAAGATTCTGAGCGGCGCGCAAGATGCCTTCCCACTTTTCCGCCGCCGGCGCCACCGCGAGATGAATGGATTTCCCTCTTTTTTCCGCCAGGGACAGAGCGCGCGTGAAGAGCTCCTGCTCATTGATGCTGAATAAATCCTCCTGCGTGAGCTCATTGCCGCCCGCGCCCGCGCGGCCCATCACACGCAGGTGAAGGACCACCACGTCCTGCTGCCGAGGATTGACCCGGTCCAGGACGGCGCCCAGGTTATACAGCGCGTTCGAGTTGCGGATCATCACCAGCTCGTTCCCGGGACGCACGCCGAGAGAGGCCGGGGACAGTTCTCCGTCGGACTCGAGGTTGAACTGATCGAGTTCCTGGTGCTTGGAGCCGTGTTTGAGCGTGATTTTCTCGGAAATTTCAAACACGGTGAAGAAGATCACGGTAAAGGCCACGCCCGCGATGGTGGCCACTTGCTTGGTAAAAAGATTCATGATACTTAAGGAAAAAAGTATCACAGTGATCAATCCGAGGCCGACGGGAATTTCCACTCCGCCCACCATGAAATTCAGCGGCACGCGAAAATCGCGCTTCCCCGGCTGCTTGTAGCGCAGCACCAGCACCGCGAGCGCCTTCATCGAGAAGCTCCACATCACGCCAAACGCGTAGGCTTCGCCCAGGACGAAGATGTCTCCCCGGCTCAGAACGATGGTCAGCAGTTGCAGGCCCACGACCAGATTCAGCATCCGGTACGAGGTTCCGAAGCGCGGATGCGGATAGCGAAACCAGGGCGGGAGAATGCCGTCTTCGGAGACCCGGTTCAGGACGCCGTTGGAGCCCACGATCGCGGTATTGACCGCGCCGGCCAGCATGAGGATCCCGACGACCACCACGAATCCCTCAAATCCGAGCTTCAAGTTAATGGGCCCGACAAAATTCATGGCCAGGCCGCTGATCAGATTTCCGAAATACTGGGGCCGGACCCCATCCGGAATGATCATCGAGGCGAAAAAGGAAACGCCGGCCGTGAAAATCAAGCTGTACACAAAAATAACCAGCCCGGCCTTTTCCAGGTTGGGCAGCTTGGGATGCTCCACTTCGCGGTACACCTGCGCTAGCGTTTCCTCGCCGCTCATGGCCAGCACGGAATGCCCCAACCCAATGAGGATGCCGATTAGCGCGACCGTGTGCGGCAAGTTGCTGAGCCGCAGCCAGCCCAGCGCTTCCGGCGCAAACGTCAGATTGGCCTGCGTCGGCAACGGCGGGAGATGCGCGCCGCGCATCCACACGGTCAGGATGCACCAGGCAATCATGACAATCACCATCACGGTGGTGACGTACATGATCCGCAGCGCCTTTCCGCTGGACTCGGGAATCCCTTTGATGTTCTCCCACCAAAAATAAACGGTGACGGCAATCGCGAAGATTGCGGAAGTGGAGTTGATGGGAAGAATCAGATTGACGTGGAAACGGACGAACAATTCGTTTAAAAATCCCGTCAAATATTGCCCCGCGGAAACGCCGCTGATCGGCCCGGTCAGGATGTAGTCGAACATCAGCGCGGACACGGAAAATTTCGCCAGCTTGCTGCCCATGGCCTCCTTGACCACGCGATACACGCCGCCCCGCACGAACATACTGCAGCTCTCGATGTACATCGATCGCACCGCGTAGGCGAACAGCATGATGGCCAGAATGAACCACGGAGCCGCCTTGCCGATGGCTTGCTCGGCGATCGCTCCCGCGTAGAAGGCGGACGATCCGAGGTCATTGAGAACGATGGCGGCCGCGCGCCAGAAGGAAATGAAGGAAAGCATGGCGGTGGTGGCCACCACAACTCTGGGTAGAGCGGATTTCTGAGCCGCATCGGACGGCCGTGGAATTTGGTTTGTGGACATGTCTTCTGTTTAGAAAGGAACCTTGTGCAACGCTGCGAGCGCCAAGCGGATTGCCTGTGCCATCTTGGCGCTTACCCCTAAGAACACAAATGGGCCCCTTTGGGAAATGTTCGAAAGAAAAGTCGGGCTAAATAAATACATTAAACTTCATAAAGAAATCATAAAGATGGCCATGATTTCCTGCCCCGAAATTTTTCGTCGCAGCCATTATGCCATGCAACCCATTGACAGTAAAACGGTTGTGTTCCTGTTGAAACAGGCTTGGGTTCTTCGCTTTAGGCGTGGCCGGCGGGGCGATGACGGGGTTTACACAGGCGGATAAGTTTCTATTGGGAGGATTCCAACCGGCGGTTATAATTTTATGGATTCGTTAATTCCAGTGTGCGTCTGTTGCGCGAGACGGCACACGCAAGGATTTTGCGGGCGGTTTAGGGAACCGCTTCCGCGAAAGCCGGTAATTACGAAGGGTGAGTGTTGCCCCAGCTGTGCAAGTGGAAACTTAGGCCCAAGGGAAACTTGTGGATCCGCTCATCTCGATGTGCATCGCCTTCTTTCTCGCGTTCGCCATTGCACTGGGGTACGCCGTGTTTCGAATCTGGCGCCTGAGAAACGCTCCAGATCCGGCGGACAGGAGCAAGGGTTTCCGTCCGCGCATCGGGTTCACCCGGCTCGACGGCATGACATCGCTCGCACTCCTGCTTTCGAACAATTCCGATGAGGATGTGTGGGTGGAAGAACTTGAGATTTTTCTGACCCAACTGGAAGCCTTGGACCAGGCCGCCGAGCCGTCCTGCCAGGGGATCCAAAAAATTCGTCAAATGGTGCGCGCGGACGACATGCTCCCGATCAGCCTCTCGGAAGCGATTTACAAAGCAGCCGGTGACCCGCAGCGCAGCTATTCCTGCATGCTCTCCGCGGTCCTGCGGTTTCGCATCGGTACGGATTCATTTGAGAAAAACATGGGAAGCTATCGGATTCAGATGCTGGGACTGACGGCCTCCAACGTTCACCGGGAACGCAAGGCCGTTCGCGCCATTCGCACCCCGAATGAACCGCCGGATATTCCCGCGATCGCCGCAGGGCTAAAATAAAATCAAGACGCGGGAACTTTTCCCGGCGGGCCGATTAGAGTTGCCGGATCGGCCCCCTTCCTGGGGCGGAATTTTTGCGTTCTTCCGCCAAAGGTTTCGGCCGCATATAAATTTCCCGCCGAATCGACCGAAAACTGGTGCACTCCCCAAAACTGGCCGGGGAACGATCCGTAGGTTCCCCAGGAGTAAAGCAATTTCCCGTTCAGATCGTATTTCAGGAATTTATTGTTGACGCCATCGGAAACCCACAAGTGTTGGTCCGCGGACATCATGATGTCGTACGGGGAGCGGATGTTGTCCCACTCGTCGAGATACTTTCCGTTTTCGTCGAAAATCTGGATGCGGCTGTTGGAGCGGTCCGCAACGTAGAGACGGCGCTTGTTGTCAATCGCGATGGAATGGGGCAGATTGAATTGGCCGGGCGCGGAACCTTTCGTGCCCCAGGTCATCAGATATTTTCCGTTCTTGTCGAATTTCACGACGCGCGTATTCACGTAGCCGTCGGTGATGAAAAATGTGCCGTCGGGAAGCCAGGCGATGTCGGTGGGGCGGGCGAAATGCTTGTCGTCGGCGCCGCGCACGCCATGCTCGCCCAGCGTCAAGGTCAAATTCTTGCCGTCGTGCGTCAGCTCGAACACTTGATCGACTTCATCATCGACGATCCACACATGTTTTTCCGGATCGTACGGGCTGATGCGCACCTTGTGCGGCCCGCGCCCGCCCGCGAACAGATGGTCCCACTGCGTCCAGTCCTCGATCAGCGTCCCATCCGCGTCGACAATTAAAATGCAGTGCTCCAGCCGCGGCTTGCCCGCCGTCGCCGGAGTGCCGAACGCGCCGTATCCGCCGGTGTAGCCCTCGGGCGCCTTCTCCGGAATCGGCAATTCACCGCGCTGCAAGAGGATGATGCGATTGGGCGTCTCCGCGAAAACGCCGCCTTGCGATCCCCAGGTCCATCCCGCGTGCCCAAGCGGTTTCGGCCAGCCCGCCACCACTTCATAGGGACCGGTTTCATTTTCGCCGCCTTTTTCCTGGGCGCGCGCGGCCGACTGCCAGATAGCGATGGCCATCCACAAGGCGCTCAATGCAATGCCTGCTCGCAATGCGATTTTCATGTCATCCTCCCCCACGGCTTGCCCTGCGCCGCGCGGAGCGGCGCCCGCGCGTAAATTTGCCATTCCCGCGCTTAAATAGCCGACAACTGGAAGCCGTGTATGCTGTCACGCTTTTACATTGGCATTCCATTTCTGTCCACACAAAAAATTGGCGCGGGGTATTTTGCGCGGGGAGGCCGCAAAAAAATACGGCGGGCTTTGAAATGATCCTGTTAGAACAATCAGCTTGTCGCGGCGGGCGATTTGAAAAACGCCATTCAGGAGAATTGCGTTGCAGGGATCGACGCCATCAAGGAGTGGCGTTTACGGCGCGAAGGCGCATCCGTGTCGCGCGGATGTACCCGTTCACGAAATCGCGAAAGCCCGGGTACTTATCGGGAGGAATGCGGCTTTGCGCGAAGGACACGGTCTGCGTGGCGACAAGCACGTTGCCGCTCATCGCATATTCAATGGTCACTTCGCCGAACTCTGATTTGACAGAAGTCTTCTCGGGCAGGCGCTCGATGCGCATACCCGCCGGCAGCTCCAAGCGGTAATCGCACTTCACATGATGAGGCGGGCCGACGTCCAGAGGAAGCTGGCGAGGACGCGGGGTGACTTCGGGAACGGCGATTCCGCTGAGAACCAAGGGCTGAAAGAACCAACTCTCGCCCGAAGACGCCGTGGCGAAATTTCCGGCAAAGGAAAACTTCTCCGTGATCTGCTGTCCGTTTTCATCGGCGCCCTGGATCGATGCCTTCTGGAACGACGCCTGATTCACATAGCGAGTCACTCTCTCCTCGAACGCCTTCCGGATCTCGCTTTGCGAACGGCCCCGGTAAAATCTGTGCCGGGCCGAATTGGATGCGCCGAGGTACTTCACCGCGACGTCCGCCGTTCCCATTCCATCGGGTTGCAGGTGGACATTCACCGTGTATTCGGATCCGTTTTGTTCCGGCGCGGCTTCCGGGATGCGCTGGAGGTCGCCGCGATCCGGATAGGCGATCAGGGCGAAGACACCCTGATCCATTTCCGGAAGCTGGCCCAGGGGGTCAAACTCGGAAGTCGGATCCATCCACAGAATTTGAGTTCGCGAATCGTAGGCGGGAAACTTTTCGACGGCGGCGCGCAAATCGGCGGGAACGGGCAGAGCGACGATCATATGGTCAAACGTGGCCAGCGTGGGAGCCTTGGGGTCGGCTTCGACATCCCCCCGAGTTCCAACCAGCGCAGGATAGGCGCGCAGTCCAATTTTATTCAGCATGGAAATCAGCAGGGTGGCTTTGTCCTTGCAGTCTCCATATTTGTTCTTATAAACATCGGCAGGGAGATGCGGCTGGTAGCCGCCAATGCCGATTTCGATGGCCACGTATCGAATCTGGCGTGAAACGTAGTTGAAAAGAGCGTTGATTTTGGAGATCTCGTCGCTTTCACCCGACGAGAGTGTTTGTACCTGCGAAGCAATTTCCGTTTCCGGTTTCTCACCAGGATCGAACAGTGTGTGATAGGAGTGCCCGGCCTCTTCCCAGGATTCCAGCGCCGAGGGTCCCTTGGCGTCGTAATTGATGAAAATCATAGCGGCAAGCGAAGAAAAAGGCGGCGCGTCGGATTCATCGGGGATGGCCGGGCGATTTTCCGCGCGAAAAACCGCTTCGTTGGACGATTGGCTGACGACTTCCACCCGGTCCGGATGATTGGCAAACCAATGGAACGAGCCGGACGGAACGGAAACGCGCAATTCGGCTTGCCGGACGGGAATTTCCTCCTCCATCCGGAACATCTCTCCGCTGATGGGCAACCGGCCTTGCGTTACAACTTCAAGACCCACCAGCGATCCGTCTTCCGCGCCCGGGGTCTTGATCATTTTCACGCGCACATCGGTGAATTCCTCGAACGCCGAGTAACCCGCAACGGTGGTGAGATTGTCTTTTCCCGACGGCGTGATGCGCCCCGAAGGAGCGACGGCCCAGGTTTTAATCGAAGTGACTTTGGTATTGTTATTTTCATATCCCATGGCGTCGAGATATTCTTCGGCGGACCGCCGGTTCAGAATTCGCAGCGCGCGCCGCTCAGTCATCACAAACTTTCCCGTCGCATCCACCGTGAACTCGGTCCACTTGCCGAGGACGACGGCGGCGCTGCCATCTCCGAAATGGCCCAGGTCTTGGCGCCCGGCCGCGGCCAGCCAATCCGGCACGGCATCGGCTCCGGCGGCGGAAAGGCTAGCGAGGCACACCAGCAGCGCGCCGAGCAGAAACCTCGCGGGAAAGGCGAGATTACTGTTCGCGGAGAATAATGACTTCCTGATCGTCTTTGGCAATGTCATCGAAGAATTTTTTCGCGCTCAAGTATTCGGCGCTGGTTTTCAACAGCATTTTTTTTAGATAAAACGTGCGCGTGCAAGTGACCGTGGCGCCGTTCTGGGTGCAGGAGCGCGAGAACCCTCCCAAGTCGTCCTCGATTTTTACTTCCTTGGGCAATTGCTCGACTTTGATTTCCGGGGCCAATTGCCAGACGCTGCTGCTGATCCGCTTTTCAGGATTGTTGAAGCGCACCGCGGAGTGGCGCACGTTGGTGGTGAACCGCGGCTGTTGGTATTGGTCGCTCATCCAGGGATTGAGGAGCAATTCTCCCGGCCCGGACTCATTCGTCAATTTCTCCCGCACGTGCGCTTTCAGCACCATGGGCAGAGAAGTATCCCGAAATTCGGGGTGAACGATTTGCGTCACCTCGGCATCGGAATTTCCAAAGGCGAAGAAGTCGGTCAAACGCTGCTCCAACTTCTGGGGAGATTCCTCGATGAGGTCGGCGCGAAAATCGATCGCTTCGGAGCCTTTCAGGTCGATCTCCGAATCGCCTTCCGTCGTCCAGTCCTTGGCGACGCGCATCGTCGTCGTGGCGGTGGAAACGTTATCGTCGACCGTGCCGGCGGGGATCGCGGCGTCTTGGATTTTGCTTCCCTTCACGGCCAGGCCCTGCACGTTGCGGTCAAACCAGGGCACTTCGCCGAAGGGCGCGGCCGAATCCGCGGGATCGGCGAACACCGCGCCGTCCTTGAAATTCAAACGCGTGACGATCCGCGAAAACTGGCTGCGATTCGGAAATCCGCGAACCAGAGTCTGCCAGTTCTGCGTGGCCACCAGAACCATGTCCGAATCGATCTTGACTTCCCGGAGCATGATCACGAACAGCGCGTTGATTTCGTCCGGGTCGCCTCGTTTGGCGCTCAAAATTTCATCCGCGGGTCTGCCCAAAACAACACCGGCCAAATTGCTGGACGTGATGTTCTGCTGGATGTACTTGTAGATCGCTTCCGCTTTCTTCCGAGGATCGGGAATCTTTTCGGCCAGTTCCTTGGCCTTATTCTTCGCTTCTTTCTCGCCCATTTCCATCTTGTCGAATTCTTCGTTTACTACCTTGCCTACATCATTCCAGTTTTCAATCAGCGGGTATACTTCCCCTCCGAAACCCAACTGGCGCGGGGTGAAAAGCACCATCGTGGCCTGGTCTCGAAAGGGGACGGAGAAAGGTTCAACTTGGATCGGATGCATATTCTTCACGGAGAAATCGAACTGGGTGCCTTGTGCGACGGGAGTTTGCGAGAAGGTAAGCTTATTCACGACCGTGTCGAGAGGAAACTGCGCCAGGGCCAGACGCTGGCCGACATGCACTCGAAGCGAGGATTGCAGGGTGCCGAGCCCACGCGTATCGAAAATCCACGGTTCTGGGTAAAACCAATCCACCGTCTCCTCGACTTGGTACTCGATGATCGCTCCGGGTTCGACGGAGGGAAGCGTGAAGCTGGTTTCGATCACTCCGAAATGTTTGCCCTCCTGATAGGCCATGCCCCGGAACACCTTGGAAGAATCCATAGGAATGATAGCGCCCGAGGGAAGAATCGTGCGTCCCTCGACTTTGGACATCCGGACAAACTTGGGGGCCTCGACGGAAACGTTGGCGGCCTCGCGCCCGGCTTCATTGAAAACCTTGATGCGGACGTACGTCTCGATCCGTGTGGTCCAAAACAGGCTTTGCTTCTCCAACACGTCAATTTGCCCGCGCTTGAACAGGACCACGGCGCCCGCCCCGGGATCGAGCGGGTTCGAGGCCATGCTCTTTTCGGCGTCGGTTACGGGGTCCCAGTCCAGCGCGGCGGCGCGAGGAACTTGATACAAGAGCGCAGCGAAGACTATCAAGAGGGAGAGGGCTTTCCCACGCATGATCGACGTCCTCCTTGTACTTGAATCAGGGACCTACTGCGGATGCGCTACGTACAGACAGGGTAACTGTTCCCGAATGTCCTGGACATGGAGGGATGCCCCTCAGATAGCCAATTAGTTATCATGTCCGCGAATAGAATGTCAAGTTGGATATAGCTGTTCTTTGGGGATCGCGAGGGGTTTTCTAGCTTGAATCAATGGATCCTTAGGGGACTACACAATCTAAAGGCTTTAAACACAGAGGGCACAAAGGACACAGAGAAAAACTTAAGGAACACCAGTTTACTTTCGGATTCGGCTTCGTGGAAGCGCGAAGGCCTGACGGCCCTCGGGGGGTCCTCCGCATCAGGCCGGCAGCAATAAAAATGGGGCCGGTCCAGATGCCTGGACCGGCCCCATGGAAGCCGCGAATCGCGGGTTAGTGTTGGCCGATGTAGAGTTCGGCCGGATTCGCGGATGTTTCGCTGGCCGGCGTGAATCCTCCGAATCCGTTGGTTTGCCCGATTTGCATGAAGACGACCTTCGTGGGGGAGACGCTGTAAGCGAGGATGTCGCCCCCGCCGAAGAGGCCTTGCCCTGGGGCAGTAGGCGTGAACGTATAGGAAGCATTCGAAACCGCCGTGAAGGTGTAGGGCACGGATGTCGACCCGTTGTTTCCGATGATGCTGTTCGGATCGAGCCCGTTGCCGTTGCAGTTTTGCGAGCAATTCTGTCCGGAAGGCGAGGACTCATCGTCGGTGCCCGAAATTGTATCCGCGGAGGTATTGAAGGTAACTGCCCCGACGTCAAACTCGGAGCCCGTGTTGGGCGCCGCGCCGCCGAAGAAAGCAGTGGCGGGAAGCGTCGTGTTGCTGAACGGGCCACCCGTTTGCTTTTGGAAATACCCGAACTGTATCGAGCCGCCGGCCGAATTGGTGCCCACAAAAAATGCCTGGGTCGAGTCGATTAGATAAAATACCGGGGATCCGCTCCCGGCTCCCGAAATAGTCGCCCGACCGGTGGAAGTAATTTCAAAGGTCAGCGACATATTCTGCTCGGGTCCGGGATTGCCGGAGTTATCGGGATTCATGACCCCGTTGTCGTTCTGGTCGAGGATGACCGTCGCGGCGCCGTTGGTCGTGACGGTCGCTTGCCCAACCGTTGTTTGATTGCCGCCGTTGCCGCCATCGATTCCGGTTTGGGATACCACGTAGCCGTTGCCGTCCAATGTGGTGGCGGTGAAGGGGCCCGTCTGCAACTTCACTTCTCCGCTGACAATCGGGTGATTGGCATCGGCAAGATCGGTTGACATGGAGAGGAGCTCGGACGGCGAGACCACGTACGCCACGTAGTTGCTCACAATCGACCCACCCACGCCGGAGATCGTGGTCTGAGATGTACCGCGTCCTCCGGGGGCGTTCGAAGCTAGAGTGAACGTGCCGGTACCCGGTCCCGGCACATTCACAGCGCCTGTAAAGTAGTCGTCGTAGTCCGCGCTGAGGCCGCTGATGGCGCCCGCGCCGTTCGCGGTAAACAAGCCCGCGATGACGAAGGGTCCTCCATCGACATCCACACCTTGCCGCCCGAACACGTAGGTCCCGTCGATTGACGAGGGTTGGAAGGCCGACGTGTTCTGTTGCATGAGGACGCCTTCCGCTCGGATTGCTGCCCCGGTATCGTCGCCGAAGGCGATTATATTGCCCTGCGTCGCCGTCGAGCCGGAGAGAGTTCCCAGGGCGAATCGATAGACGAATGTGCCGCCATTCGAGTTTGTCAGTGTCATGCATCCTCGGTTATCCGATCCGACCGAGTACGTCCCTGTAATGGTTAAGCCCGTCATGGGCCCAGTCGTGCGATTGGTATCCAGAAAGCCGCTGGTGATCGTTCCGGAACCGTTGGCCACAAAACTACCAACGGCTGCGTCATAACCAACATTCGCTCCGCCGCCTCGCAACAGGAAGGCGTAATTCCCGGTGAGAACCGCTTCGCTGCCGGTTCCGCACGCTCCATTGGCGATGCTCAAGTTAAAGCTGTCCGTCGCGGACGGATTGTCGGTGAAGGAAGCGATGATGGTGGGATTGTTCTGGCCGGATCCGGTCGGAACCGATGCGGGAGGCGTATAGGTCACCTGGGAAATCACGTTGGTGCCGTTCGTGGTCACCACAGGAGTTCCCAGTGTGCCGCACGTCGGTGACGCGCAGGCAACGCCATTTGCCTGAATCGTCCAGGTGACGGTCCGGGTGTTGCCCGGGTCGTTGCCATTGGCGGAAATTGTGATCGGAGCCGCGCCGGTCAATGCGGAGTCGAGTTTTTGATTGAACGGAATGGATAGCGGTGCAGCTTGCGGTGTGGAACTGATCAAGATCGGCGTGGTGGCGAATTGCGTGTCTTCGGCCACCGAGGACGCCACGATGAGGGGCCGGTCGTACGGCTCCGCCGGAACCGCTGAAGGAGGCGTGTACGTCACCGTGGTTGTCGTCGTCGATCCGCTGGTGGACTTCATCGGCGTTCCGAGCGTCCCACAGGAATTGGAATTGAGAGCCGAGCACGTATAGCCGCTCGCCGTAATGGTTATATTCACGCCGTCGCCGACGCCGCCTACCACGGTGTCATTGTAGACCGTGTAGGTCAAAGTCTGTGCGCCGGTTCCCGTCTGAACCACGCGGCCTCCGCTGCCCGTCACGACGAGGCCTGCCGGGTAAACCGTGAACGACGTGGTGCCTGCAAAAAACTGGCCGCTGAGGCTCGGCGTCACCGTAACCGTCGGGGAGATCGCCGCGGAAAGGGTAGCCGGCGGGGTATATAACATGGAGTAACTCCCCCCACCGGCCGCGCCACCCACCGCCGAAAACGATCCGCAGGTGGCTTCGGTGCAGGCGACTCCATTCAAGGTGAAGGTCACCGAAGGCGTGTCGCCCGCCTGGTCGTTGGCCACCGTAATCGTGAAGATTCCCTTGCCCCCGCCGGCTTGCAACGGTGGCGGGCCGGGCACGACCACATCCACGGAGGGCAGACCCGTGGTGACCGTGAGGGTGAAGGATTGTGTCGCATTGGGCGTAACGCCATTGTTCGCCGTGATGGTGATCGGGTAACTCCCAGCAGTCCCCACGGCTGGAATTCCCCCAATCGTGGCGGTGCCGTTGCCGTTGTCGACAAAGGTCACGGCACTGGGCAAAGCCCCTGTCTCGCTTAATGCCGGCGTGGGGGATCCTGTCGTCATCACGGTGAAGGTGCCATTGGCACCGAGCAGGAAAGATGTGTTGTCGATGCTGGTGATGTTGGGAGCCGTGGTCACCGTGATGGTCACCGAGGAGGTGACAGAGCTGCCCGCCGAATTGGTTACCGTCAAAGTATAAGTGATTGTATTTGTTGGAGATACGGTCACGGCATTCCCGCTGGTCACCGTGCCGACGGTGTTAATGCTACCGGCGCCATTGCTGAAGACGGGCGTAAGAGTCGTGGAATTTCCGGAAACGATGGTCGTCGATCCTGCCGTGAAGCTGCTAATGACCGGCAGGGGAACGACAATAACGGTTACTGTGGACGTGACCGAGGCGGGAGGGGTGGCCGTATTGCTGACTGTCAGCGTGTAGGTGGTCGTGCTGGCGGGGGAGACCGTGACAGCCGTTCCGCTGGTCACTGCTCCCACGCTATTGTTGACGCTGCCCGTGCCGCCGGTAAAGACGGCCGTCAGAGTGGTCGAACTGCCGGCGCTGATCGTTGTCGCCGCCGCAGTGAAGCTGGTGATCGCGGGGGCCGCGGTCACAGTCACAGTGGTCTGTTGAGTCACCGCGGTCCCGGCGGCGTTGGTCACAGTCAGAGTGTACGTAGTTGTCGCGGTCGGAGAAACCGTTACTGGAGTCCCGCTGGTGACGGCGCCCACACCATTGCTGACACTGCCTGTGCCATTGCTGAAGACGGCCGTCAAAGTGGTCGAGCTGCCGGAGGAGATGGTCGAGGAAGCTGCGGTGAAGCTGGTGATCGCCGGTGCGGGCACTACGGACAGCGCAGCCGACTGTGACGAACTATTGAAACTTGCCTGGATATTCCCATTCGTCGTGGTTGCCACCGTCGTGGTGAGGATATTGAATTGCGCGGTCGTCGCGCCGGCCAGGACGGTCGCAGTGGCTGCGGGTGTGGCTGCGGCGTTGGTGCTGGAAATTGTCACGGCATCGCCGCCGGAAGCGGCCGGGCCGGACAGCGTAACGGTTCCGGTGGTTGTCGAGCCGCCAGTTACTGTCGGTTGCGTCAATACTAACGAGGAAACGGTCGGAGCGTTTACAGTCAGCACAGCGGTCTTGGCCACCCCGTAAGTGGCGGTGATGGTCGCCGCAGTGGTGGCGGAAACCGCAGTCGTCGTTGCCGTGAATGTGCCCGTGGTCGAGCCAGCCGCCACCGTGGCGGTCGCTGGAACCGTGGCTGACGCGCTGTTGCTGGACAACGTCACCGTGGCGGCGGCCGCGGCCGTGCCACTTAGCGTAATGGTTCCGGTCGAGGAGACTCCACCGTTTACTGTTGTGGGATTCAATGCTACCGATGTAATGGCTGGATTGATCAGAACGCTGAGGCTCGCCGAGGCGGTATGGGCAGGCGAGGCTGAATCCATCACTGTAACGGTGAAATTGAAAGTTCCGAATGCCGTGGGCGCGCCGCTGAGCACGCCGGAGGAACTCAGCGTCAGTCCCGTCGGGAGAGCGCCTGCGGTGATGGACCAGGTGTAGGGCGCCGTGCCATTGGATGCCGTCAGCGTCGTCGAAGGATAAGCGGAATTGATGACCACGGTCGCCAGTTGGCCGGAGGTCGTCGTCACGGCAAACTGCGAGGAGGTGTTGCCGCCGCCACTGCCGTTGTTCGTCGTGCATCCCGCAATAAAGAGCAGTGCCATGAGGGCTGAAATTCCGAGAAGGCGGGACACACGTCCAGTGCGGAATTGAAAATCGCTCAACATCGCAATTATCCTTTTCGGGCGAACAGGGATTCAGCGAAGGAAAATGAGATGAAACTGAATCCAGGCCCGTACGCTAGAGATGACACACCCACTGATCGTCTCCAGTTGTACGGGCTTTGAGTGCGGCTAAAAAGTGCCCGTTTGAGCAAATCCTCGAGGTGTGTGCCCTATGACCAAAGTACTTTCGGGTAGGGTCGAACACTCGGTTGGCAGCAAATATCTTTAAAATATCGATGTTTTTGTTAACTGAAGAGTATTCTACACTGATTTCAAGCAGAAGGATCGAAGTCCGCCTCGCCGGTGAAAACAGAACTCGACGCCGGCTATGCTTGGCCGGCGAAAAATTCCATGACGAAGGCTTCGGCCCAATAGCGCGCGTCTCCGGCGTAACGCGAGAGGAAGCCGCAGTGGCCTCCGTATTCCGGAGCGACGATGCGGATATGCGCATTGTTCGTCAGCCGGGGATCGGAGAAGCTGGTGTACGGGACTACGGGGTCATCCTGAGCGGTCAGGATCAAGGTGGGGACGCGGATTTCGCCGGCCACGCGCAACGCGCAGGCCCTTGCGTAGTAATCGGCGGCGTCGAGAAAGCCGCAATATTTCGCGGTGATCGCGCCGTCAAATTCGCGCATGGTGCGGACGCGCGCCAGCGGGCCAAGATCGAATTTTCCCGGAAACAACGCTGCCTTGCGCCGCATCCTTCTTTGCAAGCTGCGCACAAAATGCCTCTGGTAGATGAAATTTCGGGGTAGGGACACGGCGTCTGAACACACGCCCAGGTCCACGCAGGGACATATGCCCGCTACCGCGCGCAACTGCGGAGGGGCCGCGCCCGCGAACTCCCCCGCCATCTTCAGCACTAGATTTCCGCCCATCGAATATCCGGCGAAAAAAATTTCCGCCAGCGAATCCTTTTCGATCAGTTCCATCAACACGGCCCGGTAATCACCGGAGAGGCCGGAGTTGTACAGCGTGGGAGTGAGCGACTCGGTGCCGCCGCAATTTCGCTGGTTCAGGCGCACCGCGTTCCATCCGGCCGCAAAAGCGCGCTCGGCTAGGCCGAGCACGTTGCCGGAATCGCAAGAGCCCTCGAGGCCGTGAACCAGCACGAGCGTGGGCCGTTCCCGCGGCGCGGCCTGCCAGTGGCATTCGCCGCGAATTCGCGAGCCGGGCTCGGTTTCGAATTCCCGCGGCACGCTGCGGGGCAGGCGCGGATATCGCCGGGGGAAAAAGGCCGAGACGATCGTCTGCGCGTGCGGATTGCGCAACAGCGGGTGCGGTTCGAAGGGCTTCATTCGAACATCATTTTACGACAGAATCCGATTCTGCCGGGCAGGCGCAGGTTCGCTTGCTTTCGCGTGATGGCGCGCATAGAATCGAACTTCACTCATGAAACTCAGGTGTCGCGCCCACTCCCCCATTGACCGCCCAGCGGCCCGCCGCTGGGCTGTGTTGTATTTGGGGGCCGTTTTTTTATCGAGCTTCCCGCCGATTAAGGAGAAGTGAATGGATGGACCTATCCTCGAAGGATTGACGTTTGACGACGTGCTGCTGGTGCCGGGAAAATCCTCCGTCCTGCCCACCGATGTGGACACGCAGACGCAGCTGACCCGCAGAATTTCCCTGAACATTCCGCTCGTTTCGGCCGCCATGGACACGGTCACCGAATCGCGCCTGGCCATCGCCATGGCCCGGCAGGGAGGCCTCGGCTTCGTGCACCGCAGCATGAGCATCGACCGCCAGGCCGAAGAAGTGGACCGCGTGAAACGCTCGGAAAGCGGAATGATCGTCGATCCCGTCACGATTTCGCCGGAGCTGACCGTGCGAGAAGCCCTGGACATCATGGGGAAATACCGCGTCTCGGGATTGCCGGTGACGCGCGGGCCTCGCCTGGTGGGCATCCTGACCAATCGCGACTTGCGCTTTGAAAAAAATCTCGAGCAGCCCGTCAGCGCCATCATGACCAAGGACAACCTGGTGACTGTCCCGGTGGGCACCACGCTCGAAGAGGCCGAGCGCATCCTGCAAAAGCACCGCATCGAGAAGCTGCTCGTGGTCGACGCCGAGTTCCATCTCAAGGGATTGATCACCGTCAAGGACATCCAGAAAAAACTGGAGTTTCCGAGCGCGGCCAAGGACGGACAGGGGCGTCTGATGGTGGGCGCGGCGATCGGAGCCACCGGGGATTTTCTGGAGCGCGCCGTGGACCTGGCGCGCATGAAGGCAGACGTACTGGCGATCGACACCGCGCACGGGCACTCGGCGCGCGTGATGGAAGCGATCCGCGCGGTGAAGCAACGCCTGCCGGAGATGGAGTTGATCGCCGGAAACGTCGGGACGTACGAAGGCGCGCGCGACCTGATCGCGCTGGGCCTCGACGGGATCAAGGTCGGCATCGGCCCCGGCTCGATCTGCACGACGCGCGTGGTGACCGGCGCGGGCGTTCCGCAGATCACCGCCATCCTGGAAGCGGCGCGCGCGGCCAAGGGAACCGGCGCGCCGGTGATCGCCGACGGCGGCATCAAGTATTCGGGCGACATCAGCAAGGCCATCGCGGCGGGCGCGGCTGTCACCATGCTCGGAGGACTATTCGCGGGGACGGAGGAATCCCCCGGCGAAACGATTCTCTATCAAGGGCGCACGTTCAAATCGTATCGCGGCATGGGTTCCCTGGGAGCGATGCAGGCGGGAACGGCGGCGGCGGACCGCTACGCGCAAGATGGCGCGGCACGCGGAAAATCCGTGCCCGAGGGCGTCGAAGGCCGCGTGCCCTACAAAGGCTCGCTTGGCGCGCTGGTCGATCAGTTGGTCGGCGGGCTGAAAAGCGGAATGGGCTATTGCGGCGTGGCCACGCTCGCGGAATTGCAGGAGCGCGCCCGCTTCGTACGCATCACCGTCGCGGGCCTGCGCGAGAGCCATGTCCACGACGTAATCATCACGCGCGAAGCGCCCAACTACCAGGTCGAGTAGTGGGTCTCTGGGCACGCTTGAAAAAATGGCTGCCGGCCATCGTTTGGGCTTGCCTGATTTCCGGCCTCTCGACGGACACGTTTTCGAGCGAGCACACCTCCGTTTACATCGTCCCCGTGCTGCGCTGGCTGTTTCCGCATGCCAGCGCCGAAACCCTCGCGCTGATGCACGCCGTCATCCGGAAAATGGCCCACCTCACGGAATATTTTATCCTTGGCGTCTTCCTGCACCGCGCCCTGCGCGGCGAAGATCGCGGATGGAAACTGAAATGGGCGCTCTGGGCCATCGCGATCACGGCAGCATACGCTTCGCTCGACGAATTCCATCAGTCGTTCGTTCCCAGCCGGACCGCGTCTCCGTGGGACGCGCTGATCGATACTGTTGGAGCTTCGGCCGCGCAAATTGCGGTGAGGCTCTGGAATTTGAAGAAGGGAAAGATAACCGGCTACCCTTGATTGGAATTCCAGGATTGGCGAGCGGCGAAGGGAATCGGATCTGACGATCGGCACTCATTTTCCAGATAACTCTCAGTTTGCACGTCATTCGGGCAGAATCAGGCCCCGAAGGTCCAACCAACGCGGAGGTTCAGAATTCATTTCAGATAGAAGCTACAAATCTCGGCGAGCTCACGCCCGACGCACACCGGACAATGCCGGTTCAGAACGTGTTTTCCCCGGTTATTAAAGGTCAAATTTTAGATATGCAGTTATACTGTGTGGCCAGGACTGGACAAGGTGGAGCTTGGAATGAGCATCGAGCGAGTTATCGTGAAAAACTACCGGGCGCTCGCTTCTGCCGATATCCACCTTCGTCCTGACTTCAACATTATTGTCGGGGATAACGAATCAGGTAAATCGACGCTTCTTGAAGCTATAAATCTTGCCTTAAAATACCAGATCAATCGAAGACCAGCGGTCTACGAGCTCCATCCTTATCTCTTCAATTTACAGTGCGTCGCGCAGTATATCGAGAACCTCAAGAAGGGCCTTCGACTTCCACCGCCAGAAATCCTGGTGGAGCTTTATTTCAGAGACAGTAGCGAATTCGCGAGATTCAGAGGTACAAATAATTCGCTAGGGGAGAATGCACAGGGGATCAGCGTATCCATCAGTCTCGATGACGATAATTACGGAGACGAGTATCGAAAATATATCGCAGATCCTCAAATTGTGAAAACCATTCCGATCGAGTACTACAGGCCAGTCTGGAGAGACTTTTCTGGGGAAGGTCTTGACAGTCGGTCAATGTCGGTACGTTCTTCTTTAATTGATCCGGGCTCGATATCAAACACCTACGCTGCCAACAAGTTCATAGTTGAATTCACGCGCG
>Ga0335078_10004612_pt1 | contig 20389 bp, 12 predicted proteins | sample Lox_Sample_32_FD_206711 | JGI IMG/M metagenome (GOLD analysis project Ga0335078, IMG submission 206711) | Soil microbial communities from Loxahatchee National Wildlife Refuge, Florida, United States - Lox_Sample_3.2 | ecosystem: Environmental > Terrestrial > Soil > Wetlands | place: USA... | reverse complement strand
GTCGTAATACGCGCCGGTCGCCTGGTCCTCGAGAAAACTGGTGGACATGCCAATGGCCTGCACCAGAAAACCGGCAACGGCCAAGACCGCGAGCAGAAAGAGCAGCGCACGGTTTCCGGACGCAAAGGCGGGGGCGAGCCCCAGCGCGAGCAGCGGGATCACCGGGAGAAGATAGCGCGGGCCGAAACAGTAGCCCCCCTCCCACTGGGTGTAGCGGGCAAAGAAGAGCAAATAGATCGCGGGGGTGACCGCGGCAAGCACTGCAAGTGCGTGGCTTCGGCGGGCAAGGGGCCATAAACCCGGCACCGCCAGCAACAGGGGTGGAGCGAAGAGGAACAGGGATTTGCCGGGCGAGAGCAACAGTCCATACAGGCCGGTGAGGAGAGGCGTCTCGAAAGTATTCAGGCGGCGTCCGCCTTCGGCGGCCTCCGGATAGCCGAATTCGAGAAACCGGCCGAATAAGGATTGGTTGCGCAGGAGATAGCCGGCCGCGAAGATTCCGGCGACCAGCGCAACGATGGCCGCCGAGCGCATCCCGCGGCCGCGGCCGCGGACCGCCGCGGCGAGCGCAAATGGCGGGATGGCCAGGGCATGTGTGGGCCGCACCCAGACGGCAAAACCCAGGGCCACGCCCGCTAGAACTGCGCGGCGAACTGAAACGTCCTCGACAGAATCCGGAGGAAATAGCGCCACGGCAGCCGCCAGGAGCAGCGCGGCGGCCAGAGGCTCGGAAAAAAACCAGGAAGAGTATGCAAAGACCGGAGTGGCCAAGGCCAGCACCATCGCCGCAAGCACTGCCGTGACGGAATCCAGGCCGATCGAGCAGAGCAGGACGTAAAAAAGGGACACCGCCAGCGCCGCATAGGCCGCGCTGCCGGCGACGACAACGGCATCGGCGGCCACGTCCCGGGCCTGGGCGGGGATGCCGGGGAGCACCGCCACCATCAGACGAGCCAGGGCGAAGCAAGGGACGGTGGCGATGGCCTGGCCGGCGCCGTAGGGCGCCTGAGGCTGGCCGTAGCGGTCAATTTTTCCGTAAAAGATGCCCGAGGCCACCGCCTGGGGGACGGAGAGGGTGCCCCGAGTGACCAGGCTCTCCGTTTCCAGATCTGGCAAAACTTCGTCGAGGGTGCGTACGCGCCCGCTGGAAGTGAGCAAGTAGAGGGAGAACAGGAAGCCAAAAAGGGCGAGGGTGGCGCGGGGCCGCTGTGGTGAAGACTGCGCGCTGGCCATAAAAACATCTAAGCACGCCGCGGCCACGGAACGCATTCTCCACCGCGCAGGCAGTTTCCTCGGCGGCATGACGGCGCGAGGGGATGCGGCTTCTCCGGCGCGGAGGCGTTGGAAATGGCGCGCGGTTATCTTTTTGCACAGTCCTGGCGGGGCTGACTCCCCTGGGCTTCGGGAAGCCTGCTACAGTTAATCGATTCGAACCTCAGGAGCATTCGTGTCCCAGCCGTCTCCACTTTCACGAATCGGATGGCTGCTGGCCCGTCCGGGAACTGCGGTGATCGCGGGCTTCCTGGTCCGCGCGGGCTGGCAGTATTCGCTGCGTGTCCACGGCCCATATCCGATCATCGATCCAGTGCCCTACGGGTATGAAACCGGGCGCATCGCCGCTTCGCTGGCGGCGGGGCACGGCTTCGGCTCCCCGCTGCACGTGCCCACCGGCCCGACGGCCTGGATGACACCGCTCTATCCGCTGCTGCTGGCGGCGGTTTTCCGGCTGACGGGGATACTCTCCTGGGCGGGCTTCCTAATCATCGGAATGCTGAACTGCGCCTTCTCCGCGCTGACCGCCTGGCCGGTGTCGGCGATAGGCCGCAAGGCATTCGGCGAGGCCACGGGAGTGACAGCAGGGTGGCTGTGGGTGTTTTTGCCGACGGCTGTCTACTATCCGGTGGCGTGGGTGTGGGATACCTGTCTGGTGACCCTGCTCTTCGCGCTGGTGCTGCTGGCCACGCTGTACCTGCGCGGGTCAACGCGGGCGACGGCCTGGGGCGGTTACGGGCTGTTACTGGGATTGACGGCGCTGACCAACGCCGCGGTCGTTTCCCTGTATCCCTTCTATCTCGCGTGGGCGGCTTTGCCGCTCCGGAGGAGGGGCATGGGCTGGCTGCGCCTGCCGGCGCTGGCCTGCGCGGGCTTTGTGCTGATGATGAGCCCGTGGTGGATTCGCAACTACGCGACGTTCCACCGGTTCATTCCCCTGCGCTCGAACTTCGGCCTGGAACTGTGGCTGGGAAACAATTCCCGCAATCCAGACATCTGGTCTCACTGGCTGCACCCCGATTCGGACGAGGGGGTGATGGCTGAATTCAAGCGGCTGGGCGAGATGGCGTTCATGGAGGCGAAGCAGCGGGAGGCGGTGGAATGGATCCGGGCGCACCCTTCGGATTTCGTGAGGGACTCGATTGACCGGGTGGCGGACACCTGGCTGGGCTACGACGAACCACTGTGGCAGGTGCTGCGCATGCACGCGGGAATGCGCCTGCTCTACCTGTTGAGCCTGGTGAACGTGGGGATCACGTTTTGCGGATTGCTGCTGGCGATGCGGAGGCGCAGCGACTACGGGGTGCTGTTTGGCTTGTCGCTGGTGGTGTTTCCCCTGATCTACTACGTCACGCACTCGTCGCTCCGGTACCGTTATCCCATTGAACCGGTCATGGCGCTGTTGTTTTCATACAGTGTGGTGACGCTGGTCACTGCGTGGTGGCCGGGAAGCACGGCCGCGAGCGCCTCCCGCGGGCCGCAGGGGGCCGGAGAGATGACTCCGGTGGCGTAGGAAGGCACCGGAGAATGGAACCGCATTCTGGAATGGCTACGATGAGCGAAACGCAGATGCTGGAAACCGCGGCGGCGGGTGGCACCGCGGGAGCCCGGCCGGCGGGCCGGGCGGTGTGGCTGCTGCCGCTGGCGGCGGCGCTGGCCATCAGCGCGGCCTTCGCGCGGGTGACGCGGATGGACTTTGTGTACGACGACGACGTGATCGTCAAAGGCGACCGGTTTATTCAGTCCCCGGAGTACATCGTCAGCTATTTCACGCAGCACGTGTGGACGTACATCATGTCCGCGGCGAAGAACTATTACCGTCCCAGCTTCCTGCTGTGGCTGCTGGGTAACTACACGCTGTTTCAGGAACGGCCGCTGGGATGGCACCTGACCAACCTGCTGCTGCACCTGGGCAGCTGCCTGCTGATTTATTTTCTGGCGGAGCGGCTCACGCGATCGCGGTTCGCGGCATTCGCGGCCATGCTGCTGTTCGGGCTGCATCCCATCCAGGTGGAAACGGTGAGCTGGGTCTCGGCCTCGACGGAGCTGCTGGGCACGTTTTTGGCGCTTGCGGCGTTTATGTGCTATCTGCGCGCGGATGAATCGGCCGCGCACCGCGTGCGGTATCTGGTGGGATCTTCCATTTTGTATGCGCTGGCGGCACTGGCCAAAGAGACCGTGCTGATCTATCCGGGAATCGTGTTTCTGCACGAGTGGCTGGGCCGTCCTGCTTCCAAGCAGCCGCTGGCGGCGCGGCCGCGGATGGAGGCGTTCCATGCCGCGATGCACGCCATGGCGCCGTTCTTCTTCGTGGGGCTGGGATACCTGGGAATGCGCGTGTACGTGCTGGGCGGGCTGGGTCGGCACGTAGTGAACCTGACCACGCGGGCGTGGCTGCTGACCATTCCCTACGTGCTGCAATCCTACGTGGTGCACCTGGTGTGGCCGGCGGGGCTGAGCGGATTCTACGACACCACGTACGTCAACTATTTCGACCCGGTGAGGGTCTTTCTACCGCTGATCGTGGCGATCACAGCGTTCGTGCTGCTGTTTGCGGCGGTGCGCAAATCGCCTGCGGGGCTGCTGTGCACATTCTGGCTGCTGCTGCCGCTGCTGCCGGTGCTGGATATCCGCGTATTTCCGCGGAACGAGTTTGTGCACGACCGCTACTTCTACCACCCGATGATCGGCATTTCCCTGCTGGCGGCGATCGGAATCGCGCACCTGGAACGGGCCTGGAAAGACTCTCCGGGAATGCGGCGCGCACTGTATGCAGGTGCGCTGGCAATTTTTGCGGCGCTCAGCGTGGTCACCTTCCGGCAGACCGCGTTCTGGCTGGATAATTACGCGCTCTACTCCCGGGGAGTGGCCATGGCGCCGCACAATGGATTTGCCAATGGCAACCTGGGCGGCATGATGCTCCAGCGCGGGCAATGGGTGGAAGGGATGCAGCTACTGGAGGAAGCGCTGCACGATGTTCCCGATCTGACCACCGCGCAATTCAACATCGGCCTGGCCTATTACGACCGGAAGCGCTATCCGGAAGCCGAGTCCGCCTTCCGGCGCGGCGTGGCGCTGCGGCCGTACGACGCGGGAATGCACTTTTTCCTGGGAATGACTTGCATGCATTTGGGGCATTTGCCGGAGGCCATCGCCGAGGTGCGGCGCGCCCTGGCGCTCAAACCGGACAATGCGGATCAGCAATTTGCGCTGGGAGTGATGCTGAAGGAATCCGGAGATACGGCCGGGGCGCGCGCACAATTCCTGAAAGCCCTGCAACTGAACCCGCAGCACCAGGCAGCCACGCAGCAACTCCGGGAACTGGAGGCGGCCAGCTCCCCGGGAGCGGCGCCCGCACAGTGATTGGCGAGGGCGCAGGGCGGAGGTGTGCGCCGGGACCGCGCCAGACGAGCCGAGTCCGGCGCTGAAGCCATGCCCGTTCCCCTGCGGAATCCGGGCGCCCAGAACCCGCGAGCCGAATGGCTCGTTCCGCTGCTGGTGCTATGCGCGGTGCTGCTGACCTTCAGCCGGGTGGTGACCTTCCAGTTCGTATTCGACGACACGTACCTGATTCTTTCCAATCCCTTCATCCAGTCCGCCGCCAATCTTCCGCGTTTTTTCACGGAGGACTTCTGGAGCGGGGTGTGGCTGGCGCAGAAGAACTACTACCGCCCGCTCTCGCTGCTGTGGCTGCTGGGCAACTGGAAATTGTTTGGCGCGCGTGCGGCCGGGTGGCATGCGGTGTGCCTGGGGCTGCACGCAATCAATACGCTGCTGGTGTATCGGCTGGTGCGGCGATTCCTGCGGCAGAATCCCTCCGCAGCGCTGGCCGCGGGAGCGGGGGCGGCATTGTTTGGCGGGCATCCGATTCAGGCCGAGGTGGTCTCCTGGATCAGCTGCTTCAACGATCTGCTGGCCAGTTTGCTGATTCTCAGCTCCTTTCACGCATGGCTGAATGCGCGGGAAGCAGCGAGCCGGGTGGCGCCTGGAAGCAGGGGAGGCGGGCGCGTGTGGTATTCACTCGCGGTGGCGGGATACGCTGCTGCCCTGCTGTGCAAGGAACCTGCGGCGCTCTTTCCTGTTTTCCTGCTGATATTCGAGCTCAGCGGAGCGCCCCAAGGTGAAGCGGCGGGGGCGCCGGTAGGAACCCTTTCCGCGCGATTTCGCCGGACGGCAACGCTGCTGACGCCCTTCCTGGTGGTTGGCCTGATCTACCTGGCAATGCGGCGGCATGCGCTGGGCAGTTTTACAACGCCGCAGGTGCGCCTCATTTCCTGGCGGACGGAATGGCTGACACTGCCCTCCGTGCTGCTGGCCTATCTGACGCATCTGATCTGGCCGGAGGGGTTGAGCCCGTTCTACGATGTGCCGTCGCAGGCGAATTTTACGTTCGCAGGAGTGGGGCTACCCCTGCTGGCGATTGCGGTTCCCGCAGGACTACTGCTGTGGGCGGCGTGGCGCTCTCCGCTGGCGCGCACCGGCTTCGCGTGGATGCTGGTGTTTGCGGCGCCCACGCTGCACCTGGCGGTGCTGCCGCGGGGCGAACTGGTGCACGACCGTTATCTCTACCTGCCGATGGCCGGGCTGAGCCTGCTGGTGGGAAGGGGCTTCGCCGCGGTGATGGAAACGAGGGAGCCATTTGCGGGGCCGACCGCGCGGGCGCAGGAAGCCACGGGCAGGGGGCTGTTCGATGCCGGTTGGGTGGCCAGCGCGCTGGCGGTTGCACTGATGCTGGTGGCGGGGCATCAGGCGGGATACTGGCGCGACAATTACACGCTGTTCCTGCGCGGAATCCTGATGGCTCCGAACAACGGGATCGCCGCGGGAAACCTGGGAATCGAATACTGGAAGCTGGGCCGGCGAGAGGTGGCCACCGCGCTTTTCCAGCGCGCCGCGGAGCTGAATCCGGACATTTTCGAGGCGGATAAAAGGGCGGGCTACAATCAATATCAGGCCGGCCGATTTGCGGAGGCGGAGCAGGCCTTCGATGTAGCGGTGGCCACGCGCCCCGACGATGCGTTTTCGCACCTGATGCTGGGACTGATTTACCTGAGGACGGGCCGACCGGAAGCAGCGGTGGCGGAGGCTCGGCGGGCGGTCGCCCTGGCGCCACACGACCCGGGACTTCATTACGGGCTGGGCACGGTGCTGGAAGTGACCGGGGATCCGGCGGGCGCCCGAGAAGCATTTCGCGCGGAACTGGCGCTGCGGCCGGACCACAAACCATCGCAGCAGGCGCTGCAACGGCTGGGGCAAGCCACTTCCCCGGCGCCAGCACGCTGACGCGCAGGCCGGATGGGCGCCGATCTACAGTGCGTGGCGGGTGGTACCATCTGACTGTGTGCGCCACCTTCGGAAAAGACAAAGGGCGAACCTGCGGCCCCTACCGAAGCAGCGCCACGCCTCCGGGTCTCCACATCTACTCGTTCGACAAGACCGGCACCATGGCGGAGGGGTGAGAGCGATGGCCCTGGTCGTATTCCTTCGAGGCGTGAACGTTGGGGGACATCGGACGTTTCGCCCCAGCGTGCTCGCAAAAAAGCTGAGCGACTACGGGGTGGTGAACGTCGGCGCGGCGGGAACGTTTGTGGTGTGGAAGCCCGGCGCCAAGTCCGCATTTCGCGCGGCGTTGCTGCGAAGGCTCCCCTTTGAGGCGCACGTGGTGCTCTGCGATGGCCGCGACCTGCTGCGCCTGCAGAAGGACAATCCGTTCACGGCCCAGGAGTCACGGCCCGGCATGGCCCGGTTTGTGAGCATCCTCTCTAGAGCGGGGGGCCTGCGCGCCACACTCCCGGTCCAGTTTCCACCGCACGGGGAGTGGCTGGTGCGGGTGATCGCCGCGAAGAAGCAATTTGTCTTTGGCACGTACCGGCGGCACATGAAAACCATCGGCTACCTGGGCCAGGTGGACAAGCTGTTCGGTGTGCCCGCGACCACGCGCAACTGGAACACCATCCTTGCCGTCGTGCGGATCCTGAGAGATCAGGCGAAGGACCAGGCAAGCCGCGCCGGCCAACGTACGGAAGCAAATCCTGCCGGGAACTGAAAGCCACAGAGCTGCGTAACTGAGAGTGCAGGCGCCGGGACGGCCGCGGCGAAGGGAGAGCCACATGGATACGCTGCTGCAGGACGTGAGGTACGGAGCGAGAACGCTGCTGCGGAGTCCCGGGTTTACAGCCATCGCAATCCTGACGCTGGCCCTGGGCATCGGAGCCAACAGCGCGCTATTTTCCGTGGTGAACGGGGTGCTGCTGAATCCGCTTCCCTACCCCGCGCCGGAGCAACTGGTGTCCGTCTATTCGAAGACGCCGGAGTTCGAGCACAGCTCGATCACCTATCTCAACTTTCTGGATTGGCAAAAGGACAACCGGTCGTTTTCCCAGCTGGCCGCGTACCGGAACGAAAGCCTGGTGCTGACCGGGACGGGCGAGGGAGAGCGGCTGCGCGGGTACATGATCTCGGCAAACTTCTTCCGAGCCCTGGGCGTGAAACCGATTCTGGGCCGGGAATTCCGCGCGGACGAAGATCTGCCGGGCGCCTCTCCGGTCACAATCCTCAGCGAAGGGCTCTGGAAGCGGAAGTTCGGCGGGACGCCCGACATCCTGGGGAAAGTCATCACGCTGAATCATGCAAGCTACACGGTGGTGGGGGTGGTGCCGGCAAGCTTCAACCTCTACAACCGCATGCGGGACGCATACATTCCCATCGGCCAGTGGAATGATCCGACGTTTCGCGACCGGAAAATCGGGATGGGGACGCAATCCATCGGGCGGCTGAAGTCAGGCCTGACGGTCGCGCAGGCGCAGTCGGACATGGACAACGTGGCTCGGAATCTGGCCGCGGCGTATCCGGAGGCCGATAAGAATACCGGGATCGCGGTGCTGCTGTTCAAGGACGACCTAGTGGGGGACGTGCGGCCGTACCTGCTGGTGCTGCTGGGGGCGGTGGGATTTGTCCTGCTGATCGCGTGCGCAAACGTGGCCAACCTGCTGCTGGCACGGGCCACAGGAAGGACGCGGGAGTTCACCATCCGCGCGGCGCTGGGGGCGGGCCGCGCGCGGGTGGTGCGGCAGTTGCTGACGGAAAGCGTGTTGCTGGCCATCGCCAGCGGGGGCGCGGGATTGATCCTGGCGTATTGGGGAACCAAGGCGATGCTGGAGACTCTGCCGAAGGCGCTGCCGCGGGTGAGAGAAATCGGCGTGGACCTGCACGTGCTGCTGTTCACGCTGGGCGTAGCGCTGCTTGTGGGCATCGTCTTCGGGCTGGCACCGGCGCTGAAGCTGGCTCGCTCCAACCTGGGAGAAACGCTGAAGGAGGGGGGGCGCGGGGCAAGCGGGACGCGGCACCGGACGCAGAGCGTGTTTGTAGCGCTGGAAATGGCCCTGGCGCTGGTGCTGCTGGTGGGGGCCGGACTGATGATCCGGAGCCTGGCGGCGTTGTGGAGCGTGAATCCGGGATTTAATCCGCACAACGTGCTGACGTTCGGGGCGACCATGCCACACGGGCTGGCGCAGAGCCCGGCGGGCTTGCGGGCGGCGCTGCGGGAGCTGCACCACACGGTGACGAGCGTGCCCGGGGTGCGGTTCGCCTCCCTCCAAGGGGGATCGCTGCCGATGCAGGGGGATTCGGAATTTCCCTTCTGGCTGGACGGGCAGGCGAAACCGGCAACGCAATCGGAGATGCAAAGCTCGCTCTTCTACCTGGTGGAGGCCGACTACCTGAAGGCCATGGGCACGCCGCTGCTGCGCGGGCGATTTCTGACCGAACAGGACAACGAGAGCGCGCCGCCGGTGATCGTGATCGACGACTCATTCGCGCGGAAATATTTTCCGCACGAGGACCCCATCGGAAAACACATCAACCTGGCGATCGTGGACCTGCACCCGGAGATCGTGGGAGTGGCGGCGCATGTGAAACATTTCGGGCTGGATTCGGACGCGCGAGAGCCGATCCAGGCACAACTCTACATGCCGTTCATGCAATTGCCCGACCAATTCTGGCCGCTGGTGGCGAACGACGTTTCGATGGTGGCGCGCACCGAGGGCCCCCCGGGCGGGGCGGGCAGCCAAATCCGCAAGGCGCTGGAGCGCATGAACAGCGAGGAAGTGATGTTCGGCGAGCAGACCATGGACGACATTGTGGACGAATCGCTCGCCGACCGCAGATTCGCGATGTTTCTGCTGGGCGCGTTTGCCGGACTTGCGCTGGCGCTCTCCAGCATCGGGATTTATGGTGTGGTTTCCTACCTGGTGGGGGAGCGGACGCACGAGATCGGAGTGCGCGTAGCCCTGGGGGCGCACCAGACGGACGTACTGAAGCTAGTGCTGAGCCAGGGCGCCCGCATGGCGCTGGCGGGCGTGGCCGCCGGACTCCTGGCCGCTGCCGGCCTGACGCGGCTGATGACCAAGATGCTCTACGGCGTGGGCGCGGAGGATCCGCTGACGTTTGCCGGAGTGGCGGCGCTGCTGACGCTGGTGGCCATGACCGCGTGCTACGTGCCGGCGCGACGGGCGACGCGAGTGGATCCGATGGTGGCGCTGCGGTACGAATAGGGCCCGGCAGGGCGGAACACATTGGGCGGCTAGACGCCGTGTTTTTTGGCGGAGTGGCGGAAGGAGCGGTAAGACATTTTGAGGAGTTCGGCGGCGCGGGTGCGGACGCCCTTGGCTAATTCGAGGGCGGCGAGCAGGTAGGCGCGCTCCTCGGCGGCCATGCGCTGTTCTAGGTCCAGACCCTCCGGGGGAATGTTGGGGCCGCGATGATCGCCAGCGGCGCCGGCCAGTTGGACCTGGGAGTGGCTACGGATTTTATCCGCCAGGACTTCGACGGAGATGAGCTTTTCGGTTTCCAGGGCCACGGCGCGTTCCAGAGTATTTTCGAGCTCGCGAACGTTCCCGGGCCAGTCGTAGGCTTCGAGCAGGCGCAGGGCTTCGGGGGCGATGCCTTCGACGGGTTTCTCCATGGCCTTGCGGAAACGATCCAGAAAATGGCGGGCGAGCAGGGGGATATCCTCGCGGCGCTCGCGCAGCGGCGGCAGGTGGATGGGAATCACGCTCAGCCGGTAATACAAATCCTCGCGGAAGCGGCCCTCGGCGATTTCCTTTTCGAGATTCTTGTTGGTGGCGGCACAGACGCGCACGTCCACGTCGCTTTCTTCGGTGCTGCCGAGCGGGCGGACCTTGCCTTCCTGGAGGACGCGATAGAGCTTGACCTGCATGGCCAGGGTCATGTTGCCGATCTCGTCCATGAACAGAGTGCCGCCATGGGCGGCCTGGAAAAGCCCTTCACGATTTTCATTGGCGCCGGTAAACGCGCCCTTGCGATAACCAAACAGCTCGGATTCGAGAAGCGTTTCGGGAAAGGCGCCGCAATTGATGGTAATGAAAGGCTCGGAGGAGCGAGAGCTGTTTTCGTGGATGGCGCGGGCCACCAGTTCCTTTCCGGTGCCACTTTCGCCGGTGATGAGCACGCGGCTGGACTGCGGGGCGATGGTCTGGATGAGCTCGAAGATTTTGCGCATGGGGTCGCTCTGGCCGACGATGTTGTCGAGGCCGGTGAGCTTGCGCAGCTCGCGCTTGAGGTAGCCGGCCTCAGAGCGCAACTTGATGTGTTCGGAGCACTGGCGGACGGCGTGGCGGAGCTCGTCCACCAGCTTGTCGCCCTTGATGACGTAGCGGTCGGCGCCGGAATTGACGGCATCAATGGCGGTTTCGAGCGTGGGCACGCCGGTAATGAGGATGACGAAGGTGGAGGGAGACATCTCCTTGGCGTAGCGCAGCACGTCCACGCCGCTGCCCCCGGGCATGCGCACGTCGGTGATGATGATGTCGAATATCTGGGACTCGATCCGGCGTCGCGCGGCGTCGGGAGAATTGGCTACCTCAACGCGGTGGCCCTCCTTGCGGAAGGTGATTTCCAGGAGTTCGCAAATGGACTTCTGGTCGTCGACGATGAGGAGATGGGCCATGGCTAGGGCAACAGAAGCGACAGGGCACGGCTTCGACGTGGCCGTACAACTGCATACCCTTCGCCCCGATCCGGGGTTTCGGGACTTGGGATGAGAGCGCGCTCGGGCACCAGCAGATCCCTCGGCCCAACCCCGGCCTCGGGATGACAAGCCGTGCCTCCTGCGGGCGCGGGATGATGGGCCGGCCGCGGGGGCTGCAGCCAATGCGAACGCGGCATCATCGCACCACCCCGGCGCCTGGGACGGAGAGATGCACGCCCTCCGGCCGGGGCACAGGAGAGCGCGGCAGCTCGACCACAAACTCCGCGCCCTGATTGCGCTTAGAGAAGACGCTCACCGAGCCGCCGTGGGCCTTCACAATTTCGTAAACGATGGCCAGACCCAAACCGGTGCCGCCCGGGAAGGTGGTGTGATACGGCTCGAAAATCTTCTGGCTTTCGGATTCGCCCATGCCGATGCCGGTATCCTTGAAGCTGATGCGCACGCGATTTCCACGGGTGTCGATGCCGACGGTGAGGGTGCCGCCCTCGGGCATGGCGCGCAAGGCATTGTCGCCGAGGTTCCAGAACACCTGCTTTAAACGGTCGCGATCCACACGCAGGCGAAGGCGGCCGGTTTCAAGCCGCCGCAGGATGCTGTGGCGAGGGGTGCGCGCGGTGTGGCGATCGAGCAGGAGCAAAGTTTCCTCGAGGATTTCGGCGGGATCGGCTTCGGCAAAGGTATAGCTCTTTTCGCCGGAATAGCTGAGCACATCGGCGATGATCTGATTGAGGCGGGCGGATTCCTCACTGACAATTCGCACCAGGCGCTTTTCATCGTCGCCCATGGGGACCAGGCGGGCCAGTTCGTTGACGGCTCCGGCCATGGCGGTGAGCGGCTGGCGAATTTCGTGGGCGATGGCGGCGGAAAGGCGGCCGAGGGCGGCCATGCGGTCGCGCACGGCGACTTCCTGCTCAAGGCGGCGCAACTCGGTGAGGTCCTGGAAATTGTACACGTAGCCGACCACGGCATTTTGTCCCAGGCGCAGCGAGCGCACCGGAGAAACGGAGAGGCCGAGGTAGCGCTCCCGGCCATCGGGGGTGCGATAGACAATCTCTTTGCGGCCTTCAAAGCGCGGGCGGGCGGGCGTGGAGGGTGTCTCCCCTTCCCCGGCCGCGGAGGGTTCCGCGCCAGGAGGCGCGGCCAGCTCGAAGGGAAAGTCCGGAAAGACCTCATTCACCAGACTTCCACTCACCCCGGGGAAGTTCCGGCCGGTAATTTCCTCGCCGGCGCGGTTGAGCAGCAGGATGCGGCCGAAATCGTCTGTGGTAAGCAGGCCGCCGCGCATGGATTCGAAGATGTCTTCGTTGAAGGCGCGCAGGTCCAACAGCTCTTCGCGCTGGGCGCGGAGCTCGGCCCCGCGGCGGCGCAAGGTCTGCATGAGCAGGCTGGAGAGATAAGCGACAGCGAGGAAGTAAAAGAGATTGTTGGCGAGCCAGGAGAGCAGAGCGGGGCCCGAGGGCATGGTGGAGGCGGTGCGCGGAAGCTTGTCGAAATAAGTGAGTTCGACGAGCAGGCCGAGCAGGATGAAGCTGACTCCGGCCACCAGAAAAGCGCCGCCGCGAGTAAACAGGATGCTGGCCACCAGAATGACCAGCAGGTAAAGAGTGATGAAATAGCTTTCGTGGCCGCCGGTGGCGAAGACCACGCCGGTGACCACGACGAGGTCGGAGACAATTTCCAACGGCGCGACCCAGCGGGGAATGCGGCGCGGAACGGGAAAGGTAAGCGAGCGGATGAGCAACCCGAAGAAGAGGGCCAGGGCATACCAGAGCAGAATGAAAGGGACGAAATAGGTGGCCGGGGCTGTGGCGCCGATGTAATTCTTCAGCACCAGGACCACGGCGAAGAGGACGGTAATCAGCAGGAAGCGAACGCGGGAGAGCCACTGCAACCATTCCCGGAGATCTTCCCCGCCGGCATCGGCGGCAGGGTTCCATGCGGGACGCGCCTGCGCAGGGGCGCCGCGGCCGGGCGTGGCTGAGGTCTGCAGATTGGCGGATGTGCCGGGAGCCAAGCGCGGTCCAGCCGGGGCCCTGGAGTTCTCCGGTTCGGTCTGTTCCACGCCCGAGTCTTGCGAAGCCACCGATGCGCCCCCGTTCCGGGGCTATCCGGAGAGTTTGGCGATCATGGAGAACAGTGGCATGTACATGGAAATGACCACGCCGCCGACGACGCCGCCGAGGACCACGATCATGAGAGGCTCGAGCGCGGTCAGGAGGTCCTTGACCGCGGCGTCCACTTCGTCTTCGTAGAAATCCGCGATTTTCTGGAGCATGGCGTCCATGGCGCCGGTCTGCTCGCCCACGCCGATCATCTGGGTGACCATGCTGGGAAAGACTTCAGTTTCCTTCAGGGGGTCCACCAGGGTGCGCCCGGCTTCGACGGCCTTGCGGGTCTTGAGGATGGCCTGCTCGACCACGGCGTTGCCGGAAGTGCGCGCGGTAATATCCAGGCCCTCCAGAATGGGCACGCCGCTGGAGATGAGGGTGCCGAGGGTGCGGGTGAACTGGGCCACGGCAATCTTTCGCAGCAGGATGCCGATGAGGGGCAGCTTGAGCAGGATGGAATCGAGCACATACCTGCCGGTGGTGGTCTGGTACCAGAACTTCAAACCGACGGCGGTGCCGGCAAACAGGATGAGGATCAGCAGGCCGTAGACGCTGCCGATGAAGTGGCTGAGGCCGATGACGATGCGGGTGGGCAAGGGCAGTTCGACGCCCAATCCGGCGAACAGGGTGGCGAAGATAGGGACCACCTTCCAAAGCAGGAGGATGATGACGCTGGCGGCGATACCGATTACGGCCACGGGATAAATCAGCGCGGACTGCACGGCGCGCTTCAGTTTGACGTTTTTCTCGATATAACTGGCGAGGCGCTGAAGAATGGTGTCCAGAATACCGCCAGTTTCCCCGGCCTCCACCATGTTCACGTAGAGGGGATTGAAGACCTTGGTGTAGGTGCGCATGGCGGCGGAGAGGGTGGAGCCGCCCTCCACCGCGGCGCGCACGCCGGTGAGAATCTTCTCGAAGGTCTTGTTTTCCTGCTGGCCAGCAAGGATCTCCAGGCACTGGACGAGGGGCAAGCCGGCGTCAATCATGACCGAGAACTGGCGGGTAAAGATGGCCAGTTCTTTGGTGCTGACGCCGCCGCCGAAGGTGGGCAGGGCAAATTCCTTGCCCTTCTCTGAAACCTTGCTGACGGTGATGTTCTCGCGGCGCAGCAGCGACTGGAGCTCGTTCTTGCTGCTGGCCTGACGCTCGCCGGTGACCGTGGTTCCAGCGCGATTTACCCCGCGATACGCGTACACTGGCATGACCGTCCCCTCCTCTGCCGTGCCGGGCTGCCCCGCCGCCTCCCCAGGCTAGCGACGCACCGGAGTGGTTCCGGTGCGCTGCGGAGTCGCCACACCGCGATTGATCATATCCTGCAACTCGTCCGGATTGGACGAGCGCGAAAGCGAAGTTTCCAGGGTGACAAGTTTATTGAAGTAGGAGTTGGCCAGCCCCTGGTTAAAGGTCTGCATGCCGGTCTGGCCGGCGCCGCTCTGCATGGCGGAATAGATCTGGTGAACTTTATCCTCGCGGATGAGGTTGCGGACGGCGGCGTTGGGGATCAGGATTTCCATCACCATAATGCGGCCGCGGCCGTCGGAGCGCGGCAGCAGGGCCTGGCAGAGCACGCCCTCCAGCACCATGGAGAGCTGGGCGCGGACCTGCGGCTGCTGGTGGGCCGGGAAGACGTCAATGATGCGGTTGATGGTGGAGATGGCGGAATTAGTGTGCAGGGTGGCAAAGGTCAAGTGGCCGGTTTCGGCGATGCGCAGCGCGCTCTCGATGGTCTCCAGGTCACGCATTTCGCCGATGAGCACCACGTCAGGGTCTTCGCGGAGCGCCGCGCGGAGCGAATTGGTGAAGGAATGCGTGTCCGAATGCACCTCGCGCTGGTTGACCAGGCAGCGCTTGTGGGAATGCAGGAATTCGATGGGATCCTCGATGGTGAGGATGTGCTCCTCCCGCTCGCCATTGATCTTGTCCAGCATGGCGGCCAGGGTGGTGGACTTTCCGGAGCCGGTGGGGCCAGTGACCAGCACCAGGCCACGCGGCTTGTCGCACAGGCCCTTGACCACGGCGGGCAGGCCCAGCTGATCAAAGGAGCGGATTTCCCAGGGAATGGTGCGGAACACGGCGCCGATGGCGCCGCGCTGGTGGAAGACGTTGGCGCGGAAACGGGCCAGGTTCTTGATGCCGAAGGAGAAGTCCAGCTCGAGGTTTTCCTCGAGGCGATGCTTCTGCGCATCGGTGAGCACGCTGTAGGCCAGGCCCTTGGTATCCGCGGCGGTGAGCGGGGGCATATCGAGGGGGCGGAGCTTGCCGTGGACGCGGATGCGCGGAGCGCTGTTGGTGGTGATGTGCAGGTCGCTCCCGCCCATCTCGATCATCTTCTTGAGCAGATCGCTCAGCGTCACCGACGCCATAGTTCCCCCATTCTCACTTCCCTCTCCCGGCCGCTGCCACAGGCAGCCCGGAGGGCGCAGCCAACTGTGTCCCTAGAGCACGGTCTCGCGCATGACTTCTTCGAGGGTGGTGTGGCCGCCCGCGGCCTTGATCAGCCCGCTGCGCCGCAGGGTGATCATCCCGCCCTCCAGAGCTTTCTTCTTGAGTTCCATGGCCGAGGCGCCCACCAGGATCAGTTCCTTGAGCTCATCGGTAATTTCCATGACTTCGTAGAGGCCGACGCGTCCCTTGTAACCGGTATTGTTGCAAATGTTGCAGCCCTTGCCCTTGCTGATCTGCGTGGTCTTGGCTTCCTCGGCGGTGTAGCCGGCGTCCAGCAGGGTCTGTTCCGGCAGGGGCAGGGCTTCCTTGCAATTGGCGCAGATGCGGCGCACCAGGCGCTGCGCGCAAATCAGGTTGACGGAGGTGGCCACCAGGAACGGCTCGATTCCCATATTCATCAGGCGGCTGATGGTGGAGGGAGCATCGTTGGTGTGCAGGGTGGAAAGCACCAGGTGGCCGGTGAGCGCCGCTTTCACGGCGATTTCCGCAGTCTCGAAGTCGCGAATCTCGCCCACCAGGATGATGTTGGGGTCCTGCCGCAGGAAGGCGCGGAGGGCGGCGGCGAAGTTCAGGCCGATCTGCTCCTTCATCTGCACCTGGTTGATGCCGGCGAGCTGGAACTCGACGGGATCCTCGGCGGTCATGATGTTGGTTTCGGGAGAATTCAGGCGGGCCACGGAGGAATACAGGGTGTTGGTTTTGCCGGAGCCGGTGGGCCCGGTGACCAGCACCATGCCGTAGGGCCGGAGAATGTTGCGCTCGAATTTGGAGAGCGACTCCTGCTCGAAGCCCAGCTTGGTCATGTCCAGCCGGAGGTTTTCCTTGTCCAGCAGCCGCATGACGATTTTTTCGCCGTAGAGGGTGGGAACGGTGGAGACGCGGAAGTCCAGCTCCTTTTTTCTCCCGTCCTTGCTGAACTTGATCATGATGCGGCCGTCCTGGGGGAGCCGCTTTTCGCTGATGTCCAGCTTGGCCATGATCTTGAGGCGGCTGGTGAGCGCGTCCTTGAGTTTCATGGGCGGAGCCATGACCTGCTGCAGGATGCCGTCCACGCGGAAACGGACGCGGTATTCCTTTTCGTAGGGCTCCATGTGAATGTCGCTGGCGCCCTTGCGGACCGAGTCTGTAAGGATCAGGTTGGCGAGCTTAATGATGGGGGCTTCCTCGGCGGCCTTTTCGAGGGAAGCGAGGTCCATCTCCTCTTCTTCGCCGGCCAGCTCCAGGTCTGCTTCTTCGCCGGCCAGGTCCTTCATTACTTTGTCCAATTCCTGGACGCTGGCATTTTCCCCGTAGAACTTGCTGATGGCCTCGGAGATGGCGGACTCGGAGGCGACCACCGGCTCGACATTGAAGCCGGTCATGAACTTGATATCGTCCATGGCGAAAACGTTGGTGGGGTCGGTCATGGCGATGGTGAGCGTGGAGCCGACACGGGAGAGCGGCACGATCTGGTAGCGGACGGCCGTCTCCTGCGGGATGAGCTTCACCACGGTGGGATCCACTTCGTAATACTTCAGGTTGATGGAGGGCACGCCATACTGGCGGGAGAGAACCGCAGTCACCTCGTCGTCGGTGACCAGACCCATCTTGACCAGCGCGGTGCCCAGCCTACCGCCGTGCTGCTTCTGGAAATCAAGCGCCTGCTTGAGCTGGTCCTGCGAGATCAATTTTTCCTTCACCAATAGTTCGCCCAGACGGGCTGACATTCGCAGGCTCCTAAGGCGCGCTTTCGGTGCCGCGCGCGATTCGAGGCACACCGCCGCGCGCGCGTGCACAGGAAAACGCGCGCATACCCAATGAATTGCGACCATCGTAGTGAAACGGGGAACACCCTGTCAAGACGCACGCCGCCGCGCGTATCCATGGGCCATACCCTGTCCGAAGCGACAGGTACGGGCCCGGGCGCGGCAAGCGGTGCCCCCAGAAGCCGAGCACAGGCTGAAGGCCTGTGCTTCTGGAAAGCGGGGCCGAGAAGAGGGCGGCGGGGCGAGAGCGGGGAGACAACGGGCGCGAGACGAAGGGGGTGTAGAATCGCGGGATCAAGACCGGCAGGGAACCGGAGATGCCCAAATCGGCGACAGCAAGATCGAAACAGCTCTACAGCGTCCACCCAGGAGTGGCCATGGTGCAGAAGTGGGTGGGCGAGTTGAAGCAGAAGACCGGCCGGTCGCTCGATGAATGGCTGGCGCTGGTGAAAAAAGAAGGCCCGGCCACGGCGGCGGAGCGCCGCGACTGGCTGAAGAAGAAGCACGGCATGGGGACCAACAGCGCTGGGTGGATTGCGGAGCGCTCCGTGGGAAAAGGCGGAGAGGAAGATACTCCGGAAGCATACTTGCGGACAGCCGAGAAGTACGTGGAGGAAATGTTTGCGGGCGGAAAGGCGCAACTGCGACCGATCTACGACGCTTTGCTGGAAGTTGGTTTAGGAATCGGAGCGGAGGCCAAGGCCTGCCCGTGCAAGACCATCGTGCCGCTCTATCGCAACCATGTGTTCGCGCAGATCAAGCCGGCGACACAAACGCGAATCGACCTGGGCTTCTGTTTGCTGAAGCTGGGCAAGAAACCGCCGAAACGGTTTGTGGATACCGGCGGAGCGAAAAAGGGCGACCGCATCACCCACCGGGTGGAGATCACCTCGGCTGCGGATATCGATGCGGAAGTGAAATCCTGGCTGAAAATCGCATACGAACTGGATGCTTAGCCCGCGGAAACTCCCGCATCGGCCGGCGTTGCTCGGAGTGCAGCCGACAACTGGGTGACTCTGCGGACCAAGAGCAAATTGATGACCAGCTGAACTGCATATAGCGCCGCAATCCCGAGATCTTCGTCGCTGATGGAACCGAGCGCTGCCAGCGCGCAGAGCAGCGACGAAAGCCACAGGACAGCCTTGATCAGAGACGGCCGGGTGCGCAGCAGGTTTTCACAGTCCGCTGCCAGGTAAAACCATACGGCGACCATGACCAGGCCAATCAGGATGACACTGATGCCCGTGACGGGGGTGGTTGATGGTCGCCGGCTGAAAATGCTCCTGAGTCCGAACAATCCAACGAGAAGAAAATAGGTACGGAGGCCGCTGAAGCTGGCCGGCCGACCCACCTGCGCAGGAGAGACAGAATCGAGATTCCCCGCAGGAGCCAGTGGAATTTCACCGGCGGCCGCGGAGGCGATTCCCGGAGACGCTGCGGCTGCCGCGGCGTCGCGCTTCTTGAGATTGTGCCTCACGACCAGGGCATTTGCGCCGCCGAACAGCCACATGGCGATGACCAGCCCCGGGTAAAAACTGTGCTCGATGGGTTTCATCCAGTCTCCGGACGGGTCTGCTGGGTACATGTTCAAGAGAAAGTAAATGAGAAGGACGGGGAACAACTGGAGCAGGAGGGCGATGTTCCATTGCCGCGCGACCGCGGAGCGGGTGAGAATGACCAGCCACACAGCCATCCCCAAGAAGAGGGAAATCAACACGGGATCGGATTTGGAGCGCCGGCTGGGGCTGGTTGCCGGCGAAGGCGGGGTGGCTGGTGGATTCGAGGAAGGGGAGGTTGCCCCGGCCGAGCCGCTGCCCTGCCGGATCGCGTCCGCCACCTGTTTCGTGAGGAAGCTGAGCCTGTGGCCGTAGCTGGAACCACCGGCGGCCGTGGACCTGCTCGCCATCTCATTGAGTCTGGGGCCAGTCAGGATATTGTCCAAGTCGCTCCCGATGCCGAGTGCGAGGCGGCCGGCCGAGGTCACCAGGATGACAACGGTGCGCTCGCGCTGCCGGGGGTCAGTGTTCCAGGAAATGCGGAGGGCCTCGGCGAATTGGGCGGGAGAAAGGTTTCCGGTCCCGGAAACGGTCACGACCAGGAGATGATCTCCGGTTTGGTTGGCCAGATCATTCGAGGTCTGGTTAATCAAGGAACTGTCTTGCGCGTCGATGAGGTTGGCGAAGTCGTTGACGTTTCCTTGGGGCTTAAGGTCTTCCGGCTTCTGCGCACCGGCGGGGAGCGCGACTGCCAGCACGAGAATCAAGGCCGATGCGAACCGGGAGAGCGGAGGATGAGTCCGCGGCGCGAGGCCCCGGTGGAGGAGTTGAACGAAAGACATGAGCGCCTCCTGGGCGGAATCGGACGTTGCGAAAGCTAGGAGACCTGGGACGCAACCGGAAAACCTGCGGTGAAGCTACTCTTTCCGCGCGAGGGCGTCAACGGGCAAAGCCGGCGGGGCAAGGGGCCCGGACGGTCGCAACCGTGAAGGGCCGGCTGAAGATGCCTCTCCTCCGGATGGGCATCGGGTACGGAATGAGGGTTTTTCCCGCCGGACTGGTCTCAGCCGGGATTTCCGAACGAGACTGTGAATTGGTTGGTGCAATCGGGCTCGACCCGGACATACGCCGGGTCCGATGGCGAAAAACCATCTGCGGTGGCGGTGACGGAATACTCCCCCGCTGAGATGCGCCGGAAAAGAAATTCTCCCTGCTCATTGGCGGGTCTGCTGATCCGCGATCTCATTTCCGAGTGCGTGATGGTGACCAGCGCCCCCGGAACCGGACTGCCCGCCGGATCCAGAACCGTTC
>Ga0335078_10004611_pt1 | contig 20390 bp, 16 predicted proteins | sample Lox_Sample_32_FD_206711 | JGI IMG/M metagenome (GOLD analysis project Ga0335078, IMG submission 206711) | Soil microbial communities from Loxahatchee National Wildlife Refuge, Florida, United States - Lox_Sample_3.2 | ecosystem: Environmental > Terrestrial > Soil > Wetlands | place: USA... | reverse complement strand
CAGCGCCTCCTTGAGCTCATACCGGCCTTTCAGCTTTTGCGTGTTGGCCATGGTTTTCGCCCCCATATATTATGCACCTATTAAGTTCTGAAACACTGAAATATAGCCTTACCAGTACGCCCCCCCAGGAGCGCGGCCGTTAGGGCGACATGACTTAGACGGGCGTGGCGAGTTTTTACAATTCTCTGCTTGACGGGTAGCGAAGAAAAAGCGAAACTAGCGCAAGGAGGAGGTACTCATGATTCGCGACGCCCTTTTACCCGAGTTCGACCAGGAGATGGTCAGCACCCGGAAAGTCCTGGAGCGCTGCCCTGACGACAAGTTCGGCTGGAGACCGCACCCGAAGTCATTCAGCATGGGTTCGCTGGCCACGCATATCGCTAACTTGTGCGGCTGGGCGGCAGATACGATTGAGAAACATTCTTTCGATGTAGCTCCGCCGGGCGCACCGCCCTACAAAGAAGATCCGGCGGCTTCGAGACAAGAGCTGCTGGACAAATTCGACAAAAACAGTGCTGCCGCGCGTGCCGCCATCAGCGGCGCCAGCGACGAACACTTCGCAAAGACCTGGTCGCTGCTCGCGGGCGGCCAGACACTCTTCAGCATGCCTCGCATCGCTTGTGTGCGCTCGTTCGTGATGAACCACCTGATCCACCACCGCGCGCAATTGGGGGTATATCTGCGGCTGAACGATGTGCCGCTACCGGCCATCTACGGCCCATCGGCGGACGAACAGTAAATGCGCCCGGCGCACCTTCAAGCGGAGAACGGCAGCACGGCCTCACGCTGCGGATCGAAGCGGATGCGCCGCCGCTCCAGGTAACTCTGGTTCGCGAGCAGCACGGCTTGCGCGGCGCGGTGTCCGATGTAGACGTCCGCGTTCGGTAACTTGCGGGAGCGGCAGCAATCCAGAAAATTCTGGACGTGCTGCTCGGTGATATCGCCCGGGAAGTGCGCAGTTACGGGCGCGGCGTTCTTATCCGCCGTGCGGAATTCATACCGGTTGCGGTCAACGAAGAGCCGCCCGTCGGATCCGAGAAACTCGACGCCATACTCGGGGCCGTTGGGGATCGCGAGCGAGACGAAGTGGACGCTGAAGTTACCCGGGTATTCGAACAGCGCGCTGATGGTATCGGGCGCCGTGCGGCCGTCGTGAAAATCGTAATAGACGCCACCGGCGGCGACCGCCGAGAGCGGCGCGTCCTGGTTCATGAACATGTGCACCACGTCGATCCAATGCGCGCCGAAGTCGGTAAGCTTGCCGCCGCCGAAGTCCAGGAAGGCGCGAAAATCCAGATACTGGGCGGGGTTCCAATCACGATACTTCAGCGGGCCGAGATAGCGCACCCAATCGAGACCGGCGGGTTTCTCTGCCGGCTTGGTGGGCAGCGGCTCGGCGGCATCACTGTTCCACACACAATCGACGTGCGAGATCTTGCCCAGCATGCCCGAGTGAATGAACCGTTCGCGCGCCTCCAGGTACACCTGTCCGGAACGCTGCTGCATGCCGACCTGGCACACGCGGTTGTTGACACGCGCTGCGCGCACGATATCCGGTCCTTCCTCGCGCAGACGGGTCAGAGGCTTTTCAACATACACGTCCTTGCCCGCGTTCAGCGCGTCGATGGCGACCGCTTTGTGCCAATGATCCGGCGTGGCAACCAGCACGGCGTCGATCCCGTGCATCTCCAATAGCCGGCGGTGATCGCCGAACGGCTTCGCGCCGGGAGCCTGCTGAATGGCCTTGGCGATGCGCTCGTCAAAGACGTCGCACACGGCGGGCACATCCACCTCACCCGACTTCTGGAACAACGAGCCCACGTAAAGGCCGCGCTCGCCGCAGCCGACGATACCAAGCTGGATGCGCTTGTTCGCTCCCAGGACGCGGGAATATGAGAGGGCCGTCAGGGCAGCCGCTTTGATTCCTTCTCTGCGGGTCAGCATGGCATTCATCATAGCGCCACGCGGTGAGTCGTCGAATGGCCGCGAGCTATTTTGAAGCTGCGAGACTCTCGATCCTGGGCAACTGCTGCCGCACCATCGCGGCGTCGTTGGCGTTGGGCGCGAACTCCAGGTAGTCGCGAAAATACTGAGCCGACTCGCTGTATTGGTGCTTGTCCATCAGAAGCAGCCCCAGTACGTAGCTCAAGCGCGGGATCCTGTGATCCCTATCCAGACGCAGTCCTGTACGTGCGGCGCGCTCGGCGTCGTCCGGCTTGCCGAGCCGGGCATTGGCCACCGCGTTGAACAAGTAGGCCGCGGGGAAGTCCTCGGGGTCGAGCTGAATCCACAAGCGTGAGTACTTCTCTGAATCGGCCCAATCGCCCATCTGGTCGGCGAAGATGGTCAGATTCTCGTACGGCTTCAGGTAATGAGGATCAGAATCGCGGGACTGCTGCCAAGCCTCCACCGCTGCGGCGGCCTGGTTCCGGCGTTGCAGCGCCAGTCCAAGCTGGTACCAGGCCACAGCGAATTTCGGATAGATCTTGACGGCCCTGCAGAACGCCGTGGCCGCGGCGCCCCATTTCTGCTGCCGCATCGCCTCCAGCCCCTTCTCGTATGCTTTCTTGGCGCTCGAAGGAGCGGCGAGCGTTGTGGCACTAACCGTGAGTGAGGTGGCCCGCGACAGCGGATGCAAGAAGATGGTGCCCACGCGAAAATCGTCCATCTCGCTCTTGACGGCCATACTGACGCGCTCGGACCGGTAGCCGGCCAGTGTGGCCATCAACTCACAGTCGCGAAGCTTGCTGATGACGGGCATGGAGTATTGGCTGGCGCTCGAGTTGATGGCCCTGTTGACATCGGCCGGTAAAGCGCCGGGTTGGCTGGCATCCCCGCTCTCGTCACTGCTCCCCCTGGCGGAGACCTTAAAGCTGAAACGGCCTCGGTCGTCGGTCCAGGCCTCGAAGTGCGCGCGGCCATCGCAGACCCGGTCGATGCGGGCTGGCTCGCTGGGCGCTGACCCATCGTCCAACATGACATTGCCGGAGAAAAAGACAACGTGCTCGCTAGTCCCCTTCCCGAGCCCGGGCGCTGGGAAAGTCTGGCCCCGGCCGGTTGCGAGGGTTCCCCAGATCATCACCGCGCATCCCAACATTCGGCGATACATAGCGCCCCCCTATGTTCTTTTATTATGCGCCGGACACCACAAAAAGGAAATGGCTTTGTGAATTTCGAAGTCCGCCGGAGATTTAACAACTGCTACGTTGGCGCCAACTGCCTGACCCGGGCGATGGCTGTTTGATTGCATGGGCGAAAGGTGCTACTGCTGACTACATGCGTTACTTGCTCGCCTTGATTCTCCTGTCGGCTCTGCCCGGCTTCGCTGCGGAGCGCCCGCCCATAATAGGCGTCGCACACATCGGACTCAAGACCAACGATCTGGAGGCGGCCCGGCAGTTCTACGGCCACATGCTCGGCTTCGCGGAGCCTTTCTCACTCGACAAGCCTACCGGCGGGGTGATGCCGACATACTTCAAGGTCAACGACCACCAATACATCGAGATCTTCCCGGGCTTGATGAGCGAGACTGAGGACCGGCTCTCGCACATTGCCTTCGAGACCACCAACATCCGGCAACTTCGCGACTACCTGGCGGAAAGGGGAGTAAAGGTGCCTGAGACCGTGCGGCCCGGCCGCGACGGCAACTTGAGCATGATGCTGAAAGACCCCGACGGCCATAACGTGGAGTTCGTGGAGTACCGTCCGGGTTCGCTGCACAGCAAGGATTTCGGCAAGTTCCTGCCGGCCACGCGTATTTCCAAGCGAATCATTCATGTCGGCGTGACTGTCTCGGATCGCGCCGCGGCCGACCGTTTCTACCGGGACATTCTCGGTTTCCAGGAGTTTTGGCACGGCGGCATGACGGACAACCGCACCGATTGGGTAGACATGCGCGTGCCGGAGGGCACCGATTGGCTGGAGTACATGCTCAACGTGCACAGTCCTTCGCCGCGCACGTTGGGAGTCATGCACCATCTGGCGTTGGGAGTGCCGGACGTGCGGGCTGCCTATCGCACGCTGGTTGCGCGCGGGATGCATCCGGAGCAGCCCAAGATCGGCCGCGACGGCAAATGGCAGCTCAACCTGTACGATCCGAATTACACGCGCGTGGAGCTCATGGAGCCCAAGCCGGTTCAGAAGCCCTGTTGCTCGCCGATGCTGGAGAAATAGCCGGTGCTAGAAATGAAAAGCGATCGTGGCCGTATAGGTGCGAGGGGTCACGTAGTGCGTGCCACTGAAAGTCGACAGGAAGTTATATAGGGCGTATTTGTTGGTCACATTAACGGCGGTGAGGCGCAGGCTCCACTTGTACTTGTCACCGTTGAACAAATTGTCGTCGCCCACCGCCACGTCAAAGAGACTGCGCGGTTGAATGCGCGGCGGGTTATGATCATCGTCTTCCGTACCGGGCGCGGGTATTTTCACCAAGGTCGATCCGTACATGGAACCGGGGCACAGGCCTGTGGGGCTGATTGGCATGGTCGGAGTGGCATGTACACTGCCGCAGTATAGGCCGGCTTCGAACTGCTGATCCGGTGTCAGGCCGGAGACGTCCACTTCGCTATCCGTCCCGTTTGGCCCGTTTGCACAGTTGCCTCCGATACAGGGCACCGGGCCGGCCACCAGGCCGCTGTCGTAGCGCCAGTTGAAGCCGAACCAGGGTCCTTTCTTCCAAGGCTGATATTGCAGGTGGGTGGTCTGGTTGAAGTTCTCATCGTGGTCGATGCGGAACACCGAGCTGCCGCCCGGTGTGGCGCCAATGCCGGTGACCTGCGGCGTGAAGAAACGCGCCGCCACGTGCGACATCACGGTAAACGCCGAAAACCCGTGGTACTCCGGTACGCTCACGCGAATGGCGAATCCTGGAATCTTGGAGTGATCCCACTCAATGGGAAAGGTGATCGGCGTGTTGCCCAGGACGCTGAAATCATAGGCCCGGTTTGTGTATTTCCAGATGTATTCGCCGTCCACTACCGCGTAACGGCCAAACGCCTGCTCCAGACCCAGGTGGTACTCGTTTCGCGTGCCCGGCTTCAAGGGCGCGTTCAGGCACGGATAGCCCTGCACAATCGACATCAGGTTGTTGACGACGGTGTCGTTACAGCCCTCGCTGGCCAGCACCAGGTTCTCATTGAAAGGTGTTTCCAGCGTACGCGCGTAGGATGCGCGCAACACCGTGTTCGTGGGCTTTACGTGGTATGAGACGCCGAGACGCGGCTCTGCCTGGTTGGCCGTCGTGATGCCATCGTAGTAATCGAAGCGCAACCCCAAGTTGAAGGTCCAGTTGTTTTTGGTAATTGTGTCCTGGAAGAAGGCAGCCAGTTCCCGGATGTCCGCGTGGCCGTAGTAATGATACAGCCCGGACGTCGGGTTGGGGCAACCATCAGAGCCGGGTAGCGTCCCGATACGGGTCAGGTCGTAACAACCCAGCAGGGAGTTAAAAGCCGGATTCGGTGTCAGCGATGCGCCACACTGCGCCGGGTCAGTCAGCAAGGGATTCGTATCGGGGCTGCCGTCGGGATTCAAGCACACGGCGTTGAACGTGGGATCGACGATGCCGAACGCATCCTTCTCCGTCAGGACCGTATCCTCGAAGGTGATTCCGGTCTTGATGTTGTGGATGCCCTTCACGTATGCCAGGTTGGCGCGGAGGCCGGCATTCGTCAGCGTCCGGTTCTGGCCGACGGTCTCCGATTGCAGGTCGGGGACGAAATCGGCAAACGGGTTATTGCTTGGATAGTAATTGTATTGATCCTGCCGCAGAAATCCGCCGACCGTGAGTACGGTGTGCACCGTGGCCAGGCGCGTCCAGGTGGGTGCGATGTTGAACGTCCGGATCTGTGAGCGTTGATCGCTAGCTCCCACGGGCAAGCCGTTGGGACCGAGGCCACCGTTGTCTACCACGAGTCCGTTCCAGGCAGTGGCATCCTGCGAATCGTACGAATTGGGTGTCTGGAACCACGAGCGTGTGAAACCCAGATTGAGGTTCAGGGTGTCCGCCTGCGAAGGCTTGAGATCGATGCGGTCGAAGAGATTCTCCTGGTTGCCATGATCGTGAATCGTGGCGAACTCCGGGCCGTCCAGGAAGCGGCCGGTATCCATGCCGTTGGCGGAGATGAAATTACCCCATGAGTTTCCGCCGTACGACAGATCAAAGCCCGCGTTGGGCGTTCCGAAAGAGCCATAAGAAGCGGTCACATCGCCATGCGGCTGTGTCTGTCCGAGGCCCGAGCGCGTGGTCACGACGACCACCAGACTGGTCTTGTCACCATATTCGGCGGGGGGGGCGCCTTCGATCACTTCCATGGACTGCACGGCATCCACCGGAAGCTGGTTCGAGAATACTTTGCTTTGCTGATCGGTGATCGGCTGGCCGTCCACCGAGAACGAGTTCGAAGCGTGATCTCCCAGGCCATGAAAGAGGCCGTTGGAATCGGCCGAGACGCCTGGCGAAGCCAGCGTCACCAGGGAACTGAGCGACGAAGTCTGACTCTCGAGGGGGAGCTTGTCAAACAAGTCGCGGTCGACATCCGTGTGGGTGGTGGGTGTAGTCTCAACCAGGTCCGCTCCGGCTTCCACCGTCACCGTCTGTTTTTCCTGGCCGATTTTCAGGGTAATCTTCAGCTCCAGCGGCACCGCCGACCGCACGTCGATGTCCTGAACGTGCAACTGAAAACCCGTCGCAGTCGCCGTCAGGTGGTAGTTGTTGTCCGGAACATTGTCGAGTTGAAACTGCCCATTGGCGTCGGTGACAACGCTTCGCACGTAATGCGATACGGGGTTCTGAATGGTTACCGTGGCACCTGCGACGACTGCCCCCGTGGGATCGAGGACGGAACCGTGAATGGTTCCGGAGTTGGATTGGGCAAAACCGGGCACGGCGGAGGTGAGTAGCAACGCGAACGGGACAAGAGCGCCCCCTGGCAGCCTCTGCATATACTCGATTGTCCCTGGCGCTGCCGCCGCCGCCCTAGGACAATCTGACCGGCGAACTGGTCAAGACCGTGAGTGAACTGGTTTTGGCGGTAGGCGGCCTTTTCGACAGCAGGCGCACGCAACACACCCGCACGGCATACAATGAAGGTATGGATGCTCCATTCGCCAGCGGCCCCACCGAATTGTTTGAACGCCTGGACAATGAATACGTCACGAATCCGGCTGCGGCAGCCTCGGAAGGCGTGCTGTTGACGACTCTGGATAAAGCCGTGAACTGGGCGCGCAAGAATTCCATCTGGCCTATGTCGTTCGGCCTGGCCTGCTGCGCCATCGAAATGATGTCGATGAGTGCCTCGCGGTTCGATATCGCACGTTTTGGCGCGGAGGTATTTCGCGGATCGCCGCGCCAGTCGGACCTGATGATCATTGCGGGTCGCGTGGCGATCAAGATGGCGCCGGTCATCCGGCAGCTCTACCAACAGATGCCGGAGCCCAAGTGGGCGATTTCCATGGGCGCCTGCGCCACCTCTACGGGCGTGTTCAACAATTACGCCCTGATTCCGGTGAACCAGGTGATTCCGATCGATGTGTATGTTCCCGGATGCCCGCCGCGTCCCGAGCAGCTCATCCACGCGCTGATGATGCTGCAAAGCAAGATCCAGAATCAGAGCGGAACGGTCAAGCAGGTTCTGAATCTGGCTTAGCGCCGGTGGCCGCCGGTTGAGCCGGAACCCGCTGGGAGCCGGTCCAGAGCTGGATGCGCGGGAGCGCCTGCCGGGCGGCCACTTCACCAGCCTCGATCAGTTGCGCGGCGCTATCGAACGAGTCCCATTCCATGCCGCGAACATCCGGCTCGATCACCAGGTCGGAGTGTTGCCGCCACGTGATTTCGGTGCGACTGTGCAGGATCTGAAAACATCGGTTAATTACATGGAACATGTTCGTGGGCATGGCGGCATCGCCTTGCATGGGCAGGTGGACGGAGATCACGCGGGTAGCTCCCATCAGGCGGGCGAGCAGCGCCGGCACCTCCACGCTGATGGCGCCATCCACCAGCAGGCGGTCGACGCAGCGCACCGGCTGGAAGAGGCCCGGATAGGAGCAACTGGCGCGGATGGGGAGCACCACGTCGCCGCGGTCGCGGAAGACGACGGCCTCGCCAGTAACCACGTCGGTAGCCACCACGCCCAGCGGAATGCGCATCTGTTCGAAGGTGTAGACCTTCAGCAGCTTGTGCAGGAAACGCTCCATGCGGCCGCTGCCGGCGATGCCCATGCGGGCGATGGTCCAGCGCGCGACGTCGGTAAAGCGCATCGCGGTACCGGCCTCGGCGATCTCGGCGGGAGCCACGCCGCTGGCGTACGCGGCAGCCACAATGGCCCCCGCGCTCACGCCCGCGATGCAGTCGATGGCGATGCCGTTTTCCTCGAGCACGCTGAGCACGCCGATGTGGGCCAGGCCGCGCGCGAAACCTCCGCCCAGCGCCAGGCCGAGGCGCGTGGGAACAGGCTCGGCTGGCTCCGCTTCTTCCGCGGGCGGACGCGGCCGGCGGCGCAACGCGGAGGTCCAATTCTTCCAGGCGATTCTCAAACGCCTCTCCTCGATCCCACTGCGGATGGAATACCATTATCTTGGATGCGCACTCATTCCGCCAAGCCCCTGGCACTCGCGCTATTCGCGTGTCTCTGTGCGCCGGTATTCGCGCAGGCGCCCTTTACCGGCACACCGGCGATCGAGCAGGCGCTCCACAAGCTGACGGTTTTGGGCAGCGTGCTGATGATCGGGGCGCATCCGGACGATGAAAACACCGCCATCCTGGCCTATTACGCGCGCGGACGCCACATGCGCACGGCGTATCTGTCGCTGACGCGCGGCGAAGGCGGGCAGAACCTGATCGGTCCCGAGCAGGGCGATTTGCTCGGGCTGATTCGTTCGCACGAGCTGCTGGAGGCCCGGCAGATCGACGGCGCGCACCAGTTCTTCACGCGCGCGATCGATTTCGGCTATTCCAAAACGGCGCAGGAAACCCTGGATAAATGGGGCCGCGAGCGCATCCTCTCCGATGTGGTGTGGGTGATTCGCCGCTTCCAGCCGGACGTGGTGATCTTGCGCTTTTCCGGCACTCCGCGGGACGGGCATGGGCAGCACCAGGCCTCCGCCATCCTGGGCAAGGAAGCATTTTTCGCGGCCGCCGATCCCAAGCGTTTCCCGGAGCAACTGCAATTCGTCCAGCCGTGGAAACCGAAACGTCTGTTGTTCAACGCCTTCAGCTTTACGCGAGAGCAGCGGAAAGAAGCTGCCGCCGTGCCGGGGCGCATCGTAGTGGATACCGGCGCATACAACCCGGTGCTGGGCCTCTCGTACGATCAACTCGCGGGAATGAGCCGCAGCATGCATCGCAGCCAGGGGATGGGGGTGTCGCAGCGGCCTGGGCCATCGAAGAATTTCCTGATCCCGGTGGCCGGAGAGCCGCCCTCGAAGGATGCCTTCGACGGCATCGATACAAGCTGGACGCGCGTGTCCGGCGGCGCGGAAGTGGGAAGAATCTTGGATGAAGCCGCGCGCACGTTTGACCCGGAGCATCCGGAGCGCACCATTCCGTTGCTGCTGAAAGCGCATCCGCTGATTGCCGCGCTCGAGGGTCCCTGGGCCTCGGAGAAACTCAAGGAACTCGACGAAGCGATCGCGTTGTGCGCGGGCCTGTGGCTGGATGCCGACGCCGAGGATTGGGCGGTCCTGCCCGGCGGGGCCGTCGAGGTGCACTACACGGCGCTCAACCGTTCGGCGTTTCCCATGACGCTCGAAAGCGTGACGCTCGAGGGCATGGGGGGGAAACGGCGCAGCGATACGCAGCCAGCCGCGCTCGATTTCAACCAGCCGGTCGCCGCCGTTCTGGAGTGCGCGGTTCCAGCCGATCAGCCCTACTCGCAGCCCTATTGGCTGCGCGAACCGAAGCATGGCGATACCTACACGATTCCGGACCAGCGCTTGATCGGGTTGCCGGACAATCCGCCGCTGTTGAATCTGGACTTCCGGATCGAGGCGGGCGGCGTGACTTTCCACCTGGTGCGCCCGGTGCGCCACCGCTACGTCGATCGCGTGCAGGGTGAGCACACGCGGGCGCTGGTGGTGGTGCCGCCGGTGGCGTTGCATCTGCCGCAGGATATGGTGCTGTTTCCGAACGGCAGCGCGCGTAAGGTGGATATCGAGGTGCACGCGAACGCGCCCAAGGTCGCGGGAGAAGTGCACCTGGCGCTGGATCGGGGTTTCAGTGCGCAGCCGGCTTCGCGGGCCTTCGCGCAGGCGGAGGCCGGCCAGCAGCAGCCTTTGACTTTCGATATCGCGCCCGCGCCGGGACCGGATCCGCCGGCCCTGCTGCGCGCCGTGGCGCATGTCGGCAACCGCGACATCGGCGTGGGCATGCTGGTGATCTCGCACCCGCCGCTCCCGCCGCTCACGGTGTTCCCGCCGGCGGTGGTGAAGCTGGTGCGCGCGGATGTGCGGGTGACCGCCCACAAGGTCGGCTACGTGATGGGCGCGGGCGACGAGATGCCGGACGCCATCCGCCAGCTTGGCTGCCAGGTGACGCTGCTGACGGCATCCGACCTGGAGCAGCGCGACCTTTCCGAGTTCGACGTGATCGTAACCGGCGTGCGCGCCTACAACACCCGCGCCGATCTGCGCGCCAACCTGCCGCGGCTGCTCGATTACGTGCGCAACGGCGGCACGCTCATTGATCAGTACAATGTGACCGACCGCAACCTGGTGCCCATGGGGCCGTATCCATTCACGATCAGCCACGAGCGCGTGTCGGTGGAAGAGGCGCCGGTCACTTATCCGAATCCGGGGAATCCGCTGCTGCACTCGCCGAACGAGATTACGGCGAAGGATTTCGACGGCTGGGTTCAGGAGCGCGGCCTCTACTTCGCTTCGAAGTGGGACCCGCGCTATCAGACCGTGCTGGCATCGCACGACCCGGGCGAGGAGCCGCTGGCCGGCGGAATGTTGTACACGCGCTATGGGAAAGGCGTGTATATCTACAGCGCGTACTCCTGGTTTCGGGAATTACCGGCGGGGGTGGCGGGCGCGTACCGGATGTTTGCGAACCTGTTGAGCGCAAAGTAGGCACTGTCAACACTCACGCGTTACGCCAGCGCTTGTCTTCCAGCGTGCGGCGGAGCAGCGGCAAGCCTGCCTTGTCTTTCTCTCCGCCCACTTCTTTCTTGCCCGCAAAGAGAGTCTCCAGGTTCAGCACCCGGACGCGCAGCCCGCCGCCTAGATCGATCTCATGCGATGCGGGCAGCAAGTCTATATAAGACCAGCCGCGCCCGATCATCCCGAGTATATCGAGCGGGCCGCAACGGGTCATCAGCAGTCGATGTCCCGGCGTGCCGAGGTGAGAGGCACCGGGACGCAGCGATTCGAGCGCGCGCAACAGCCGCTCAATATTCCGATGTCCAGGTCGAACGTGTTTAGCGGCGCTCCTTCCAGCGCGGCTGCCACGCCGCCCACGATGAAATCGACCGCGTGCGCGCGAAGCTCTCCCAGGATCGCGGCGAAGCTATGTATTTGCGTTTCCGGCACGGATCTCCAGCACCGAATCCACGAATCCCTGCAGGACCTCCAGACGTTCGGCGGGACTGAGAGACAGCATCCACCGGATCAGCGTTAAATCCACACCATCTTCGCCGTGCGCCAGCTCGATCGGATCATCCGGTGTCAAAGCTCTACCTCCCAGGTCTGCCCCACCAGGTCGGCACCGAAGCTGTGATGCTGCTCTTCGACGACAAGCCGGAAGCCGGCGGCCTGGTAGATCTTTCGCGCCGAGACCAGCACGTCATTCGTCCAGAGAACTATTTTGCGATATCCGGCCTGCCGTGCAAAGCGAATGCACTCCTCCACAAGCCGCCGGCCGATACCGAGGCCGCGCGCCCCAGGCTCCACCAGCAGCAGCCGGAGTTGCGCGATGCGAACGGATTTCTTTACCAGAAACACCGTTCCCACCCGCATGCCATCGCGCTCCGCGATCCAGCAGCGCTCCCGCCTGGCATCGTATCGCCGCAGGAAACGGGCCACGATCCCGGCCACCAGGGCTTCAAACTGCTCGTCCCAGCCGTATTCCCGCGCATACAGGGCGCCGTGCCGTTCGACGACCCAACCCATGTCGCCAGGCTGGTGCTGCCGGAGCAAATAGGGAGCGGCGCGATCGGGAGCTTCGCCGCCCAGCACCCGCTCGATCGTGGCCATGGCTTCCAGCGTCCGCTGTTGGTCAGTCTCCGAGATTCCCGCCAACATGGCGCGGATCTCCTCATGAGATCGCGCGTTGATGCCGGCAAAGGCCTGCTGGCCGCGGGGCGTGAGTGACAGCAGGGATTGCCGCCGGTCCGCCTCGGATGGCATCCGCTTCACGAGTTTGCGGCTTTCGAAGCTGCGCAGAATGCGGCTGAGATAGCCGGCATCGAGACCCAGGTCGCGCGCCAGGTCCGCGGCGGCCGGGTTTTCGCGTTGCGCGAGATCATAGAGCACCCGCGCCTCGGCCAAGGAAAAGCGGCTCTCGAGGAGCCGGTCCGTGAGCACGCCGATGCGCCGTGTATAAAAGCGATTGAAGCGGCGCACGGCGGCAATCCGCCCGTCGATCTCCGCCGTCCCCGGTGGCATCATATTGCCATTGTCAAGCAAATTATTGCCAGTGTCAACTATCTCGAATGTACGCGGCCGCTACTCGTGCCGCAGCGCCCGCACCGGATCCACGCGCAGCGCGCGGCGGGCGGGGCCCAGAGCTGCCAGGATGCCCACGGCGGCGATGGTCACTACGGCCGCTCCAATCACCACTGGATCTCGCGAGCTGGCCTGATAGACGATGCTCGCCAGCACGCTGGCGCCCGCAACACCCAGAGCCAGTCCGGCCGCCGAACCCACCGCGACCAGCACGGCGGTGCGCGTGAAGACCAGCCGCAAGACCTGTGCGGGGCGCGCGCCGATCGCCACGCGGATGCCGATCTCGCGCGCGCGGCGGGACACTGTATACGCCGCCAGGCCATAGATTCCGGTGATCGACAGCATGAGCGCGAGCGCGCCGAATGCGCCCAGCGCAACCACGGCGGCGTGCATGGGAAGGTAGACCAGCCCGAGCATTTGATGCAGGCTGCCAACGCCGTAGACCGCCAGGTGCGGATCGAGGCGCCCGACCGCGCCGCGCATCTCCGCGGCCAACTCCGGGGCCGGCCTCCGCGAGCGAGCCATCAGCACGACCGTGGACGAGTAGCGCTGCAGAATCGGGAAGAAGACGGCGGGCTGCGGACTCTCCGTCAAGGTCTCGTACTTGCCGTCCTCCGCGATCCCGACAATCTGATAAAGCGGACCGTTAGCGCCCGTACGGAACCGGCGGCCGACGGCGTTCGCCGTGCCGGTAACGCGGCGCGCCAACGTCTGGTTCACGATGGCGACCAACGTCGCGTTTGCTTTATCCTGCGGCGTGAACCCGCGGCCCGCCAGGAGGCGCGTGCTCGCGGTTTTGAAATAGCCCGGCGACACGTAGTAGTAGCCTGCCGAATGCGCATATTTGGGACGAAAATCCGTGACGGTTTCCGCATAGACGGCGGTACTGGACTGATCGATGCTGAGCGGTACGCTGCTCGAATACGCGGCCGACTCGACGCCCGGCAGATGGGCCACGGCCTCGAGCGCGCGCTGCTCGAATGCGCGACCGCGATCCTCGTCGTAGCCCGCCCTGCCAACATCGTACCCGATAACGGCCGCGCCATCCGGACGGAATCCGAGCGGAGTCTGGAACGAACGCGCCAGTCCGCGGACGGCCACCAGGCTGGCCGTTACCAACAAGCAGCATAATGCGACCTGCACCGGCAGAAGGAAATCGCGGAGGGCCCAACGCCGGCCGGAGCGCGCCACGGCCGGTCCTTTCAGGTGCACCGCCGGGTCGGCATTCCAGGCGTGCAATGCCGGGCCGATGCCGAACAGGAGGCCGGTTGCGAGAGCCGCCGCGCACGCAAATAGCAAGACGCGCCAATCCGGCGTCACATCGAACTGCACCGGGAAATCCAATGGCGCGCGCCACTGGCTGAGCAGCCGCAGCAGGACCGCCGCCAGGGCACACCCGGCGACGCCGCCCAACGCAGCGATCCAGAGCGATTCGGTGAGCAACTGGCGCATAATACGGCCGCCGCCGGCCCCGATCGAAACGCGGATCGCCAGGTCACGCCTGCGATCGGCCGTGCGGGCTGCCGACATGGCAGCGAGGTTCGCGCAGGCCGCCAGCAGCACCAGCAAAGCCAGCAGCATCACGCCTCCGGCGAAGGCGTGGACAGGCCCGCGCCCCATCGATCCGACCATGCCGGGGACTGTCAGCGTCAGGCGCATGCCCTCGTTGACCGTGTACTCGCGCGCCAGTTGCGCCGCAATCACGTTCAAATTGGCCTCCGCCTGCCGCACCGTCAAGCCGGGCTTGAGCCTCCCCGCCACCCAGGTATTGAAGGTGTTCCTCACGTTCAACCAGGAGTGGCCTTCAATCTGGGGCTGCATCATCATGGGCACCCAAATCTCGGGCCAGTAGAACAGCTCGGTGCCATGAAAGCCGCGCGGCGCCACGCCCAGCACGGTATAAGGGTGGCCGTTGATGTCGATATCTTTGCCCGCGATCCTTGGATCACCTCCGAAGCGGTTCCGCCAGCAGGCGTAACTGAGCACCGCATACGGACTGGCGTTGGGATGAATGTCTTCGGCGGGCGTGAAGAAGCGTCCCACGGCGGGCTTGATTCCGAGCGAGTCGAAATAGTTGCCCGTAACCAGGTAGCCCCACACGCGCTGCGCACGGCTGCCGGCGTCGAGCGACATCATGGTGATGCGGTAGCCGAACAACGATTCGAACACCGAGTTGCGATCGCGGATATCGAGGTAGTTGGGGAAGGATTGCGTGGGGCTCCCGGAGTTATTGACGAAGTAGACGCGCGCGGCATCGGCGATGGGCAGCGGCTTCAGCACCAGCGCGTTGAGCACGCTGAACACTACCGTATTCGCGCCGATACCGAGCGCCAGTGAAACCACCGCGATGAGCGTGAACGCGGGACTCCGGCGCAGCACGCGAAAGGCATACCGCGTGTCTTGGGCGAAAGCTTCCAGCCAACCCCATCCCCACATCTCTCTGCTCCTCTCCGCCAATACCGTCGGGTTGCCGATCCGCCGCGCGGCAGCGTAGTACGACTGGCGGAGGTCAGCGCCGCCGGCGCGATAGGCGGCCGCTTTCATCTCGGCGTGAAACCGCAGTTCCTCATCCATCTCGGCGTTGAATCGGCGCCAGCGACCGAGGAAGATGATGCGCCGCCAGAGTTCACCCAGCCATGGCATGAGATTCGTCCTGTTCAAGCGGGCTCCATCACCTTGGCGATCGCCTGCATGACTTTGTCGAATTCCGAGGTCTCGACACTCAGTTGTTTCCGGCCCGCCGCAGTCAGCCGGTAATAGCGCGCGCGCCGGTTGTTTTCCGATTGCGCCCAGCCGGCCGTGACCCAGCCCTTGATAAGCATGCGCTGCAGCGCCGGGTAGAGCGAACCCTCCTCCACCTGCAGCACGTCCTCGGAGAGTTGCTGGATGTGCTGCGCGATGCCGTAGCCGTGCATCGGCCCCAGGCGCGCCAGGCTGCGGAGGATGAGCATGTAGAGGGTGCCCGGCGGAATCTCGGTGCGGGGCGCGTCCTTTCCCATAGCTAGACTACTGTAGTGTGCGGCATTCTTGTCCGCTTGTCAAGTGCCGTCCAGGAACTTCCGCACTATTCCAGGTGTCGAATCAAGCGAGGATCAGCCACATGGCGATGATGCAAGATCAGCGAGCACAGATCAACATGACCCCAATGATCGACATCCTGTTGGTGCTGATCATTGTCTTCATGGTGATTACGCCGATGGCGCCCACGGTGTTGCCCACGCTTGTGCCACAGCCAGCGCCTCCCAGCCCCAGAGGAAGGCCGCCAGCAGATGATATCGTCTTGACAGTTCGTGCCGACGGAAGCGTCCAGTTGAACCAGGCGCCCGTCAGACTAACGGACCTGCGGGAACGGCTGTTACATCTGTTCCAAGCGGCGCCCGATCATGTCATTTTCGTGCGCGGTGAGAAAGGCCTGGAGTTCCGGCGGGTGCGCAGGTGATTGACATCGCCAAAGGCGCGGGCCTGACCCGCGTGGCACTGATGACCGAGTAACACGCGCGCGCCGGGCCTATTTCTGCTTCTTGCCCAGCAAGCCTCCGAGTATGCTGCCGGCTGGTTTTCCTAGCCCTTTCTTCTCCAGGCTTTGCACCTTCTCCGTGGCGAAAGCGCCGATGTCTGGACGGAACACCGGGTGTGAGGCCGTCCCCCCGACCAGGAAAGGCACGCCGGTATCGCCCTTGAGGCCCAGCATCGCCATGGCGCCGCCGCTGGTGTGCAGCGTGGCGCGCATCTTGAAATCCAGAGCCTCGGCGGGGCTGATAGTTCCCGCGCCGGTCAGCTCGCCGATCGCCGGCGCCACGAATTGAATATCCTGCACGGCGGAACCATCCGGAGCCATGCGTACATTGGCGGCGAAGCTCTGAATCTCCGTGTCCGGTCCGGTCTTCATCCCGGCCAGCTTCTCGACCGCCGACATTTTCGATCCAAGATCGAATCCCGCGAGGCGCGTGTTGTTCAACCCGACTGAACCGCTGGTCACGAGAGATCCTAAATTCCCCGTGAACGACAGCTTCGCGTTCGCGGTACCGCCCTGGAATGACGAACCCGCCGGGAGCACCACGCCGAACGCCGGCAAAATCGCCGCCAGGTCCTCGACCGACATTTGCGGACCGGCCAGATGGATGTCCAGCACGGTGGAGTCGCCCTTGGCCGCGTAACTCCCCGTGAGGCTCGCTGTCGCGTTGCCGATATGGATTTCACCGCTGTGCAACACGCCGGAGTGTTTGCGCAAGTCGTGTTCGAGCGAAAAATCGAACGCCACAGGTTGGCGCGCGGGCGAGCCATTGCGAGCCAGTTGCAGCTTGTCGGCCTGAAGGTGGCCGTTCAAGAACAGAGCCTTGCCGTTGGAAGCGGCCACGCCTTTGAGCGACAACAGGCCAGCCAGGCTGCCTGAGCCTCCCGTCTCTGCCTCGGCCAGGTTGAAGCCCTCTAGTTTCACATTGAGTTTCGCCGGAGTCTGGGCCGCGTCCGTGGCGTTGAGGGGACCGGCCGTGCCATCTAGGTGCAGATCGCCACTGCTTCCCACTTTCGCCGAAATCGAGAACGGAAAGACCGAGGTGGGCGAGAAGTCACGCAACTCCACGTCCAGGTTCCCGAGCGTGCTAGACCGTGTGTCGCTCCCGAGCTCCCGGAACGTAATCAGCCCGTTAGTGATCTTTACCAGATTCACGGCCACATCGAGTGCCGTGTCGGACGATGCATCCGGTCGCGGTGTGGCGGGCGCCGCGGATGTGCCGCCCAGACTCGAAAAGTTCCAGTCACCGGCCGCGGATTGGATCAACGCGATCTGCGGCTGGTCGAGCGTGAGCCGGGTGACGTGCAGCCGGTGCGAGAAGATCAGCGGAAACAACTCGACACCCAGGGTCAGCGAATTGGTGTGTAGGAACGGCGCGCGGCTATAGGCCGGATCGTCGGCCACGGAAAGATCGTCGGCGCGCACGCCGCCGGAGAAAACAGACAGACTGAGATTCCCGACCTTCACATCCCGTGCCAGCGCTTTGCTGAGCCGTGCTTCGAGCATCGGGCGGAACTGGTTTGCGTTCACCAGGAAGGGGAGCGCGAGGGCCGCCAGCAGCAGCAGGGCCACCGCGATAGCGGCGATAAGAACTGTGCGTTTCATCATGCTCCTCCGCGGTCTCCGGCGGAACCGGAGCCGCGAAAGTAATCTACAGTGAGACGGAGGCCTTCGTCAAGAGGCACGCGCGGTTCCCAGCCAAGCACGCGGCGCGCCTTGGAAATGTCCGGCCGGCGCTGCCGCGGGTCGTCTTCCGGCAGAGGCAGTTCCACCAGCGGAGACGCGCTTCCGGTGATCCGGCGGATACGCTCGGCAAACTCGCGTATGGTCATTTCATTCGGATTGCCCAGGTTGACTGGGTACCGTTCATCGGATTGCGCCAGCCGCCAGATGCCTTCCACCAGGTCGCTGACATAACAGAAACTGCGCGTCTGCGAGCCGCCGCCGAAAAGAGTGATGGGCACGCCGCGAAGGGTCTGGTCCAGGAAGGAGGGCACCACCCGGCCGTCGTCCAGTTTCATGCGCGGGCCGTAGGTATTGAAGATGCGCGCAATGTTCGTCGCCATGCCATAGGCGCGGTTGTAAGCCATTGTTAAAGCCTCGGCAAAGCGCTTGCTCTCGTCGTAGCAGGACCGCGGCCCGACAGGATTCACATTGCCCCAATAAGTCTCGCTCTGCGGATGCTCGAGCGGATCGCCGTAGCATTCCGACGTGGAGGCGAGCAGAAATCGGGCGCCCTTGGCGCGCGCTAGTTCGAGCAGATTGCGAGTGCCGGCGCTTCCCGCGTCGAGCGTGGCGATGGCGTGCTGCATATAATCTTTCGGACTGGCCGGCGAGGCCAGATTCAACACTGCATCCAGCGCGCCGTCCACGGCTAGCGGCTTTGTGATGTCGTGGCGGATGAGCCGGAAACGCGCCTCGCCGCGGAGATGCGCCACATTCTGTTCAGAACCCGTGAGGAGATTGTCAACAGCAACTACTTCGTGGCCTTCCGCCAACAGGCGATCGCACAAATGCGAACCAATGAATCCGGCAGCTCCGGCAATTAAAATGCGCAAACCAAGCCTCCTTGTGTCGCGTTTTCAGCGGCATTCGCGCCCCGCTGTGCTAAATTCAAAGGTTACCGCATGGTCCACCTGTCCCGGCTGGAAACTGCGATATTAGCGGTCCTGCTGTGCGTTTCCGTTGCGCTCTTCTGGCGCCGTTTCCGCAAGCCGGTGGATGCCATCCGCCGCGCACGCCGCAACCCCGATTTCCGCCTTCGGCCGCTTGCGCCACGCATCCGCCAATTCGTTTGGGAAGTGCTGCTGCAAGGCAAGGTCATCCGCGAACGCCCGCTGCCGGGTCTGGCGCACGCCTTCGTGTTCTGGGGCTTCTGCGCGTTCGCGCTGATCACCGTCAACCACGTGGCCAGCGGATTCGGCGTGCCGTTCCTCCATCGCGACACCGGCTTCGGCGGGTTCTATTTCGCCTTCGTGGCTGTGTTCGCGGCGTTCGTGGCGGTTGCGATTACAGCCCTAGCCGTCCGCCGCTTCGTGGCTCGCCCGGTTTGGCTGGGTAAAGTCTCGGCGGAATCGGGCGTCGTCGCGCTGTTCATCTTCATCCTGATGGTCTCGTATCTGGCCGGCCTGGTGCTGGATGAAGCCACGCTCGCGGCGCACGTGAACTGGTGGCTGCACACGCTGACGCTGCTGGCTTTCCTGCCCCTGATTCCGCACACCAAGCATCTGCACCTGGCAATCGCGCCGGCGACCGTGTTTTTCCGGCGCAGCGGCTTCAGCAAGATTCCGCCGTTGGTGGGCGACGAGGATTTCGGCCTGGATACCGGCAAGGACGTGACCAAGCTGGATGCGCTGCAAGCCTACTCTTGCGTCGAGTGCGGGCGCTGCACCGAGCATTGCCCGGCTTTCAACACCGGCAAGACGCTCAACCCGAAAGAGATCATTCTGGGGCTGCGGCATTACCTGAACGAGGAAGGCGCCGGAAACGAAGCGCCGCTGCTCGGCAAACACATCTCGGCGGAGGCGGCCTTCCAATGCACCACCTGCGGAAGCTGCGAGTTTCAGTGCCCGGTAGGCATCCAGCATCTGCCGGTGATCATCGGGCTGCGGCGCGGCGCGGTGAATACGGGTAAATGGGAAGACGATCACGGCTCCAAGATGTTTCTGGACATGGAGCGTCATGGCAATTCGCTGGGATTCCCAGCCAGCGAGCGGCAGAAATTCATCGAGAAACATGCGCTGCCCATTTTCGATGGCACGCAGGAGTATTGCCTGTGGCTCGGCTGCATGGGATCGTACGATCCGCAGGGCCGCGAGATCGTGCTGGCGTTGGTCGAGGTGCTGGGCCGCCTGGGAATCACTTTCGGCGTGCTGCGCAAGGAAAAATGCACGGGCGATCCGGTGCGGCGGCTGGGTAACGATCTGCTCTTCCAGCAGATGGCGGAGGCCAACATCGAGGAAATGAAGTCGACCCGCGTGACCAAGCTGCTTTCCATCTGCCCGCATTGCGTGCGGACTATCGGGGAGGACTGGAGGGAATTCGGCGGGGCGTTTTCGATCGAGCATCACAGCGAACTGCTGGCGCGCATGCAGGCCCGGCTGCCCGCGCGCGCGGACGGGCGCGAGCGCGTGGTGTTCCACGATCCGTGTTATCTGGGCCGCTATCGCGGTGTGTACGAGGAGCCGCGCCAAGTGATCGCGCGCTGGGGCGAAGTGGC
>Ga0335078_10004610_pt1 | contig 20397 bp, 19 predicted proteins | sample Lox_Sample_32_FD_206711 | JGI IMG/M metagenome (GOLD analysis project Ga0335078, IMG submission 206711) | Soil microbial communities from Loxahatchee National Wildlife Refuge, Florida, United States - Lox_Sample_3.2 | ecosystem: Environmental > Terrestrial > Soil > Wetlands | place: USA... | reverse complement strand
CTGGCGATTTCGTGTTTCTACGTAAAACGCTTTCTCCGCGCGGTGTGCACGTTCCCGCAATTTATTTTCCGCGGAGCTTTGCGCGGACGCGAGAAATCGCTGCTCAGCGATGGTCGCGACGCTGCGAGTGCTGGACGCGCGCTGAGTGCACGCGCATCGCTGAAGGGAATTGTAGTGCCTGACGAGATTGTGGTTGGCGAGGACACGATCATTGAAGTCTTCCGGCGGGATGCGAAGGGCGTTTGACTTTGTAGTCCGGGGTGGGAAGGCAACGACAGATTTCTCGCGTCTGAAACGCGCCGCGAGATATCCCTCGGCCCGCCGCCGCCTCGGGATGACGGATGAACGCTGTTTGCGGATGAGCACTCAATTCCGCAAATAGAAGTAGCTCCGTCATTCCGACGCGATTCGCAGCGGAGGAATCTCCCGCGAGGCGGTTCCGGCGCGGGGAATTTGTGGGTCAGGAGGCGCAAAATGTCGCACGACGCACGGACATTCGGCCCCGCGTTCGACGCATCGCTCGATCGCGAACGCGTGCTGACGCAATTGGAAGTGATTCGCGACGTGATGCTCAGCGCCGCGGAATGCGCCGACGCGATCGCGCTGCGTCCGTATCGCCAGCTGTGGGATCCCGCGCAGCTTGCGGCCGACGCCGGATGGATGACGCTGCGCGAGCTTGCCGAGTTAACCGCGTATGGCGAGGCCAGCATTTCTGCGCAGCTGCGCCATTTGCGCGAAAAACAATTTGGGGCGTACATCGTCGAAAAGCGGCGCCGTGGATTGGCGCGCAATGGTGCGTGGGAATATCGCATCGCGGGGCGCCGCATGGAGCAGAAGTTGTTGCCGCTGTTTGCCGCGGAGCATGTTGCGATTTGAGTTTGCCGTTGAACTTGTAGCCCGTGGGCGTTTCGTCAGCCCCGGGGAATTTCTGAACGATTCGCGGCGACTATGCCACGAGTAAGAATGTCTCTGTTGTCAGCGAAGTTTCGCGGCACGTGATCGCAGCACCCCCGCCCCTGCGAAACGGGGACGGGCTACAAGAGCAGAAGCGTAAGAAACGCGGAGGCCGCAATTCCGAAACGCGTGATCGATTTCGACGCCATGTGGGCGTCCGACAAAATCGCGGCGTGCGCCGAATGGGCGCAGGCGGAATACGCCTGGCTCTACGGCCTGGCCGATTGCGCCGGCTGCTTCGAGCTCACAAACATTCGCGTGATCTGGGGCCGCGTCGCGGCGATTCGCAAAAACCTTTCGCTCGAGCGCCTCGAGCAGGTGCTCGACGAATTTCACACGCACGGTTTGCTTTTTATTTGGCACGAAAATGGCAAGCGCTACGGACATTGGACCGGCAGCGATGTGCCGGGCCGTCTGCCGCCGCCGAGCTGGCGCAATCGCCTGGAGCGATTAGCCCCGCCGGTGCCGGGCGAGCAGCTGGCGAAATATTTGCAGGAAATTTCTGTGGCGCGTGAAAACAGCAGAACCCTCGCGTCTGCGCTGGTTGGTTCTTCGACTTCGTCTTTACGCTGTCATTCCGAAGCTCGATGCGGTGCATCGAGCGAGGAATCTGCTTCCGCCTTTCGACAGAAGTCAAAAGCAGATCCCTCGTCGTCCGCCACGGCGGACTCGCTCGGGATGACACCGAGTAGGAAGACGCCACAAAATTCTTCACGCCCCGCACTCCGCGCAGCAAAACCCTTCGCCGTCACGCCACAGGAAACCGCCAGCACGCACGCGGAACTCAAACCCTGCCTTGAGCCGCCTCAAGCGCAGGGTTTGGGTTTCGATTTGGATTTGGATCGGGCAGGGAATGGGGATTTGGATTCGGACACACACACAGAGAATCCGAAAGCCCCTGTTGAAGCAAACACAAAGGCGAAAACAGAAAGCAACGGCGAAGACAAAAGCAATTCTGTTATTGGTTCTGTGTCGCGACCTTTGCGTTGTCATTCCGAAGTCCGATGCAGTGCATCGGGCGAGGAATCTGCTTCTGCCTTTGCCGAAAATCGAAAGCACAACCACGCCGGCAGGACTGCCGACGCTACAGATGCCACGCCACAAACGCTCGCGGAAATCTGGTCCGCGGAGCGCGGCATGCTTCCTGAGCTTCGCTCCATGACGCCTGACCGCGTCGCGCGTTGCCGTGACCGTCTGCAGCACGCGCGCGATCGCGCTCGCTTCCTGGCCGATTTTCGTGAAGCCGTGCGACGCGCCGCGGCCACTCCATTTTTATGCGGCAGCGGACCCGCGGGCTGGCGCGCGAATTTCGATTGGATCATCGCCAACGACACGAATTATTTGAAGGTTCTCGAAGGGCGGTACGACGCGCACATGGAGTGCGCGCGGCCCGACGGCGTGCGCCTCGCAGCATCGACGCGGGCCAATAATAGTGAGGCGCAGGGTGCACAGTCGCAAAATCAGTTGGGTGCGGGATTCGTCGCGCGCGTAGCGCCGCCCTCCGTGGCGGCGACTTTATCTTTGGCCAACAACACCGCCGGCAGGGACGCCGGCGCTACCAATGCACCGCACGTCATCCGTCCGCGCGCCGAAGTGCTCGCCCGCGCGCTTGCGCGCAAGTAGTTTGCCCTTGTAGCCCGGGGGCGGTTCATCAGCCCCGGGGAATTTCTGAACGCGTTTCCGCGCCTGCGCTGACGGGCAACGACTTTTCCTTTTGTCAGTTTCATTCCGCGTTGCGCGATCGGAAAATCCCCGCCCCTGCAAACCGGGGACGGGCTACAAATTCTCCGCGTCGATCACACTCTCGCGAACAAAACCCATGAAACCCCCCTTCGCATTCGACGTTTGCCACGACCTCTACCTCACCGCGCGCGAAATTCTGGACGGCGTGCTGCACGCGAGCGAAATCGAATCGCGCGCAAAGTATTTGTGGCGGCCGGACCTGCGCCCGCGCCTCGCGGAATACGTCGCGGACTTCACGCTCGCCGGCAAACATTCGCTTCGCGCGCCGGAGCTCGCCAGCCGCATGGCGCTCTTTCGCGTATTTTTTCTGGGTTGCGCCGAGCTTCACGCCGCGCGCGCGCATCTGGGAATCGGCGAGCTCACCTTTGAGCAGTGGCGCGATGACGTGCGCGATCGCGTGGGACGCGAGCTGCTGCGCCGCAAAATGTTTCCTCCGCGCGATTATTTTCGCGATTCGATCTGTGTTGCCGAGGATAAAGCGGCGAAGCGGGGCGCCGCGGAAAAGAAGGGCGCCGTCGCCGGCGCGCGCTCGGCAAAGCGTGTGTAGCCCGGGGCGTGACGGCGGTGTTGCGCTTGTAGCCCGTGGACGTTTCATCGGCCACGCGGGATTTCTGTACGATCCCCTTGTCCGCGACTACGAGCAATCGTTCTGACTGTTTTCAGTTTCATCCCGCGTTGCGCGATCGGAAAATCCCCGCCCCGACAGATTCAGGCCCGCGGGGCGGCAGCGATTCGCGCCCCGTCGGGCGGCGCCCACGCCATGTGGGCGCAAACCGGGGACGGGCTACAAAAATCACTCGCGCTCACGTCCACGGCGGCAGGGAATAGACGCGGATACCGCAGTGCGCGCATTTTTTCGGTGGGCGCAACATCGCCAAAAAGTATCGATATGTCCTCCCGAGCGACGCGTGCTCCCAAGGCGCTTTAGGAGGGCCGCCAAAAATCTGTCCACAGCGCGGACAACGCCAGTCGCGCCAGGTTAAGCCGATTATCGTTGTTCCTACGCTGAGAATGCAGAGCGCCAGCCCCGTGGCCAAATCTACGTTTCGGTGAAAACGGGCGGTCATCGCAGATGGATTTTCAATAATCAGTACAGCCGCCACGAGTGCTGCCAGCGGCAGGAATACTTGCGCGAGTCGTAATAGCTTGTAGCGCCGCCACGCTCGCGCGACGACTTCGCGAGACTGCACCCCGCTCGCATTCACGTTCACGTCCACGGCGGCAGACTTCCGGCGGCGATTCCGCAGTGCGGGCACTTCTTCGGCGCCTGACGGGACCAAAACCACAATCGAATTGGCTCGGGGAGCAGCCATTTATAATCGATCCGCAGCGCCATCGCATTTCCCACGAACGGCTCCGCGCACTTCGGACAGCGCCACGTGCGAAATTCTTTTGCGGCGCGAAGCGCGATTGCCGCGCCCCCAATAAACACAAGCCAGCCGGCGCTCCTTTCTGCGAGCGTCCACGACTCGTCATAGAGGAATCCGCCGGGGACGAGCAGCGCTGCAGCCATGCCGCCCAAAAAGATCCATTTGAGCCGCTCGTACTTTTTCCACGCTCGCGCTACATCTTCGCGCGAAAGCTGCGGCGTGAGCGCGGCAGCCTGCTTGCTCCGCGCCGCAAGTAAATTGTTGCGCACGTCACTCATTTCTACCCGCGGGATTCTACCATCTCCCCGGTTGTGCTTCGCGCGCAATCCTGGATGCTCACCTTGACGGTGTCCATCGCCGGTGCTGTAATTGGTGCATGGCCCGCTCATCAGCAACGAAGAAACGTGCGACCAAGGCTCGCGCTCCACGCAGACGCACGCGCCGCGCAAATGGAAACGGAAAACTTTCAAAGCGCGACGCTGAAACCCTGCGCACTCTGCTCGCTCTACAAGCAAACGTGAAAAAGTACAGCCCGATGATCCGCAGAAAGCTGCGTGCTGCCGGCGTGAAGCCCGATCCGGCGCTCGTCTATTCCGCCGCGATGTACTTTCCTGCGCTGGACCGCCTTGCCAAAGAATAGTCGCGCTGTGATCAAACTGGACGCTGATTACGTTCAGTTTGTTCACGACAGACTCGTGCCCATCTGGTGGCCGGAAGACGAATCGCCTCCGAAAGGTGGGTGTCGCGATCGAGGGCTACTTGAATCTGCGGTTAATCGCCCATTCCAGTCTGCATTTGGAAGGGATGCATATCCCGATCTTACGGTGAAAGCGGCTGCGCTTTTCCATTCGCTAGTTGCGAACCATTGCTTCGTCGACGGCAACAAGCGTACCGCTGTCATAACCCTCAACGAGTTCCTGCTATCGAATGGTTACGTTTTGGCCCTGGGGAATGATCGAGCTTACGAACTTGCACGGGAGACGGCGTCTCACCGAGGCCGTGGAATTTCTGCCGAAGCAGCCCTTAGCGAAATTATTCAGACCATCAGGCCGAAGATGATTTCGTTCGCTCGGCTGCGCTCAATGGCGGCAAAATCGCCGGCGCTTCGAGATGTCTATCAGATATATCGCGGCTCGCCGCAGAGCATTAAGGCGGTTCTAAAAAGCGGCGCTAAGTTGCGTCGAGCCGGCGTCGATCCGGCTGATATCGAGTAATCGGACGTCGCGAACCGATTTGGGTTCGTCGTCGTCGGCGCCCCAAAAATAATTTCAGATTGCCCTTGACAAATTTTCCGAATTTGCTATGATTGTTGGCGGAGAAGAGGTGTCAGTACACTCCCCGCGCCCGCGAAATTTGGCGGGCGTTTTGATTTTCTAAGCGCGATTTTCGCGCCATGTAGCGCCGCCGTCCCTGGCGGCGTTTTTGTTTGCCCTTGTAGCCCGTGGGCGGCTCATCAGCCCCGGGGCCTTCGTGAAAAATCTGCTGTAACCGCGCCACGCGCAAAAATCCCTCTGTTGTCAGTTTCACTCCGCGTCGAGTGAGCGGAGAATCCCCGCCCCGACAGATTCAGTCCCGCGGGGCCGCAGCGATTCTCGCCCCGTCGGGTGGCGCCCACGCCATGTGGGCGCAAACCGGGGACGGGCTACAAAATCGCGCCGCCCTAAAATAAGGAGGTCCCATGCCCACCTATGCAAATCTTTTTCCGCCGCAATCGCTTTTCCCCGGCGACGTCGGCTACAGCTTCAATGACGAATCGCCGTCCGGCGGCACCGCCGGCGCGCAATTCGCCGTGCCCGAACCCGCCGGCATTCCCGGCCAGGGACACACCGTGCGCTGGCAAACAATTTTCGCGTCCGCGCCCAGCGCCGTGAGTTTTTCTCTGCAGGGAGCAATGGACGACGTGGCCGCCGAATACGCCACGCTCGATACGTCCACCGCGACGGCCGGCGAAGCGCGCACCGTCACCGGCGTCCGCGCGCGATTTCTGCGAATCGTTTGCAACTCAGTTACGGGCGGTTCCGGCTTCACCGCAAAGCTGCTGGTGTGACCTCTTTTGTAGCCCGTCCCCGGTTTGCGCCCACATGGCGTGGGCGCCGCCCGACGGGGCGTCCGCCGCGGCGGACTGCGGCCCCGCAAGCCTGAATCTGCCGGGGCGGGGCTTCTCCGATCACTGAACGCGGGAAGAAGCTGACAACTGACGCATTCCTGTTCTTGCGCTTGTTCACGGCGAATCGTTCAGAAAATCCCCGGGGCTGATGGAACGCCCGCGGGCTACAAGTTCTTCTCCGCGTCCTCTGCGTCTCGGTGGTGAATCTTTCTCATGTCGAAGCCCCGCAAATCCGGCAAACCTAAAGCGTCTACGCCCGCGGACCAGCAACCCACTCTGCCCGACGAATCGTTCGCGACCCTTATCGCGCCTTCCTCCGATCCTCCCGCGCAAAAACCGGCGGTGAAGGGAACCGCGGCGCAAGCGCACTCCGCCGACGCGGCCGACGAATCCTGCATCGGCCCCACTCCGGACTTTGCCAACGCACAGGAATTTGCGAAAGCGATCGCGCACAAATGCAATCTGGTCGAAGTCGGCAGCCAGTTGCTGCAGACCGGCGAGGTGAAGGGCGCCAGCGTCCGCGCGCGTATGTTTGAAACGACGGTTGAGTATCTCTACGGTAAACCTGTCTCCGCCGCGCGCCCGCCCGACGGTGAGCCGCCTCTCCGCGTCGTGTGGGATATTCCGACGTCGGCATCTGCCTCCGCCGCCGAAAATTATTCCGAAGAGTGATGCGGCCGATTGCCCAACGGACCTTGTAGCCCAGCACTTCAGGGCCGGGGAATTTGATTCCGTTGCGACCGCGCAGAAGGACCCCGCCCCTAAAGTGGCGGGCGACAAATTCTTTCCACGCAATTTATCCATCATTTTGGAGGAACCCATGACCACATCATCCACACCTGCATCCGCATCATCGTCAAAACTCGGCTGGATCATCGAAATCGCCGGCGCGGCCGCGTTCGTCGCCGGAGCGATCCTCAGCATCCATCACTACGCCGTCGCGGCGCTGACGCTCGGCGGCGCGATCGCATTTTTCGTCGGCAAAAAAGTTCGCGGAGCGTCTGCGAGTATTTAGAATGCGCGAGGCCTGCCGGGGCGTCCGCCGCGGCGGACTGCGGTCCCGCCAGGCCTGGAGTGAAGTCCGCGCTGTGATAACTTTGTAGCTCAGGGCGCGGCGATAACCCTGCCCCGCCTTCCTCACGGCGTCGCTGGAGCGGATAGTGGTCGTGAGATTATGCTTGAGTCGCCTCCAAAATGAGATTTCTCTGAATTGACTTCTCCGTGTGTACAATATACCTTTCAAGCGGACATACCCCGGCCGCCTGACTGCCTGCAGCCGTTTTTGACGAGAGGTCAACGAAAGGAACCGATGAAGTATCGGGATAAGTCCTTAATTCAGAATGCGCTAGTCTTGATTTACGATCCCGTTCCCTTAGACAAGGTCGCACTAGACGTTTTGAAACAGAGCTTCTCCAACGTCGCCTCTCTGCCTGAGCAAGGAGTGGTTTTGGTCGAACACAACGATATGAAGATTAGGGCACTAGTGGGTACGGCCAAACTAGAGTTTACGAACAATTCTCAGAAGGAGTTTTCGGAATCGGATTACGACCTGTTAGGTCCCATCCTTCAAGCTTTGCCTCCCCTTCGCGTCAAGGGGTGCGGCATAAACCTGCATTCACGCTTCATTCTGGACGAGTTTCCAATAGCGGGCGTTTATGGCAAGAGTCGATTGCTCGCGCAGCCAGCCGAACTTGAGGCGAAGCTCGGTGCACCGATATTTGCGACCGCGCACCGGATATTCTACGGCGAACCTGATTTGCACTTCGACCTCCGGATTACACCTGTCGATTTGGCAGGGCCTTGGTTGCACGTGCAGCTTCATCGACATAAGACCATTAGCTTGACTGACCCCGAAATGATGAAGCAACAAGCCCTGAGCGAGCTCAGAGACACAATTGTCGAGCTTCAACGTACAACTGATGTTATACTGTGATTGTACAGTCTTATGAACATTATGTGCATAACGGGTATTGATGTATTTCCGCCCGTCGCAAATAGTTGCGACCTAGGCGATGAGCGTGGGAGCATTGCGTCATTTGTCGCGTCAGCCGTTCTCACACTTTATCCGTCCATTGGGTCGTCCCTATCGCCGACAGCGGCGGGCGCTCTGCGAACTTCGATCATCTTGGAAAACGTGCAGGAGATCCGTCCCCATGTACCTGTCGCAGCGCTGTGTCGCCAACGAGCTCTAAGAGCGTTGGACAGGTTTCAAATTTTCCCTCAGTCGTATAATCAAATACTCGTCCGAGGTGTCCTCGATTATTGTCAAGGTGTGCTTGGCGGGATGGCGGATGGCAACGCCGCCCAAGCGTCGCTCCTATTACAGATCAGGCGTCTAACTGATCAAATTGAAGCGCTATGGAGACAATTCGCCGGCCAGCAAAGTGTCAATAGCTTTGCGCTTCTTGACTTAGCTGGGATCGAGGATAAGTTCCAACTTCTCCAAGATGAGGCTGCGAAAGTCGGTGTCGCTCGCTTAGATCAAATTCCCACAGCTGCGCTTATCGAGCGATAGTGTTGGATGCGTGATCTTCTGAAGTACCCAACCGTTATCTACGACGCTAACTGCATCATCTACTACTGCTTTCAGTTCCCCGAGCACGACATTAATGGACGCAGCATTACCGTGACCGGGCCGTACACCGAGAAAGCGCGAAGGATCACGTCGATCCTTGTCCGAGAGTCAAGGGCGATCGCAACGTTGCGAGCCGCTCGGCAAGAGGTCGAAACCGTGATCGTAGCGAAAGCCCTAAGCGCGCTTCTTGAGGAAGGCTTCATTCAGCGACAATTAAAACTAACGGGAAAGCCTACACCGGCACTAAAACTTCGGATGGCGCAAAAGCTCAAATCAGAGATTCTTAAACTGACAAAAGAGTCGTGGTACACGGAAGATAGAACTTACACTCCCCGTCAGGATCGCATTGGAGCGGTGCGTGCCTCTTACGATGATTTTGCCAGCAACCCTCAAACACGCGACCGCATTCCACCTTATAAAGGCCAACCTTCAGAGGTGGATGTTGCGCTAATACTCTATTCCGGCGATAGCAATCTTCCGCTCTTGACGAACGATAGAGAGATATTCAATTTCGCAGCAGAATTGGCTGCGCAGGGATTTTGCGCGTTGATAAAGGCCTTTCCTCACGTCTCTTTCAATTAGTGGCGTCCTCTTCCACTAGAAGCTGCGGTCCTTGCAGGACTGCTCCCAATCGCAACCTCCCAAAAGCTGACAAGCTTCTAGCGGCGGCACGCTAACTGCTACGGATTCCGAATCTCTATGCCCCCATCCCCTCAACCCGCCGCCTGCGCGCCGCCGGAAACAAAATCGCCGCGCCTCGGCTCCATCTACGAACACTACCAACCGTTTCCGCGCCAGCAGCAATTCCACGATTGCCGCGCGAAATATCGCCTCTTCGGTGGCGCGGCCGGTCCCGGCAAAACCAAAGCGCTGCTGTGGGAAGCGATCCGCATCGCGAATCAATACGACGGTTGCGACACGCTGCTTCTGCGCCGCACGTTTCCGGAACTGGAATCTTCGCTCGTCGCATATTTTCGCCGCGACGTCCCGCGCCACTTTTATCGCGCCTACAATGACGCGAAACATCTCGTCACCTGGCTGAACGGCAGCACCACGCGCTTCGGCCACTGCGCGCACGAAAATGACGTCCATCAATATCAGGGTGCGGAATATGTTTTCATCGGTCTCGACGAGTTAACTCACTTCACACTCAAGCAGTGGCAATTTCTTACCAGCCGCAACCGCTGCCCCATTCCCGGCGCGTTTGCGAACATGGCGGGCGCCACCAATCCCGGCAACATCGGCCACGCGTGGGTGAAAGCATTATGGATTGATAAACGCCCTCCGGCGGGCATGGAAAACCCCGCCGCATATGATCCGGCGGACTATGCGTTCATTCGCGCCACCGTCGCCGATAATCCGATTTACGCCGGCGATTTCGAGTATCGCCGCACGCTGGACGCGCTTCCCACGCATTTGCGCCGCGCGTTTCTGCAGGGCGATTGGGACGTTTTCGCCGGCCAATATTTCGATGTGCTCGATTTTTCGCGGCATGTGGTTACGCTGTCGGCTTTTCCTGTACCACAACATTTAGGCCAGGCGCCTTTGTCTGTACGCTGTCATCCTGAGGGAGTCCGCCAGTGGCGGACGACCGAAGGACCTGTGGCTGCCCGCGCTGCGAAATTCAATTCTGTTCTAGCCTGCCACACAGATCCTTCGGCCATCCTGATCGGATGCCCTCAGGATGACAACGCTTCTCTTGGCTCGCCATCGTCCTTCGCGCTCCAACCCTGGCTCCCGCGCTGGATCTCCATCGACTGGGGCTTCGAGCATCCCTCCGCCGTCCTGTGGCACGCCGCCGCGCCGCCGTCGGACGAAAATCCCGCGGGCCTCATCATCACCTACCGCGAATTTGTGCAGAATCATCTGAGCCCGCGCATGCTCGCCGCGGCCATCGCCGAACGCACGCGCGGCGAAAAAATCTCCGCCATCTATCTTTCCCCGGACGCGTTCGCGCAACGCACCGCCGAGGACACCATCGCCCAGCAGCTCGGCCACGGATTGCGCATGGAAGGTTTGCCGCTGCCCGATCCCGCGGACGATGAGCGTGTTGGCGGCTGGATGCTGATGTACGAATTGCTGCGCGAGGACGCGTGGTTGATCACCGGCGATTGCCCGAAGCTGCTGGAAAGTTTGCCGACGCTGACGCGCGATCCCGAAAATGTCGAGGATATTTTGAAATGCGACGGCGACGACGTCGCCGATTCCGCCCGCTATGGCATCAAGTCGCGCCTCGATTCGCGCGCGTCACCGCTGGTCGGCGTTGCCGCTGAAGTCTCGCGCCGCGCGGAACGCATCACCGCCGCGGACCCGACTTCGCGCGCCATTTGGATGCGCAAATCCGAATTGGATGCGCGCCGCGCCGCGCGCTCGAATGTCTCCATTCCACGCCGCTGGCGGATCTAGGTTTGTGTTTGCGCCGCACTCCGTGACGGCGGTCGTGCCTTTGTAGCCCGTGAGCGGTTTGCGCCCACATGGCGTGGGCGCGCCCGACGGCGCGCGTTTCGCAGCGTCGACGCGGGCACCTGGAAATGTCAGCCCCGGGGATTTTCTGAACGATTCGCTGTGGCCGCAGATACGTGCGACGGCTTTTCGTGTTGTCAGTTTGCTTTTGTGCTGCGCGATCGGCACACCCCCGCCCCTGCAAATCGGGGACGGGCTACAAATTCAAACTCGCACCGACCTTTGCTAGAGGAATCATGGCAACCGCAACAACCGCTGTAGCAGAGCACGCCGCGCCGGCCGCGCATTCTGGTGGCGCCTATCCGTCCGACGACGAAATTCTCGGTATCACGGATGACGCTCCTGTAGCTCAGGGCGCGGCGGCCCGGGGTGTTCGGGACGACGGCCCTGAGGCCGTTTCTTCCCGAGATCGTATGCCGGGCCGCAATGCGCGCGATCATGCGAGCGAAAATCCTCAGGGTCGCCGGCAAACGGATTTCGCGGATACGAAATCGCCGTCGCACCCCGAGCTACAAAACTCAACACCCGACATTATTCAGGCCCGCGTCGATGCCGCGAATCGCACGCCGTCGGGCCGCGCCGATTCCATATCAGCGCAACCACTTCCTCCGTGGCTCGCGGAACTCGCCGGCGTTGCGCCGGAATCCGCCGCCGAACTGAATTCGCTGTGGCAGCGCAGCTCCGCGCTGGACGTTTTCGATCGCGCCGTTTACGGCAATGACGCCGCCGCGCGCAGCGAACTCGTCACTCAACTTTTCACGGACGATCCGGTCGCCTTGCGCGCGCTGGTCGCTGTTGCGAATGATGTGTTGGCGCATTCTGTAGCTCAGGGCGCCGCGACGAGTTTGCCTTCTGTCGCGGGCCCTGAGGCCTTTCCGGCCCGATCCGACGTTGACGCCGCACATGAAGACCGCAATTCCTCAGGGCCGACGTCCCGAAGCTTCGGGACGCCGCGCCCTGAGCTACAAAATCGTTCTCCGACTACAAATTTCAACCCCGCCGCCTACGCGCACTTCGAGCAATCCACCAACGACGCCGTCGTCGCCGACGTTTCGCGCTCCATCGAACGCGCGCTCGACCGCGCGCTGCCGCAATCCGTTTCCGATTCCGCGCGACGCCGCATCGCTTCAGACACGCTCGCCGAAATTCACACCGCGCTGCGTGGTGACCGCGATCTATCCGCTCAGGTGGCCGCCGCGCTGCGCAATTCCAATTTCGATGGCGCTGCTCGCGATCAGATCGCGCGCCTCATCGCTTCGCGCGCACGCGGAATTGTTCCCGAAGCCGCGCGCCGCGTGGTCGGCGAATGGACCGGCTCGGTGCTTGCCTCGCATCGCGAACGCGCCGTGCGCCAGCAAAATAATTCCGCGCGCGTGGACGTGGTCGGCGGAGCGTTGCCGCAGGCCGTGCCGCGCCGCGCGGTGAAGTCATCCGACATTGATTACCGCGCCACCTCCGATGAAGACATTTTGAGCTGGTGACGCGCATATAGAATACGCACGGGTTTTGACGTTGTAGCCCGTGGGCGGTTCATCAGCCCCGGGGAATTTCTGAACAATTCTCGCTGAATGCTGCCACGTACACCGATTTTCGTGTTGTCAGCGACAATCTCTGCTGCGTGATCGGCACACCCCCGCCCCTGCAAACCGGGGACGGGCTACAAAACCTTCGCTTAACCCTGCAGGCAAGAATGCCTGCGCCACTCGCAAACGAAAATCCTCAGGGCCGCCGCAAAAAAACGCGTCGCGTCCTGAGTTACAGGCCGCCCGCACTCCATGTGGGCGCAACCGGAGGTCCACCTTGCAATCTTCTGATTCACCTCTTATCGCGCAAATTCCCGGCGCCATTGTGGAAAAAGAAGGTCCGATTGCGTCTTTTGTAGCTCAGGGCGCGCCGGCCCGACTCCGTCGGGACGACGGCCCTGAGGCTTTTGCTTTTGACGATGACGCAAATGAGAATACTCAGGGTCGCCGGCAAAACGATTTCGCGAACGCGAAATCTCCGTCGCACCCTGAGCTACAAGGCGCCACGGGCGCTGCAAACGATCTCGGCCCGAACAACGAACTCCTCGAAGACGCGCAGCCGCAAATCGTTTCCGCGCTGCGCGATCTGATGCTGCAATTCCGCAGCGAAGGACTCGTCGCGCGCCGCCACGAAGTTCGCCGCATCAAGCAGGCGCGGCTTTTTTGGCAGGGCCTGCAGTACGCGTGGTGGAATCCGAACGACATGAGCTGGCATCTGCCGTTCGATCCGCAAACCACCGAAGATAAATCGCTCGAGGAAATGCCGCGCTTTCAATTCGTCACCAATTTGTATCAGGCCTTCGGCTTGAGCTTCATCGCGCTGATTTCGCAGGATACGCCCACCACGCGCTTCTACCCGCAGTCCGCGCAAATTGATGTGGACGTCGCGGCCGCGCGCGCCGCGTCGGACGTCGCCGCGCTCGTCGAAGACAATAATAAAGTTCAGCAGATGCTGACCGGCGCCGGATACTTTTTGTGGACCGACGGAAAAATCGGCGGCTATGTGCGCTACGTCGCGGACGCCGCGCGATTCGGCTGGCGCAATGAAGATATCGTCGAAGAAGCCTTCGTGAAGTTGGGCGATGATGCGTATGTGTGCCCGGTTTGCGCGCATATGGAATGCGCGCCGCCCGACGGGGCGTCCGCCGCGGCGGACTGCGCCCCGCGGGCGCTGAATGATGTCAGCGCGGACGGTGTTGTAGCCCGTCCCCGATTCGCAGGGGCGGGGAATTCCGAAGCCCACGCTTCCGACCCGTCAAACGCGCCACAGGATTTCACCGGTGAATCGTCTGTTGTCAGCGAAAATCCTGGTGCGGGCGACGAAAATCCCCGCCCCTGCACCCCGGGACGGGCTACAAATTCGCCCGACGAGCAATACAATCAAATCCCCAACTTCCTCGCCGGCGCGATCTGCCCGCAATGCGGCGCCGCGCTCACCGCGGAAAATTTCCGCCGCGCGCCGGTCGTCGCCATTCCGCGCGTGGTCGGCACGCGCCGCGTTCCCAACGGACAGGAAGTCATCACCATTCTCGGCGGCCTGGAATTGAACACGCCCGTGTGGGCCAACGAGATGTACGAATTTCCTTACCTGCAGTGGCAGCAGGAAGTTCACATCGCGAAACTTCGCGCCGCGTATCCGCACGTCGCCGACAAAATTATTCTCGGCGGCCCGGTGGAAGCCGAAGACGTTTACGCGCGCGCCTCGCGCGTGGCCGTCGCGCAGGGCATGCAGAGCACCGCGCCCGGCGACGCGCTCTACAATTTAATTACGTTCACGCGCACGTGGATCCGCCCGTGGGCGTTTTACGCCATTGACGACACGCAGACGCGCAACGCTCTGCTGGCGATGTTTCCCGACGGATGCTACGTCGCTTTCGCCGGCGAAACGTATTGCGAATCGCGCAATGAATCGCTGGACGATCACTGGCGCGTGATGCACGCGCTGCCCGGCGACGGGCAGAATCGCCCGAGCGTCGGCGATTCACTGATTCAAATTCAGGAGCGCTACAACACCCTCAGCAATATTCAGGCGGAAACCTACGAATTCGGCATTCCGCCGATTTACGCCGATCCGCAGGTGCTGGATTTTGATGCGCTCGCTTCGCAAACCGCCGAGCCCGCCGCGCATTATCCCGCGCGCGCGAAGCCGGGCCAGCCGCTGGCGTCCAGTTTTTTCCAGCCCGCGCCGGCGCAGGTGCCCGCGGACATGCTCGAACATCAGCAGGATCTCGCGGGCCCGATCGCGCAATTTCTCACCGGGCTTTTCCCCGCGGTGTTCGGTGGCGTGCAGCCCGGCAACAAAACCGCCGCGGGTTACGCCATGGCGCGCGATCAAGCCATGGGCAGGCTCGGCATCGTGTGGCGCCGCTTGAAACAATTTTATGCGGACGTGATGCTGCTCGGCGTGGATACATTCCGCAAGAATCGCGCGAGCGACGTGGAAATTCCGCTGCTCGGCGCCGCCGGCGAATTTGAATCCAAGTGGATTCGCCTGGCCGATTTGAAAGGGAACATTCAAGCGCATCCCGAAGCCGACGAAAGTTTTCCGCGCCAGGCTTCGCAGCAGCGCGCGGTGTTGCAGCAGTTGCTGGCGACGAACGACCCGATGATTCAGGCAGCGCTGAGCGATCCGGAAAATATTTCGTTCATCAAGGGCGTGTTCGGATTGAACGAGCTGGCCGTGCCCGGCGAAGACGCGCGCGAAAAGCAGCTCCGCGAAATTACGCAGCTCCTCGCGTCTGCGCCGATTGTTGTTCCAGTGGCACAGCCTTCAGGCTGTGCGCCTTCATCCTCGCAAACAAGCAGTGTTTGTCATCCTGAGTCCGCAGCGGCGGACGAAGGACCTGTGGCCGCCCGCGCTCGCACACTTGATTCTGTTCCAGCTTCTCACACAGATCCTTCGGGTATCCTGGCCGGATACCCTCAGGATGACGCCGTTTTCCCTGGAGCGCCCTACTCGGAGCGGGGAAGCGCCGCGCAAACGTATGGCGGTCCACGGGCCACGGATCACGGGTCACGTCACTTCCTCGAACTCCCCTCCATCCCGGTGGACGAACTTCTCGACGATCACGCCGCGGAGCTCGCCGAAATTCGCCGCTGGGCCTCGTCCGACGCGGGACAAATCGCGCGCGCGCAAAACCCTCTCGGCTTCGCGAATGTCCGCGCTCACGCCGCCGCGCACCAGGCCGCGCTGGCTCGGAAGACGTTGTAGCTCAGGTCTCGGCGCGAAGCGCCAGACCTGAGGCCTTCGCCTTGCATCCGTTTTTGCGGTCGTCTACACAACACCAACACCCTCAGGTCCTCCGGCAAGAACCGCCGTTGGGACCTGAGCTACAAATTCACACTTCCATGCTCAATTTCATCTCATCACTCCGCTCACTTTTCACCCGGCGCTACGTTCACTTGCTCGAAGACGAATGTGCGCGCCTTCGCGCGGAAAATCGCGCGCTCTTGAACTCATTGCTCGGCACGGCCGGCATCGCGCCGCTCGATGCCGTGCGCCCCGCCGGACCGCCGCTTGCGCCGGTACGCCGCCGCTCGTGGCCGCAGATCGCCGCCGAGCTGGAACAGATCGCCGCGGGGAAGAAAACGATGCCATCGGACTTGCGCGCCGTGCGCACCATGCAGCTATAGTGCATTACTATATATATATGTTGAAGTAGAGGTATGTATGTGAGACGCTCCCGCTGTCTCAGGCGCATCGGTTGGAAGGTGCTGTCAGTGGGGGTACTGACCGGTGCCTGAGAAGCGCCGAGGGCTACACAGCCCCAGCGGTTCGAGTCCGCCACCTTCCGGTTGTTCTCGGCGCGATTTGTATGCAGTCTTGACAATACGGGTTACATTACCGATACTGTAGTTGCTTCTCAGGCATCGGTCAGTATCCGGGCGGCCATCATCGGCCGCCCTTTTTCTATTTCAGGACTCCGCCTTGTCCCTAAGCTGTCATCCTGAGTCCGCTCCGGCGGACGAAGGACCTGTGGCCGCCCGCTCTCACAAATGTAATTCTGTACCAGCCTCTCGCACAGATCCTTCGTACATCCTGATCGGATGCCCTCAGGATGACAGCACTTTAACTGCGAACTCTTAACTCTCAACTTTCGACTTCCTTTCCGAGGTCCCCCATGCCTGTCGTCGGCTCATCCGCTTACAATGCCGCCGAGCAAATTCTCACACTCGTCCGCTCGCTTCTCAACGATTCCGCCGGCAATCTTTTCACCGACGCCGTTTTGCTCCCGTACATCAACTCCGCCTATCGCAAAGTGCAGCGCGCGCTCAGCGCCGCCGGCCAGGAAACATTTCTGGTGGACGACGTGCTGCTCGTCGTGCCCGCCATCGCCGAAGTGGATCCCTCCGCGCAGGTTTTCATCAACGATTCCACAGCGCCGCCGAATCAGTTGCCCACCGATTTGCTCGCGCCGATGGAATTGTGGGAAAGGCCAAATGGCAGCAGCCTCGATTTCACGCTGATGACGGACGTCACCGCGCGCGGCGGCCTGCCCGCCATCGAGCAGGGCGATACGCTCGGCATTTGGGAATGGCGCCAGGACGGAATTTATTTCATCGGCGCGACGCAGGATACGCAGATTCGTCTGCGCTATCAGCAAAGTTTTCCGGATTTCACGGACGGCACCAGCGTCGTGCTGATTCGCAACGCGCAGGAAGTGATCGCCTATTTCGGCGCGGCTATGGCGGCGCTGGCCCGCGGCTCTCCGCTGGCGGAAGATTGGAAGGACGCGGCCGAAGACGCGCTGGAAGATTTGATCGCCACGGCCGCGCGCCGCGATCAGCGTGGCGCCCGCCGGCGACTGCCGTATTCTTCGCGCAATCGGTAATTGTTTTGGTAGCGCAGACATTCTTGTCTGCGGCCTTTTGTCACAACACACAAACAAACCACACAGGCAAGAATGCCTGCGCTACTGGAACCGCGTTTGTCTTTACGCCGTCATCCTGAGTCCCCTGCGGCGGACGCAGGATCCCGCTGTTGCTCTTGCCCTTGTAGCCCGCGGGCGCCTCATCAGCCCCGGGGTTCTTCCGAACCATTCGCCGCGCCGGTAGCTAGGCGCAACGGTTTTCCTGTTGCCAGTCGCATTTCGTGCCCCACATTCAGAAAACCCCCGCCCCTGCAATCCGGGGACGGGCTACAAACCCCGCTCGCATCCCAAAATAATTGTCATTACACAAAGGAGCTTTTTCATGCCCGCACCCGCAATTCGCACCACATCCGCGCCGCCTTCCCCCGGCACCATCCGCTCGACCTCCGGCAGAACTTCGCCGCCGCTTCACGGCACGATTCGCGACGATTTGCGCTCACATGGCGTGGGCGCGCCCGGCGGGGCGTGCGCCGCGGCGGACTGGGCCCCGCGGGCGACAAATAATGACCGCCCGCATCGCACCTCCGACGCGCCCGCCGTGCTCTGCAACATCACGTCGCAGAGCTGGATTCTGCATCGCACGCACGGCACATTTTTTGTCGCCGGCGTGAATTCTGTAGCTCAGGGCGCGGCGCGCAGCGACGGCCCTGAGGCTGTTGCGTCCGAGTATTCCACGAACCCCCTCAGGGCCGCCGCAAAAACCGCGTCGCACCCTGAGCTACATGAACTCGCCGCCGCTCCACATATCCCCTACGCCCTTACCGAAATTTCGGCGCGCACCGGAGCCATCGACCTCGGCGACAAGCGCACTCTCGAATTTCCCATCTCCGCGCGCGACATCGCCGATGACCTCGCTCGCGAAATCAATTCCGACGGCGGGGAAGGGAGCTACTTCGGCGTTTTCGTTTGCGAAGGCGAAGAGCCCACGGCCGGCGAACTCGCTGCCGCGCGCGCCCAACTCACCGCGTTCTATCGCAACCTGGTCGCCGCCGCCGATCGCCAGTGGGAGCGCACGCACAACGTGATGTTCATCAGCGATCTGGAGCGCCGCGCCGCGCGCGAGCTGCGCCTGGAAAAAGATTGGTCGTATGAGCCGGGCGCGCGTTTCGATTGTCCCGCGTGCGGCGAAAAATTGCGCCCGGGAGTCGCGGTATGCCGCGTGTGCCGAGCCGTCCTCGATCCCGCCAAGGCCGCGCAGTTCGGCTTGGTGCCTGCGCCTGCAACGCCATCGCCATCAACCGACACGAAATCCATTCCCGCGTGAGCGAGGAGAGCCGTTGGGTGCCGCACCCTGCGATTTTCAGGGCGCGTGTTTTGCCGTTGCACTTGTAGCCCGCGGGCGGTTCATCAGCCCCGGGGATTTTATGAACAATTCTCCTTGTCTGTCACGGCGTTTGCCGGTTTCAGTGGCACAACCTTTCGGCTATCTGCTTTTCGCCGTTGTCAGTTTTATGTCGTGGCGTGTGGTCAGAAAACCCCCGCCCCTGCAAACCGGGGACGGGCTACAAATTCTCCGCGTTCTCTGTGCCTCTGTCGTGACGCTCTTACGACATGCCCGCGCGCATCGCGCGCAAACCATCTGCACTATCATCATTCCTTCAGCACAACTGACGTCCCTCTCGAGGTCAACATGACGCACTCATCCGGCATTCAGTGGCACAGCCTTCAGGCTGTGTGCCTTTTCTCTTCTGCCAACGAAATCGCACAGCCTAAAGGCTGTGCCACTCGAATCAGGTCCCGCGCACGCCGCGCGTCCCTGCTTCTTTGCATCCTTGCCTCCATCTTCTCCTTCGCAGGCCCTTGGGCCGCATCCGCTCGCGCGCAGGGTTCGCGCAAAGACGACATCGTCTTCAACACGCGCGGCCAACCGCTGGCCGGCGCGCAAATCCGCGTGTGCACCGCCAGCGCCACCACCACCAGCCCTTGCACGCCCACCGCGCCGATTTATTCCGACCTCGCGCTCACGCAGGCGCTTGCCAATCCGATTTCCGCCGACGGCATGGGCAATTACACTTTCTACGCCGCGCCGGGACGCTACGTCGTCGAAATTTCCGGGCCGGGCATCACCACCTACCAGATGCGTGACGTCATCCTGCCCACCGATCCCACGCAGCCGCTCAATCTTTCCGGCGGCATCACCACCACCGGATCCATTTCCACCACGAGCGCGCTCAGCGCGTTCACACTTTCGCTCACCGGCAACCTCACCGTCGCTGGCAGCGCGGCCGTCACCGGCACGTTCACCGTCGGCGGAAATCCGGTGCCCACCGTGGCGAACGCCAACACCTGGACCGCTGTACAAACTTTTAAAGGTCCCAGCCCGTGGCGTGACGTCACCGCCTACGGCGCCACCGGCAACGGTTCCACCGACGACGGCCCCGCGTTCAATTCCGCCATCGCCGCCGCCGAAGCCGACGCGTCTTCCGAAGTTTACGTTCCATATTCTGCCAGCGGATATTTCATCAACACCTGTCTCTCGTTTGCTTCGTCGCACACGCACTGGCTGCGCATGGTGTTCGCCGGCAATCTTATTTTCGGCTCCGGCTGCCCGACGCAAAATATTCACACCACGCTGGTGCACTTTGAAGGATTGAACGGCGCAAGCGTTTTGGCCTTTTCGCGCGGCGGCGCAAAAGCTTCCTGGACCAGCGCCGCGAACGCAACTTTCGTGGACGTGGTCGGCCAATCCATCACGTTCACAAACCTCAGCATCAGTTGCACCAATTCCGCCAACACGCATCCCTGCGGCAACTGGGACAACAACGGCACGTCCGGATCTTCCGTCTATCTC
>Ga0335078_10004608_pt1 | contig 20398 bp, 19 predicted proteins | sample Lox_Sample_32_FD_206711 | JGI IMG/M metagenome (GOLD analysis project Ga0335078, IMG submission 206711) | Soil microbial communities from Loxahatchee National Wildlife Refuge, Florida, United States - Lox_Sample_3.2 | ecosystem: Environmental > Terrestrial > Soil > Wetlands | place: USA... | reverse complement strand
GGGGCGTCCAGGCGGCCGGCGGGCCGGCGGGCCGGGGCGAGCGGATGGGACGGGTTAGACAGGCGGGTGAGGAGGTCGGGCTGAGCACAGGAGTCGCCGAGACCGTCTCGGTGCTGATGCTCCTCACGGCTTTGGCCGCGGCGGTGATCCGGCCGTGGGGGTGGCCCGAGGCGGTGATCGCGGTGCCGGCCGCCGCCCTGGTCGTGGTCACCGGGGCGATCTCGCCCGTGCGCGCGCTGGACATGATGAAGCGGCTGGGGCCGGTCATCGGGTTCCTGGCCGCGGTGCTGATACTGGCCCAGCTTTGCCAGGAGGAGGGGCTGTTCCGCGCCCTCGGGGACTGGCTGGCGCGCCTGGCCAAGCCGGGCCGGGCGCGCAGTAGCATCCGGCTTCTGGCCGGGGTCTTCGCCGTCGCCTCGGTCGTGACCGCGGTGCTGAGCCTGGACGCGACGGTGGTACTGCTCACGCCGGTGGTGTTCGCCGCCGCGGCCCGGTCCGGCGCCCGCCCCAAGCCGTATGTCTACGGCTGTACCCATCTGGCCAACTCCGCGTCGCTGCTGTTGCCGGTGTCCAACCTGACCAACCTGATCGCGTTCGCGGCCAGCGGGCTGTCGTTCACCCGGTTCGCGGCGCTCATGGCCGTGCCGTGGCTGGCCGCCGTCGGAGTCGAGTACCTGGTCTTCCGGCAGTTCTTTCGCACCGACCTGAACGCCCCGCCCGCACCCGCGCCGGCCGCGCCGGCCGCCCTGGGAGCCAGGGTTCCAGTGCTGGTTGTCGTCGTTCTCGCGGCCACGCTGGCCGGGTTCGCCGCGACGTCGCTGGCCGGGATCAACCCGGCGTGGGCGGCGGCGGCCGGGGCGCTGGCCCTGGCCGCCAGGGCGCTGCTCCGGCGGGGCACGACGCCGCGTGAGATCTGGCGCGCCGCGGACGTGCCGTTCTTGCTGTTCGTCCTGGCCCTGGGCGTCGTGGTCGCGGCAGTGACCGGCAACGGGCTGGCCGGGGTGCTGCAACGGGTGATGCCCAGCGGTTCCACGTGGCTCGCGCTGCTGGCCACGGCGGCGCTGGCCGCGGCGGCGGCGAACATGATCAACAACCTGCCGGCCGTCCTGGTCCTGCTGCCGCTGGCCGCGCCGGCGGGCGCGGGCGCCGTCCTCGCCGTGCTGATCGGGGTGAACATCGGCCCGAACCTGACCTACGCGGGCTCGCTGGCCACCCTGCTGTGGCGGCGGGTGCTGCGGGAGCATGACGCCGAACCGGATATCGGCGAGTTCACCCGGCTGGGCCTGCTCACAGTGCCGGCGGCGCTGCTGGTGGCGGTGACGGCCCTGTGGGCCGGACTGACAGTGATCGGAGGCTGACGGTCATGACAGTGATCATCTGGGTCGTCGAGGGTACCTGGCCGGCCTGCATCGACGCCGGCCGGGACCTCGCGCCGGCCGACGCCCGCATCGTGCTGCTGCACGTCACGGGGGGCTCGGCCCCGGCCGCGGCGCACGGCGCCTATGCGGGCCTGCTGGGCCGCGGGCGTCCCGACCGCGACCCCGGACCGCTGGTGGCGGAACTCGGCGCCGCCTCCGCCCGCGACCTGCTCGAGGCGGCGGCGAGCCGCCTGGGCCGGCCGTGTACCACGCAGGAACGGCACGGCCGGGTCGAGCGCGAGGTCGTGGCGGCCGCCGAGGGTGCGGGGCTGCTCATCGTGGCCAGGGACGGCGACGATGCCCGTCTCGGGCCGAAGAGCCTGGGCCCGGCCAGCCGGTTCGTCGTCGATCACGCCCCGTGCCCGGTCCTGCTGGTCTGGCCGCGCGAGACCCCGAGCACCGGCTCCATGCCGCCGCCCCCGCCCCGGCCGCACCACCGGTGATCGGGTGTGGGCGGGATGACACCGCGGCGGTCTGCCGGTGAGTTGGATCTGGCAGGCCGGGGGGTTGGCCGACGACCCGGATCTGGCAGGCCCGGCACCCGGCGGGTGACGCGGGGCTGGCAGGCCCGGCACCCGGCGGGTGACGCGGGGCTGGCAGGCCCGGCACCCGGCGGGTGACCTGGATCTGGGCCGGATAGTGACCCCATGCCCCATCAGCACATGCAGATGCGTGTGTCGATGCACGTGCATCACATAGAATGTAATCGATCAACAATCGGCCGGAGCCTGAGCCGGCCGATGACAAAGGAGAGACGCCATGACCGAGGCGCGCAACGGAATTCCCGCGGCCGAACTGCGCGATGTCACCTGGCGAAAGAGCCGGCACAGCAACTCGCAAGGCACTTGTGTCGAGCTGGCCGGCCTGCCGGACGGCGCGATCGCCGTCCGGAACTCCCGGCACTCCGACAGCCCGGCGCTCATCTACACCCCGGCGGAGATGGACGCCTTCATCCGGGGCGTCAAGGACGGCGAGTTCGACGACCTGCTCGGCTGAGCGCCGCCGAGCAACGCGGCGGCAGGCGGCATAAGACGAGGGGCCCCGGCCCTAACCGGCCGGCGGTCCCTCGTAACTGTGTTAATTGCAGCAGCGCCCACACGACCTTCCCGTCCCCCGCCACGGGCTGCCAGCCCCACCGCACGCTGCACGACTCCACCACCTGCAGGCCGCGGCCGCCTTCCGCCCCGGCACAGGAATCGATCCGGACCGGGCGCGCCCGCCCGGGATCGCTCACCATGCACATCACATACGGATCCCGGCGTAGTATCGTCAGCCCGATTGGGTGCTCTCCAGGCATCCACCGAGCGGAGAGCAAGCCATGCCGGAGCGAGTTGGTCACGAGTTCGGAGACCACAAGCTCCGCCACGTAGCTTTGCCCGGCCATCCCCCAGTCCTGCAGCGTGACCCGGGTGAACTCCCGGGCCCGGCGGGCCGACTCGGCCCCGGCTGCCAGCTCGCATGTCACCGCGGGCTCGTCCCGCTCACCGGTCATGAGGTCGTCCGGGGCGGCTGGGAGGTCGGCGGCCTGGAGCACATCAGCAAATCCCGACGGCAGGTCTTCGGCGTCCGCCTCGCGATACCCGCTCGCCGTGAGAAGGCGGTCGTGGGTCACGCTGGCATCCTCCGTCCTGAGTTCCGCGACCACCTGGGGAGTACCGGTGCGTGCGGGTCCCGGTTCACATCGGGGGGCACGCCCAGGAAGTCGCCTCTCGCGCGTCCGGGCTGCAAACGTTATCATCACTCAAGTAACTTGCAGGCGCAAGACCTGATGCACGTGCATAAGAAAGCTTACGCCGCACGTGCACGGGGCACAGGAGGGATGTGCCGAAGTAGATCCTCGCGTCCGGGGGGGCCGATGTGATCTCGATAGAGCCGGGCAGCGGCCCGACCGTCCGGCGCATCCTGCTCGGCACCCAGCTGCGCAGGCTGCGCGAGGCCCGGGGCATCACCCGCGAGGACGCGGGCTACCGGATCCGGGCCTCGGAATCCAAGATCAGCCGGATGGAGCTCGGCCGGGTCGGGTTCAAGGAACGCGACGTCGTGGACCTGCTTGCGCTTTACGGCGTCGAGGACGAGACGGAGCGCACCGCGCTCGTGACGCTCGCGCGCGAGGCCAACGCGGCGGGCTGGTGGCATCAGTACGCCGACGTTTTACCAGATTGGTTCCAGACCTACGTCGGCCTTGAAGAGGCCGCCTCGGTGCTGCGGGTCTATGAGGTGCAGTTCGTGCCGGGGCTGCTGCAGACGCCTGCCTACGCGCGGGCGATCATGACCCGGGGCTGGCCCGGGGCGGCCGCCGAGGATATCGAGCGCCGCGTCAGCATGCGGATCACCCGGCAGGAACTGCTCACCAAGCAGGGCGGGCCGCGCCTGTGGGCGGTCGTGGACGAGGCGGCGCTGCGGCGCCCGGTCGGCAGCCCGGAGGTGTTCCGGTCGCAGCTGGAGCACCTGATCGAGGTCACGCAGAACGTCAGGATCACGCTCCAGGTCACGCCGTTCCGGTCTGGTGGTCACGCCGCCGAGGCGGGCGCGTTCACGATCATGCGGTTCCCCGAGGAAGACCTGCCCGACGTGGTCTACCTCGAGCAGCTCACCAGCGCTCTTTACCTGGACAAGCGCGAGGACGTTGAGCGGTACAGCGAGGTCATGGAGCGGCTCAGCGTCGAGAGCGAGCCACCGGAACGCACCGCGGACATCTTGCGGGAGATGCTCGCCGACCTCGAGTAGCGGCCGCACGGCCGTCGGCTACGCTCCCAGACGTCGGCGGACATCTTGCGGGAGATGCTCGCCGACCTCGAGTAACGGCCGCACGGCCGTCGGCTACGCTCCCAGACGTCGGCGCTCTCCCCCGGCCGCGCCGGCGTTGGGAGTGACCCGTGCCTCGCGTAGCGGTCACTGGCGGGAGCGGCAAGCTCGGCCGGTTCGCGGTCGCCGAGGTCTTCCCCGATGTCCGGGTTGCCCGGGAGCTCGGCCCGCACGAGACGCTGCTGTCCTGCGCGAAGGCCAGCCACGTGCTCGGCTACCAGCCCGCCCACAGCTGGCGCGACGAGGCCGGCGAGCAGGCCCGCGGCGCCCGGCACCGACCACGCGAGGAGATGAGAGGCAGATGAGCAGCGACATGTTCGAGCGGGGACTGCGGACCCGGCGCGAGGTCCTGGGCGCCGAGTATGTCGACGCCAGCCTGGCCCAGGCGGACGACTTCATGATGGCGTTCCAGCGGATCACCACCGAGTGGGCCTGGGACTACGTGTGGAACCGGCCGGGCCTCGACCGCCGGACGCGGAGCCTGCTGAACCTGGCCATGCTGACCGCGCTGGGGAAGAGCGCCGAACTCAAGCTGCACGTGAAGGGCGCGCTGACCAACGGCGTGACGGCGGAAGAGATCAAGGAGGTCTTGCTGCACGCGTCCGTCTACTGCGGGATCCCGGCCGGGCTGGAGGCGTTCCGGTCCGCGCACGAGGTGCTGGTGGCCGAGGGCGCCCTGGGCCGGGAGGCGGGGCCGGGGCCGGCCGAGGGTAGCGGATGAGCAGCGGGCAGCAGGGCGGCAGCGGGCAGCCGCGGGGCCCGGCGCCGATCCGGCGGGTCGGGTTCGTCGGCGTCGGCAACATGGGCTGGCCGATGGCGGCCAACCTGGTCCGGGCCGGGTTCGAGCTGACCGCGGCCGATGCCGCGCCCGGCCGGGCCGCCGCGTTCGCGGTGGCGGCCGGTGGCCGCGCGGCCAGCCTCGCCGAGGCCGCGGCCGGCGCGGACGCGCTGGTGACCATGCTGCCGACCAGCCGGCAGGTTGGCGAGGTCATCGCGCAGGTCCGGGAGGTGCTGCGGCCGGGGAGCCTGGTCATCGAGATGTCCTCGGGCGTGCCGGCCACGACCCAGGCCCTCGCCGCGGACCTGGCCGGGCGCGGGATCGGGCTGATCGACTGCCCGGTGTCCGGCGGCGTCGCCCGGGCCCGCGCCGGGGAACTCGCGATCATGGCCGGCGGTGATGAGGAGCCGTTGCGCCGGGCCGGGCCGGTGCTGACGGCGATGAGCGGCTCGGTCCACCGCTGCGGCGGTGTCGGCGCGGGGCAGGCGATGAAGGCGCTGAACAACCTGGTCTCGGCGGGCGGCTTCCTGATCGGCGTCGAGGCGCTGCTGATCGGCCAGCAGTTCGGGCTGGACCCGGCGGTCATGGTGGACGTGCTCAACGCCGCCACGGGCGTGAACAACAGCACGCAGAAGAAGTTCAGGCAGTACGTGCTGTCCCGCCGGTTCGACTCGGGCTTCGGCCTGGACCTGATGGTGAAGGACCTGTCGATCGCGCTCGAGGTGGCGCGGGACACCCAGACCCCCGTGCCGTTCGCCGCGCTGTGCCGGGAGCTGTGGAGCAGCGCCGCGGGCGTGCTCGGGCCGGGCCAGGATCACACCGCCGCGGCCCGGTTCAGCGAGCGGCTGGCCGGGGTCGAGCTCGGCGGGCCGGCCTAGCCGCCGCCGGAGGTCTGGCCCGGCCGCATCCCGGGGTGCCCCGCCGATAGCACCCGGCCCGGGCGGGCGTTCAGCCGTGCGCCACAAAGATCAGACCGGATGGGTAGTAATCACACCAACCCGGGCACGGCACGATGGTGCAGCGTGGCAGTCATTCGCGACACCACGGAGGATGACTGGCAACTGCTCCGGGGGATCAGGCTGCGGGCGCTACGAGAATCACCGCGCGCCTTCATGTCAGAGCACGACCACGAGGTCCGCCACGGCGAGCGGCAGTGGCGCGGTCTCCTGCGCGGCGACCTGTGGCTCCTGGCCTTCACCGATCGGAACGCGGCCCGGCCGGTCGGCGTCATCGCCGCCTCCCGGGAGCCTCCGGGAGGAGAGCCGTTCATCAGCGCCCTGTGGGTAGATCCGGGCCATCGCAGGCAGGGCATTGCCCGCGGGCTCATCCAGGCGGCGGTGGACCGCGCGGCCGCCCGCGGCGCGACGGCGGTCTCGCTGTGGGTCCTCGACGGCAACGACGTGGCGCGCGCGTGCTATCTGGCCGCCGGCTTTGCCGGTACCGGTCAGAGCCAGAGGGTCCCCGGCTCGCCCGGCACGCAGGAATGGCGGATGCGCCGCAGGATCGGCTGAGCCGGGTCAGACGGCCAGGCCGACGGCAGGAACGTGCGCACCCGCCGCCGAGCGCCGGCCGGCTGCGGTTACCTAACGACGTGGTGGATTCCCTGCAGCAGGGCTAGCGCACCGGAAATCAGCAGGATGACGGCGACTATCGCCGCGATCTTGAGCGCCGCGCGCCAGAACACTACTGCGAGAACCGCGCAGACCACGATGAATGCGGACATGCCCGTTCCTCGGTATCTGGTATCCCAAGAGGGGGCCGCGGCCCGGGCAGGCCCGGGTCACGGGAGCAGACCGGCGATGAACGACGCTGCCGGCCGCCGTCCGGGCTCAGGCCGAGAAACGGTCCGTCTGCCGCTGATGACGTGCGGTCATGCGATTGCTAGCATCGTTGGCATCACGATCTCTTGCTAACCGGAGCGATCGCTGATGGCTGGGCCGGTGTGCCGCCGGCCCAGCATCTTTTCTTGCCCCTGCGCGACGGCTGGCGGGGCGGAAAGTGACCGGAGGCGCTCGCGGCGAGCGCCCCGTCCGGCGCACGCTGCCTCGCGTCGTGTCACGTGACACCTGTTCCCGTGACTGCCCCGCGTCTGCCGCGGATCCAGATGCCCCCGGTGCGGCCCCGGCTCTGGCCTCGCGGGCCCGAGCCGGCCCGTGAATCTCGGCGCGCACGCCTGAAACGCGCCGATCACCAACCTCTTTGGTGCTGTACAACGTCTACGGCACCCCCAACCTGAGTTCGGCGTTTCCCTCCTATCAGCTTATGTATTCTCTACTGAACTTAGCTGTTGTACAGTTGAGTCCAGTAGGGTCAAATAATGTTTATAAAAGAATGGTAACCAGCACTGAGCTCAGGCGTCAATCGTCGTAGGATGCCCCATCGCGCTGAACGGATCGCTAAACGATCATTGCTGGGCTCCGGGACACGCAGGCATCTGACCGTTGCCTGCCGATCAGGAGGTGAGCACGCCCATGCAGCCCGTCCCTCCTTCGTCGCTGCAGCTGGCTCAGCGCCTACGCCACTTGCGTGAGCGTCAGTGGCCAGATGTCCGCATCACCCAGGAAGCGCTGGCCCGGGCACTCGGCGGGATAGCGGCAGCAACCATCTCCTCGTGGGAGAGCCCGACCGCGCCCAAGGTTCCGCCGCGCGACCGGATGCTCCTGTATGCCAGGTTCTTCGCCACTCGCCGGTCGGTCGAAGAGGAATCGGAGCCGAGGCTCGTCCCGCTCGAATCCCTGATCGAGGAAGAACGAGCGGCTTATCAGGCGCTCGAGGCGGAGCTCCTCGGGCTCAGGGAGGCCGCCAGGAAGCCCTCCTCGTCCGAGACCATTACCGCCAGGCGATCGTGGCATTTCGCCGACAGCGGCCCGGCGACTCTTGTCTGCGCGCAGCTTCCTGAGGTCGAGACGGCATCTCTAGCTAACCCGGCAGATCCGAACTACACGGAATTGCTGTCTTTCGCCGATCTGGACGCCCTGGTAGAACTGCACGGCCACATCCGGGCAGAGAACCCGACCATGGACGTGTTCTACAAGGCCGCGCCGAACGTCGTCCCCGACGACCTGTCCGGCCACGTGATCCTGCTCGGTGGCATTGCCTGGAATGAGATAACCAAGCGCCTGTCTGCCATGACTCCCCTGCCGGTCAGGCAGGTCGCCGATCCGTCGGTAGAAACAGGTGAGATCTTCGTCGCTGCCGCCGCCGACGGCAAAGAGACCACCTTTCTGCCATTGTGGGGCGACGCCGCCAATACCAATCTCGTGGAAGATGTCGGGTTCCTGGCCCGCGTGCCTAACCCGCTGAACTCGGGCCGCACGCTTACCATATGCAACGGCATACACAGTCGTGGCGTTCTCGGCGCCGTGCGCAGCCTGACCGATGCGCGTCTCCGCGACCGCAACGAGCGATACATTTCAGCCAACTTCAGCACCGCAGATTCGTTCGCCATTCTCATGCGGGTACCAGTCATAGAGGGGCAGACAATGACACCGGATTTCACGATCTCCGGCCGGGTGCTCTACCAGTGGTCCGGAGACCCCGGCCGGTGATACCCACCGGCCGTATCCTTGCCGTGTCTCGAGGGCAGCGCAGGTGACGCTCCGCCGCTCACCGGATATCCGGCAGCATGCCACGCACGAAGACCTCCTAGGACCGGCGACGCCGCCGCTCTCGGCGTACTCGGCGCCGAGGCTCGACGCCATCATCGTTCCTGCCTCCAGGCCGGCCGAGCACCTTGATCACGCTGTCACCCTGGCGCAGGCAGCGAACTGCCGGCTCGTCATCCTGTGCAGCCACCAGGCGCGCGCCGATGAAGTGGGCCAGCTGCTCGACTCGCGGTCCTTCAGCCAAGGCACCGTCATCGACCTGCCCGCCGGCTACGGTCACCGGTGGTTCGAGTTCGCTGTCTGCCTTCCAGAGGTAATCAGACGCCTGCCCGAAGCGTGTGCCGCCAGGGACACGGATCTGAGTATGAAACGTAACTTGGGCCTGATTCTTGCCCGCATGCTGGGCTGGGACCGTGTCTTTTTCATGGACGACGACATCAGGGGTGTCGAATACCAGGACCTTCGTCGGACGGTAGCCATGCTGGGGCAGCAGTATTACTCCGTCGGCATGCGGGTTAACGAGTTCCCCGACAACTCCGTTGTCTGTCACGCTCATCGAGCGACAGGAGAGCCTCAAGACACCTTTGTCAGCGGCTCCGTGCTGGCCATCGATTGCACGGCTCTCTTTGGCTTTTTCCCCAATGTCTACAATGAGGACTGGTTGTTCTTCTACAACGACACCGTCGAGGGACGGCTCGCCTGCTCCGGCTGGCCGGCGACCCAGCTGGCCTATGATCCCTTCGACGACCCGCGGCGGGCCGCCGAGCAAGAGTTCGGCGACGTTATGGCGGAAGGCTTGTACGCGCTGCTTCATCACAACAGGAATGCCGCCCACGCGACCCGGGAGTACTGGTCTGGCTTCCTGGATGCCCGCCGGCAGTTTCTCGCTGCCGTTATCGCGCGGGCCGCCAGGGCCCCGGCCAACGTGCGGGAGAAGATGCTGGCTTCGGTCGCGGCGGCACAGAAATGCTCGGCCCAGATTGAGCCCGCGCTATGCGTGGACTACGTCCGGCTATGGAGGAAGGACCTTGTGCGGTGGGAGGAAACCCTTAAGAAGATTCCCAGGTTCTCTTCTCTGAACAGAGCGCTGAGCGAGCTAGGCCTCGGGCCGGCTGCCGGCGGGACCGACAAAGATGCCTCTTCCCGGGCACCGGTCCCGGCGATGCGGAAGATTGCGGTTGACGCGCCAGCCGCATTTGACCGGGCCGCGGTGCCGCCGTCGGCGCTGACCTTGACTGCCGCCACGATTGGTCGCCTGCCCGCTGAGAGCACTGCGCTGGCGGAACCCGACGCACTCGCTGACACCGACCAGATGCGGCGACTGGAGACCATGTTCTCGCGCGAAACCCGGGGGCCGGTCGTCGGTCAGGCCAGGAGAGTTGCCGCCATGCGCGCCAAGGTCGGAGTCGGCATGCTGGTCGTGGCCGGGGTGATCGGCGTCCTCGTGGTCGTCACGATCGGCTGGGCCTGACCGGCGACCGGCGAGGCCGTCACGCCGGGTCGACCGCGACCGGCAGGGTGTCGAGGCCGCGCAGCGAGTTGTTCAGGCGCGGCCGCGGCTCGCCGGCCAGGTGCCAGGAGCCGGCCCGGGCGGCCAGGGCGCGCAGCACCGCCTCGCCCTCCATGCGCGCGATCACCTGCCCGACGCAGTTGTGCACCCCGACGCCGAAACCCAGGTGACCAGCGGCCTTGCGGCGGATGTCGAAGCGGTCGGGCTGCTCCCAGCGCCGCGGGTCACGGTTGGCCCCGGCGAACGAGACCAGCACCTTCACCCCCGCGGGCAGGCGGGTGCCGGCCAGGTCGGCGGGCTCGCTCGTGGTGCGGAAGAAGTTGGTGACGGGTGATTCGAGGCGCACCACCTCCTCGAAGGCGCCGCGGGCCAGCGACGGGTCCTCGCGCAGCGCCTGCCACTGATCGGGCCAGCGCACGAAGTCGAGCACGCCGAGGGCGATCGCGCTGACCGTGGTGTCCAGCCCGGCCGAAAGGAACGATCGGACCAGCAGCGCCGCCTCGTCCTCGGTCACCTCCCCGGCGTCGGCGCCCGCGTAGATCAGGGCCCCGAGGCCGTCCGGGCGCAGCGACGACCGCGCGCACTGCCGGGTGATCCAGCCGATCACCTCCCCGGCGCCAGCCATCGCCGACTCGAACAGGTGGTTGCGCGGGCCCATCCCGTTGAACACGATCGACCCGTAAGCCAGCAGCATGTCCCGGCCGTCCTCGGTGAGGCCGAACGCGTCCGGGAACACCCGGGTCGGGAAGATCTCGGCCAGGTCCGGCACGGCGTCGAACGATCCCCGGGCGACCAGGCTCGCGGCCAGCTCGCCCGCGCGGCGGTCGAAGATCTCCTGCAGGTAAGCCAGGGACCGCGGGGCGAGCGCTCGCGCGACCACCTTGCGGTTGCGGGTGTGCAGCGGCGGGTCGACCTCGAGCAGGATGCTGGGCTTGCGCCACGGGTTCGCCGTCGCGATGTTGGTGATACCGGTGCCGGCCGCTGAGGAGAACAGCAGCGGCTGCTTCAGGATCGCCTGGACCTGCTCGTACCGAGTGACCGCGTACACGTCGTAGCGGTCCAGGTACACGACCGGGCCCGCGTCCCGCAGCTCGGCCAGGAACGGGAACGGGTCAGCCAGGAATTCATCCGAGTACGGGTCGATGTCCGAGCGGGGGCAGCCAACGGGCTGCCGCGTTCCCGGTGGCATCACGGCCTCTCCCCTCTGCGGGCGCGGCGGCGCCGTCGCCATCGATGGTAGATGCGGCCGGCCGGGCCGCCCGCTAGCGATCCCGGATACGGCCGGTGAGCAGCCGGCCGGCCGGGCCGCCCGCTAGCGATCCCGGATACGGCCGGTGAGCAGCCGGCCGGCCCCGCTAGCGATGCCGGATACGGCCGGCGAGCAGCGCCGGCCCCGCTAGCGACGGAAGATGCGGCCGCCCAGCCGCCCCAGGGCCCCGCTGAGGCTGGTGTCGACCAGCTGGTCGCGCACGATGTAGGTCCAGGTCGCGCTGGGCCGCCGCAGCCCGGCGGCGTCCAGATCCACCCCCGCGTCGGTGATCGCCGCGCTCGCGAAGGTCTGCGCGGAGTCCTCCTGGACCTGGTCGAGCAGGCTGGCGAACAGCGTGACCGCCTCGGCCTGGAACTCGGCCACCGGGTCCAGGGCCATGCCGAACGGGTTCGGGCCCTGGCCGAGCGCGCGCAGGTGGATGCCCTCCCGGATGTCGGCCAGCACGGCCAGGTGGTCCGCCCAGCCACGGTCGAGGTGGTAAAGGACGATGGCCCGGGCCGCGGCGGCCAGGGCGTCGTGGTCGACGGTACCGGCGAGCTCCTGGTAGCGCTCGGGGCAGCGGGCGGCCAGGGCCTGCAGCGCCGCGTCACCGCGCAGCAGCCGGTCCCGGTGTGACAGCACGACCTGCCGCTGGTCCTCGACGAGCTTGCTGTAGCGGAACGTGTTGCGGTGGATCTGGAGGTTGGCGCCGTCGGCGGCCCGCTGCGCGTGGCCGACCGCCGCGCCGGCCCGGGGGTCAGACACCCGGCCGTCGGCGGTCACGCCGGCCAGGTCGGCGGCGGCGTCCGGCGCGAAGCTGGCGATCAGGTCGTCCTCCAGGCTGACGAAGAACACCGAGCGGCCCGGGTCGCCCTGGCGGCCGGAGCGCCCGCGCAGCTGGTCGTCGAGCCGGCGGCTGGCGTGCCGGCCGGTGCCGATCACGTACAGGCCGCCCAGCGCGGCGACCCGGTCGCGGTCGCCATCGCGGCCGCCCAGCCGGATGTCGGTGCCGCGCCCGGCCATCTGGGTCGACACCGTGATCGCGCCGAGCGTGCCGGCCTCGGCCACGATCGCCGCCTCGTCCGCGTCGTTCTTGGCGTTGAGCACCACGTGCGGCAGGCCGGCCGCGTCCAGGCGACGGCCGACACGCTCCGACTCGGCTATATCCAGGGTGCCGATCAGCACTGGCTGCCCGGCGAGGTGCGCGGCGGTCACCTCGGCGACGACCGACTTCTCCTTCTGCGGCAGGGTCGCGTACAGCCGGTCCGGCTTGTCGTCACGCACGCACGGCCGGTTCGGCGGGATCACCGCCACCTCCAGGCCGTAGAACTCCCTGAGCTCCTCGCCCACGCTCACCGCGGTGCCGGTCATCCCGCAGGCCCGCGGGTACCGCCGGACCAGGAACTCGACCGTGATGCTGTCCAGGACCTCGCCGCTGTCGCTGACCGCGATCGCCTCCTTGGCCTCGACCGCGGCCTGCAGGCCGTCCGGCCAGCGCTGCCGCTGGGCGACCCGGCCCCGGGAGGCGCTGATCAGGTGGACCAGGCCGTCGCGGACGATGTAGTCCACGTCCCGCCGCAGCAGGGCGCGGGCGTGCAGCGCCACGTTCAGCCGGGTCAGCGTGTCGAGCTGGTCGGCGGCGTACAGGTCGATCCCGCCCAGGGCTTGCTCGGCCGCGCGCGCCCCGGCCTCGGTCAGCGACGCGTTGCGCCCCTCGTCGTCGGTCTGGTAGTGCAGGCCGGGCCGCATGTCGCGCACGATCTCGGCCATGCCGAGGTCGGCGTCGGCCTGCCCGGTCGCGCCCGCGAGCACCAGCGGCACCAGCGCCTCGTCGATGAGCACCGAGTCGGCCTCGTCGATCAGCAGCACGTCGGGGCCGGGGGTGACGAGGTCGGCGACGTCCGCGGCGAGCCGGTCGCGCAGCACGTCGAAGCCGAGCTCGCTGACTGGCGCGTAGGTCACCTGGGCCGCGTAGGCACGCCGCCGCTCGGCCGGGGCCGACGCCTGGGTGATGCAGCCGACCGTGACGCCGAGCAGGTCGTAGACCGGGCCCATCCACCCGGCGTCCCGGCCCGCCAGGTAGTCGTTGACCGAGGTCACGTGCACCGAGTGGCCGCGCAGGGCGTAGCGGGCGGCGGCCAGCGCGCCGGACAGGGTCTTGCCCTCCCCGGTGGCCATCTCCGCGACGTGCCCGTCCAGCATGACCAGGGTGCCCAGGAGCTGGACGTCGTAGGGACGCTCGCCGAGCGCGCGGCGGGCGGCCTCCCGCCCGATCGCGCAGAACTCGGCGTCGTCGCCCGCGCCGCGGGCCAGGCCGGCCAGGTCCGCGTCCGCCACGGCGGCCAGTGCCTCCTCACGCGCGGCGATCGCGGGCAGCAGCCGCTGATACGGGGCCAGGTCGGTGGTGCCGGGCCGCTGCAGGAACCGCTGGATGCGCCGTTGCACCCGGCCCGGCTCCCGCCGCCGCGGGGGGCTCACGGCGCGCCGCTGGCCTGGGCGAGCACGGTCTCGATGATCTGCTGCGCCTCGGCCTGGATGCGGGCCAGGTGATCGGTCCCCTGGAACGACTCGGCGTAGAGCTTGTAGACGTCCTCGGTCCCGGACGGGCGGGCCGCGAACCAGCCCGACTCGGTGACGACCTTCAGGCCGCCGAGCGGCTCGCCGTTGCCCGGCGCGGTGGTGAGCCTGGCGATGATCTTCTCCCCGGCCAGCTCGGTCGCGCCGACCTGGTCCGGGCTGAGCCGGGCCAGGGCCGCCTTCTGCTCCCGGGTGGCCGGGGCGTCGATCCGGGCGTAGTCGGGCGCGCCGAGCCGCGCGGTGAGCTCGTCGTAATGCTCGGACGGCGTGCGGCCGGTGACCGCGGTGATCTCGGAGGCGAGCAGGGCCAGGATGATCCCGTCCTTGTCGGTGGTCCAGACCTGGCCGTCGCGGCGCAGGAACGAGGCCCCGGCGCTCTCTTCCCCGCCGAACGCCACCGTGCCGTCCAGCAGCCCGGGCACGAACCACTTGAACCCGACCGGCACCTCCATCAGCCGCCGCCCCGCCGCCTGCGCCACCCGGTCGATGATGGACGAGCTGACCATGGTCTTGCCGACAGCGGCGCCGGCGGGCCAGCCGGCCCGGTTGCGGTAGAGGTAGTCGATCGCGGCGGCCAGGTAGTGGTTCGGGTTGAGCAGCCCGGCCTGCGGGGTCACGATGCCGTGCCGGTCGGCGTCGGTGTCGTTGCCGGTCGCGATCGTGAACTCGCCGCGGCGGCCGATCAGCGACGCCATCGCGTACGGCGAGGAGCAGTCCATCCGGATCCGCCCGTCCCAGTCCAGGGTCATGAACCGGAACGTGGCGTCGACCACCGGGTTGACCACGGTCAGGTCCAGGCCGAACCGGTCGCCGATCTCGCCCCAGTAGGCCACGCTGGCCCCGCCGAGCGGGTCGGCGCCGATCCGCACCCCGGCCCGGCGGACCGCGTCCAGGTCGACCACGGCCGGCAGCTCCGACACGTACTCGCCGAGGAAGTCGTGGCCGCCGGCCGCGGCCCGGGCCCTCGCGTAGGAGATCCGGCGGACCTCGCGTAGCCCGCCGGCCAGCAGGTCGTTGGCGCGGTCCTGGATCGCCGCGGTGATCTGCGCGGCCGCCGGGCCGCCGTCGGGCGGGTTGTACTTGAAGCCGCCGTCCTCGGGCGGGTTGTGCGACGGCGTGACCACGATCCCGTCCGCCAGCCCGCCGTCGCGGCCCGCGTTGTGCACGAGGATCGCCCGCGACACCGCCGGCGTGGGCGTGTAGCCGTCCCGGCTGTCGGCCAGCCCGGCCACGTCGTTGGCGGCCAGCACCTCCAGCGCGGTGGCGAACGCGGGCTCGGACAGCGCGTGCGTGTCGCGCCCGATGAACAGCGGCCCGGTGATGCCGCTGCGCGCCCGGTAATCGCAGATCGCCTGGGTGGTCGCGGCGATGTGGTCGTCGTTGAACGACCGGCGCAGCGCCGAGCCGCGGTGCCCCGACGTGCCGAACGCGACCCGCTGCGCGGGGTCGGCCGGATCAGGATGCTCGACGTAGTACGCGGTCACCAGGCGGGCGACGTCCACGAGGTCGCCCGGCACGGCCGGCTGCCCTGCCCGCTCATCCATCACCGTCTCCTTGATCGCTAGCGGACCGGCGGCAGGACCTGCCCGCCGCCCAGCACGGTCCGGAACGGGTCACCGCGTTCGGCCAGGCGCTGGCCCACGGTGCGGATCGTGACGCCGTCCGGCCGCAGCCCCGGATCGTCCAGTTCCTCCCACTCGATCGGCGCGGAGACCGGCGCGCCGGCCGCGGGACGGGGGCTGTACGGCGCGACCAGCGTCTTGTTGATGACGTTCTGGGTGTAGTCGAGCCGGGCCCGGCCCTGGCGCGCCCGCACGTCCCACTCCCAGCTGACCAGGTCGGGCACGACCGCGCCGACGGCCCGCGACACCTGCTTTACCCACTCCCTGGTCTCGTCGAAACTGGGCCCGCGGGTGACCGGGACCCAGATCTGGATGCCGGTGTGGCCGGTCAGCTTGGGCTGGGCCCGCACGCCCAGGTGCTCCAGGGCGGTGCGGTGCAGCCGGGCCAGCGCCAGCACGTCGTCCCAGGTCGTGGCCGAGCCGGCGTCGATATCGATCAGCGCGTAGGTCGGCAGGCGCGGCTCGTCGGTGCACGAGGTCCAGGCGTGCCATTCCAGCGCGCCGAAGTTGGCCGCCCACACCAGCGCCGCCGGCTCGTCCACCACCAGGTAGGTCGTGACCTCGCCCCGGTCGGCGCCGGGGTTGTCCCAGCGCGGGATCCAGTCCGGCGCGTGCTCGGGCAGTTGCTTGTGCCAGAACCCCGCGGTCTGCGCGCCGCCGGGGAAGCGGTGCATGTTCAGCGCGCGGCCGGCCAGGTACGGCAGCACGACCGGGGCGATCCGCGCCGCGTAGCCGATGAACTCGCGCTTGGTCACCGGCGGCTCGCCGTCGCGGCCGGGGAAGATGACCTTATCCAGGTTGGTCACCCGGAGCCTGCGCCCGAACACCTCCCACGTGCCGCCGCCGGGTCCCAGTGCCGCGAGCGCGTCACGCTCGGCGGCGTCCGGGCCGTCCGGCACGGCCGGGACGAGAGGGACCGACGCCTGGGCGGCCGGCAGGTCGGACCGCCACATCCGGTGCGGGTCCGCCTTGACCTCATCGTTGGTGCGCCCGCTCAGCACCGACCGCGGGTGATCCTCCGGGTCCCAGCCGGCCACCGCGTACTCGTCCCGCTTATGCAGCAGCAGCCACTGGTTCTCATCCCCGCGGCCGCGGCCGCGCTGCACCAGGACCAGCCGGCCGCGCAGCTTTTGCCCGGTCACGTCGGCGTGCAGTTCCCCGGCCGCGACCGCGGCGGCCGGGTCGTCGGTGGCGTGCGGCTCCCAGGTCCCCCGGTCCCAGACGATCACGTCCCCGCCGCCGTACTCACCGCGCGGGATGATGCCCTCGAAGTTGAGGTACTCGATCGGATGGTCCTCGACGTGCACCGCGGTCCGCTTCACGTCCGGGTCCAGGGTCGGCCCCTTGGGCACGGCCCAGCTGGCCAGCACCCCGTCGATCTCGAACCGCAGGTCGTAGTGGAGCCGGCGGGCCCGGTGCCGCTGCACCACGAACCGGCGGGCTGGGCCGCCGTCCCCCGCCGCCGCGGCTGCCCGCTCCGGGGGGCCGCCGGGCGCGCCTTCCGGTTCCGGCGTGCGCCCGAAGTCCCGCTTGCGCTGGTACTCCCCCAGCCGCCCGGCGCCCCCCGCCCCGGCACCGGTCTTTCCCGCCCCGGCACCGGTCTTCGCATGGCTGTCTTTCCCCGTCACGCCCCGGCCCGGGGTCTGGCTCTGCTCGCGGCGCGGTCTGGGCATGCCGCTCACAGCCCCAGCAGCCGGGCGGCGTTGTCGTGGCAGACCGCGCGCAGCCACGGCGCGCCCAGGTCCAGCCGCGCCAGGGCCTCCAGCTGGTGCAGGTACGGATACGGGATGTTGGGGAAATCGGTGCCGAGCAGGATCCGGTCGGCCGCGTCGGCCAGCCGGGGCCGTAGCGCGGCCGGGAACGGGGCGATCCGGTTCAGGAAGTCGGTGAACGCCATCGTGGTGTCGAGGTGCACGCCGGGGTACGTGCCCGCGAGGCCGAGGAACTCGCCGTACTCGGGCGCCCCGAGGTGGGCGACGATCACGGTCAGCCGGGGATGGCGCGCGAGGACTTCGGATATCGGGCCGGGCCCGGTGTGCCGGCCCGGCGTTGGCCCCGAGCCGCAGTGCACGATCACCGGCACGCCCGCCTCGGCCAGGAGCCCCCAGACCGGGCTGAGCAGCGGGTCGCGCGGGTCGTACCCGCCGACCTGCAGGTGGGCCTTGAACAGCCGCGCCCCCGCGCCGACCGCCTCGGCCACGTAGCCGCCAGCGCCGGGCTCGGGGAAGAACGTGGCGCTGTGCAGGGAGTCGGGGGTCCGGGCCGCGAACTCCGCGGCCCACGTGTTGAGCCACGAGGCCATGCCGGGCTTGTGCGGGTAGGACAGCGTGCTGAACCGGCGCACGCCGAACGCCCGCAGCACCGCCACCCGTTCATCCTCGGGCTGGCGGTACGCGATCGGCCAGCGCTGCCCGGCCGGGCCGCGGCCTTCCTCGAAGAACGCCCACACCTTGGCCAGCACGTTGGGCGGCATGAAGTGCGTATGCACGTCGACCAGGCCAGGCAGGCCGAGAGCGGTCCAGAACGCGACGACCGCCGGGGGCTCGCCGTCCCCCGGGGGACCCGCCCGGGGGGCAGACGCAGCGTTCTGGTCGGTCACGACTCCCAGTCTGCCAGGCGGCCCCGGTCGCGCCGGCCACCGCGACCGCCGCCCCGGACGGAATTGAAACGTGTTCTAGCCGACTCGTAGGCTAGGCCCGTATACCGGCGGGAGGAACGGGAGGGACGGGTGATCCTTGATCGCTTCCGCGTGACCGGCCGGGTCGCGGTCGTGACCGGCGCGGGCCGGGGCATCGGCGCGGCCACCGCGATCGCGCTGGCCCAGGCCGGGGCGGACGTGGTGATCTCGGCGCGGACAACGGACCAGCTGGCCGGCGTCGCGCGCGAGGTCGAGGCGGCCGGCCGGCGCGCGGTCGTGGTGGCCGCCGACCTGACCGAGCCGGACACGGCCGAGGGGCTGGCGGCCACGGCGGCCGACGCGTTCGGCCGGCTGGACGTCGTGGTGAACAACGTCGGCGGGGCGATGCCGCGCCCGTTCCTGGCCACCAAGCCGCGGCACCTGACGGAGGCGTTCGGGTTCAACGTGGCCATCGCGCACCGGCTCACCGTGGCGGCCGTCCCGCACCTCCTGCGGGCCCCGGACCGGTCCGCCGCCGTGATCAACATCTCGTCGGTGCTCGGGCGGGTGGCCGGCCGCGGCTATCTCGCCTATGGCACCGCCAAGGCCGCCGTGGCCCACTACACCCGGCTGGCCGCGGCCGACCTCGCGCCCCGGATCCGGGTCAACGCGATCGCGGTCGGCTCGGTGGCGACGTCCGCGCTCGACCTGGTGCTCACCGACGACGCGCTGCGCGGCCAGATGGAACGGGCGACGCCGCTGGGCCGGATCGGCGACCCCGAGGACGTCGCGGCCGCCGCCGTGTTCCTGGCGTCGCCCGCGGGCGGTTACATCACGGGGAAGATCCTCGAGGTCGACGGCGGGCTGGAGCGGCCCAACCTCGACCTCGGCATCCCGGACCTGTGACCGAGCCGCCATCGCGATGCCAGATCGTAACCCGCGCCGCTCATCCGTTTCCGCAGGTCCGGCGTCGTATGAATGACGGGGATGGGGTCACGAAAGGAACACGTCCATGAGTACATCAGCTACCCGATCCTGACCGTGCTGTGGCGGGCCCAGCCGTGGCCAGGGCACGCGGGGCGGGCCTACTTCAGCCGGCTGACCTGGATCTTCACCGGCAAGCGCCCGGCGCACGTGCGGGTCAGCCAGACGTTCACGCTGCCGGGCCGGTAACCGGGAGCACCGCCCGTCTTCGCCTGGGGGAAACCCCCAGGCGAAGACCGCGGCGGCGGCCGTTACGGGGTCGCGATCATCACCTCGGTCGACTTGATCACGACGGACACCTGGTCGCCGGCCTTCAGGCCGAGGCGCTCCCGCGACGAGTCGGTGATCGCGGCCGTGACCGTGCCCGCGTCGACGTTCACCGTCACCTCGGCCATGACCGTGCCGGACTTGACGTTCTGGATCTTGCCGCTGAGCTGGTTGCGCGCGCTGAGCTCCATATCTGTCCCCCCTCGTTGTCTGGTATCCCCTGCCTGGCCCTGTCCTGTGATCTTTCCCCGGAGGCGCTACCCAGGCGGACACGCGATGTAACGTTAGTGTCACTTATAGTGATGACTGCGCAGCCGGGCGGGAGGCGGGGGGCCCATCGCTAGGCTTTGACGGTGCGCAAGGCCGGGGTGCTCGCCATAGCGCCGGTGATGCTGGCCGTCCTGGCATCGGCCGGCGCGGCGGCCGCCGCACCGGGGCCGCCCGCGGCGGCGTCCTGGACGGTGTACCACGCGGACCCGGCCGGCACCGGCGTCGCCGGGCCGGTGTCGGCGGTCGACACCAGGACCCGGGCCTGGACCTCCCCCGGGCTCGACGGTGAGATCTACGGCGAGCCGCTGGTCTTCGCCGGGCGGGTCTACGTGGCCACCGAGAACGACACCGTGTACGCGCTGTCGGCCGCCACCGGCGCGGTGGCCTGGTCGGCGCATCTCGGCACCCCGGTGCCCGCCAGCTCGCTGCCCTGCGGCGACATCGCGCCCACCGTCGGCATCACCGGCACGCCGGTGATCGACCCGTCCCGGGGCGAGATCTTCGTGGTCGCCGACGAGCTCGTGCGCGGGGCCCCCGTTCACGTGCTGGCCGGCCTGGCCACCGCCACCGGCAAGACCGAGCTGACCCAGGACGTGGACCCGCCGGGAGCCGACCCGGCCGCGCTGCTGCAGCGGACCGGGCTGACCCTGGACGACGGCCGGGTCGTGTTCGGCATGGGCGGGAACTTCGGCGACT
>Ga0335078_10004606_pt1 | contig 20407 bp, 19 predicted proteins | sample Lox_Sample_32_FD_206711 | JGI IMG/M metagenome (GOLD analysis project Ga0335078, IMG submission 206711) | Soil microbial communities from Loxahatchee National Wildlife Refuge, Florida, United States - Lox_Sample_3.2 | ecosystem: Environmental > Terrestrial > Soil > Wetlands | place: USA... | reverse complement strand
AAGTTCACGCCCGCGTTCTGAACCCGGTGATGCCCGTTGACGTTTATGGAGGCATGACGGACGACGACCTTTCGGCGGCGTTTGCTTTCCTGAAGACGTTGACGCCCGTGAGGCACCACGTAGACAATACTGAGCCCGCCACATACTGCAAAATCGATAAGACAATGCACGGGGGCGGTAGCCAGAACTAATCGTGATGTCTCTCTCCGCGCTTGCTTTGAATGTTCGTCTGCCATATAAGTCCTACTGGCAATAGTTTTGTTCCATTGGAGAAAGCGAAAATGAAAATCTTCCGTCATCTTAATTCTGCAAAAGCGTTTGGGTGGGCCACGCCAGCCTGCGCGATCGTGCTCGGCATTCTCCTGTGGCCCGGGCACGGCATCGCGCGCCAGACGGCTGGCACCGCGTCCGGGCCGCGCGATCCCAGTTTGTATTCAGGACTGAAATGGCGTTCCATCGGCCCATTCCGCGGCGGCCGCGCGGTGGCTGTGACGGGAGTGCCGGGCCAGCCCAACCATTTTTACTTCGGCGCGGTCGGCGGCGGAGTGTGGGAAAGCACGAGCGCAGGCGAGACCTGGACCCCTATTTTTGACGACGAAGATGTTCAATCCATCGGAGCGATTGCCGTCGCGCCGAGCGATCCCAATGTCCTTTACGTAGGCACCGGCGAAGCGGACATGCGATCGCAAATTTCCTATGGCGACGGAATGTACAAATCCACGGACGGCGGGAAGAAGTGGACGCACATCGGGCTGATCGACACGCGGCAAATTGGCCGCATCATTGTCGATCCACACAATCCGAATCTTGTTTTTGTTGCAGCGCTCGGTCACGCGTACGGCGCCAACGAAGATCGCGGAGTATTTCGTTCTAGCGACGGCGGCGCAACCTGGCAGAAGGTTCTCTACAAAAATGAAAACGTCGGCGCAATCGACCTCGCATTCGATCCGCGCGATTCCCACACGATTTACGCGTCGCTGTGGGCCACCCGGCGTCCGCCCTGGACGATTTATCCGCCGTCCATCGGACCCGGCGGCGGGCTTTACAAATCCACGGACGGCGGCGATCACTGGACGGAACTGCAAGGCGGATTGCCGAGTGAAGGCGATGGCCGCATCGGCATTGGTGTTTCGCCGAGCGATCCTTCGCGTGTATACGCCATCATTGATAATTCCGACCCGAAGAAAGGCGGCCTGTATCGGTCGAACGATGCGGGCGAGACGTGGCAGTTGATGGATAACGACCAGCGCATCTGGGGACGCGGCTGGTATTTTTGCGTCACCGTTGTTGATCCGAAAAATGCTGACAAGTTGTACGTTTCGAACACTTCCATTTACCGTTCCGACGACGGAGGAAAGACTTTTATTCCCATCAAAGGTGCTCCGGGCGGCGACGATTATCATCAGGTCTGGGTTTATCCCGACGACGGGAACCGGATGATTTTGTCGAGCGATCAAGGCGTCGAGGTCAGCGTGGATGGCGGACTGATCTGGAGCTCGTGGTACAACCAGCCGACGGCGCAGATTTATCACATCGTTGCAGACAATCAGGATCCGTACTGGGTTTACGGCGCGCAGCAGGATAGCGGCGCGGTGAAGGCCGTGAGCCGCGGCATCTACGGTTCGATTTCTTACATGCGAGACTGGGCGCCGATTTGCGCCGGCGGCGAAAGCGGCTACGTTGCCGTCGATCCGTCTGATTCCAGCATGCTTTTCGGCGGCACGGTTTCCGTTTGCGATCAATCGACCAACGCGGGGCACAACATATCGCCGATGCTCGGCTCAGCCGAACTGGGGCCGTTCCGACACACATGGACGCTGCCGCTTGTGTTTTCGCAGGCGCCCAGCCACGCGCTTTACTTTGGCAATCAATATTTGTGGAAGACGAGCGATCGAGGCCGCAACTGGAGTCGCATCAGCAAGGACATGACGCGCGAAGATCCCGGCGTGCCCGCGAACCTCGATGCCGCCGCCGCGAAGGATAGTTACGGCACGAAGCGATCCGGAGTGATTTACACGATTGCGCCGTCACCTTTGGCGGCGGACACAATTTGGATCGGCACTGACGACGGATTGATTCACGTCACGCGCGACGGCGGAAAGAACTGGTCGAACGTCACGCCGCCGGAGCTGACTGCGTGGAGCAAGGTGGCGTTGATGGATGCATCTCACTTTGACGCAGCGGCAGCGTACGCGGCGGTGGACCGCCATCGCTTGGAAGACTACAAGCCGTACATTTATCGCACGCGCGACGGCGGTAAAACGTGGCAGCAGATTGCGAGCGGAATTCCGGACGGGAGTTACGTCAACGCGATTAAGGAAGATCCGCGCAGCGAAGGTTTGTTGTTTGCCGGCACTGAACTTGGCGTCTACGTTTCGTTCAACGACGGAGACGACTGGCAGCCGCTGCAACTAAATCTGCCGCGGTCTTCGGCGCGCGATTTCGCGATTCACGGAGACGATTTGATCGTCGCAACGCACGGGCGCGGATTTTGGGTGCTGGATGACATTACTTCTCTCCGGCAAATTGCAACGATGAAAGGCGTTGCCGGCACAATGCTCTTCAAGCCGCAAGATGCGATTCGCAGGCGCGTCGGCGGTAATGGAGGTACGCCGCTGCCGTACGGCTCTGCGGAGACCGCGAATCCGCCGAACGGCGCGATCATTGATTACTATTTGAAATCCGCCGCGAGTGGACCGATCACGCTCGATATTCTCGATCACGGCGGCAAAGTCGTCCGCTCGTATTCCAGCGGAGGCGGGGGCGGAGCGGGTGGAGGCGGGCGTCGCGGCGGTGGTGGAGGTGGCGGAGGGCGAGGTGGCGCGCTGGGCCCGAACATTCCTGCGTACTGGACTGTCCCACCGCCAGTATTTTCCGCCGCTGCGGGAATGCATCGCTGGACGTGGGACGTTCACTATGCACCAACCGAAGGCGCTGCCGGCGGACGCGGCGGTGGCGGAGGAGGATTCGGCGGAGGCGGCGGAATTTGGGCGCTACCCGGCAGCTACACCGTGAAACTTACGGTGGACGGAACGTCGTACACCCAACCGCTCACTGTAAAGATGGATCCGCACGAAAAGACCACGCCCGATGGATTGCAGCGACAATATGACGTGGCGCAGCAGGTGGCGGCGAAGTCCGCCGAAGTGGCAACCGCGCGCGGAGAAGTTACGCGCGTGCGCGCTCAAATCGCCACGCTGCTCGCTCGGGCCGGCGCAAATTCGGCATTGACCGACGCGCTCAAGTCGCTTGATGCGAAAACCGAGGAAATCGGAGGCGTGACGGTGACCGGTACTCCGGATTCCAGCGGCGTCGCGGGGCCGTCGAATGATGTTTCCAGCTTGATGTTTGTGGGCGGCGAATACGGGCAGGTTTCGCAGGCCGTCGAGGGAACGGACGCCGCTCCCAGCCAACAAGTGATGGGCGCGTTCGCGTCCACGCAGAAGATCGCCGCGGCAGCCCTTGCGAAATGGAATGCAGTGAAGGCGAAGGATCTTGCGAGCGTCAATGCTCAGCTAAAGCAGGCGGGCTTGCAGGAGATCTCTCTTGAAGGCGCAGCGCCGGTTGCGGGGCGCGGAAGAAGAGGACAGTAAGCATCTTCCGGATCCAGTTCAGAGAAAGAAACGGCGGGACGAATCGCCCCGCCGTTTTTATTTTCGCAACGCAAAAAATGTGTGAGTTACGCCTTCACTTCCCACGTGTCTCCGGCGTGTAGAAGTTTGCCCAAATCGCCCGCGCCCTTCTTTGCGATGACGTCGCTGATTTGTGCGGTCACAACATCCTCATACCGCGGCACATCGTTCCAATCGCGCAGCACGCCAATCGGAGTGGGGAATCCCGGACGCTGCTCCATGTGCGCCAGCAAAAACGCGTACGCAGGCCGGGGATGCAGTTCGTCGTGGATGAGCAGATCGCTTTCAGAAATTCCGTTGCCGAGCTGCACGACTTCCAATTCAAATCCATTCAGGCGAATGCCCTTATCGCGGTTCTTGCCGAAAATCAGCGGCTTCCCGTGTTCAAGCTGGACGACGTGCTCGCTCCGCGCCTCTTTTTCCGTCACGTCGTGCCACGCGCCGTCATTGAAAATATTGCAGTTCTGCAGAATTTCGATGAACGCCGAGCCCTTATGCGACGCGGCACGCTTGATCGTATCTTTCATGTGCTGCATAAAAACGTCCACAGTGCGCGCGACGAAAGTCGCTTCCGATCCGATGGCCAGTGAAATTGGATTGAACGGGCGGTCCGCCGTGCCGAACGGTGTGGACTTGGTTTTCTTCCCGATTTCCGACGTCGGCGAATACTGACCCTTCGTCAATCCATATATCTTGTTGTTGAACAAAAGAACTTTCAGGCCGACGTTGCGTCGCAGCATGTGAATGGTGTGATTGCCGCCGATGCTTAGCGCGTCGCCGTCACCGGTGGCGACCCAGACTTCCAAGTCGGGACGCATGAGCTTCAGGCCCGTCGCCACCGCCGGCGCGCGGCCGTGGATGGTGTGAAATCCGTAAGTGTTCATGTAATACGGAAACCGGCTGGAGCAGCCGATACCCGAAATCACCACGAACTTTTCGCGCGGAATTCCCAGCTCTGGAAAAACGGACTGCACCGCGGAAAGAATGGCGTAGTCGCCGCAGCCCGGACACCACCGGACTTCCTGGTCGGTTTGAAAATCTTTCTTCGTCAATGGCGGCAGTGTTGTTGTTGCCATGCTGAATCTCCTCGATGGGCCCGGGGCCCTGAAACAAAAAAATCTGACTAATCCAAAATTTCTTCGATCTTCGCTTCGATTTCCGCCTGCTTGAACGGGCGGCCTTGAATCTTGTTGTAGCCCTGCGCGTCAATTAAATACTTCGACCGCAGAACCAGTACCAGCTGGCCCATATTCATTTCCGGCACCAGCACGTGTCGGTAGCGCAGCAGAACGTCGCCCAGGTTTCGCGGCAGCGGATTCAAATTGCGCAGATGCACGTGACCGATGCGGCGGCCGAGTGCACGCTGCGCGTTCACGCCTGCGGTGATGGAGCCATACGTTGAGCCCCACGCGACTATCAAAAGATCTCCGTCGGGATCGCCCGCGGGCACAATGTCCGGAATATCCTGCGCGATGGCTTCCACTTTCGCCGCGCGCAAGCGAACCATGTGTTCGTGATTGAGCGGCTCGTAATTGATGTTGCCAGTGACGTCCTGCTTTTCCAGTCCGCCGAGCCGGTGTTCAAGTCCGGGCGTGCCTGGCACAGCCCATGGCCGCGCAAGCGTGTTCGGATCGCGGCGATAGGGCTGAAATCCGTTCGGGTCGGTGGCAAATTTCACCGGAAAATCCGAAATCTCGCTCAAATTGGGAATGCGCCAGGGTTCGGCGCCATTCGCAAGATAACCGTCGGTGAGCAGAATCACCGGCACCATATACTTTGTCGCGATGCGGCTTGCTTCGATGGCCATCCAGAAGCAATCGCCCGGCGTCGCGGCCGCAAGCACGGGAAGCGGCGCTTCGGAGTTTCGTCCGTAGAGCGCCTGCAGAAGATCGGCCTGCTCGGTTTTTGTCGGCAACCCGGTCGAAGGCCCGCCGCGCTGTACGTCCACGATCACCAGCGGCAATTCGACGGCAATCGCCAGTCCAATCGCTTCGGTCTTCAAGGCCATGCCGGGGCCGGAAGTGGTGGTGATAGCGAGCGCGCCGGCATACGAAGCGCCGATGGCTGACGTGATCGCCGCAATTTCATCTTCGGCCTGAAAAGTTGTGACGCCGAAATTCTTGTACATCGAAAGTTCGTGAAGAATATCCGAAGCGGGCGTGATCGGATACGAACCCTGGAACAGCTTTAGTCCGCTCTTTTGCGACGCCGCGACGAACCCCAACGCCAGCGCTTGATTTCCGCTCAGGTTTCGATACGTCCCGGGTGAAAGGTGCGCGGGAGGAATCTCGTAGGAAATCTGAAATGCTTCGGTCGCCTCGCAATACGAATAGCCCGCTTTCATTGCCCGCTTGTTCGCTTCAGCAAGCAGCGGCTTGTTCTTGAATTTGTCATCCAGCCAGCGCGTCGTCGAATCCATCGGCCGGTTGTAAAGCCAGAAGCACATTCCCAGCGCGAAGAAGTTCTTGCAGCGATCCATGCTCTTCGCGTCGAGCCCAAGATCCTGCAACGCAACGCGCGTGAGCCGGGTCAATTCAACGGGAAAGAGCCTGTAACCGTCGAGGCTGTGGTCTTCCAGCGGATTGGTTGTCGCGCCCGCCTTGCGCAAATCCGTTTCGCCGAAATCGTCTTTGTTGACAATCAAGATTCCGTTCTTCTTCAAATCCGCAAGATTCATTTTCAGCGCGGCGGGATTCATCGCCACCAGCGCATCCACGCTGTCGCCGGGGGTGTAGACATCGCCGGAAGAAAATTGCACCTGGAATCCGCTCACTCCGGGCAGCGTGCCCGCAGGAGCGCGGATTTCAGCGGGATAGTCGGGAAACGTCGCGAGGTCGTTGCCGTACAGCGCCACGGTATTCGTGAATTGATTGCCGGTGATCTGCATCCCGTCGCCGGAATCGCCGCAGAAGCGGATGACCGCCTTATCCAGGACTTCGCGCTTTCGTCCCTTGGGTATTTCAATTGTAGTGGCCATAAGTCCCCGTACTTATTTAGGTTTAGATGCCGCTTTGCGGAAAATTGCAGTTTCGTGCAAAGACGCTTCGTTTCGCGCCACGGGATTCAGCTTCCCCCTCCCACGGCGCAACCGCGCAGACAATTCCCCAACAAAGCGGAAACCGCATGCGCAAGTACAAATCATATCACAAACAAACGGCGGCGACGGCCGGCAGGCAAATCGTGTGCAAACGATGAATATCTTGGCGCCTGGCGATTCCTGTGTGGTGTTGGCTTTGACGAGCTTCGTGTGACTATAATTCGCGAACGAAAGGAGCACCGAAAGAAAACTTTGCGCGCCGCAATCATGCACGAATTCGGCCAGCGTCTTGAAGTGCAGGACGTGCCGCGTCCCGCGCCGGCTGAAGGCGAAGTGCTGTTGCGGGTCGAAGCCTGCGGCGTTTGCCACTCCGACCTTCACCTGATCAGCGGAGATTGGCCCGCGTTCGCCAAACTCATCAAGCGCCCGTTGATTCCGGGACACGAGGTCGTCGGCCGCATTGTCGAGGCCGGTGCGGGCGTAGAGAAAGAAATACTGAACGCGCGCGTGGGTGTGGGTTGGGTTTTCTGGAGCTGCGGCACGTGCCTGACGTGCAGCGAAGGCCGCGAGAATATTTGCCAGAATCGCGCGATCACCGGCGTTACGGTGAACGGCGGCTACGCGGAATTCATGATCGCGAAAGCCACGCATGTAATCCCCGTTCCCGATTCGCTTTCCTCCGCTGAGGCCGCGCCTCTTTTTTGCGCGGGCGTCACAGTGCTCCGCGCCTTGCGCAACGCACGACTCGCACCCGGCCAGCTCGTTGCGGTTTTTGGAGTCGGCGGGCTCGGTCATTTGGCTGTGCAAACGGCTCGCGCCATGGGCGCGGACGTTGTCGCGGTGGATGTGGACGACGCGAAGCTTCACCTGGCGCGCGAATCCGGCGCGCAGAAAACGCTGAATTCCGCCAAGCAGGACGTCGCCGCTGAACTTCGAGCCGGCGGTGGCGTACATTTCGCGCTTGTCGCCACGCCCGCGAAGGCCGCTTATGACGCGGCATTCGCTGTGCTTCGACCCGGCGGCGCGGTCGTGATTGCAGGACTGCCGTCGGAGCTGCTCACATTTGACGCCGTGAAGCTCGCGCGCAATGAAGGACGTGTTCTCACAAGCGTCGTCGGCACGCGGCGGGACACGCGGGATACGCTCGCTCTTGCCGCCGAAGGAAAGCTGCGCTGCCACGTGAGAACTCGACCGCTTTCCCAAATCAACGAAATCTTCGCAGCTATGCGCGCCGGCACCCTCCTCGGCCGCGTAGTCCTCACCCCTCAGTAATCACACCCCCGGTAGCACAGTCACTGCTGACCGCGCGCTTTGCCTCCCAACCAGAATGCATCTCGTGGATTCAGCGAATCAGATAGGAATTGACGTAATCAATAAGATGCTTGCGATGATGAGCGCGATAGTCCGGATAGTCGGATCGAATACCTGCATCCGCGGCGTTAAGCGCAATCCATGCGCCGAGGACATCGTTCTTTTCCAAGATCCGGATATTGCGTATCGATGGATCCAGGTTTGCTTCCACCAGCGTGCCCGCTTTAAGTTTGGCGTTGATGTCCGCCAGCATTGCGCGTAGCGCCGCGTGTTCTTCCGGGATATCGTGCCGGTACCCCGTGGGCTTTACGATCGCGTTGCTGTCCCAACCCCCCGCCACGAGGATTTGGTTCAGGCTCGGCGCTCCGTGAGCCACGCGGTATTGCTGGTATGCGATCCAGGAAGATCGTCCATCCTGAGTGGAAGCTTCCAGCGCTGGATCAATTTGAAGGACGCCGTTCACGGCAGTGAAATCCGGCCGTGTAATCGCGGGTCTGATGAGCTGATGACCGCTTCGCTGCGCCCACTGGTTTAATTCCGCGTAAGCCGGAGCGCCATAAGGCTCAGCGACGACTGCCTCCACAAACTTCTCGCGTGCCCCGTCCCGATCGCCCGCCTGGAACAACGCGTCGCCCCAGAACCGGTATGCAGTCTCACGGTCGGGATCGATCGCGATGGCTTTTGCAAACCAAATCCCGGAATTGGAAATGTCCTTCAAACGGAAAAAGGAATCTCCAGCAAACAAAGCTGCGTCGTACCACCCGGGATCGAGTTCCGCTACTTGAGCGTAAAGCTTTGCCGCGCTTGTCCAGTCGGACCTCCCAAAAGCAGCTTCGGCCTCTCGAAAACCAGCCTGCGCTTCCGGTTTCCCGTGGTAAGTGTAACCAATGGTCAGCGGGACGCCCGCGATGATGGCCCCCACCAGTGTCTTTGCGTCCGCGTTCAGAACAATGCGAACGTATGCACTGTTATCCCCCAGAGCCTTGGCGCGCTGAATCTCCTGAATTGCCTCGCGGTGAATTTCCATCCGCGCAGCCAGATCGGGCAGCGTAGCTTCCTTGGCCAGAAGCCCCGCACCGTGTCGCTCCGCGAAAACAGCTATCGTCGGATCTTGCCGGCAAAGGTCTTCATAAAGCGGCAGAGCCTCTAACGGCTTCTGCGCCAAAAAGAGTTCATCCGCCTGCTTCCTTTCAGCGTCGAAATTGGCCTCGTGGTGGGGCGCGGCCGGTGCTGAATCTTGAGCGGTACCCTGACTTTGCAGGAAGAAAGACGCAACAGCGGCAAAAACGAGAAGGAAGCGCATCATATTTTCCCGGTTATCTCCTTGAGCAGCATCACATGATGCAACAGATTATACCCGCGTCTCTTTTACAATCGGTAATGAAAATCGTGCCGGCGGATCGCCGTACGGGAACGCCAGCGTGAATCCTAGCTTCTCGCTATAGAAATCGCACGATGCTGCAAGGTCGCGAATGAATAATTGCGCTTCCGTTGAATTGAGAATGGGTCGCACTGAAATTTGTGGAGCTTCAACAGTCATAACTGGGACTCCTGATTTCAGCGCTTGTCCTCGCTCGTCCGGCCAAAAAACAATTTGTATCCGTCCGGGTCGGTGATCTCGAACCCGCGCAACCCGTCGTGCGCATCCTCAAGCGGCATGCTGAATGCTGCTCCCCGTCCGCCATACTCTACAGCCAGCCCATCAGGATCTGGCACCGACAGGTAAGCGTCCCACCTCATATCGAATCTGGGATCGCCGCGCTTCGAGTTGGGCAGAGGCTCCGCTTTGCCCGATTTTATAAAGAGCATCGCCCCCTCGCGGCCAAGCATGGCAAAAAATGGCTTGCCCTCCGGTTGCTGGTGCCAAACCTCAAATCCAAGTCTGTCACAATGGAACGCGATGCTTTGCTCCACGCTGCGCACGATGAAGCATGGGCACATCCTGCGAATCGCTGGACCGCTCAAGGGAACTTAGCTCCTCTCCGCCGTCGAATTTACTGCAGCTCTGCAAATGGGTTTCTGCCCTCCGCCGAACTACAAATGGGCCCGATGACCGTCCCACTTGTGGTGGGTAAGTTTCCAATCACCGCATTAATGAGGCTTCATAGGCGAGGCTTTATCCAGAAGCTGAGGCAGGTCCGAGAGTCTCTTCGACTCGGGGGGACTATTAAAATTTCGCCCTACTGTCGCAAAAATATTCTCCAAATGTGGGGCGCCGGTTATGCCCTCGCGGAACGTGCCGATCGTGATTATTGCCCAGCCCCAGCAGTCGCCCCGGAAAAAACGAACCTTTGCACAGAGGGGAGCAACATAGTTTGAACTAGGAGGGCCCGGCATGACGTCGCAATCGCTTTTTTCCCACGTCACCCTGTCGAGGTGTGCCGGCCCAGACTGCAGCCATTTGTCGAGACGCTGCGAAGAAAGCTTAGGGTCGAGCTTCGCCACATCGATGGCTTTCGCATAACTAATTACTTGCTGTTCGGTAACGCGCTGCTGCGCGAGCAAAGATGATGAGAATAGCGCCAACACGAGGATAAGCCACTTAGCCTTCATGGTAGTTCACTTTCTCAATTCGTATGATCGTACACGGCTATCTTGGAACCAAATTTATCATGATATGAAGTCAGTACCTTGCAAGTTGCTTTACCGGAAAGCTTGTTCACTCCCCAAGCCAGTACACACGCTTGACTTTCGCTTTTGCTTCGCCTAGAATACGGACGGCTGCGGAATGCGCGCGGCAAAGGCAAGGGGGAGCGATGGCTCTGACGAAGCGACAGAAGGAAGTGCTCGATCTGCTGGTCAGCTTCCTGAACAAGCACGGATATTCGCCGAGCTTTGAAGAGATCGCGAAGTCCATGAAGCTGCATTCGCTAGCGACGGTGCACAAGCACATCACGACTCTCGAAAAAAAGGGCTACATCCGCCGCGGATATAATCAGAGCCGCAGCATTGAAGTCCAGCAACTTCCCAAGCATGTGAAGGAACAAGTCGCCGAACGGCATTCAGTTGAATTGCCGATGCTGGGCCGGATCGCCGCGGGCCGCCCGCTGGAAGCCGTTGAAGATCAGGAAACATTTTCATTGGGCGAATTCGCGCGGGGCGCAAACAATTTTGTTCTGCAGGTGAAGGGCAGCTCGATGAGGGACGATCATATTCTCGACGGCGACTACGTGGTGATCGAGCAGACGCAGGTGGCAAATCCAGGTGAAATCGTTGTTGCGCTCGTTGGAGGCTCGGACGCGACGCTGAAGCGATTTTATCGCGAGCCGGGCGGCAAGATTCGCCTGCAACCCGCAAACAGCGCCATGCAGCCGATCGTCGTGCCGGCTGCCGACGTGAAAATTCAGGGTCGCGTAGTGGGTATCCTCAGAAAATACTGAGCGCGCCGGCTTCGTCAATCTGCGGTTTACAGTCGACCTCAGGTCTGATATCTTCCAATCCCGCCCTCAATTAGTATCCAACGCGACACTTTTGTTGTCGTTTCGTCTTGCCCCGGTTTGGAACAGAGGCGTAGAGTTCCCTTCACCCCGGTCCAAATTGCCGGCACCATCGGCGGTATTTGCGGTCCAGGGAGGGCCCATGTGGGGAAAGAAACCAGAGCAAACCGAGCAATCGAATCCGCCTGCGATTCCTGAATCAAAGGCTGTAACACCGCTGACGCCTACAGTGGCAAAAACGGAGGGAATACCAATGAGCACCGATGCTATTCGTCCGCTGGGAGCGCCCGCCAGTTCCGCCATTGCGCGGCTGGGAGCGAGCTTGCACGTGAAGGGTGAGATTACAGGACACGAAGACCTGCTGGTGGACGGCAGCGTCGAGGGTCTGATCCAACTCGAAGATCGAAAACTGACTGTCGGCGCGACCGCAAAGGTTTCGGCTGACGTGATCGCGCGGGAAGTGGTGGTCTACGGCAGCGTAAAGGGTAACCTACGCGCGCGCGACCGGATCGAAATCAAAAAAGACGGCTCGGTTGTGGGCGATTTGACGACCGCTCGCATCATGATCGAAGACGGCGCCTACTTCAAAGGCTCCATTGAGATTGATAAGTCCGGCGATAACGCGCAAACGGATCTGGAAAAGCCCGCTTACACACGCGCGGCCACCGCTCACAGCCAGAAGACCAGCTAAGGATTTTTACCTCCAGCGAGCAGGTTGGGCGTCCGGCACTGAGCCGGGCGCCCATTTTGTTTTCAGGGAATGCGCGCCAGGCGCGTTGACAAATCCGCCGGGCTATTTTATTGTCTAAAATTGCCTCTGAAGGGAAAGGTGTGACTGTGAGTGTGCGTACGTATGTTCCGAAAGGCCGCGAGGCGGGAGATATCCAGGCGGGGCTGAACTGGTTCGTGGTGGACGCCACCAACCAGGTGCTCGGCAGGTTGGCCGCCCAGGTCGCGCGGATGCTGATTGGCAAAGATAAGCCCCACTTCACGCCGTTTTTGGATTGCGGCGATCATGTTGTAGTGATCAACGCGAACAAAATTCGCTTGACCGGCAAGAAGCTGGAACAGAAAGTTTATCGGCATCACAGCGGCTATCCCGGCGGATTGAAGGAAATTCCCGCCACGCGCCTGCGCGCGAATCGCGCCGACTGGATGGTGCGCGAAGCGGTGCTCGGTATGCTGCCGAAAAATAAATTGCGTGCGCACCGCGCGAAGAAGCTGCGTATTTATTTGGACGATAAGGGTTTGGCACGGCACACCGGACAGAAGCCTCAGCCGTTTGCATCCTAAGCTGTACGCATTTTCTGGAGTTGGCTCCGCATGCAAGGCTTCGGAGTTTTTTCGGCCCGATGACTAAGGGTGTCCGATGAATCAAATGGGAATGAATCAGCCAGGCAGGAGGGGAATTTGAGTTCCAATCCGCAGTTTGTTGAAGGCGAAAAGCCGGCCTACGTGAACGGCACGGGCCGCCGCAAGGAATCGATTGCGCGTGTGTTTGTGCGCGCCGGGTCCGGAAAATTCACAGTAAACGGGCGCGCCGTGGCCGACTACTTTCACAATGTCGCCTGGCTGAATGCAGCGATCGAGCCGCTGAAGTTCACCAACACGACGGATCAGGTGGATGTGATGGCTACGGCCAAGGGCGGCGGCGCCGGCGGACAGGCCGGAGCGGTGCGCATGGGGCTTTCGCGCGCGCTTTCCAAGTTCAACGCGGACCTGAGAGTCGGTCTGCGGCGCAATGGATTTTTGACGCGCGATTCGCGCATGAAGGAACGCAAGAAGTACGGGCAAAAAGGCGCCCGGAAGCGCTTCCAGTTCAGCAAGCGCTGATTCGCGTTTTTGCGATCTCTGGGGCGGCGGTTCGCAAGAATCGCCGCTTCAAATTCACGGCCGGCAAGGCGCCGGCGAAACGACTGTTCGCGGTTCAGATAAATCGCTGCGAGCATTCGATCTGACGAGGAGGTTCGTTGGCAGTCGAAATTACGATGAAAGAGTTGCTGGAGGCCGGCGTTCATTTCGGCCACCAGACACGCCGCTGGAACCCGAAGATGAAGGAATACATCTTCGGCGAACGAAATGGAATCCACATTATTGATCTCCAGAAGACACTGAAGATGTTCCGCGAGGCCGCGCGCTTCGTAAGTGAACTGAGCGGCCAGGGCCGCAGCGTTCTGTTCGTGGGAACCAAGCGTCAGGCGCAGGAGGCGATCGCCGAAGAAGCAAATCGCTGTGGAATGTTTTATGTGAACCACCGCTGGCTCGGCGGTACGCTCACAAATTGGGCGACGCTGCAGAAATCCATCAAGCGGCTGAAGTCGCTGAAGGCCATGACGGAAGATGGCCGCATGGATCAGCTTTCCAAGAAGGAAGCCGCGCGGCTCAAGCGCGAGATGGATCACCTGCATCAGAATTTGGGCGGCATGGAAAACATGACGTCGCTGCCCGACGCCATGTTCGTGATTGATTCCAACGCCGAGGAAATCGCGGTCCGCGAGGCGCGCCGCATGGGCGTGCCGGTGGTTTCCATCGTGGATACCAACTGCGATCCGGAAGTCGTGGACTGGGTGATTCCCGGCAACGACGACGCGTTGCGCGCGATTCGCCTCTTCACCTCGAAGATTGCCGACGCAGTGGTGGAAGGCCGCCAGGCATTTGAACAAACGCAGCTGGCTGACGCAAAGACCACCGAGGGTGCACCGGCCGAAGGCGGCGAAGAAGTGGAATACGTGGATACCAGCGCGTACGAATCCTACGAAAAGTCAGAAGGCGATTTCGTGGATCCCGCCACTCTTGAGCAGCCGTTCGCGGCTGAAGTGCCGGCCGATGCGGAAGCGCCCGTTGACGATTCGGCCGCCAAACCGTAGCCGCGCCGGCTCGCTTTGGGGCATCGATCGAATGCAAGCGCATCAGTTCCCGCATCACAATATCTGAATGAAAGGTCCTCGGACATGAGTACGAATCCGGAGCCGGCCAAAATACCGGCGCAGACGGTAAAAAAACTGAGAGAAATGACAGGCGCCGGCTTCAATGCGTGCAGCCAGGCGCTGACGGAAACCGGCGGCGACATCGAGAAAGCCGTAGAATACCTGCGCAAGAAGGGCCAGGCGGCCGCGCAAAAAAAGGCCGAGCGCGAAGCCACAGACGGTCTCGTGAGTTCCTACATCCACGCCGGAGGCAAGATCGGCGTGCTGCTGGAAGTGAATTGCGAAACCGATTTCGTGGCACGCACCGAGGAATTTCAGCGATTGTGCCATGACGTTGCCATGCACGTGGCCGCGCTCGATCCGCGCTACGTGCGCCGTGGAGATGTCCCGACCGAAATCATCGAGCGGGAACTGGAAATTGGCCGCGATCAGGCGCGCCAGGCGAAGAAGCCGGAAACGATTATCGAGAAAATCGCCATTGGAAAGGTGGAGAAATTCTACGAGGAAAATTGCCTGTACGAGCAGCACTTCATCAAGGACGAATCGGTCACGGTGAAGGAAATGATCGATCAAGCCATCGCCAAGGTCGGCGAAAAAATTTCAGTTCGCAGATTTATCCGCATCAAGGTCGGTGATGTCTCGGCCACGTACGCACCGGGCGCTCCTGCCAAAGAGGTTTCAGAGAACGCTGCCGAGTAGCCGGATTTTCGGGCGCGCGTCGCAATCAGCGCGCCCTTCCGATTTGTGCATCTCCCGCATTTTGCGTGTTTTGATTCTCTGTTAGAATGCCGCCGAGCTGGTTGCTGCGATTCAGGCGCCGGCCCAACCAATGCCGACCAAACGAGCTGACAGCAAGAAGCCTCTTGCAAAGCAAAACTCAGCGTATCACCGCATCGTTCTAAAACTTTCCGGCGAATCTCTTGCCGGTCCCGAAGAATTCGGCATCCACGGTGAAACCGTAGTGGCCATCGCGCGTGAAATCAAGGACGTGCGCGATCTGGGTATCGAAGTGGCCGTGATGGTTGGCGGAGGAAATATTTTCCGCGGCGCGCGCCAGAAATCCATGATGATTGACCGCGCGACCGCTGATTACATGGGCATGCTGGCCACAGTGATCAACGGCCTCGCGTTGCAGGACGCACTCGAAAAACTCGGTTGCCACACACGTTTGTTGAGCGCTATCGGCATGCATCAGGTTGCCGAGCCGTTTATTCGCCGGCGGGCGGCGAGGCACTTGGAAAAAGGCCGCGTGGTAATTTTTGCCGCCGGCACCGGCAATCCATATTTTTCAACGGACACCGCCGCGGCGTTGCGCGCGATGGAAATCAAGGCCGATGTGATTCTTAAGGCCACGCGCGTGGATGGCATTTACGACGCCGATCCAGAAAAGGTGCGCGGCGCGAAAATGTTTGATCGCATCACTTATTTGGACGTCATCCAGAAGGGTCTTTCCGTAATGGATACGACGGCCATCTCTTTGTGCATGGACAACAAGATGCCCATCGTTGTGTTCAACATGAATGTGCCGGGAAACATCCAGCGCGTGGTAAGAGGCGAAAAAGTCGGCTCGAAGGTTGTTCCGGCCTAAAGTGGTACGCTTAAAGAGAAATCACCCGGTAATGGGGACGGGGGAAGTAAATCGCCATGACGACAATCGTAAACAGCAAAGACGCAATTGCTCAAAGCAAAGCCAGAATGGAAAAGGCGGTTGAGGATTTCCGGAAGGAGCTGTCCGCTCTTCGCACCGGCCGGGCCAACGTGAGCCTGCTGGATCACATCCGCGTGGATTATCACGGAACGATGATGCCGGTGAATCAGCTGGGGGCTCTTTCCGTGCCTGAGCCCACGATGATCATGATTTCTCCGTGGGATCCGTCGGCGGTTCCGCTGATCGATAAAGCCATACGGACTTCCGACCTCGGTTTGAATCCAACCAGCGACGGGAAAGCATTGCGAGTGCCGATTCCCCCGCTGAACGAAGATCGCCGCAAGGAACTCGTGAAGCACATGCACAAGGTGCTGGAAAATCACAGGACCGCCGTGCGCAATGTTCGCCGCGATATGAAGGAAGCAATCGAGAAACTGGAGAAGGAAAAGAAAGTGAGCGAAGATGACCGAAAGCGATCCATCGAAGAGCTGGAAAAGCTGACGCACGGCGAAGTGAAAAAACTGGAAGACATGGCAGTCCTGAAGGAACACGAGATCCTGGAGTTGAAATAGGACGCCGCGAGCTCCGAATAACAGGCCTATTTACAATGATTTAGCAGGCGTCCTCACAGAGCTGCGGGAGCAGCCGCCAGCGACTTGTAAGAGGGCATCTGACGGCGGGCTTGGCGAAGCCGGGGCGAAGGATTTTCCACTGTTTCTTCCGCTTTTCTGTTTGACACAAACCGCACTCTTCTCTATACTTACCAGCTGGTCAGGGATTTTGTTCGTTTTTGAACTGGAAGGTCTCGTCCCCGGAACATAGTTGGACGGAACGGGGATCGAGAAGCGGCCGGAATGGGGCGCCAGCCCCGCAAAGCCGATAATGCCTCTCCGCCGTCTCCTGCTGTTGGAGTTCTCGCCTTGGCGAGTCTCGTTGCGGAGTTTCTTTACCCAATTGGGGTTGAAGTAAAGCCCTTTCATAAATTTTTGGATCCCGCAGTGGGGCATTTTGCGCTCTCGCGGGATGAAAAACTGTAGATAGGTATCGAGGGAGAAGCGTGCCCACATTTTCACAGCTGGTGCGACATGGCCGCGAACAGATTCGCGCCAAGACAAAATCGCCCGCGTTGCAGGGCTGTCCGGAAAAGCGCGGAGTTTGTATTCGCGTATACACGCAAACGCCGAAGAAACCGAATTCGGCGCTGCGCAAGGTGGCTCGCGTGCGGTTGACGAACGCTGTGGAAGTAACCACTTACATTCCGGGCATCGGGCACAATTTGCAGGAACACTCGATCGTTCTGGTGCGCGGCGGCCGCGTGAAAGATCTGCCGGGCGTGCGCTACCACATTATTCGCGGCACGCTGGACGCCGCTGGCGTGGACAATCGCAAACAGGGCCGCTCGAAATACGGAGCCAAGCGCCCCAAAGCAGCGCAGAAGTAAGGAGAACAGATGCCGCGTAAAGGAGCTGTTTCAAGACGCGCCGCAGCCGTGGATTCAGTCTATGGCAGCGATCTGGTGCAGAAATTCATCAGTTCCATGATGTGGGATGGGAAGCGCTCGACGGCGCAAAGGATTTTCTATGGCGCGATGACTCAGATCGAGGCAAAGGGAAACCCCGACGCGATCGGCATTTTCAAGAAGGCGCTGGAAAATGCCAAGCCGATTCTGGAAGTGAAAACGCGGCGCGTCGGCGGCGCGAATTATCAGGTGCCGATTGAAGTGAATCCGTTCCGGCGCCAGTCGCTGGCGATTCGATGGATTTTGCAGAACGCGCGCACTCGCGGCGGAAAAAATTTGATGTCGAAGCTTGCGGATGAATTGCTGGACGCGTCGGCCGGGCGCGGCGGCGCGATCAAGAAAAAAGAAGACGTGCACCGCATGGCCGAAGCGAACAAGGCCTTCGCGCACTATCGTTGGTAGCAGCGCGCAGTTGAGTAGATTTTGAGGCCGGGTTTGGAAACAGGGGAGAAACGGAAGTAAAGCAATGCCACGGGAAACACAACTCGCGGATACCCGGAACATCGGGATCATGGCGCACATTGACGCCGGCAAGACAACTACGACCGAGCGCGTCCTTTTCTACACGGGCGTGACGTACAAGATCGGTGAAGTTCATGACGGCGCGGCGACGATGGACTGGATGGAACAGGAAAAAGAGCGCGGCATCACGATTACCTCCGCCGCGACGACTGCGTTCTGGAATCGAAACGGAAAGAAGACTCGCATCAACATCATTGACACGCCCGGCCACGTGGATTTCACGGTGGAAGTGGAACGCTCTCTCCGTGTGCTCGACGGCGCTGTTGCCGTCTTTGACGCCGTTGCCGGCGTGCAGCCGCAATCGGAAGCCGTGTGGCGCCAGGCCGATAAGTATCGCGTTCCGCGCATTGCTTTCATCAATAAGATGGACCGCGTGGGCGCGGATTTTGATCAATCCGTCCGCAGCATGCGTCAGCGTCTGTCCGGGCATCCTCTGCCGATTCAATTTCCCATCGGCAAAGAAGACCTGTTCATCGGTTGTATCGATTTCATCGAAGAAAAGGCAATTATTTGGTTGGAAGAAACGCTGGGCGCGAAATTTGAGGTATTTGACGTCAACAAACTGTGGGATCCCGCCTTTGTTTCCAGCCGTCCTGATATCGCTGCTGCTCTGAAGCTTTCCGCGATTGACGAAAAATTCTATCGCGAGCATCGCGATAAAGTCGTCGAATACATCGCCGAGCATGACGACAGCCTGCTTGAAAAATATCTGGGCGGACAACCTCTCACGGTTTCCGAATTGCGCGCTTCCATTCGGCGCTCAACGATTTCTTTGAAACTTGTTCCCGTCGTCGCCGGTTCTGCGTTCAAAAACAAGGGCATCCAGCCGATGCTCGACGCCGTCGTGGATTATCTTCCCTCGCCGCTGGATGTTCCTCCGATTGAGGGAACGTCTGTGGATGGAGATGAAGCGATTCTGCGTCGTCCGGCGGATGATCAGCCCTTTGCCGCGCTTGCTTTCAAGATTATGACCGACCCGTTCGTCGGCCAACTGACTTTCGTACGCGTCTATTCAGGCGTTCTTGAATCGGGCAGCTACGTTTTCAATTCGACCAAGGGAACGCGTGAACGTGTGGGACGTTTGCTGCGCATGCACGCCAACAAGCGTGAAGAAATCAGCGCGGTTTACGCCGGCGACATTGCTGCTTGTGTGGGACTGAAGAGTGTTACGACCGGCGACACGCTTTGCGATGAAGCGAAGCCCGTCGTTTTGGAAAACATTGTGTTTCCGACGCCCGTGATTTCCGTGGCGATTGAGCCGAAGACCAAGGCCGACCAGGACAAGATGGGGAATGCGCTGGCGAAACTCGCGCAGGAAGATCCCACTTTCCGCGTTCACACCGATCCGGATACGGCGCAGACTTTGATTTCCGGAATGGGTGAATTGCACCTGGAAATTATTGTGGATCGCATGATGCGGGAATTTGGCGTGCAGGCCAGCGTTGGCCGCCCGCAGGTCGCTTACCGCGAAACGATTCGCAAGGTGGCGGGAGCCGAAGGCAAATACATCCGGCAAACTGGTGGCCGGGGTCAGTACGGCCATTGTAAGTTGGAAGTTCATCCTCTGCCTTCCTCCAAGCACGAATCCATGAACGATCTCTCCACCGACGAACTTGATGCTCTCTCCAAGGAAATTGCGGGTTCCGGCGGACGCTGGCGGTTCGATAAGGAACACCGGTTCCTTTTCATCGACAAGATTATCGGTGGCGCCATTCCAAAGGAATATGTAGCGCCCATCGAAGCGGGCATTCGCGAGGCGATGGATGCCGGCGTTTTGGCCGGCTATGAAATGGTTGATGTCGCCGTCATTCTCGTTGACGGCAGCTATCATGAAGTTGACAGCTCCGAAATGGCGTTCAAGATTGCAGGCTCGATCGGATTCAAGGAAGCTTGCCGGCGCGCAAGTCCGGCACTGCTCGAACCCATCATGAAGATCGAAGTCGTCGTACCTGACGAATATATGGCCGCGGTGTTCGGCAATCTGAACGCTCGCCGCGCGCATATCCAGGGCTCCGACGCCCGCGCGGGCAGTACGATTATTCGCGCGCTGGTTCCGCTCGCGGAAATGTTTGGATATGCCACGGATTTGCGGAGCCGCTCGCAGGGACGCGCCAGTTTTTCGTTGCACTTCTCGCACTATGAAGAGGCACCCGCCTCAATTGCGGAAGAGGTTGTATCGAAAACAACCGGTCGGGTGGCGGGCTAGAGTCGCCGTAACGGCTTTTCGGCCAGGGGACTGAGAACGAGTTTCTCGTAAGGGGAAAAGAGGCAATGGCGAAGGAAAAATTTGAGCGCAGTAAGCCACACGTAAATATCGGGACGATCGGGCACATCGATCACGGCAAGACGACGCTGACGGCGGCGATCACCAAGG
>Ga0335078_10004605_pt1 | contig 20418 bp, 14 predicted proteins | sample Lox_Sample_32_FD_206711 | JGI IMG/M metagenome (GOLD analysis project Ga0335078, IMG submission 206711) | Soil microbial communities from Loxahatchee National Wildlife Refuge, Florida, United States - Lox_Sample_3.2 | ecosystem: Environmental > Terrestrial > Soil > Wetlands | place: USA... | reverse complement strand
GCACCTTGCCTTCGATGTACTGATCGTAGAAGCCGGCCGGATAGCCCACGTAATACCCTTGAGCGAGCGGGTACGAGTAGTCGAGTCCCTGGTAGTAAACGCCCGTTACCCAGGTGAGGAGGCCCTTCTCCGGCGAGATCAGGTCGAATTCCTGCGAGTACATCTCTCCGGGAACCAGGTCGCTGAAGACGAACGGCAGGAGATCCGTGCCGTCGAGGTCCGTGATGTACACCGAGCGCCCCCACTGGATACCGCTGATGGAGCGCAGCGTGATGCCACTATCCATCTTGTAGTTGACGTTGAGGGTGGAGCGGGCGATCTGATCGATCGCGTCCATCTGGGCGTTCGCCGTGACATCGTACAGCGGCGTGGTCGCATTGGCCGGCGATGCGGGATAGCCGCCGTTGTCGATGTACGAGTAGTCGGTCTGCCACAGCGCGCTCAGCTTCGCGGAGGGCTGCCACAGAAGGCTGAAGCGGATGGAGGACTGCTTCAGGCCGCCGTTGCCGCCGGTATAGGGACCGGTGACGTTGAAGAACGTGTTGCGCCGCTCTCCGTAGAAGGCGACGCGGGTCGAGACCGTATTGGTCACCGGCATGTTGACCGCGCCCTGCACCATGACATCGTCGTAGTTGCCGAACTGTCCGAGCATGTAGCCGTTCACGCCGTTGAAGTTGGGCGCGGCTTCCGTGATGTAGACGGCACCGCCGGTCGAATTCTCGCCGGCGAAGGTTCCCTGGGGACCGCGCAGCACCTCGATGCTCGAGATATCGTAAAAAGGCTCGTCCTCGAGATAGCCCGGGAACGACGCGACCCCGTTCCGGTAGGTGATGACGCCGGCCTGGGTCTGGGTGTTGTGCTCGCCCTTGCCGATGCCGCGGATGTTGAACTCGTTGCCTTGGCCGAAATTGTCGACCGCGAGCGAGGGCGAGACCGTCTCGAGCTGATCGACGGTGATTACGCCGTTGTGAAGCAGCTGGTCGCCCGTGAGCACCGTGGCCGCGACCGGTGTCTGCTGCAGGTTGGTGGTGCGCTTCTCGGCGGTGATCACCACCTCCTGCAGCGCTGGAGTGGAGTCCGCATCGGTGGACGTGGCGGTATCGGCCGCGGCTGACGATGACTCCGGTAAGGCGTCGGCCTTCGCCGTCGCCAACGCAACCAACATGAGCGCAGTGCCCATGAGTATCGTGACTTTCATCGGATTCCCCCACCCAACTTATTTGGGCCGCACCCGATAGGCGGCGTTCGGGAGCCTCTCAGGTAATCCTCCGGTTGTCAAGTTCATTCACATGTGAAAGAATGTCTTGGTACGTAAGCCGGCCTCCCTTCGAAGGCCAGTCCGTTTACAGGCACCCGCCGAGCAACCGCATGGCGCTTTCGGCATTCCAATTGACGGCCGCCGACCTTCACCCCTATGGGCAGGGACTCGAGCGTCCCGAATGCGTGTGGGTGGATGCCGAAGGCATATGGGCCTCCGACGCTCGGGGCGGCGTGTGCCGCGTGCAGACCGATCGCGCCCCGAAGCTCCTGGGCGCAGGCATTGCCGATCCCAACGGCTTCAGCCGCCGGCCCGACGGCAGCTTCGTGATCGCCGGGCTCACCGATGGCCGGTTGTATCTCATCACCCGGGGCGGACGCACGCGCGTGCTGCTCGATCAACTCGATGGCATGCCGCTCGGTGCGGTGAACTACGCCTGCGCACAGGGTCCCGAGCGGATCTGGCTCTCGGTCATGACCCGTCACCTGCCCTGGGTGCCCGCGCTGCAATCGAGCGTGCGCGACGGCTACATCGTGAGAGTCGAGGCTGACGGCGCCCGCGCCCAAATCGTGGCTGACGGGCTTGATCTCACGAACGAGGTCAAGGTCTCGCCGGATGGCCGCTACCTTTACGCGGTCGAAACGCTCGGCGGACGAATCGTGCGCTTCCGGATCCGGCCGGATGGCTCGCTCGGAGATCAGGAGCGCGTCGGCCCGCGAAGTCTCGGGCGCGGCGCGCTTCCCGATGGCATTACCTTCGATGCCGCCGGCAATCTCTGGATCACCAACATCAGCGAGAACGCCCTCGAGGTCATCGACCGCGAGGGCGCCCTGCACGTGGTGTATTCGGATGCGAACGCGGCGGCGGTGGCGGCCCTGGCGGATGCGGTCGAGCAGCGCACCGGGACGATCGATCATCTCCTCGCCTGTGCGCAGGTCTCAGGCCCGCTTCGGTTGCCCACCAGCCTCGCATTCGGCGGCGCGGACGGCCGGACCGCGTTCGTGGGCTCGGTGGGCCTCACGCAGCTCATGACGTTTCGGATACCGGCCGGGCTCGCCGGCGGGCGGGGCTGATGCGGCGCCTCGCCCGCCGCATGCGGTGAAAATTCAAAGAAGAGTGAATGAAGAGGTCATTCCCATCACGGGTGGCAGCGCTGATCGCGGCTTCGCTGAGCTGGGGCGCGGCAGTCGTTGCATCCGCGGCGGTAACACCCGTGGTCACGATCGCGCAAGGCGTCCTCCTCGGACGCACGGATGCGCAGGAGATCCGGTCCTTCAAGGGGATTCCGTATGCCGAGCCGCCCGTCGGCAAGCGGCGGTGGCGGCCACCCGCCCCAGCGGGCGGCTGGAAGGGGGTGCGTGATGCGAGCCGGTTCAGCGCGAGCTGCATCCAGCCTCCCTGGCCGGCGCAAAGCATCTACAACGATGGGATCAGCCACTTCAGCGAGGATTGTCTTTACCTCAATGTGTGGGCGCCGGCGCACGCGAGTGAGGCACCCGTCATCGTCTGGATCTACGGCGGCGGCCTCGTCTACGGCAGCACTTGGGAGCCCTACTACGACGGCAGCCGCCTCGCGGCCCACGGGGTCGTGTTCGTGTCCCTGAATTACCGTCTGGGCGCGCTCGGCTGGCTGGCGCTGCCGGCATTGAGCGCCGAATCGGCGCACGGCGTGTCGGGCAACTACGGGCTTCTCGATCAGATCGCGGCGCTCCAATGGGTCAAGCGGAACATCAGGGCATTCGGCGGTGATCCGCACAACGTCACCATCATGGGCGAGTCGGCGGGAGGGCTCTGCGTCGCGTATCTGCTGGCGAGTCCGCTCGCCCGCGGTCTTTTCGACAAGGCGATCGGCGAGAGCCTCGGAATTTATTCCGAGCCTGAGCTCAAGAAAGCGGACCACGGCCTGCCGGCCGCCGAAGCGCTCGGCACCCGGATCGAGAGGGCCCTGGGGGCCAAGGATCTCCAAGCGCTGCGGGCCCTGGATGCGACGAGGCTCAACGACGCGGCGCTCAAAGCGGGTTATCTTCCGACCGGCACCGTCGATGGCTGGGTGTTGCCGCGCCAGCTGGTCGACACCTATGACCGCAAGGAGGAGGCGCACGTGCCGGTGTTGATGGGATTCAATGCCGGGGAGATTCAGACGCTGCCCGGCTTTCTGCCGCACCTGCCCTCCTCGGGCGCGATCTACACGCGGGAGATCGAGCAGCGCTATCGCGGGCTCGCGCCTGAGTTCCTGCGGCTCTATCCGGCGACCGATGTCCGATCGAGCATGATGGCCGCCGAGCGGGACGCCATCTTCGGCTGGGGCGCGGAGCGGATCGTGCGCGACGAAGCGGCGCTCGGTGAGCCCGCCTATCTCTATTACTTCGATCACGGCTATCCGGCGGCGCGTGCCAAGGGGCTCCATGCCTTCCATGCGAGCGAGATTCCGTATGTCTTCGGCCGCATCGGCCCCAGCGCGCCGAGGCTGGCGAACTGGCCGCAGGCGCAGGGTCGCGGCGAGCAGGCGCTGTCGAATGCCATGATCGCGTACTGGACCTCGTTCGCGCGCAGCGGCGTTCCCAGGGCGCCGGGAGGACCCGACTGGCCGAGCTTCGCACCCGGCAAGCGCTACCTGCATTTCGCGCAAAGACCCGAGGTGGGCCGCGATCTCATGCCCGGCATGTATGAGCTCAACGAAGAGGTGATGGAGCGACGACGGGCCGCCGGCGATCAGTCCTGGGGAGCCGATGTCGGAGTGGCCGCGCCGCTGCTGCCACCGGCCTCGCACGCCGCTGCGCATCGGGCACCGGCCTCGCCTCGGCCCTGATCGACGCTGAAGCCTGTTCCTTGGCGGGGTGAGCTCGAAACGAGCGGCGAGCGGCTCGCGCTTGCCGGCGCGGGTTGTCCTCCTGGTAGCGCTCCCACTGCGCTGCTAGTATTGTCTAAGTTATTCTTCGTTAGCTCGCCGAAAATGATGCTGCTGAAGCAGTCCGCGCGGATCAGCCTCGCGGCGGTATTTTGTGTTCCGGCTCTTGCCGCCGCTGTCGCAGGATCATCGCACCGGCCGATCGTCGCCACGGTCGACGTGAGGCAAGTCAGCCGGCCGATCGGACGTTACGAGTACGGCATGTTCATCGAGCACATCGGCTCGCTGATCTACCGCAGCCTCTGGTCGGAAATGCTCGATGACCGCAAGTTCTACTACGCCATCTCCTCGAAATCCGCGCCTCCCCCGGCCGGGCCCCGCTTCCTGCGGATGATGGCGCTGCGCCGCTGGCGTCCCGTCGGACCCGATTCGACGGTCGTCATGGGCAAGCGGGATCCCTTCGTCGGCGAGCAGAGCCCCCGCATCGAGCTCTCCGCCTCCAGCCCGCACGGGATCCGCCAATCCGGACTGGCTCTCATCAAAGGGCGACGATACACGGGATACCTCTATCTGCGGGGTGACCCCGGTACCCGGGTGCGGGTCGCCCTCACCTGGGGCCGAGGCGGTGGCGATCGCGCGATGACGCCTGATCTTCCGGTCTCCGCCGCCTATCAGAAGGTCCCCTTCAGTCTCACCTCCGGCGCCGACACCCCGGATGGATCCCTGGAAATCACCGGCACCGGCTCCGGGAGCTTTCAGGTCGGCACGGCTTCACTCATGCCGGCGGACAACGTGGACGGCTTTCGAGCGGACACCATCGCCCTGCTGCGCCAGCTCCACTCGGGTTTCTGGCGCTTCCCCGGCGGCAACTTCACGGCCGACTTCAACTGGTACGACTCGGTCGGCGATCGCGACCAGCGGCCGCCGGTATTCGACCACGCCTGGAACGCCGTTCAGTCGAACGACGTGGGGCTCGATGAGTTCATGACGCTCTGCAGACTGATCGGGGCGGCACCTTACATCACCGTCAATGCCGGCTTCGGCGATGCGCATTCCGCTGCCCAGGAAGTCGAGTACATGAACGGCTCCGAGGACACGCCGCTCGGTGCCGAGCGCGCCCGCAACGGCCATCCTCAGCCCTACGACGTCAGGTTCTGGAACATCGGCAACGAGCCTTACGGAACCTGGGAGTTGGGGCGGACGGATCTCGGCTACTACGTGCTCAAGCACAACGAGTTCGCGCGCGCCATGCGCCGGGTCGATCCCTCCATCGTTCTACTCGCCTCGGGGGCGACGGCCGATGAGATGACCATCGAGGGGATCGCCAGCAGCATGCATTTGAAGGATGATCAGGTGCCCTTCTGCTCGGACGCCGACTGGACCTGCGGCTTTCTGCTCCATTCCTGGGGAAATTTCAACGGCATCACCGAGCATTGGTACGCGCGCGCCGGCATGCGCTTCGATCTCACCCGCGCCGAGAAAGGCCTGCGGCTGAACGGAATGGAGGCCGGCTATGTTCCCGCGCCCGAGACGACCCTCGAGTGGGTGCGCGCCCCATCCAACCGGCTAAAGGTCAAGGCCACGGAGTGGCAGCAATACGAGCGTCGTTTCCCCAGGATGGCCCGCGACGGCATCTTCATGTCCGTCGACGAGTACGCCTACACGGGCGCGCCGGCGAATCTGCAGCTGGCGCTCGCCTACGCGATGGTGCTCAACGAGATGCTCCGGCACACGGATTTCATCCGGATGTCGGCGTTCACGATGGGCATTTCCACACTCGACTTCAACCCGACCGCCTCGACCCTGAACACAACGGGGCTCCTGTTCAAGCTCTACGGCGATCACCTCGGCGCGGGGCTCATCCCCGTCGCCGTATCCGGAGATTCGCCGCAGCCGCCGCCGCGATACCCCGTCCTGGGGAACCAACCGCCGCGGGACGCGGGGAGCCCGACCTACCCCCTCGACGTCGTGGCGGCATTGTCGGCGGACCACCGATTTCTGACCCTCGCAGTCGTCAATGCGACACCGCAGACGCAACACCTCGTGTTGCGCACGCGAGGAGCACGGATCGCCGGAGCGCCCACCCTCTGGGTGATGACGGGCAAGACCCTCGATGCTGCGGATAAGTTGAATGAGAAGCCTGAAGTGACCGTGAAGCGGATCGCCCTGGACCGCATCCCCGGCAGCCTCGCCATCTCGCCGATCAGCCTGGACTTCTATCGACTGCCGATCGCATCCCTACCCCGAAACTGAAGGTTGCTGAAATGACTACGCGGATCCTCGGCAGCACGTTCCTTGCCGCCCTGCGCTCTGGCCTCCTCGTGCTGCTCGCCTCGGTCGCCGCCGGCCCGGTGGCGCTCGCACAGATGCAGACCGAGGTGCCGCCGGCCGTGCCGGGCGCGAGGCCGGTTGCGGTCGAACACATCAAGGTCCATAGCGATGCCCTTGCCGGGAATCTGGAAGGCGAGTCCGCGGATCGCGACGTGATCGTCTTCCTGCCCCCCGGCTACCATAAAGACAAGGAGCGCCGCTATCCCGTCGTGTACGCGCTGCACGGCTTCTTCATCGGGGCGGAGCAGTGGACGCACGAGATTCACGTGCCGCAAACCATCGAGGGCGCGTTCGCTCGCGGCAGTCAGCCGATGATTGTCGTGCTGCCGGACTCGAAGACCATCTACGGCGGCTCGATGTACTCCCGCTCCGTCACGACGGGCGACTTCGAGCGCTTCATCGCGCATGATCTCATCGCTTACATCGACGCTCATTACCGCACCATTCCCGAGCGCGAGAGCCGGGGCCTGGTGGGGCACTCCATGGGCGGCTATGGCGCGCTGCGCATCGGGATGCAGCACCCCGAGGTCTTCGGGAGTCTTTACGTCATGAGCCCCTGCTGCCTCTCCTCCAGAAACTTCAAGCCGATGGATGCGGCGACCGAAACGGCCGTGCGCGCCCTGAAATCGCCCGCCGCTTCGGCCGCGCTGCCCTGGTATATACACCCCCAACTGGCTCTCGCCGCCGCCTGGTCACCCGATCCGCAAAAGCCGCCGCTCTACCTGGATCTACCCTTTCACAACGGTGTCGCCCAGCCCGAAGTTCTTGCGAAATGGACGGCTAACGAGCCGCTCGCGTTCATCGACCAATACATCGACAACCTGCGCGAATATCGCGCCATCGCGATCGACGTGGGCGATCAGGACGAGCTGCGATTCGATACGCAGAAGGTCCACAGGATCCTGGACAGCTACGGGATCGCCAACCGCTTCACGATCTATCACGGCACCCACACGAGTGCGGTGGCGTACCGCTTCCAGGATCATGTGCTGCCCTTCTTCAGCCGCTACCTGTGCGCCAAGCACTGCCATCAAGCCCGATGAGCGGGAGCCGGCCTCCTCTCGGAAGTTCGTAGATTCGCCACCGCGCGCGTAGGATGTCGCCAACCGCGAGCCGCGTGCTGCGGCCGCACGTGCGCGTACCGCCTTGGGGAGTCCATGGGTAAGACCGTCCCAGCTCTGATTGCCGCGCTCAGCCTGCTCGCGACCGCCATGGCGGCCGCCGATGACTTGATGCCCCGGTCGCGGACGCAGGCGCTTGCCCTGGAGGCTCGCGATGCGCTGCCGCTCACGCGCTTCTATGATCCGCCACCGCTCGGTGAGCGCCCTCCGGGTACGCTGATCCGCTCGGAGCCCTTCCACGGGTACAGCCTGCCGCCGGGGGCGCATGCGGTGCGCATCCTCTACGTGTCGCGCGCGCTCGATGGCGCGCACAATGCGGTCTCCGGAGTCGTGCTGATCCCCGCAGGCTCGCCGCCGCGCCGCGGCTGGCCGGTCATTGCCTGGGCCCACGGCACGAGCGGCGTCGCCAGCATGTGCGCGCCCTCACTGATGAAGGATGTCGAATACGGCAGCGAGGGTCTCATGCCCATGGTGGCCGCGGGCTTCGCCGTCGTCGCGACCGATTACGCCGGCCTCGGCACACCGGGCCCGCATCAGTACGACAACAAGATCCCGCAGGCCAACGATGTCGTCTATTCCGTGCCCGCCGCTCGCGCCGCGGTCCCCTCGCTCGGCCGGCGCTGGGTCGCCATCGGCCACTCCCAGGGCGGGGTCGCGGTGTGGGGCGTGGCCGAGCTCGAGGCGAAAGTGAAGGACCCGAGCTACCGCGGCGCCATTTCCGTCGCGGGTGATATGGATTTCGAGAGCTTCGAGGCGCACGACGCGCGCGACTTCGCCACCATCACCAACATGTACTGGCCGTACACCGCATTTGGAGTGAAGGCGAGCTATCCCTCGTTCGATGTGGCGCGGATGCTCTCACCGGCCATGCTCGCGCGCTACCACGATGTGACGACCCGGGGCTGCTGGTATTACGCCTACGCCGCAGCCGCCGAGATCGGCCATCACACGGCCGTGCGGCCCGGCTGGAACGAAGCGCCCGAGCTCGCCCGCTACAATCAGGACAGCTATAGCGCCGACAAGCCCATTCGCGGTCCCCTCATGGTGCTCGCCGGTGATGACGACGCCTCGGTGAATTTCACCAACATCAAATCCGGCGTCGCACGCGCCTGCCGCCACCACCTGCCGATCGAGTTCGTGCACCGGCCCGGCCTCGACCATGATCCGCTCATGGAGAAGACCATTGGCTTGCAACTCGACTGGGTGCGCGCGCGGCTGGAAGGAAAGCCGTGGAAAGGCAACTGCGGCTCGATCCGCATCGCGACTGGGCGCGCGGAGTAGCGGCGTTCAGGCGCGAAGGCCGAGCAGGGACCGCGCCTCGGCGGCTGAGGCCAGCTCATATCCCAGACTTTCCACGATCCCTCGCGCACGCTCGACCAGTTGGCCATTGGTGGCGAAGACGCCTTTGCTGAGGTAGAGATTGTCCTCCAGGCCGACCCGTACGTTGGTCCCCAGGAGAGCCGCCTGCGCCAGCACCGGCATCTGCATGCGTCCGATACCGAGCGCGCCCCACAAGGCGTCGGGGGGCAGCAGATCCTTCATGTACAGCATCGTGCGGGTGTCGGCGGGCGCCCCCCATTTGACCCCGAGCACGAACTGGTAGAGAGGTCGGCCGCTGAGCAGCCCCTCCCGGCCGAGCTCCTTGCCGAATTCGATATCGCCGGCGCCAAACACCTCGAGCTCCGGCTTGATGTCCAGCTCCTGGAACCGTTTCGCCAGCGCCCGCAGCGTTCTCGTGGTGTTGAGATACACGAACTCCTTTTCGCCCTCGACCTGATTGCCGGTGGTGATATCGAGCGAGGCGATCTCGGGACGACATTCCTCGAGGTGGGCGACCCGCTCAGCCACCGGCACCACGTCGCTCTCAGGCAGCGCCCGCCGCTCATCCTCCGGGTCCGGCAGGAAGAAGGCGCCGAGACCGGCGGTCAAATTGATGATCACATCGACACCCGAGTCGCGCAGCCGCTCGACGGTCTCCTTGAAGAGCCGCGGGTCTCGGCTGCCCTCCCCGGTCGCGGGGTCTCTCACGTGGATATGGACCACCGCTGCTCCGGCCTTCGCCGCCTCGACGCAGGCCGCGCTGATTTGCGCGGGCGTCACCGGAAATGCCGGGTGCTTTCGGTTGAAGGGCGCGTTGCCGGTGACGGCGCAGGTCAGAACGATCTTCTTTCGGCTCGAATCCATCCCCACACCTCACATGCCGGCGGAAAAGCCCTCGTCCATCAGCACGGTCGTGCCATGCATGGACCGGGCGTCTTCGCTCGACAGAAACGCCACCATCGCCGCCATCTCCTCCGGCGTGGAATAGACCCGGCCGCTCGGAGTGCGCGCGGCCATGGCCTGCAGCATCGAGCTGTACGCCGCATCGGTGCGAATCGCCTCGTTCATCGGCGTGGCGGTGTTGCCGGGCGCGATCGCGTTGATGCGAATGCCATGGGGAGCCAGCTCGCAGGCGAGCGCGCGCGTCATCATCACGATGCCGGCCTTGGTTGCACAATAGATGGCATACCCGCCGACGCCCATGAAGCCGGCGACGGAAGCGACGTTGATGATCCGCCCCGCGCGGCGCGCCTTCATGGAAGGCACGACGGCGTCGATCATCGAGAAGGTTCCCACGAGGTTGGTGGCGATGGTGCGATCGACGTTGTCATCCGCCTTTTCGCCGGCGGCGGTCGGTAAAAATACGCCGGCGCAATTGACGAGAATGTCGATCCGTCCGTGTCTGGCGAGGACCCGCGCCACGAGCGCGCGCATGCTCGCGCGGTCCGTGACGTCCCCCACCTCCGCGTCCGCGCGCCCTCCAGCGGCCGTGATCCGGTCGGCGACCGCGGCGGCCCGCCCGAGCTCGCGGCTTGCGATGGCGAGCACGGTCGCCCCCTCGGCGCCGAGACGTTCCGCGACCGCGCGCCCGATTCCCTGAGTGCTGCCGGTGATGAGTGCGATGTCGCCTTTCAATCGCATGGTGAGGCCTCCGGCGTGTTCGTACTGCCCATCCCCGCGGATCGACTGGCGAGGCGCATCGCCTGCGTCCGCACCTCATCGAGCACGCCGTCGGGACCCAAGACGACGCCATAGACTCGCCGGGCGCGCTCCGCCGTGATGCGGCGCTCCGCGACATCGCGCGCCACCTGTTGCGCATCCCTGTCGAGCGGAGACCCGTAGCCTCCCCCGCCTGTCGAGATGGAGAGCAGACGCTCCCCGGAATGCAGAGTGACCTGCGCACAGGGCTCGAGGTGCTCGCGCGTGCCGTCCGGACGGATGCGCCACTGATCGGCGCGACCGCCCGCCAGCCCGCCGCGCACGCCCTGCGCGGGGTTTCTCGTGCCATCGCTCACATACCCCACCGCTATCGCGCCGGCCGAAGGCCCGAACTCGACGGCGACGGAGGCGGCGCCGTGAAACCGACCGGCGCCCTCGGAGTCGGTCAGCAGACGCCGGCTGTAGACATGGATGGGCTGGCGGATCTCGTCCAACTCGACACTGTCGATGAAGCAAAGTCCCGCGTTGCCCACGTGGCCGATGGTCAGCCAGCAATCGGCGTGCGGCGCACCTGCGCCGCCCGTCATGCCGAGAAAGATCTGATTCACGAACGGCTCGCCGCTCGCCGGATCACGTCCTGAAATCACCCCTACGGCCGGCGGTATGACGGCCCCGCATTCGGCAAGACCAAAGCCCGGCGCAATCTCCGCCAGCCCCGCCTGTACCGCATTGGCGATGCGGTCGGCGATGTTGGTCGTGGCGACGGACGTGCTGGTCGGATGGCGCGGAATTCCCGCGATGCAATTCGCCCGTAGCAGCACCCGAATGCGGCTCAGGCTGCCGGCGTTCTTCGGCACCGAGTGAGCGACGGAGTTGAACACGCCCACCATGGCCGCGGTCCGCGAGCACGCCTCCGACAGATTGAGCCCGCAGGGCAGGCAATCGGGATTGTCCCGCAGATCGACCTCGATGCAGGCCGCTTCGGGGTCGACGGTGACGCGCACGGCCAGCGGCACGCCCTCCGCGGGCGTTCCGGGAAAGGGATCGTGACAGGTGCGGCGCGTGACCGATCCTGCCGGCATCTCCCGGATCGCCTCGATCATGCGCCGCTCCGAATACGCGAGCCACTCGGCCTGGAATTCCTCGAGCGCCGCCCAGCCGAGCTCCGCGGCGAGCTCGAGAACTTCCTTCTCGCCGATGCGCGCGGCCCCCACCATGGCGAGGAAATCGCCGCGCCACTGCTCGGGAACCCGAATGCGCGCCTCGCACATCCGTAGGAAATCACCGCTCGTCTCGTAACTCTCCTGCACCTTGACACAGGGAAAGATCAGCGCGCCCTCCTCGTAAAGGTCGCGCGCCGCACCGTGGTAGGTGGTCGGGATGGAGTTGCCGATATCCGCCTGGTGCGCCTTCACCACGATGGTGAAGCGGTGCCTGCCGCGCTCATCGACGATCGGCGCGAGCAGCGTGTGATCGGCGGCGTGCGAGCAGCCATGGTAGGGCGAGTTGTTGAGGAAGGCGTCCCCGGCCGCAAGCCGCGGGTGAAACTCGCGCATGACGCGGCACATGATGTCGGGACCGGAGAGCACGTGGATGGGTAGCGCTTCGTTGGTGACGAGCAGGCGGCAGTCCCCGGTCACGAGACAACAGGAGAAGTCGCGGGCGACGTTGAGCACCCCTGACCGGCCGGTACGAAGCAGCGTGTTGGCCATCTTGCGCGTGATGCCCTCGAGGCGCTTGTTCAGGATCGCGAGCGTCACGCCGTCCATCGGCTGACGGCCGCCGTTCTCGGCAGTCATTGATTCACCCCCACCTCGACCGACAGGCTTCCGGATGGGCGCCGCACCGCGGTTGCACCCGGATCGATGACGATGCTCGTGAACGCGCTCTCCACGATCGCGGGGCCGCAAACCTCCTCACCCGGAGCCAGTGATTCGAACCGCAAGACATCGACCTCCGACCACCCCGTCGAGCCGAACCACGCTCGTCGGCGGGCCCGCCCGGGAGCCGCCTCGCTCGCCTCCTGCAGCTGAAACCCGCTGTGCTCGCCGAGCCTGCAGGCGACATGCGCCGTCCAGCCGATGAAGACGATGGCCGAGGACGGATCGGCGAAGGTGAAAAGATCCTCGTGGGTGCGATGGAACACCTCGGTGAGCGCCCGCAGGTCCTCCGGCGTTGCCACCGAGGCGGACGCGACCGGTGCGTCGATCTCCCAGACCTGGGTGGCGTACCGCGCTTCGGTGGTGAACGAGACAACGACGGCCTCGGCCGGCGCGCCCGCGCGTTCGGCGAACGCCTGACACTGCGCGCGCAGCTCGCGAAGGACCGCGCTCACTCCCGCGAAATCGAAGTTTCGGCTGGTCGTCACGAATGCGCGATGGAAGTCGGCTTTGAGATCCGACATCAGCGCCCCTGCCGCCGAGAGCGCGGCGCCCACCGCGGGAATGACCAGGCGGCGGCAGCCGATCCGCCGGGCGATCTGCACCGAATTCAGCCCGGCCGCGCCACCGCCGCCGATCAGCACGGCGGAGCGCGGATCGATCCCCTGGTTCACGGTGATCTCGACGATCGCCTGGGCCATGCTCTCGGTGGCAACGGAGATAATGGCGGCGGCAGCGCGCAGGGTGTCGAGCTTGAGCGGCCGCGCGATTTTCAGCTCGATCGCTTTCTCGGCCGCTTGCGGATCGAGCGCCATGGAGCCGCCGAGGAAGAATTGGGGATCGAGGTAGCCCAGCACCAATGCCGCATCGCTCACCGTGGGCTCGACGCCCCCGCGTCCGTAGCACACCGGCCCCGGGGATGCGCCCGCGCTCTGCGGCCCTACATGCAGCAGTCCGCCCGAATCGACCCGCGCTATGGAGCCGCCACCGGCACCCACGCTGCGCACGTCCACCCAGGGGAAACCGACCATGAGCCCCCGATAGGGCGTCCCGATCCAGGTGTCTCGGTTGACCGGGATCTTCCCCCGGCAGACGAGGCTGACGTCGTAGGTCGTTCCGCCGGTGTCGGCGACGATGATGGACGAGGCATTCTCGTCCTGGGCGCCGAACCAACCGCCTGCGACCGGCGCCATCGAAGGACCTGAGTTGACGATCCGGATCGGCGCCGCAGCCGCATCCCGCGCATCGATCACTCCCGCCTGAGAGGTCACGATGAGGAGTCGTCCGCCGAAACCTGCTTCGCGCAGGCGCTCGCCCATCCGACCCAGGTACTGACCCATCAGGGGTTTCAGCGAGGCGTCGATGGCCGTCGATGAAGCGCGGCGAAACTCGCGGATCGCGGGGTTGAGCCGGTGAGACAAGGTATAGGGAACGCCGGGCAGGTGCCGCTCGATGAGCCGTCCGATCCGGTTCTCGTGCTCCGGATTGACGATGGACCACAGCAGGCAGACGGCGACGGCCTCGATCCGCATCGCGCGCAATCGATGCAGCAGCGCGATCGCGTGCTCCTCTTGCAGCCGCTCCAGCTCCGTGCCATCGGCGCGAATGCGGCCCGGAACTTCGAACGTGAGCTCGCGGGGGATGTAGGGCGGGGGAAACGGGATGGTGAAGTTGAATGGTTCCGTCCGCCCCCCTTCCCGCAGCACCAGCACGTCCGGATGTCCCTGGGTCGTCAGGAACGCAGTGCGCGCGGTGCGACCGGTGATGATCGCATTGATGGCGTGCGTCGTGCCGTGGATGAGATGGGTTCCCCGCTCGAGCAGCGTACGTCGGGGGATCGAGTAGGCGCGGGCCGCGCACTGCAACGCATCGAGCACACCGCGCACGGGATCTTCCGGAGTGGTGGACGCCTTGAACATTCGGTGGCGGCCCGACCCGTCATCGACGATGAGGTCGGTGAACGTGCCGCCTGTGTCGACCGCAAATCTCATTCTTCATACTCGATGTTGCCATCGACCCCGATGGCCTGACCGGTGATGCGCCTCCCGGCGCCAGAGGCCAGGAAAAGGATCACGGCCGCGATGTCTTCGGGATCCACCATGGTCCGCAGCGATATGAACCGCAGCAGGTTGCGCTCGTACTCCTGCGGTGACATCCCGAGCGCCCGTGCCTTCTCGCCGATGACCCGCTCGATGCGCGCGCCACGGATCGCGCCCGGGAGAATGGCGTTGACGCGGATGCCGTGCGGTCCGAGCTCACGCGCGAGGTTGAGCGTCATGCTGATCACGGCTCCCTTGGAGACCACATAGGGAAGCCTCAGCGGCAGGCCGACCTTCGCGCTGCCGGACGAGATGTTGACGATGAGGCCGCCGCCGCGGGCCTTCATTCCGGGGACCGCGCGGCGCACGCAGAGAAAGTGACTGGTCAGATTGGTCGCAAGCGTCGCATTCCATTCCGAGCTCGAGATGCTCTCGACCGGCGCGGTGGGCCCCGCGATCCCCACGTTGTTGACCAGCACATCGACACCGCCGAAGCGCGCTTCCGCCATCTCAAACAGATCCTCGACCGTTTCCTCGGCGCTGATGTCCCCAGCGAGCCCGCAAATGTCGGCTCGCTCGGAAGCCAAGGCCGCGACGGCCTCCGGATCGATATCGCCCACGAGCACCCGCGCGCCGCGATCGGCAAAGCCCTGGGCGATGATGCGCCCGGCGCCGCCCGCGCCCGCGGTGATCAGCACCCGAAGCCCCTCGACGCTGAACGCATCGCCCGACTGTCGCACCGCAGGGCGCTCGGCGATCATGCGGTGCCCCGGACCTGATCCTGTGTTGGAGCGTCGCACAACCAGTCGTCGACGGTGCGGCGCATGCCCTCGGGTATCGGCATCGAGCGGCGCTCGCGCAGGTCGAGAAACGTGGTGACCGAGGTAAGGCTCGCGACCGCGCGTCCGTCCTCGGCATCGAACATCTCGTGCTGCGCGGTAAGCGACTTCGAGCCGGCCCGGGCAAGCCATGAGCGCACGAGGACGAGCTGCCCGGCCCGCAGCTCACGGCGAAAGGTCAGCGCCTGATGCACATCCGCGAGGCCAATGTGCTCGCGCGCCGCCATCTGCGTGCTGTATCCGAGCGCGAGGAATAAGTGCCAGGCCGCCTGATCGAACATGCCCAGGTAATGCTTGTTGTTGAGGTGCCCCATGGCATCGCACTCCCAGGGGAAGACCACGCCGCGGAAGGAGACCCCGCCCGGCCGCAGGAACCAGTCTCCGACTCCCGAGCCAGCTTGCGAGGGTCGCGCCTCTTGCTGCCGTATCATGAGCGGGTTCACTCGCCCGTGGCTCAGCCCTGCTGCCTGGCGCGCGCGTGGCTGCTCGCGCCCAACGTCGCCGCCAGCCAATCGAACAAGTATTCGCCTTGCATGCTGGCGACGTCGATGCCGCAGTGCTCGGCGCTGCCCTCGCTCAACGTGAACGCCTTGAGCTCGGCGCGCGGGGAGCGGACAGCCCTCGCGACAGTGCGCTCGGCGTGCCATAGCGGAACCTGCCGGTCATTCTCGCCATGCACCACCAGGAGCGGGCACTCGAGCTCTCCGATGCTCGTCGACAGATCCCGTCGCGAGAAGATCTCGACCGCCTCTTCAGGCGATGCGGCGCCAGTGACCGTCATCAACTGGTCCATCAGATCCGATAGGCCTTCGGCGAGGCCGGCAGAAGTCCGGCCCAAGAACATCTCGCGATGCGAGTCCATGTTGAAGAAGGCGCCGAGGCAGGCGACGCACTTCAGGCGCTTCTCGAAGGCGGCCGCGCGCGGCGCACAGTAGCCGCCCGCGCTGATGCCGGCGATGCCGATACGGTCGCAGTCGATGCGACGATGCGACTGCAGGAAATCCACGAAGAGCCTGGCCGAGACCTCCGTGTCGTGTCGCTTCGGCAGCTTGTGCAGACGAATTGCCTCGCCCGTGCCTTCCTGATCGACGAACAGCACCGCGAGCCCGCGCCGCGCGGCGATCGCGGCGTAGAGGAGATAGTGCATCTCCTTGATGCTGTCCAAACCGTTGTAGAAGAGCACGCAGGGGAAGGGGCCGGGCCCCGGCGGCAAGTGCAGCCATCCGGCGAGCTGCGCGCCCTGATAAGGCACCTGCACCCGCTCGGCCTCATCGCCCCTCAGCTTCACGCCGTGCTCAAACGCCGCGAGTGCCTTGCGGTAGGTCAGAAGACGGCGCGGGTCCTTCCAGGGAACGTTGCGCTCCGCGAAGAGATAGTAGTTCGCGGCCCGCAGCGACTTCGAGCCGGCGCTCAGCCGATAGCCGCGCGCATGATCCTGCTCAGCGAGATGATCGAGCTTCTGGGCGAGCCTGGACCAGCTCTGATACCAAGCCTCGGTCGCCACCGCCGTGCTCACCTTCCCCGGCAGCCCGCGCAGACCGCGACAGGCCTCATCGATCTCCGAGATCTCCGCTCCCATTCCTATCGAGGCGGCGATCGACAGGGTCCAGGGGTAGTACTCGGGAAAGTATTCGAACATGCGCTTGACTCCGGAGCTGCTCGAGGCGGCGGCGCCGATCGCCGCCTGCACAGGAGGAAGCCTACTGCTTTCCATTTATGGAAACAAGAGGTCCGAAGAAGGCCTCGCCGGCAAGGCGGATGTCCGTGTGCTTGTCGGCGCGGTTACTGGCGGGCGCCCTCGCGCCGCGAGCGGTCGTCTTCCCGCATCCCGAAATCGAACTCCCCGTTCCTCGAGACCGTGACGATGAGAAACTTCGCCTGGCGGGCGCCCTTCGAGATGTAGCCGTGGCGGATATCGCTGTGGAACTGCAGGCTGTCGCCTGGCTCCAGAGTGTGTGATACGCCCCCCTCGAAGAGCACCTCGAGGGTGCCGTCGAGCACGTAGAGGAACTCCTCGCCCGGATGAGAGGTGAGGGGTCCGTACTCCTCCGCCCGCCTGGCAAAGAGCGTGACGAGCACCGCGACCGGGGAATTCGGGCCGCCGCTTGAATGCAAGGGGTGATAGATGAGGTTGGGGATTTCCGCGAAACGGCCTTGTCCGGCGCGGGAAATGCTGATGGTCCGCTCACCGAGCGGCTTCGGCGGCGAAAAGATGAAGTCGCTCGGGCTCATGTTGAACCCGCGCGCGATGCGCATCACGATATCGAGGGTGGGCGAGACCTTCTCGTTGGCGATCCGCGAGAGCGTCGCGATCGGCACACCGGTCACCTCGGATGCCTTCTGCAGGGTCCAGCCCATGCGCTTGCGCAGCTCGCGCAGCCGGGCACCGAAGGAAACGACTTCGTGACCGGCAGGCTCGGCGACCGGCGGCGGCGGCTTCGACTGAACGAGTCGCGATTTCGGCGGCGGCTGCCTGGTCTTCTTTCGGGTCACGTGCTTCCTTTTCCCATGCGCACTCGCGCGTGAGCCATTCTACCCCGCAGCCGGGGGTCCCACCGAGCTATTGCATATTGGGAAGGGTTGTGCTCGAATATTTCCATATCCGGAAAGTAGTACCCGGCGCGATCCATCACTCACGAGGCGCACGAACCGTGGACACCCCGATCGCCGACCGCAATACCGCGCGCCCTCTACCGCAAGCCGCGGCGGTCGCGATACTCCTGCTCGCGCTGCGGGCCGCCGTGGCGGATGAGCCGAGCACGCCGGGCCCCGCCGTCGCGGGTTCCGTCCCGGCGCTGGCGGAGATCGTCGTCACGGCCGAGAAGCGCTCCTCGAACATCGAGACCACCCCGATCAGCATGAGCGCTCTCACCGCACGGCAGCTCGAGGATGCGGGAGTCACTTCGGCGCAGGGCATCGCGACGGCGGTTCCGGGGCTTGCGGTGGCTTCCGCAGGTCCGGGACAGGCGCAGTATGAGATTCGGGGGATCTCGGCTAGTGGTGGCGAGTCGCCGACGGTCGGCTTCTATCTGGACGAGACACCGGTCAGCCCTCCGGCGAGTGCCACCACGGGCAAGAACGCCATCGATCCCGACCTCTACGATCTCGAGCGCGTCGAAGTGCTGCGCGGCCCGCAGGGCACGCTTTTCGGCGCCGGCTCTCTCGGGGGCACGGTGCGACTCATCACCGCGGCTCCGGATCTCTCCGGCTTCTATGCCAGCGCCCAGACGATGGTCTCGAGCACTCCGGACGGCGCGCTCGGATACGGCCAGAAGGCGATGGTGAATCTGCCGCTGCTCGATCAGGTGGCGCTGCGAATCGTCGGAACGTATACCCATACGGCCGGCTGGATGGACCGGATCGTGGTTCCCAATTTTCCGCTGGAGAGCAATCCTGCCGCCACCGACTACGGAACCACCCGAGGCGCCGTGAGCGGAGTGCCCGGGTCCTTGGTCCACAAGAACGTGAACGAGGAGAACCTGACCGGTGCCCGCGCGAGCCTGCTGGTAAAGCCCACCGCCCGCCTCTCGATCGAGCCCGCCGTGTTTTATCAGAAGATCACCCAGGGCGGCATGAACGCCTACGACAGCTCGCCCGGAACGCGGGCGCATTATCAGCCCTTCGACATCGCGGAGCCGTTCTCGGATCAATTCACGCTCTACAGCCTGAAGACTCAGTACGGCCTCGAGCGCGTCAATGTCACGTCCGCAACCGGCTACTGGACACGCCGCTCCACGCAGATCCAGGATGGCACCGAACAGGTGCAGAACGCGCTGATGCTGCCCACCTACTCCACTGCTGGCGGACTCGGCCTCGGCCCCGTCGCCGCGTTCGAGGTCGACGATACGCGCCAGTTCAGCCAGGAGCTGCGGGCTGCTTCGACGGGCTCTTCCGCGCTGCAATGGCTCGGCGGCGTCTTCTACAGCGATTACCACTATCGCCTGCGCACCGGCAGCGACATTCCGGGTCTTCTCTCCCTCGCCGGTTCTCCCTTCCTGACCGCCACCCTCTTTTATGTGGATCAGCCGCTCGATATCCGGCAGATCGCCTATTTCGGCAACGTGAGCTACCGCTTCAGCGACCGTCTCAAGCTCACCTTGGGCGCCCGGCGCTTCCAGTACAAGAGTGATATCCGCTCCGCATCGAGCGGTGTCGCGTACACCGGCACTGACGCAGCGAGCCTGGCCACCGCTAGCGCCTCCGACTCGGGGCTCAACCCCATGGCCAACATCGCCTACACGACGAGCTCGCGCATGATGTACTACCTGACCGCGGCCAAGGGATTTCGCGAAGGCGCCGGCAACTTCCCGATTCCAACGACCGGACCGATCGGCTCGACCTGCCTCGCGAACCTGCAGGCCCTGGGCCGTGACTCCGCCCCGGCGATGTATAGACCGGACAGCGTGTGGAATTATGAGATCGGTGAGAAGGGGAGCTTCTTCGATCACCGCATGATCCTGAACACGGACGCCTACTACATGCGCTGGTCCAACGTGCAGGAACCGGTGGCCCTCGCCTGCGGGCTCGCGTATACGGACAATGCCACCCAGGCTGAAGATAAGGGCGCGGAATTCGAGCTTCGCGCCGCGTTGCCGCTGCACCTCACCGTCACGCAAAACATCGGCTATACCCACGCGGTCTTCACCCAAGACTTCCCCGCGGCCGGAATCGTGAACGGCCAGAGCCTCTACAATGTGCCGCGCTGGACGGTGAGCACCCTGATCGAATACCAGCACCCGATCACCGGCCGGCTGCGGCTGACCGCTGCTGCAAGCAACAGCTATGTGAGCTCGTCCGAGGATCTCACCGACGTCGTCAACCAGCTGCCCGGCCGCGATCTCGTCGGCATCAGGGTGGGTATCGCCTCCGCTTCCTGGAACCTCTCCCTGTACGCCGACAATCTCCTCAACCGCATCTATCCGCTGGAATACCTCAACCTGATGACCTTCACCGGACCGCCGTATGAGCGCATTGCGACCAATTCGCCGCGCGTGGTCGGGCTGCTGCTGAATGTGACGTTCTGAGCGGACGCAGCGGAGCGGAGGGGATGATTCGTTACGGCCGTTGCGATCGGACCGTGCCCGAGGCGAGATTTGCCGGCTGAGGGACTTGAACCCCCGACC
>Ga0335078_10004604_pt1 | contig 20421 bp, 12 predicted proteins | sample Lox_Sample_32_FD_206711 | JGI IMG/M metagenome (GOLD analysis project Ga0335078, IMG submission 206711) | Soil microbial communities from Loxahatchee National Wildlife Refuge, Florida, United States - Lox_Sample_3.2 | ecosystem: Environmental > Terrestrial > Soil > Wetlands | place: USA... | reverse complement strand
GTCGTGCGACCAGGTGTGGCCGTTCCCGGTCAGGCCGAACTCGGCCGCGCGGGCATGGACCGGGGTGGCGTGCAGGTAGTACCAGTGGTTGACGGTGAACGTGTCAGGGCCGCTGCTGTTGATGAAGTCAATCGTGTTCCGGATGGTCCGGGGGCTCTCGCCGGGGAAGCCGATCACGAACGACGCGTGCGTGAAGATGCCCCGCGCCTTGAGCTGTTCGATGCCGTACCGGTAATGGTCGGTGGTCGCTCGCTTGTCCATGTTCTGCAGTACCCGGTCATCGCCGGACTCGATGCCCAGCAGCACGCCGCGGCAGCCCGCGTCATACATCAGGTCGTAGACGCCGGGCTCTCGCGCGTGCCCGCACCGGAAGTAGGAGAACCACTCGATGCCGAAGTCGCGGCGGGCCATCATCCGGCACAGGTCCTTGAAGCGCCGCATGGGCACGTTGAACGTGTCGTCGATGAACGCGACGCGGCTTACCCCCAGCGTCGCCAGCTCTTCGAGCTCTCGCTCGACGGTATCCGGGTCGGCCAGGGTGAGCGCGCCCGCCCGTTCCGGGTAGTCGCAGAACGCGCAGCTGAACGCGCAGCTCCGGGCCGTGCGGGTGGACAGCGTGGCGCCGAGTACGGCGCGGTCGAAGCGGTGCCAGCGCACCGCGCAGGCGTTGAGGTCGTTGTTCTCCGGGCGCCTGCTGGTGAGCTGCCACCCGCCCGCGGCCGACCGCAGGAACACGTTCGGCACGGTCTGCGGGCCGCGGCCGCGGGTGATCGTGTCGACCAGGGCGGCCAGCGTCGCCTCCCCCTGAGACTCCCAGACGTAGTAGTTGGCGCCGACCCGGCTGAAGAACCTGTCGAGCTTGTCACCGCGCCCGGCCCGGCACTGGTTGTCGACCAGCGGCCCGCCGACGATGATCGGCACGGTGGCGTTGTGCTCCCGGATGAACCGGACGATCTCGATGACTGGCGCGGGCATCATGTAGAACGTCGTGGTGATGGCTACCGACGCGGGGCCGTCAGCCAGCAGCTTCGCCAGTTCGTCGCGCTCGTAGGTGAAGCTGTTGACGAATCCCGTGGAGTAGCCGCGTTCTGCGAGGTAGTTGGCGAGGTAGAGGGTGCCGAGGCTGGGCAGCTCGGAGACGGTATAGCCGCCGGGGTGCCCGGTCTCTTCCCGGGCCAGGCTCAACGCGTCCAGGTAGGAATAATGGCTGCCGCGGAAGGTCATCTTCATGCGGAGCATGCTGCGGATGGGCGCTGGCAGCTCCCCCTCCGCGTACTCTAAGGCCGCCTGCAGCTCTTCCCCTGACATATCGGTCTCGTGGTATCCGACGATGACGCAGTCCCGCATCGTCTGGCTCCTTTCACCGCGTGGGGCGGCGTTGAGGTGTCGTGTCACCAGGCGCCGGGTGGGGCTGGCAGGGTGACCGTCTTGGTGGTCGTCATCTCGGCGATCGTGAACCGGATGCCTTCCCGGCCGGTGCCGCTGGACTTCACGCCGCCGAACGGGATGTGCGGTGAGTCGAACTGCGGCCCTTCGCCCTGGTTCACCGCACCCACACGCAGGCGCAGGGCGATTTCCCAGAACGCGGAGCTGTCCCTGGTGAGCACCCCGGCCTGCAGCCCGTAGCGGGTGCTGTTGGCCAACCGCACCGCTTCGTCAACGCCGGACACGCGGGTCACCGGCGCCACCGGGCCGAAGGTCTCCTCCCGCACGAGTTCGGCCTCGGGCGGTACCCGGTCGAGCAGGGCGGGAGTGATGAGGGCCCCCGCGCGGTCGCCGCCCACGACCAGCCGGGCGCCCGCGCTGACCGCCTCGGCGATCCTGCGCTCGACGGTGCGGGCAGCTTCCTCGCTGACCAGCGGGCCGACGTCGGTGTCGTCCGCGCGCGGGTCGCCGGCCCGCTTGGCGGCGACGGCCACGCGGAGAAGGTCGACGAACTCGTCGGCTACCGCCTCCCAGACGAAGACCCGCTTGACGCCGCGGCAGGACTGGCCCGCGGTGGCGCAGGCGCCGTCAGCGGCCAGCCTGGCGGCGCGGGGAAGGTCGGCGTCGGGCAGCACGAAGAGCGGGTCGTTGCCACCCAGTTCGAGCAGCAGTTTCTTCCCCGCCGCCTGGGCGGCTACCGCACGGCCGGTGGCCGCGCTCCCCGTGAAGGTCACCATGTCGACCTGGGCGTGGGAGGTGAGGACGGGCCCGAGCTCGGCTGGGTCGCCGGTGACCACGGCCAGCATGTCCTTGGGGCACCCTGCCTCGATGAGCAGGCCTGCGAACGCGAGCGCGGTGAGCGGGGTCTTCTCGGAGGGCTTGAGCAGCAGCGGGCAGCCGGCTGCCAGGGCCGGGGCTGCCTTGACCACGACCTGGTTGAGCGGGCGGTTGAACGGCGTGATGCCCACCACCACCCCCACCGGCTCGGGCACGGTGATGGCCAGCCGGGGAACATTGGGCAGCGGGATGGACTCGCCGCGGATCCGCTCCGCCTCGGCGGCCGCCACCCTGAGGTTGGCGGCCGCCCGCGCGACCTCGCGGAGCGTTTCCTTGCGGCACACTCCTGATTCCGCGGTGATCAGGGGGGAGAATTCGGGCACCCGGGACTCGAGCGCCGCCGCCGCCCTGGCCAGGACGGCGGAGCGTTCAGCCGGTGACAGGCAGCGCCGCCACCCGGCGAGGGCGCCCACCGCGGCGTCCGCGTCCGCCGGGGTGTCGCTCGGCGCGGTCCCGACGTGCTCACCGGTCCAGCGGTCGCGCACGCTGGTGTGCTGCCGGGCCGGCTGCAGTGTTCCGTCAACGAACATGGGCTGGGTGCCTCCCGTGGCCGCGGCGGCGGTCAGCGCTGGCCGTCGCAGTCACGGACGACGCGCGCCTCGAGGTCGGAGATGGCGGAGTAGCCGAAGACCTCGAAGAGCTCGGCGAAGGTCATCTGCAGGCCCTGGGCGTCCCAGAAACCCTGTGTGGTCCCGGTGTCACGCAACTCGGCGAAGAGCTTGCGCAGGACCGAGGCGGCGGCCATCCAGCCGGACAGCGGGTAGATCGCCAGGTTGTAGCCGATCGACTCCAGATCCTTGGTGGTCAGCCACGGCGTCTTCCCGCCCTCGACCATGTTGGCGAGCAGCGGCGCGTCGATCTCGTCCCTGACCCGTTTCATCTCCTCCACGGTGAGCATGGCCTCGAGGAAGATGCAGTCGGCGCCCGCCGCGAGGTACTCACGGGAGCGGCGGATGGCCTCGTCCAGGCCCATCGCCTCGCGGGCGTCCGTCCTGGCGATGATGGTGAAGTCCTCGTCGACGCGGGCCTCGACGGCTGCCTCGATCTTGCCGGTCATCTCTTCCGTGCTGATCAGCCGCTTGCCTTCGAGGTGGCCGCAACGTTTGGGGTTCGCTTGGTCCTCGAGGTGGTATCCGACGATGCCCATCCGCTCGAACTCCCGTGTGGCCCGCCACACGGCCATGGCGTTCCCGTATCCGGCGTCGGCGTCCATGATCACCGGGACGTCGACGGCGAGCACGATGTTCTTCGCGTTGGTGGCCTGCTCGGACATGCTGGTGAAGCCGAGGTCGGGCAGGCCGAGCATGCTGGCCGAGGTGCCGGAACCGGTCATGTGCACCGCCGGGAAGCCGGCCTGCTCGATCACCTTGGCGCTCAGTGCGTCGTAGGCGCTGGGGACGACCAGGATCTCCGGCGCGTTCATGAGCTCCCGGAAGGTGCGGGCCTTGCTGACAGTCATGGGTTGTCCTCGGCTTTCGTCGTGGCCGGCCGGTGCCCGGCCGGGGTGAGCGGGGGTTGCGGCGGCCGGTTCCCGGCGCGTCGCCGTGCGGGCTGGCCGGCGCGGTCCGCTGTGCAGTGACTCGTCCAGCCGGAGCAGTTGGTTGTACTTGGCCAGCCGGTCGCCCCGGCGCGGGCCGCCTACCTTGATCAGGTCCGCGCCGACGGCGACCGCCAGGTCACACATGGCGGTGTCCTCGGTCTCGCCGGACCGGTGTGACACGGCCAGTGCCATCCCGGCCCGGCGGGCGGCGGCGGCCGCGGCGAGGGTGGCGGTGACGGTCCCCGCCTGGCTCAGCTTGAGCAGGATCCCGTCGGCCAGGCTCCGGTCGACCCGGGCCTCGTCGGTCGCGAACAGGTCGTCGCCGACCAGCAGGGTGGAGCGCGGGAGCACCGCACGCAGGCCGCGCCAGGCGGCCGTGTCCGCCGGGTCGAACGGGTCCTCCAGGTAGCTGAGCTGGCAGGTGGTGGCCAGCCGCGCGAGCAGCCGGGCGAAGTCCTCCGAGCCGAGTTCGGTGTCACCGAATCGGTACCGCCCCGGCACCCGCGCCAGGTGCTCAGCCGCCACGTCCACGCCGAAGGTGCACGCCCGCGCATGGCCGGCCGCCACCGCGGCGGCCCGCGCGAGGTCAAGTTGCTCCTCGCTGCCCGCGGGCGCCAGCAGGCCGCTGGACGCCGACAGCCCGGCAGCGGGGAAGCGTTCCCCGGCCAGGCGCTCCGCGGCCGCGAACACCGCCCGCGCGACGTCGATGTCCCCGCGGAGCCCGCCGGTCGCCGGCAGCACCATCACCTGCTGGAACCCCCGGGCCGGCGCGGGGAGGTGGATGCCGCCGGAGAAGACGTTGACCATCAGGGCCGGGATCGCTGGTTCGCTGCCCGCCAGCGCCGCGAGGTAGCCGTAAAGCGGGACGCCGGCCGCCGCGGCCGCCGCCCGGGCGAACGCCAGGGAGACCGCCAGGGTCATGGCGGACCCGGCCTGTCCTGACTGGCACAGCCGCGCAAGCCGGCCGTCGCAGTCTGCCTGGTCCGCCACGGCTGGCCGCGCGAGCGCCGCCCGCAGCGCGGGCGCGCCGACCGGGCCGAGCGCCGGCTCGGGTCCGCAGCCGCGCTCCAGCCGGCCGGGCGCGATCGCCCGGGGGGCCGAGCCCCTGCCCGAGTGCCCCGAGCCCAGCGTGAGTTCTGCCTCCATGGTGACCCCCGCACGGGAGTCCAGGATGCCGCGCAGCCGCAGTGCCTCGATCCTCACGTGCGTGCCCCGCCGCGCAGCCCCAGCACGGCCGTGAGCAGGTCGCTGGCGCGTCGTACGCCGAGGCGGCCGCCGCGGGCCGCTGCCTCGCCGAAGGTGGCGGCGCCGTCGGCGGCGATCGCGGGCCCGGCGGCGGTCACGGGGACCAGGTCGCTGCTGTGCAGCCCGAGTTCGCACGGTGTCGCATGGTCGCAGGTGACGACCAGCGTGCCGGCCGGCCCCAGCGCGGCGGCCAGGGGCCCGGCAAAGTGGGCGTCGATCTGCTCGATCGCGCTCACCTTGTCCGCCGGCCGGTTGTCGTGTCCCGGCTCGTCCGGCCCTTTGACGTGGACGAAGACCACGTCGGCGGGATCGGCGAGCAGCTGCGGCACCAGCTGCCGGTAGTACTGCGCCTCGCTCTGGCCTGCCGCTTGCCGGGAGTGGGTGAAGCGGGCGCCGATCAGCTGGGCCACCCCGCGTTCGGCTGGCACCTGCCCGTACATGGACAGCGCCAGCCCGGTGCGCCCGGAGAACGGCGGCAGGACCGGCAGCGTGTCGCCCGCATCGCGGACCAGCAGGAGGTTGGCGGGCAGTCGGCCAGCCGCTCGGCGGCGCTCGTTGACAGCGCTGCGCTGCATGACCGCCCCGCTGGCCGCGACGAACTCGTTGACCAGGCGGGCGGTGGTGGCGGCGGCCGCGTCGTTCCCCCGCGCCGCGCAGCGGAGCGGGGACGCGGCCGGGATGTCGACAGGCACGCCGAAAGGCCCGCGGCTGACGAACCCCGGGTCGGTGTTGCCCACCTTGCCGGACAGCGGCGTGGTGCGGCTGGTGAGTGCGAGGATGCCCCGGTGGCGGCCGAACCCGGTCAGCGCGAAGGTCACCCCGGCCGGCAGCCGGACCCGGTCGGTGATCTCGCGGACGAGCGCCGCCTGGTCTTCCTCCTCTAGGTCGCGGGACGTGCGCCGGTCCAGCCGGCCGGTGTCCGGGCGCCAGCTCGCGAAGTTCACGCGGAACGCCACGGAGTACCCGTCCGGCTGCCAGAAGCCCATGCCCAGGCCCTCGAGCGGCCCGCGCCCGGTGTAATAGGCCAGGGGGTCGTAGCCGAGCAGGGCCATCGCGCCTGAGTCCGACTCGGGGGGCACATCAGGCGCGATAACTTCGACGGCTGCGGAGCTGCCGCGCCGGGCCAGCGCGTCCAGGTGGGGGGTTGCCGCGGCCTCGAAGGGGGTCTGGCCCGCCAGGCGGGGCACTGGCCGGTCGGCACCGCCGCACAGGACCGTGATGATCACGCGCCCCGCCCGGCGGCCCTCAGCTGCGGATGCGCTCATCGATCCCACACTCCTTGATCACCTCGGCCACCCGGGCCGGCACGAGGTGCTGCCACTGCCCGTCGCCCGCGGCGATGGCCAGGCGCACCCGGCTGCCGCTGATGGGCTTGTCGCTGCGGCGCCACATCACCTCGGTGCGCAGCCCCAGGCGCCGGAAGCGGTCGAGTTTGGCCTCTCCCCACGCGTCGTAGACGGTGAGGAGGTAGACGGCGTCCCGGGGTGCGTAGTGCGCGAGGCGCTCCGGGAAGCTGTGCGGGAACGGCACGATACGCAGCCGGTCCCTGGTCACGCCGTCCCCGGTGAGCGCGGCCTCGACCATGAGGTAGCGCTCGTAGAACGTGCATGGGTTCGAGCCGGCGAGCCCCCGGTCCGGATCGGCCGCCTCCCGCGCCGTGGTCCACGGGTCGGGGTTGGTGATGCCGACCAGCAGGGTCTGGCACCGGGCGGCGCCCGCGAGCAGGTACTCAAGGTGCCCGAGGTGCAGCGGCTGGAACCGGCCGTGGATGACTGCCAGCGGGTACGGCGCCCGGGAGGTCCCCATGGCGCTCACCCGCTCCCCGGGCCCGACGTGACGAACGACCGGAACCGTCGTGCCACGTCGGCGGGGGACACCTTCGGGCGGCCGAGCCGGGCGATCGAGCCCGGCCTGATCGGCAGGTGCAGGAACGTCGGCCCGTGACCCGACAGCCCGTCCCGCAGCGCCGCGGACAGGTCGGCTACCGACCCGCAGGCATGGACTCGCGCGTATCCGCAGGCAGCGGCCACTGCCGGGAGGTCCACAGCGGCCGAGAGGGTGCGCTGCCCGCCGGTGGAGTCGTGGACGCCGTTGTCCAGCACGACGTGCGTGAGGTTGGCCGGGGCATGGGCGCCCAGGGTCGCCAGGCTGCCCAGCCGCATCAGGGCCGCCCCGTCGCCGTCCACGACGACCACGGGGCGCTGGGTGTGCCGCGCGACCCCAAGTCCGACGGCGGCCGCCGACCCCATCGCGCCGACCATGTAGAAGTGCTGGTCGCGGTCGTCGAGCGTGTACAGCTCCCGGCTGCACTTGCCGGTGGTCGACACCACCGCCGCGGTCGCGGGCAGGTCCTTGAGCAGCCGCTCCAGCGCCTCGGCTCGGGCCGGCGGCTCCCCGCTGGGCGCATACCGCCGCATCGCCGCCGTCCGCGAGGCTGGGGGTGGTTCGTCCAGCGGCTCGTCGGCGACCGTGTCCCTGGCGAGGATGAAACCGTAGGGCAGGGATCGGCGCGCAAGGGACGCCCGGCAGTCCGCCAGTGCCGCGGGCAACTGCCCCGCGCTGGCCGGCACCAGGCCCCAGTCAAGCTCGCACAGCCGGAACAGTCCCGGCGTGATCCGGCCCATCAGCTCGTGCTGGGGCTCGTCCTTGTCACCGGGCCGGCCGCGCCACGTCGCGATGACCACTGCTGGTATCCGGGCCGGGGACATCAGCGACGTCAGCGGGTTGGTCATGTTGCCCAGGCCCGAGTTCTGCGTGATGGCACAGCCGAGCCCGCCGGCCAGCCAGGAGCCCGCGGCGACCGCGACGGCCTCGCCCTCCTGGGTGACGCTCAGGTAGCTCACCCCGCGGTCGCTGATGACGCGGTTGATGAGCGGCGTGAGGTAGGAACACGGGACACCGGCGACGGCCGTCACGCCGAGTTCGGTGAGACCGGCCACGAGCGCATGGGCACTGATCATCGGCTGGCCTGCCCGGGGCCGGTGTCCCTTCCGTCGTAACGGGCCTCGTCCTCCGCCAGCTTCTGGTACTGGAACAGGCTGAACACCTCCTTGAGCGGTGCCACGTGCTGCTCCACCCTGGCGAGCCCGCGGTCGGCGCGGATCTGCTGGCACACGTCACGCATGGCGGTGAACGCCGCCCGCATGCTGTGGTTTGCCCAGATGCACCCCGCGACGCCCAGCTCACGGAAGTCGTCGACGCTCGGCATGTAGTAGGTGGTCGGGGCGACGACCACCGGCACGGGCCGGTCCCACTGCGTCATGAACTCGGCGATCTGCACCGGCGTGGACAGCTTGGAGTGGATGAACAGCGCGTCGGCGCCCGCGTCTGCGTACGTGTCGGCCCGGCGCAGCGCCTCCGCCACGGGGAGCCCCGCGATCAGGGCCTCGGTCCGTGCGACAATTACGAAGTCCGGGTCGCGCTGTGCGTCCTTGCAGGCCCGGATCTTCCCCGAGAACTCTCCGGCCGGGACTAGGTGGTGCCCGTCGCTGTCGCCGACGAAGGAGTTCATCTTGGGGAACTTCTTGTCTTCGATGCATACTCCGGCCACACCGACCCGCTCGGCGCGGGCCGAGAAGCGCCGGGCGGTGTTGAAGTTGCCGTAGCCCGCGTCCCCGTCGACGAGGATCGGGACCGGCACCGCCTCAGTCATGGCGGCGACCAGCGTGAGCAGTTCCGACCACGATGCCTCGTCGCTGTCGCGCACACCCATCGCCGTGGACATGCACAGCCCGGACGCCCACAGCGCTTCGAAGCCCTCTGCCACGGCGATGCGCGCGCTCAGGCCGTCGTGGACCCCCATGAGCTGACACGGCGCGGCGGCGTGCAAGCACTCCCTCAGCCGGCTGCCAGGCGTGGCCAGAGAACTGGGATCACCGCTGGCCGCGTGGGCGACGTGCATCGAACCTCCAGATACGGGATGTGGCTCACTCAGCAGGGCAGGCCCGTCGGCGCTCGGGACGCGGCTTCGGGCGGGGGCAGTCCCTCGCGCAGTACCGACCGGACGCCAGCGGCCACCCGGTGCCGCAGGCTCTCCTCTGACTCCAGCGACAGGAATGCCCGGTGGGAGCTGACGACCACATCGTCGCGTTCCAGCAGCTTGCGGGCGACTGGGCACCGGTTCGGGTCTTCGGGGGAGAAGACGTCCGAGGCGAAGCCGCCGAGCCGCCCGTCCGCCAGCGCCGCCAGCACGCAGGCGGGGTCGACGAGCGCCCCCCGCGCGGTATTGACGAGCAGCGCCCCGGGCTTGCCGTCGTCCAGGGCGGAGCCGCTGATGAGGTGCCGTGTCTCGCTGGTCAGCGCGCAGTGCAGGACGACCGCGTCAGCGCGGGCAAGCAGTTCGGCGAGCGACCCCACCGCTACCACGCCGTGCCCCGCCATCACGTCGTCGGGGACGTACGGGTCCGCCGCGAGCACGTTGCCGTAGAACGGCTGGAGTTTGCGCGCCGTGGCCCGGCCGATGCGGCCGAACCCGACGATGGCGACGTCGCGTGCGGACGTGCGGCGCGGGACGCCGCCACGGTGGATCCCCCACCGGTCAGCGCGGACTAGGCGGTCCTGCACGCACACGCCGCGCTCGAGCGCGAGCAGCAGGGCCACCGTGTGCGTGCTCACCTCGGCACCGCAATAGTCGGGGACATTGAAGCCGACGATGCCGCTGCGGGCCAGCAGCGGCAGGTTGAGGTTGTCCACGCCCACGCCTGACCGCGCGATGACCTTGCACCGCGGGCTGACGGTGCTGACGAGTTCCTCGGTGACCTCGGCCCGGTAGATGACCAGCGCGTCCGCGCCTTGAACGAAGTCCAGGAACTGCTCCCCGGACGTGACGTAGCCCCCGTCGGCATACGGGCCTATCTCGAGGGCGATGTCCGGCCCGAGGACGGACCGCTCGAGGTCGGCCATTGCCGGGTCCGGGCGCCCGTGAGCGTCCAGGGCCCACACCGGGTCGGTGTAGACGACGCGCATGCCGGTGCCGCTCACTCGTATCCCCAGCCGGACAGGTCGTGCCGGCCACGGCGCAGCGTGCGTGCCGGTTCGTAGGTGTTCGACAGTTCGAGCCAGTCGACATAACTCAGGTGCGCGCCCGACCCGAACTTCAGCACCGCGCCGTCGCCGCGCCAGCGGTGCCGGACGAAGGGGGCAACCCAGGCGGAGCCGTCGGCGGTGAGCCCCGCCGACCGTACCGACCCCTGTTCCTGCCACTCCAGCGTGAGGCTGCCGTCGGCGACGACATAGTGGGTCTCCGCGTGGTCGACCAGGTCGTCGGCCACGTCCGTGCCGCCCGCCCGCAGGAACGTGCCCACCAGGTCCGGAAGGTGCGACGCGGCTGCCATCGACGCGGCCTGGTAGCCGGCCCACTCGCGCTTGCCCGCGCGCGCGTCAAAGACCGTGGCCCAGGTCTTGCCGACCACGTCCCGCTGCCCGTCGGGGGGGAGGAGGACCCGGTAGTCGAACCCGATGGCCCGGCCGACGCGCCGCAGCACCGTGATCCCGGCTGAGGACAGCGGTGCCGCGAACGCCTCGTCGAGGCGGGACAGGGGGACACCCGCCGCGGCGGCGGCTGAGGCGCGCGTGTGCATCCGGCGGGCCAGCACCAGGTCGAGCAGCGCCCCGCTGGCCGCGCAGCTGGCCAGCGCCTTGGCGGCCTCGTCGAAGGCAGCCGCTGGCCAGGCGTTGGCTTCGGCAATGAGCGCGGCGATGTTGGAGTGCGCGGTGTACGACACGATCCGGGCAGGCCGCTCGCTCGCCAGGGAGTAGCTGTGCGGGCAGTACGAGGGCTCGATGTAGGAGTCGCCGGTGATCCAGCGGTCGGGCCCGGTGTTGGCCTCGAGCACCCGCCAGGTGTCGGGGGTGATCTCCTCGCCCCACCGGCCGTGGATGTCCCCCGGGCCGAGGTTCACCGTGATGGCTGGCTCCAGGTGGCCGTTGTTCAGGGCGGGCAGGCGGTCAGCGGGGCAGAGGATGTCCAGGATCACCGGGGCGACCCGCCTGTCGGGTGCGGCGAGTGTGTAGTAGTTGTAAAAATGGATGCCATCGCGCTGGATCGGCCGCCGGGAGGCGCGCATGCTCTGCGCGCTGCGGTGCACGACGGTGAGTCCCTGCTCGGCGGCGGCCTCGAGTTGTGACAGCCCGATACTGAGTGCCACCGCGACCCCGTGCGCGTCCGCCCCGGCAAGCTCGCCGGTGCCGCTGAGCACCCGGTGCAGGGTGGCCACGCTCACCCCGGCCAGGTCCGCCGTCTGCGCCACCGTGTACTTGCGGGCGTTCATCCAGTGGGCGAGTTTGAACGGATCCAGTCTCATGTCTGCTCCGTGTCAGCCGCGCCGCCGAGGAGGCGGCGCAGCGACTCACGGTCGAGGCGGCGCGGGTTGTCACCGCAGCGGGGGTAGGACAGGGCGTCCGCGGCTACGCCGCGGTGGTCCAGTGGCAGGTCGTCCAGGCGGGCCAGGTCACAGGCGCGCAGGAACGACTCCACTCGTGCGGCGGCCTGCCCGGCTGTGCCGCCCAGTGCCTGGGCCAGGCGGCCGAGCACAGCGCGGACGTGCCCCGGCCCGCGCGGGTCGCCGCAGTCGTCGGGGCGGACCGCGGAGTTGAACAGCAGCATCCGGCCCAGGCTGACGCCGCACGCGTGCCCGTGCGCCAGGCCCAGCCGCAACGTCAGCGGGTAGGAAATGGCATGGCAGGAGGAGGTCTGTGCCACCGCGATCGCCCGGCCCGAGCAGTGGCCGGCCCGCTGCAACGTCGCGAGGACCGCGGTGTCCACGTCGCCGTCCCGGACCCGGTCGAGGGCGTGCGCGGCCAGGACGACAGCGTGGGTCCCCCATTTCCTCGACACCTTCGTCGAGCGGATCGACCAGGACGCCTCCGCGCCCTGGCACACCGTATCGAGCAGTCCCGTCGCCAGCTCCGCCCGGCTTAGCCCGGCCAGGAGCTGGGGGTCGAGTATGGCGGCGCGGGGTCGCAGCTTCGCGCCGCGCAGCGACAGCTTGCGGGAGGACGCCAGGTCCCACAGCGTGGCGAACGGCGTGACCTCGGCCCCGGTGCCGGCCGTGGTGGGGACCGCGATGACCGCGACTTGCGAGGCCGGGTCACTGCCGGGCTGCGGCGCCGCGCAGGCTGCCGCGACCTGGCCGGCGTCCACCGGCCCGGCGGGCGCGAGCGCGGCGGCCGACTTCGCGGCGTCGAGGACCGTGCCGCCGCCGACGGCCACCACGACGTCGGCGCAGGCTGCCCGCAGCTCACCAGCGAGCGCCGCGACGCTGCCGGGTGTGACCGGCCCGTCATGGACGGCCAGGGTGGGGCGGAGCCCAGCGAGTGCCTCGCTGACCCGCGGCGCCCATGTCCTGGCCTGGAACGTCGGTCCTACGACCTGGACGACCCGCGCCCGCTGGCCCTGCCCCCCGCTGAGCTGGCTGGCGAGGCGGGCGGCCTCGCGGATGGCGCCGGGCCCGGTGACTACCAGGGGAGCGTTCACGGCCGGCGCCCGCGCCGGGCGTGTATTGGTCATCGCGGTGCTCTCGTTGCTTGCTCAGCAGGGCACCGGGTGCCCGCGGGCACGGAGCGCGACAGCGCCCGGAGGGTGAACGGCAGCGTGCCGCCGTGGCGGAAGTGCTCCGCTTCACCTGGCGTGTCGATCCGCAGGACGGCGTCGAAGCAGGAGTCTCCCGCCCTGACGCGCAGCGTGCGCGGGAGGCAGCGGGCTAGTTCGCCGACGCCGAGGATGTCGAATGCCTCCGTCCCGGTGAGCCCCAGCGACTGCGCGTCCGCACCCGGCGGGAACTGCAGCGGCAAGATCCCCATCGCGACCAGGTTCGACCTGTGGATGCGCTCGAACCCCCCGGCGAGCACCGCGCGGACCCCCAGCAGCGCCGGTCCTTTCGCGGCCCAGTCCCGCGACGACCCCATCCCGTAGTCGTTCCCGCCGAGGACGACCAACGGGACGCCGGCCTGCCGGTACGCGACGGCTGCGGCGTACACCGTCGTCACCTCCCCGGTCAGGTGGTTGACCGTGCGGCCGCCCCGGGTGCCCGGCACGAGCAGGTTGCGCAGGTTCGGGTTGGCGAAGAGGCCACGGACCAGCACCTCGTGGTTGCAGCGCCGTGCCGCATAGGAGTTGAACCGCTCGGGGGGGATGCCCAGGCCCGACAGGTACTCACCCGCGGGCGAGCGCGGGTCGATGCTCCCCGCCGGGGAAATGTGGTCGGTCGTGACCGAGTCGCCGAGGCTGACCAGCACGCGGGCGCCCAGGATGTCGCGCAGCGGCGGCGGGTCCGCCGGGATCGAGGTCACGTAGGGCGGCGGCTGCACGTAACTGGAGGTCGCCGACCACGGGTAGAGCGTGTCCTGGCCGGCAGGGAGCGCGCGCCAGCGCTCGTCCCCGCGCAGGAGACGCGCGTACCCCCTGCCATGGGCGGCGGGCCCCACGGCCGACTGCACCGCCTGCGCGACCTCGCGGGGGTCTGGCCAGATGTCGGCCAGGTAGACGGGCCTCGCGCCCGCCCCGGTGCCGAGCGGCTCGGCGGTGAGGTCGATGTCCATCGTGCCCGCCAGGGCGTAGGCGACGACAAGCGGCGGGGAGGCGAGGTAGTTCATCCGGGCGTCCGGGTGGACCCGCCCTTCGAAGTTGCGGTTGCCCGACAGGACCGCGACGCAGGCCAGGTCCGCGTCCCGGACCGCGCGGCTGACCGAGGCCGTCAGGGGCCCGGAGTTCCCGATGCAGGTGGTGCAGCCGTAGGCCACCAGCGCGAAGCCCAGCTTCGCCAGGTACGCCTGCAGACCCGCGCCCGCGAGGTACTCCATGACCACGGGCGACCCTGGCGCGAGCGTGCTCTTCACCCACGGGCGCGGCTGCATGCCCAGCTCGACGGCTTTCTTGGCCAGCAGGCCGGCGGTCATCATCAGTGCGGGGTTGGCGGTATTGGTGCACGAGGTGATCGCCGCGATCACGATGACCCCGTCCGCGAGCTCATGGCAGGCCCCGTCCGGTGAGACCCAGCGGGCGGACCGCCTCGGGCCGCCGTGCGCCTCAGCGACGGCCTGCTGAAAGGCAGGGCGGGCGGCGGACAGGGGCACCCTGTCCTGAGGTCGCCGGGGGCCCGCGACGCAGGTCACGACCGACGACAGGTCGAAGGAGAGCCGTCCGGTATAACGGAAGCGCGCCACGTCGGCGGGGTTGTGCCAGAGCCCTAGCTCAAGCGCGTAGGAGCGCACCAGCCGCAACTGCCGCTCTGGGCGCCCGGTGGCACGCAGGTACCTGACTACCTCGTCGTCGATCGGGAACAGCGCTGCGGTGGAGCCGAACTCCGGGCACATGTTGGCGATGGTCGCCCGGTCCGCGGCGGAGAGCGCGGCCAGACCCGGGCCGGAGAACTCCAGGAACGCGCCGATGACATCGTGCTCACGCAGCCACTGGGTGAGGGTCAGCACGATGTCGGTCGCGGTCACCCCGTCCGCCGGGTGCCCGGTCAGTTCGCAGCCGATGACCGGTGGGGTGAGCAGAGACAGGGGCTGGCCCAGCAGGGCGGCACTCGCTTCGAGCCCGCCGACCCCCCAGCCGAGGACTCCGATGCCGTTCACCATGGGCGTGTGCGAGTCGGTGCCGACGACCGTGTCCGGGTAGATGATCCCGTCCCTGGCGATCACCACGTGGGCCAGCAGTTCCAGGTTCAGCTGGTGCACGATGCCGGTATTGGGTGGCACGACGCGCAGGCCCTCGAAGGCTTGCTCGGCCCAGCGCAGCAGTTCGTAGCGCTCCCGGTTGCGTTCGTGGTCGAGCGCGGCATTGCGGGCGAACGCATCCGGCACCCCGGACACGTCGGCCATGACCGAGTGGTCCACGACGAGGTCCGCCGGCACCCTCGGGGTCACCGCGCCAGGGTCGCCGCCGAGCCTGGCACAGGCCTCCCGCATGGCGGCCAGCTCGACCAGGCAGGGAATACCGCTGTAGTCCTGCATCATCACCCTGGCCGGGTGGAAAAGGATCTCCCGCGGCGGGGCGGCCGGGTCCCACGAGGCCAGAGCGTGGATGTCCGCCCGCGTCACCCGGTCGCCGTCTTCGTGCCGCAGCAGGTTCTCCAGCAGGACGCGCATGCTGTACGGAAGGGTGTCGGCACCGGGCAGGGCATGAATACCAAAGATTTGAAATAAATCGCCCGCGATACTCAGCGAATGCCGCAACCCAGACGGTGCCGGACCGCCCTCCTGTCTGGTGCTGTAGGCCATACGTCTCTCCGGCATTCATCGCGAAGCAAGCTGAATGTCACCATGGTTACCCGCACCTCCGGCATCCGCCAGACCGGGTGGCGTTCCGGTTCCGGCCATGTCCGGCTTCGTGCCGGGCCGGGCCGGCCGCCGCCTCGCGCCACGCGGTCAGTTCCCGCTAACGCCCGGCCGGCCGCCACCGGTCATGGCCGCTAGCGGACCGGCGGCCGGGGGGGCGCCGCGAAGATACTGAGTGCCTGCTGTCCGTGCCGGTGAGGAATCAAGGAGCGTGCAGACATGGGGCACCACACTGTCGCGGTCATACCCGGCGACGGGATAGGCCCGGAGATTGTCGAAAGCGCCCTTGACGTCGTCCGGGCGGCCAGCGGTAACTCCTTGGACATCGTCGTGGAGGAGGCAGGCGCGGACCATTACCTCGCAACCGGGGAAGTGCTGTCCGCGGCGGCGCTGGAACGGATCACAAGCTCCTACGATGCGGTGCTCAAAGGGCCCGTCGGACGGCCGGACGTCCGCAACCCGGACGGCACCGAAGCGGGGGTCCTGAGCGGCATCCTCCGGGGGGCACTGGACACCTACGCCAATGTGCGGCCGGTCGCCACCATGGGAGGCGGACCTGGCCGGATCGACTACGTCATCGTGCGCGAGAACACCGAGGGACTCTACGCGTCGCGCGGACTCGGTGTCGGGAACGACCGCGTGCGCGTGGACCAGCTTCTGGTCACCCGGGAGGGCGTGGAGCGCGTGGTCAGTTACGCGTTCCGCGTCGCGGCCAGCCGCCACGGCGCCCCGGCGGACGGGGTGCGGCGGGTGACCTGCGTGGACAAGAGCAACGTCCTGCGCAGCCACGCGTTCTTCCGCGCCGTATTCACCGAGGTGGCCCAGGAGTTCCCTGGCATCGAGGCCGATTACCGGTATGCGGACGCAGCGGGCCACGACCTGGTCGCCGCGCCGGGTCGGTTCGACGTCCTGGTGATGGAGAACTTCCTCGGGGACATCCTCAGCGATGTGGGGGCCGCCACGGTGGGCGGGCTTGGCATGTGCCCCGCGGGCAACATCGGTGACGCGCGCGCCTACTTCGAGCCGGTCCATGGCAGCGCGCCGGGACTGGCCGGGAGCGGCACGGCGAACCCGACGGCGCAGATCCTGGCGGCGGCGATGATGCTCGACCACCTCGGGGAGCGCGCCGCGGCCGAGGCGGTCAGGCGGGCCGTGACCGAGGTGTTCACGCAGGGGCTGATCACCCTGCTGCCGTCCGGCTGCCCGGCGGGCGGCACCAAGGAGGTCACCAGGGCCGTGACCGGGGTCATGGCGCGTCACGGGTCGCCCGCCGCTGGGTAAGGGGCCGCGCGCTACCCTGGCGGGTTCTCCTGAAGCGCCCGCAGGTGCTCGTCGGTGGCGGCCAGCAGCCGGGCTAGCCAGGCGCAGGCGCGAGGCACGGCGGAGATTACCGGGACCACCGTGGCGCCGCGGAGCGCCTTGGTCCGCAGCGCCGTCGGCCCGAGCAGCAGCCGCCTGGCACCGCGGCGGTAGGCCAGTTCGATCGGCAGGTAGTAGCACGCGTTGAAGTAGCCGGCCACCTCGCGGGCCGGCGGGTTCCGCATGCCCGCGCTGTAGACGAGAACCTGCGACTCACCTGTGACCAGGCAGGACGACGCGACGGGGACGCCGTCGACAGCCACCATGCACAGGACGAAGCGGTCGCCGCAGGCCGCCAGCAAACGGCGGTAGATATCCGCGATCCCGGCCGGGGCCACGTCTTGGCCCCGCTGCCGGTACGCCTCGGACGCGAGCCCGCCCGCGTCCGCCAGGTGCGGCTCGGCGTCCGCTCCGACGTGGACCTGGGCACGGCCGCGATCGAGGGCCCGCATCTCGCGGCGCACGGTGTTCCTGCGGTGCGTGGGCAGGGCGGCCAGGTAGTCGCCGACGCCGGCACCGGGCAGGTCGATGACCGCGTACAGGTCGGTGACGCCGCAGGCGAACCCGAGGTCCGGCAGCATCTCCAGCAGCGGGTCACCGGGCGGGCAGTGCAGCACCGACGGGACCGCGCCAGCGTCCGCGGCGGCGCGTATCACCTCGCCGAGCAGCTTCTGCACCTCGCCGTCGGCGGCGGAGCCGGCGGTGACGAGCGGTGAGACGTAGCCGTTCGCGGCGAGGACCACCTGACGCGGGCACGCCGCCCGGGCCTGCGCCACGAGGGCGGGGTCCGCCTGGACATCGGCTACCAGGCCGGCGCACACGTCTACGGAGTTCATCCGGGGCAGCGGACCGTCTCCGGTGATCCAGCGCGTCCACACGGCGGGCCCGTCAGCGGCACCGGCGAACCAGACCCCGTCGCCCGGGCGGCGCGAACCGCAGGCCCAGCCCAGGCTGCGGCGCGGGTCGGCGGGCCGCTCTGGCCACCAGGCGGCACGCTCCGTGGCGTCAGCCACGGCGTGATAGGGGTACATCAGGTCAGGGACGATCACCGGGAGCCTCCCTCTGGCTCGCGTCCCTCGGCGGGACCAGGCCGCATTCCCGCAGGTCACTGAGGATCGTGGCACACAGCAGCTCCTCCTGCCCGGTCAGGAAGAAGTGCCCGCCCGGCACGACGCGCGCCCGGAAGCGCCCGCTGGTCTGCCGCTGCCAGGCGCCCAGCCGCGCCGGAGTGGGGTGGGTGTCTTGCGCCCCGCCGAAGACCGACAGCGGGACCCCGGGCAGCGGCCGGGGCTGGAAGGCGTACGTGTCGAGGATCGACACGTCAGCGCGGAACGCCGGCAGGGCGATGTCCAGCAGGTCCTGGCGGAACACCTCGCCGCCCTCGGCGTCCGCCGCGATGCGGTCCGGCTCACGCAGCATCCCGATGAGCTCGTTGTCGGAACGCCCCCGGCCGTGGCGGGCGCCGAGCAGGTCCGGGGGGCGCAGCGCGCTGACGAACAGGTGCGCGGGTGCCTGCCCGCGCTCGGCGAGCATGCGCGCGAGCTCGAAGGCAACGAGGCCGCCGAAGCTGTGGCCGAACAGCACCCACGGGAGGTCCGCCAGCGGCCGCAGCGCCATGCTCAAAGCCTCGAGTAACGGCGGCAGCTCCACGAATGGCGGCTCGCTCAGGCGCGTCTGCCGCCCGGGCAGCTGGACCGCGCAGACGTCCACTTCGGCGGGCAGCCGGGCGCGCCAGCCACGGTACAGCGAGGCGCCGCCGCCAGCGAACGGGAAGCACAGCAGCCGGGTGGTGGCAGCGCTGGACGGCCGGTGGCCGAGCAGCCACCGGTCCGCCGGGCCGGCCGCCGCCGCGCTGGAGCTGTCCTGCCCGCCAGTGATAGCCGCCGCCAGCGCGGCCACGGTGGGATGGGTGAACACGAGCCGTGCGGGGACCGCCCGGCCGAGCTCCTCGCTCAGCCGCGCCGCCAGCGGCGGGACGAGCAGGGAATGCCCGCCCATCTCGAAGAAGTTGTGGTGGGCACCGACGGGCGCCAGGCCGAGCGCCTCGGCCCAGATGGCGGCGAGACGCCGCTCCACGGGGGTGCGGGGCGCCACGTACTCACCGGCCGCGGCGGTGTTCACCGGTTCCGGGGGCGGCAGCTTCGCGCGGTCGAGCTTGCCGTTGGCGGTCAGCGGGAAGCGGTCGAGCAGGACGAACGCCGAGGGGACCATGTGTGCGGGCAGCCGCCGGGCGAGGCCGGAGCGAAGCTCGTCGTGGCTGACGGTGGCCCCCGGAGCCGGCACCACATACCCGACGAGACGTGGTTCGCCGGCCGCGTCATCGCCTAGCACGAGCGCCGCCTCGCGGACCCGGCCCTGCTCGAGAAGGGTGTGCTCGATCTCTCCGAGCTCGATCCGAAAGCCCCGGAGCTGCACTTGGCTGTCCGCGCGGCCGCAGAAGACCAGTTCCGAGTCGTCCCGCCGGAAGGCGAGATCCCCCGTGCGGTACATCCGGCCGCCGGGGGGTCCGAACGGGTCGGGGAGGAACCGGACGGCGGTCAGGTCCGGGCGGCTCAGGTAGCCGCGGGACACGCCGGCCCCGCCGACATACATCTCGCCGACGATACCGGTGCCGACGGCTTCCAGATTTTCATCGAGCAGGTACACGCGCAGGTCCCGGAGCGGGTGCCCGACCGGGCTGTCGGCGAGCCCGCTGTCGCCGGTGACCAGCGCCCGCTCAGTCACGTGCACCGTAGTCTCCGTGATGCCGTACATGTTCACGAGCCGGGGGCGCGTGTCGCCGTAGTGGCGCAACCACGCCCGCAGCGCCCGGGGCTCGAGTGCCTCGCCGCCGAAGACGACAAGGCGCAGCGACGTCGCCGGGAAGCCCGCGCCCTCCGCGGCCGTGGCGAGCTGCGCGAACGCCGACGGCGTCTGGCTGAGCACCGTCACGCGCTCGGTGATGAGCAGGCGCAGGAAAGCCTCCGGGTCGCGGCTGACATCCCAGGGCACTACCACGAGCCGCCCGCCGTGCAGCAGCGCGCCCCACAGTTCCCAGACCGAGAAGTCGAACCCGAACGAGTGGAACAGCGTCCACGTGTCGTCCGGGCCAAAGCCGTAGCCCGGCGCGGTGCAGCCGAAGAGCCGCGTCACGTTCGCGTGGCTGACCACGACGCCCTTGGGGCGGCCCGTCGAGCCCGAGGTGTAGATGACGTAGGCGGCGCTGTCCGGGTGGACGCTGGCCGCGGGGTCATCGGCCGCGGGGTCATCGCCGGGCTCGTCACCGGGGCCGGTGTCGGTGTCCATGGCCACGAAGGTCCCGTTGCGGGGCGAGATGAGGCCCCGGAACCGGTCCGCGCCCACGACGAGGCGGCAGCGGGCGTCGGTGAGGGTGAACCGCAGCCGCTCCGGCGGGTAGGTGGGGTCGAGGGGCAGGTAGGCGGCACCGGACTTGAGCACCGCCACGATAGCCACCGCCACCTGCACGTCGCGATCGACGCACACGCCCACCAGCGTCTCCGGGCCGGCGCCCAGCTTCCGCAACCGGCGGGCCAGCCGGCCGGCGGCCTTGTCGAGCTCGGCATAGGTCAGGCTGCCGGCGTCGTCGCTGACCGCCGTCCGCGCGGCGTACCTGCGGACGGCGGCGGCGAACAGGGCGGGCAGCGACTCGCTCACCCGCGGGCTGGCCGCCCGAACGGGAGCGGGCTGCGCCCGCTCCCGGGGACCGGGCTGCGCCCGCTCCCCGGGACCGGTGAGCT
>Ga0335078_10004603_pt1 | contig 20422 bp, 19 predicted proteins | sample Lox_Sample_32_FD_206711 | JGI IMG/M metagenome (GOLD analysis project Ga0335078, IMG submission 206711) | Soil microbial communities from Loxahatchee National Wildlife Refuge, Florida, United States - Lox_Sample_3.2 | ecosystem: Environmental > Terrestrial > Soil > Wetlands | place: USA... | reverse complement strand
GCGTAGTGGACGTTGCGCACCTGGGCCCGCACCCACCGGGTGGTGTGCTTGAGCGCCACCACGTCACCGGTGGCCAGGGGCCGGTCGGCCATCCAGCACACCATGGCGTCGATGTCCTGGCCCACCGTGGGCCGGTTGTGGGGCCGGCACAGCAGGTCGCCCCGGGAGATGTCGAGGTCGTGCGCCAGGCGCACCATCACCGACATGGGCGGGAAGGCCTCCTCCACCGGGCCGTCGTAGGTGTCGATGGCGGTGATGGTGGTGGTCAGCCCCGACGGCAGCACCATGACCTCGTCCCCGGGGCGCAGCACCCCGCCGCTCATGCGCCCCGCGTAGCCCCGGAAGTCGGGGATGGTCGAGGCCGTGGGGCGCACCACCCACTGCACGGGGAGGCGGGGGTCGATGAGGTTGCGGTCCGAGGCGATGAACAGCTGCTCGAGGTGGTGCAACAGCGACGGCCCCTGGTACCACGGCATGTTGAGCGAGCGCTGCACCACGTTGTCGCCCTGCAGGGCCGAGATGGGGATGAAGGCCACGTCGGAGACCTCGAGGCGGGTGGCGAAGGCCTTGAACTCCTCGCGGATGGCGTGGAACACGGCCTCGTCGTAGTCGACGAGGTCCATCTTGTTGACGCACAGCAGCAGGTGGGGCACCCGCAGCAGCGACGCCAGGAAGGCGTGGCGCTTGGTCTGCTCGACGATGCCCTTGCGGGCGTCCACGAGCACCAGGGTGAGATCGGCGGTGGAGTTCCCCGTGACCATGTTGCGCGTGTACTGGATGTGGCCGGGGGTGTCGGCGATGATGAACTTGCGCAGCGGGGTGGCGAAGTAGCGGTAGGCCACGTCGATGGTGATGCCCTGCTCGCGCTCGGCCCGCAGGCCGTCGGTGAGCAGGGCCAGGTCGGTGTACTCGTCCCCGCGCTGGCGGCTCAGGCGCTCGACCGCCTCGAGCTGGTCCTCGAAGATGGCCTTGGAGTCGTAGAGCAGCCGCCCGATGAGCGTGCTCTTGCCGTCGTCGACGGACCCGGCGGTGGCGAAGCGCAGGAGCTCCATGCTCAGAAGTACCCCTCGCGCTTGCGGTCCTCCATGGCCGCCTCGCTGGTGCGGTCGTCGGCGCGGGTGGCACCGCGCTCGGTGAGGCGCGAGACGGCGGTCTCCTCGATGATCTCGTCGACGGTGGCGGCGTTGGACTCGACCGCCCCGGTGCAGGTCATGTCCCCCACCGTGCGGTAGCGCACGGTGGCCTCGAAGACCTCCTCCTCCTCGCTCAGCGTCACGTAGGGACCGAGCGCCAGGAGCATCCCGTCGCGGCGGAAGACCTCGCGCCGATGGGCGTAGTAGATCTCGGGGATGTCGAGGTGCTCCTGGGCGATGTACTGCCAGATGTCGAGCTCGGTCCAGTCCGACAGCGGGAAGACCCGGATGTGCTCGCCCGGCCGGTGCCGGCCGTTGTAGAGCCCCCACAGCTCGGGTCGCTGGTTCTTCGGGTCCCACTGGCCGAACTCGTCGCGAAACGAGTACACGCGCTCTTTGGCCCGGGCCTTCTCCTCGTCGCGCCGGGCCCCGCCGAACACGGCGTCGAAGCGGAACTCGGTGATGGCGTCGAGCAGGGTGCGGGTCTGGAGGCGGTTGCGCGAGGGGTTCGGGCCGGGGTCCTCGGTCACCCGCCCCCGGTCGATGGACTCCTGGACGCTCGCCACCGTGAGCGTCGCCCCCAGGGTGGCCACCCGGCGGTCACGGAAGGCCAGGACCTCGGGGAAGTTGTGGCCGGTGTCCACGTGCATGACGGGGAAGGGCAGGCGCGCCGGCCAGAAGGCCTTCTCGGCCAGGCGCAGCATGACCACCGAGTCCTTGCCGCCCGAGAACAGCAGCACCGGGCGCTCGAACTCGGCCACGACCTCCCGCATGATGTGCACGGACTGCGCCTCGAGCGCATCGAGATGGGAGAGCTGGTACTGACCAGCCTCCTGGCGTCCCCCCATAGTCCGACGAGAATAGCTTGGGCCTGCGGCTTTCCGATACGTTCCGGCGGCCGTCCCACCCCTCTGCCGCCGCCGGAGCTCGCATGGACACCGCCGACGACCACCTGCTGGCCGCTCGCATCGCCGCCGCCTGCGGGCTGGCCCTGGTGGCGCTGCGCGACGCCGCCGGGGCCGACGGGCGCCGCACGCTGGGGCGCGAGGGGGACCGCCGCTCGCACGAGCTCATCGCCGCCGCCCTGGGCCGCGAGCGCCCCGCCGACCCCGTCCTGTCCGAGGAGGGCGCCCCCCCGGCGGGGGTGGGCGAGGGCCCCCCGGCGCGCCTGTGGATCGTGGACCCCCTCGACGGGACCCGGGAGTACTCCGAGGGCCGCGCCGACTTCGCCGTCCACGTGGCGCTCGCCCTGGGGGGCGAGGCCCTGGTGGGAGCGGTGGCGCTGCCCGCCGAGGGGGTGGTGCTGTCCACCGGCGACGACGAGCGCCGGGCGCCGGCCCGCCCGGCGCCGGCGGGGCCGCCGCGCATCGCCGTGAGCCGCACCCGCCCCCCCGCCGAGGCCCACCACCTGGCGTCGGTCCTCGGCGCCGAGCTCGTCCCCCTGGGCTCGGCGGGGGCCAAGACCATGGCCGTGGTGCGGGGCGAGGTCGACGCCTACGTGCACTCGGGGGGCCAGTACGAGTGGGACTCTGCCGCCCCCGTGGCGGTGGCCCGCGCCTACGGGATCCACGCCTGCCGCCTCGACGGCTCGCCCCTGCGCTACGGCCGGCGCGACCCGTGGCTGCCCGACCTGGTGGTGTGCCGCCCCGACCTGGTGCCCGCCATCGGCGCCGCCCTGGGCTGGTGAGGCGGGCCCGTCACAGGAGGGGCAGGGCGCGCACCTCGGCGAGGGTGCCGGACCCGGGGTCGCCCACGGTCACCTCGGCCGGGGGTGCCACGGCGCGGTGCACGTAGGCCAGCGCCACGGGGCGCCCGAGCCCCGGTGACCAGGCCGCCGAGGTGACCGCCCCCACCGCCTTGGCACCGGCGCTGACGGCGGCCCCCACGGCGAAGGCCCCGGCGTCGTCGGCCGCCACCAGGCCCCGCAGGTGGCGGGCCACCCGGTTGCCGCGGGCGTCGAGGCGGGCCACGAGCTCCTGGCCCGTGTAGCAGCCCTTGGTGAAGCTCACCGCCCGCTCGAGGAGGTCCGCCTCGGCGGCGATGGTGCGCTCGTCGAGCTCGGCGCCCATGGCGGGGATGCCCGCCTCCACCCGCACGGCCTCCCAGGCGGCCCGGCCACAGGCCCGGGCGGCCGCCGGTGGCGCCGGGGCCGGCCCCAGCAGGTCGACGCCGGTGACGCCGTTCCACTCGAAGGGCACGGCCAGCACCCCCGGGCCCGGGCCCTCCCCGGCCACGGCGGCGGCCGATCCCGGCCCCCGCACGGCCACGCAGCGCCAGTCGAGGGTCGACACCGAGGCCTTGACCCGGAGCCGGAAGCGCTCCAGGCGCTGGCGGGCGACCTCGCCGACGCCCCCGTCGACGTCGAGGACGACGGTGTCCTCCCCGGTGCGCGTCACCCGCACCAGGGCGTCGAGCTTGCCCTGGGGCGACAGCAGGAGCGACCACACCGAGGCCCCCGGCGCCAGCCCGGCCACGTCCTGGGAGAGCTGGCCCTGGAGATAGCCGACGGCGTCGGGCCCGGCCACCTCGAGGAAATCGCGCTCGAGCACCAGGGCCCCGGCGCCGCTGCGCAGCGCCTCGTAGTCCCCGGCGGCCGGTGCCGGCGCTTCCCCGTCCCCGGGGCGGGTCCCGGTCACGGGGCGGGGGCGCTGCGGGCGGCGGCGCGCCGCGCCGGGGTGCTCGGGACCACCGGGGAGCGGGCGCCGTCGGCGGGCGACCCCGCCGCCTGGCGCGCCGCCGTGGCCCGGCGGGCCGCCGGGACGGCGGCCAGCAGGGCGGCCGCCTTGTTCTGGCACTCCAGGTCCTCCTCGGCGGGGTCGCTGTCGGCCACGATGCCGGCGCCCGCCTGGACCGAGGCCCGTCCGTCGGGGGTCACCACCATGGTGCGGATGGCGATGGCCGTGTCGAGGTTGCCCGAGAAGTCGACGTAGCCCACGACCCCGCCGTAGACGCCGCGCTTGGTGGGCTCCAGGTCGTCGATGATCTGCATGGCCCGCACCTTGGGCGCCCCCGACAGCGTCCCGGCGGGGATGGTGGCCCGCAGCACGTCGACCGGCGTGCGGTCGGGGGCGAGGCGGCCCGAGACCTGGGAGGTGAGGTGCATGACGTGGCTGTAGCGCTCCACGGTCTTGAACTCGTCCACGTGCTCGGTGCCGAAGCGCACCACCCGGCCCACGTCGTTGCGGGCCAGGTCGACCAGCATGACGTGCTCGGCCACCTCCTTGGGGTGCTCGGCGAGCTCCGCCGCCAGCCGCTCGTCGTCGGCCTCGGTCTCCCCGCGCCGGCGCGTGCCGGCGATGGGCCGGCTCACCACCACGCCGTCGCGCAGGCGCACCAGGGGCTCGGGGGTGGCGCCCACCACCGTGGCGTGCCCGGTGCGCAGGAAGTACATGTAGGGGCTCGGGTTCACGAGCCGCAGGGCCCGGTAGAGGTCGAAGGGCTCGGCCCCGAGGTCGAGGTCGAAGCGCTGCGACAGCACCACCTGGAAGATGTCACCCGCCCGGATGTGGTCCTTGGCCACGAGCACGGCGTCCTGGAACTGGCGCGACGACATGGTGCGGCGCACGGCGGGGGGACCGTCGCCCGGGCGCGGTCCCTCCAGGGGGAGCTCGCCCAGGGGGCGGAACAGCTCGGTGGCCAGGGCGTCGAGCCGGGCGGCGGCCTCGTCGTAGGCCCGGGCGGCCTCGGCCTCGCCCCAGGACTCCCCCACCGACACGTTGTCGACGAGGACGACGCGCTGGCGCCAGTGGTCGAAGGCGCACAGCTGGCCGATGACGTGGAGCACGGCGTCGGGCACCCCGAGGTCGTCGGGGGGCACCCGGGGCAGGCGCTCCACCTCGCGCACGACGTCGTAGCCCAGGTAGCCGACGAGCCCGCCGTGCAGGGGCGGGAGGCCGGCGACGGCCGGGGACCGGTACGCCCCCACCAGGGCCTCCACGGTGGCCAGGACGCCGCCGCCGGCCACGGGGAGGGCGAGGGGGCCCTCCACGGTCACCCGGCCCTCCCGGCCCACGACGGTGGCGAGGGGATGGCGGCCCACGAAGGAGTAGCGGCCCCAGCGCTCCCCGCCCTCGACGGACTCGAAGAGAAAGCCCTCCCCGTCGCCCACGGCGGCGAGGAAGGCCGCCACCGGCGTGAGGGTGTCGGCCATGAGCTCGCGCCACACGGGCACGATGCGGTGCCGGGCGGCCAGCTCCGTGAAGGCGGCGCGTCCGGGTCGGGGCGGCTCGGGCGCCAGGGTGCTCACCCCGGCGCCGGGGCGTCCCCGGGGGCCGCGCCCGTCCCGACGGACCCGAAGCAGCGGTAGAAGCAGCTGCGCTCCCCGGTGTGACACGCGCCCCTGCCGTCCTGGTCCACCACCACGAGCAGGGCGTCGCCGTCGCAGTCGTAGCGGACCTCGCGCACCCACTGGCGGTCGCCCGAGGTCTCGCCCTTCTGCCAGTACTCCCGGCGGCTGCGGCTCCAGAACCACGTGCGGCCCGTGCCCAGGGTGCGGCGCAGGGCCTCGCGGTCCATGTAGGCGACCATGAGCACGGTCCCATCGGCGGCGTCCTGGACGATGGCGGCGACCAGCCCGTCGGCGCCGAAGGCCACCACGTCGAGGTCGGACTCGGCGAAGGGGACGGGGGTGGCCACCCGGCCGGGAGGCGCCGGAGCGGCTCCCAGGTCCCCGGTGCCGGCGGCGGTGGCGGTGTCGGGAGCCATGGCCCCTCCACGATACCGGCCGTCCCCCGCACCCCCGGGCGCCTCGGCCTGACCGTGGGTGAGGGCCCCGACCGCCTCCGGGCGGGGGCTCCAGGGCGCTCGCGGCGGCGGGGATCTACTATCGGGTAACTCGAGGCCACCTCGAGGTGAGGGGATTCGCTGGGGGGCGAGACAGATCGCCGGGGGGCGCTGTGAGACGCACGTGGGAGTGGCTTGGCCTGAACCTGGGCAAGCGCGCCGGCACGGTGGCCATGGTCGGCCTGGTGCTGACGCTGGCCCTGGGCTTCGGCATCGTGAAGCTGCGCTTCTCGACCAGCAACTCCGACTACCTCAACAAGAACGACCCGGCCTGGGTCAACAACGTCCAGTACGAGAACGTCTTCGGCGGCGACCCCATGGCCGTGCTCTTCACCATGCAGCCCGGCCTCACCGTGGACAACCTGCTGACCGACCACAACCAGCAGGAGTTCCGGACGATCGAGGCCCGGCTCAACCGTGACCCCTGGGTCTTCAGCGCCGTCACCCCCTACGACGCCCTGCTCTTCGGCCAGCAGCTGCTCGCCAGCCCCACGGGCGGGCCCCTCAACAGCATCGCCGCCAAGCTGCTGCTGAGCGCGGCCGAGCGCGACCCCAACAACGCCGACCACCAGAAGCGGGGCCACTACCTCACCCAGGAGGGCATCCAGCTCGAGAACTTCCCGCCGGACAAGCAGCGGCTCGACAACCCCAAGTGGGTGCACTTCGTCACCCACGACCTCAACGGCCAGGTCCGGTCGTCGCTCAAGACCTTCGTGCCCAACGACACCCACGCCCTCCTGGCGGTGTACCTGAAGGGCAACCTCAACATCAACCAGGAGACCACCGCCGCCGCCTCGGTCTCGAGCATCATCGACTCGGCCAAGTTCACCGGGGTCAGCACCATCACCACCGGCGTGCCGGCCCTGCTCGAGACGATCAACAACTACCTCAAGCACGGCATCACGGTGCTGGCGCTCGCCGCCGCCGCCATCATGGTGGCGATCCTGCTGCTGTCGTTCACGGTGCGCTGGCGGCTGCTCGCCTTCGCCATCGTGGCCGTCGGCCTGGTGTGGGGCTTCGGCCTGGTGGGGTACTTCCACGTCCCGCTCACCCTGGCCACCATCGCCGCCCTGCCCGTGTTGCTCGGCGTGGGCATGGACTATTCGATCCAGATGCATTCGCGCATCGAGGAGGAGGTCGTCCTCGACCGCGCCGCCCACCCCATCCAGGCCGCGGCACGGGGGCTGGGCCCGGCGCTGCTGGTGGTCACCTTCGACGCCGTCTTCGCCTTCGCCGCCCTGTGGTTCGCCAAGACGCCGGCCATCCGGGAGTTCGGGTCCCTGCTCGTCATCGGCATCATCGCCGTGTGCTTCTGCAGCATCATCGCCACCCTGGCCGTCCTCGGCATCCGGGAGTACAAGTCCCCCACCAAGGGCAAGGACTTCAGCAACGGCTACCTGAGCCGCCTGGTCGTGCGCCTGGGGAGCCTGTCGCAGAAGGCGGCCATCCCCCTGGCGGTGGCGAGCGTGGTGATCCTGCTTGCGGGCGTGGCCCTCGAGGGGCACCTGCAGCTGCAGACTGACCCCATCTCGTGGGTGAACCCGCAGTCCCAGGCCATCAAGAACCTCGACACCCTGAAGAGCGCCACCGGCTCGGACAACGAGCTGGCCATGCGCATCTCGACCGCCCACCCCTGGAGCAACCAGACCGTCGACTACGTCGTCAAGTTCTCCCGCCAGCTGGTGAGCAAGTACCCGAGCTACCTCTATCCCGGCGCCGGGCTCATCAACACCGTCGACCAGTTCATGACCGAGCCCGGCATGATCGACATCCCGCCCACCGGCGCACAGATGAAGATGATCTTCAAGCTGGCGCCGGAGGGGATCAAGAAGACCACGGTGGCCAACGGGGGCGAGGCGCTCAACGTCATCTTCCTGGGCAGGACCGACACCCTCGACAACCTCGACCCGGTGGTGAAGGACCTCCAGGGCGGCATCAACCCGCCGACGGGCATCACCGTGCACCCCGGCGGCATCGCCACGGTGGGCGTGGGCCTCATCCAGAACCTCGAGAAGTCCCGCATCCAGCTCACCTACCTGGCGCTGCTGTTCGTGGGGCTGTTCCTCACCATCCGGCTGCGCAGCCTCATCCGGGCCCTGCTGTCGCTCGTGCCGGTGCTCGTGGCGGTGGGGGCGGTGTCGCTCATCGCCGTGGGCTTCCACCTCAAGCTGAGCCCCGTCACCGCCGTGGCCGGACCGCTCGTGGTGGCGGTCTGCACCGAGTTCACGTCACTCATCCTGTTGCGCTTCGTGGAGGAGCGGCAGCGCGGGCTCGAACCGCGCCAGGCCATGGACGCCACGGCGCGGCGCACGGGCCGGGCCTTCATGGTGTCGGGCATGACGGCGGTGGCCGGCGTGGCGACGCTCGGGTTGTCGTCGATGCCGCTGTTGAGCGACTTCGGGATCATCGTCGCCATCAACGTCTCGGTGGCCCTGTTCAGCGCCCTGGTCGTGCTGCCGCCCATCCTGGTGTGGGCCGACGGGCACAACTGGGTGTCGCGCGGGCTGCTCAAGTCGCCCCCCCAGCCCTACCAGACCCCCGAGGAGGAGCTGGCCGAGATCAAGGCGGTCATGCACCCCGTGGCCGCCGGAGTCGGCGCGGGCGCTCCCGCCCCGGGGCCCGTCGTCACCGAAGAGCCCGTCGCAGCCGGGGCGCCCCCGGCACCGCCGCCCGCGCACCCCGGCACCCCCAACGGCGCCGGCGCGGTGTGGGCGCCGGCACCCGCCCAGGCCCCGCCGCCACCCCCGCCCCCCCTCGCCGCCCCCGCGCCCAACGGGGTCGCCGCCAGCGATGCGCCCTTCGCCGCACCTGTGCCGGTGCCCGACACCGCCCCGCCCCCACCGCCGGGTCCCGCCGCGGCGGCCCCGTTCACCCCGACGGCCCCGCCGGTCGTCCCGGTGGTGCCCGTCGTGCCCGTGGTCCCGGTGGCCGCCCCGGCCGCCGAGGCGCTGCCGACCCCGGCGCTGGCCGGCGCGCCCGCCGCCCACGGCACCCAGAGCGCCGCCCTCGGGGCCCCGGCCAGCAACGGCGAGGTGCTGCCCACGACGCCCGACGGGCGCGGCGCGCCCGACGGCGACGGGCGCGGCGCGCCCGACGGCGACGGCGCGGGCGGCGGACGGTCGCGTCCCATCCCGCCGGCGGTGTGGGCCAAGCTCCGGGGCGAGACCCCGCCGCGCTGAGGCCGCGCCGGCGCCGGCTACCTCGTCAGAGGTAGAGGCCGGTGCCGCTGTCGATGCGTTCCGAGGCCACGGCGTGGATGTCGCGCTCGCGCAGGATGACGTACTCGTCGCCCTGGACCTCGACCTCGAAGCGGTCCTCGGGGTTGAACAGCACCTTGTCCCCCACCTTGATCGAGCGCACGTGGGGTCCGACGGCCATCACCTCGGCCCAGGCCAGCCGGCGCGACACCTGGGCGGTGGCGGGGATGAGGATGCCCGAGCGCGAACGGCGCTCGCCCTCGGCCACCGGCTGCTGGGCCAGCACCCGGTCGGCGAGCATGGTGATGGGCTGCTTGGGCGAACTCGCCGGGCGCGTCGACTTCGCCGTAGGGACCACCGCCGCACCGTAGCCGATGGGCCCGGCCGGCCCGCTCAGCGCGGCGCCACCGGTCGCACCGTGACGCCGTGGGACGACAGGTAGGCCTTGGCCTCGGCGACGGTGTGCTCGCGCCGGTGGAAGATGGACGCCGCCAGCACGGCGTCGGCGCCCCCCGCCACCGCCCCCTCGACGAGATGCTCGAGGGTGCCCACGCCCCCCGAGGCGACCACGGGGACGTCGACGGCGTCGGTCACGGCCCTGGTGAGCACGACGTCGAAGCCCAGGCGCGTGCCGTCGCGGTCCATGGAGGTGAGCAGGATCTCCCCCGCGCCCAGCTGGGCGCAGCGCTCGGCCCAGGCGAGGGCGTCGAGGCCGGTGGGGGTGCGCCCGCCGTGGGTGCAGACCTCCCAGCCCTCGGCGCCCCGACGGCTGCGGGCGTCGATGGCCACCACCACGCACTGCGAGCCGAACTCCTCGGCGAGGCGCGTGACGAGCCCGGGGTCCGAGACCGCCGCCGTGTTCACGCCCACCTTGTCGGCGCCGGCGCGCAGCAGCGCCCGGGCGTCGTCGGGCGTGCGCACGCCGCCCCCCACGGTGAAGGGGATGAACACCGTGGCGGCCGTGCGGGCCACCACGTCGACCATGGTGTCGCGGCCGTGGGCCGAGGCGGTGATGTCGAGGAAGACGAGCTCGTCGGCCCCCTCGGCGTCGTAGCGCGCCGCCAGCTCCACGGGGTCGCCGGCGTCGACGAGGTCCACGAACTGCACGCCCTTCACCACGCGCCCGGCGTCGACGTCGAGGCAGGGGATCACCCGCACGGCGCGCACGCGGCCACCGCCTCCTCCACCGTCATGGCGCCCTCCACGAGGGCGGTGCCCACGATGGCCCCCGCCAGCCGCCGGCCCCCGACCTGCAGGGCGGCCAGGGCGCGCAGGTCGTCGCTCGAGCCGATGCCCCCCGAGGCCACCACGGGCAGCGCCGTGGCGGCCAGGGCCGCTCGCAGGCCGTCGAGGTCGGGGCCCCCGAGCATGCCGTCGCGGTCGATGGCGGTGATCACCACCGCCCCGAGCTCGAGCCCGGCCAGGCGCTCGAGCTGGGCCGCCACGCCCACCCCGCCGCCGTGGCGCCACCCCCGCACGGCCACCTCGCCGCCGGGCCGGTGATCGAGCCCCACCGCCACCCGGCCGGGGTGGGCGGCCGCCAGGCGCTGCACCAGCTCGGGGTGCTCCACCGCCGCCGTCCCGAGCACCACGCGCCCCACCCCGGCGTCGAGCAGCTCGGTGGCGTCGGCTTCGCTGCGCACGCCCCCGCCCACCTGGACCCGCGCCCCGGCGGCCTCGACGATGGCGAGCACCACGGCCCGGTTGGTGGCCCGGCCCGTGCGCGCCGCGTCCAGGTCGACCACGTGCACCCAGGTGGCCCCGCCCGCCACGTAGGCGCGGGCCAGCGCCAGGGGGTCGCCGTAGGAGCGGGCGCGCCCGAAGTCGCCCTGGACGAGGCGCACGGCGCCACCGTCGATGAGGTCGATGGCGGGGAGGAGCTCCACCGGGGCTAGGCCGAGCCGGTGCGGGCCGCGCCGGTGCGGGCCGCCCCCGCGCAGCGGCGCACGAAGTTGGCCAGGATGGCCAGGCCCATCTCCCCGGACTTCTCGGGGTGGAACTGCGTGCCCCACACCGGCCCCCGCTCGGCGGCGGCCACCACGGCGCCGCCGTAGTCGCACGTGGCCACCACGTCGGCGGAGTCCTCGGGGGCGTAGGAGTGCACGAAGTAGACCCAGGGCCGCTCGGGCAACCCGGCCAGCAGGCCGCCGTCGGCGCCGGGACGGGCGAGGAGCTGGTTCCACTGCATCTGGGGCCGCTTCACCCCCGGGGGCAGGGCCCGCACCACCCCGGGGAGCACGCCCAGGCCGGCGGTGTCGGGGGCCTCCTCCGAACCCTCGTAGAGGAGCTGGAACCCGATGCAGATGCCCAGGAACGGCACCCCGGCGCCGAGGGCGTGGTCCACGGCGGCCCCCAGGCCGCTGGCGCGCAGCGCCTGGGCGCAGCGGCCGAAGGCGCCCACCCCGGGCAGGACCATGCCGGCCGCACCGGCGGCGTCGTCGGGGTCGGTGACGAGCCGGGCGTCGGCTCCCAGGTGGACGAGCGCCTTGTGGGCCGAGGCCAGGTTGCCGATGCCGTAGTCGAGGACGGCGATGCCCCCCTCCACCTCAGGCTCCGCCGGCGTCGCCCAGGGTGCCCTTGGTGGAGGGCACGCCGCCGCCCTCGCGGCGCACCGCGTCGCGCAGGGCGCGCGCCACGCCCTTGAACGACGCCTCGAGCACGTGGTGGGTGTTCTTGCCCGTCACCATGCGCACGTGCAGGGTCAGCCCGGCCGCCGTGACCAGGGCCCGCCAGAACTCCTCGGCCAGCTGGGGGTCGAAGGGCGGGGAGCCCAGGGGCGCGCTGTCGGGGGCCAGGGCCACGTCGTAGGCGAGGAAGGGCCGGCCCGAGACGTCGAGGGCCACCTCCACGAGCGCCTCGTCGAGGGGCAGGGCGACCGAGGCGAAGCGGCGGATGCCGGCCTTGTCGCCGAGGGCCTGGCGCAGGGCCTCGCCCAGCACGATGCCCACGTCCTCCACGGTGTGGTGGGCGTCGACGTGGAGATCACCGCGGGCGTGGACGGTGAGCGCCAGGCCGCCGTGGCGCCCGAGCTGGCTGAGCATGTGGTCGAAGAACGGCAGGCCGGTGTCGGCCCCGACCTCGCCCGCCCCCCCGGCGGGGTCGAGCCCGAGGGCCACCTCGATGGTGGTCTCGGCCGTGCGCCGCGAGCGCTGCGCCTGGCGGGGCTGGGCCGTGCCGGTCATCCGACCAGGTTAGGCGACCCCTCCGCCGGCCCGGTCCGCCTCAGCCCGACAGGGCCCGGGTCAGCGCCGCCAGGAAGCGGTCGTTCTCCTGGGCGGTGCCCACCGTCACCCGCAGGCACTCGTCGAGGCCGCGCCACGTCGAGCAGTCGCGCACGAGCACCGACTGCTCGACCAGCTCCTGCCACACCTCGGCGGCCCGGCGCGCCAGCGGCCGGAAGAGGATGAAGTTGGCGTCCGAGGGCCACGTCTCGACGGGGAGCTCGCCGAGGGCGGCGGCCAGCCGGCCCCGCTCCTCGGTGATGAACGCCACCCGGGCCTCCATGGCCGGGGCGTGGCGCAGGGCGATGCGCCCGGCGAGCTGCTTCACGGCGTCGAGGTGATACGGCAGCGCCACGGCCGCACAGGCCTCCACCACCGCCGGCGCGGCCACCAGGTAGCCGAGGCGGAAGGCGGCCATCGACCAGGTCTTGGAGAACGTGCGCACCACCACCAGGCGCTCGCTCCCGGGCGCCTGCGCGGCGGCGAGCTCGAGCGCGCTCGACGGGGCGAACTGCCCGTAGGCCTCGTCCACCACCACCAGGCCGGGCGCCTGGGCCAGGACCGACGCCACCGCCTCGGGGGGCTCGGCGCGCCCGGTGGGGTTGTTGGGCGAGCACAGGAAGGTGATGACGGGCCGGTTGCGCTCGAGCACGTCGCGCACCACCGCCGGGTCGAGCCCGTACCGGGCGTCGCGCCAGCCGGCGACGACGGCGGTGGCGGTGAGGTTGGCGATGTGGCGGTGCAGCGTGTAGGTCGGCTCGAACAGGGCGGCCGTGCGCCCCGCCCCCCCGTAGGCGAGCAGCAGGCACTGCAGCACCTCGTTGGAGCCGTTGGCGCAGAAGATGCGCTCGGGTCCCACCCCGTGGAACTCCCCCAGGGCGCGCCGCAGCTCCAGGGCGTGGCGGTCGGGGTAGCGGTGGAAGGCGATGGTCCCCACCTCGTGGCGCAGCTCCTGCTCCCACTCGGGCGGGGGCGCCAGCGGCGACTCGTTGGTGTTGAGCCGCACCTCCACCTCGACCTGGGGAGAGTGGTAGCCCGACAGCGCCATGAGGTCGGGGCGCAGCGCCACGGCGCCGGCCGTCCCGGCACCGGGTGCGGCGTCGGCGCCCCCGGCCCCGTCCCCGGACTCCGCCACCGCGGCGCGGGCCAGCACCGAGGCGGCGTGGGCGGGCAGCCCCTCGGCCTCGGCGATGGCCACCACGTGCGGCGCCAGCCGGGCCAACCCCGGGGCGTCGACGGCCACGGCGTGGATGTGGGTGCGGAAGTCGTCGACCCGCAGCGCCGAGGCGAAGCGCGCCGTGCGGGCCGTGGGCAGGACGTGGTTGGGGCCGGCGACGTAGTCGCCCAGGCTGGCCGGGGCGTAGGGGCCGAGGAACACCGCCCCGGCCCGTCGCACCAGGGGCAGCAGGGACTCGGCCCCCTCCACCATGAGCTCGAGGTGCTCGGGCGCCACCACGTTGGCCAGCGCCACGGCGTGGTCGGGACCGTCCACCAGGGCGGCGTAGCCGCCCGAGCCCAGCGTGGCCTCGAGGTCGGCGCGCCGGGGCGAGGCGGCCACCAGCCGCTCGATCTCGGCCACCACGGCGTCGGCCACCGCCGGCGACCACGTGACCAGCCAGGCGAGGCCGTCGGGCCCGTGCTCGGCCTGCACCACCACGTCGAGGGCGGCCCACGCCGGGGGGACGGTCTCGTCCGCCACCACCACCACCTCCGAGGGGCCGGCGAAGGCGGCGGCCACGCCGGTGATCCCGGCGACCTGGCGCTTGGCCTCGGCCACGTAGCGGTTGCCCGGGCCGGCGATGACGTCCACCGCCGCGATCGACGGCGTGCCGTAGGCCATGGCCGCCACCGCCTGGGCCCCGCCCACGGCGTAGACCTCGTCGATGCCGGCGATGGCCGCGGCGGCCAGCGACTCGGCGGCCACGTGGCCGTCGGGCCCCGGCGGCACGCACAGCGCGACCTCCTCCACGCCCGCCACCCGGGCCGGGGCGGCGCACATGAGCACGGTCGAGGGATAGCGGGCCCGGCCGCCCGGGGCGTAGAGCCCGGCGCGCCCCACCGCCCGCACCAGGTGGTGCACCACCACGCCGTCGTCGACGACGTCGCCGCTCGGGTCGGGCTCGTGGCGGTGGTAGGCGAGGATGCGCTCGTAGGCCAGCTCGAGGGCCCGGCGCAGCCCGGCCGGCACCGCCGCCGGGGCGGCGGCGATCTCGGCGGCGGGGACCCGCAGGCCGTCCACCTCGACGCCGTCGAAACGCGCCGTGAGGGCGCGCAGGGCGTCGTCCCCGCCCCGGCGCACCTCGTCGAGGATGGCCCGCACCTCCTCGGTGGGGAAGGTCGACGCCGGCGGCCGCGGGACCCGGTCGGGCAGCTCGGCGGCCGGGACGCCACGCAGATCGAGGCGCGTGAGGGGCACGGTGCCCCGATGGTACCCGGGCCCCTGGACCCCTCCGCCCTGCTCGGGCGGGCGCGCGCCGCCCCGGGTGACCTCCCCGGCGGCCGGGGGCGGGGTCGCAGGGCGGCGCCCCCTGCGCCATCATCTCGCCATGGCCGCCCCCGTCGCCGAGCTGTCCTCGCTCGCCACCGCGCTCGACGAGCTGCGCGCCCGCGTGGGCGCCATCGCCGAGCGAGCCGCCGCCGAGCACGACGACGACACCGCCACCGAGCTCTTCGCCGTGGAGCGGTCCCTGCAGGGCGCGGCGCGGCGGTTGCACCGCCTCACCTCCCCGCCGCGCCAGCGCCGCTGAGCGATCCGGTGCCGCCCCGACGCGGCGACGGCGCCCCGGAGGGCGCCGTCGCGGGAGCGGGCCAAGCGGCGGATCTCGGCCGCGCTCGTTCGGAACCAGGTGGCGGGAACCTGTTCCGCACCCAGTAGAACACCACGGACCCGGCCCGCCTTCCAGGCGGGCGGGAAAATTTCAGCCCAACTCGGCGCGCAGCGGGACCCGGGCCGAGGGGCAGATGTCGGCCAGCATGCACTCCCCGCAGCGGGGCGTGCGCGCCTTGCACACCCTGCGCCCGTGCAGGATGAGCCGCAGGCTCAGCGCGCCCCGGTCGGCCGGGGGGACGAGGGCGTCGAGGTCGCGCTCCACCTTGACGGGATCGTCCTCGTCGGTGAGCCCCAGGCGCCGCGACAGCCGCCCGACGTGGGTGTCGACGGGGAGGCCGGGCAGGTCCATGGCCACGCTGCGCACCACGTTGGCGGTCTTGCGCCCCACCCCGGGCAGGCTGGTCAGGTCCTCCATCGAGCTCGGCACCTCGCCCCCGAAGCGCTCGCTCACGGCGCGGGCCATGCCGATGAGGCTCTTGGCCTTGGAGCGGAAGAAGCCCGTGGAGCGGATGCGCTCCTCGAGGTCGGCGGGGTCGGCGCCGGCCAGGGCCTCGGGCGTCGGATAGGCGCGAAAGACGTCGGGCGTGACCATGTTGACGCGCTCGTCGGTGCACTGGGCGGAGAGGATCGTGGCCACGAGCAGCTGGAAGGAGCCGTCGTGGTGCAAGGCGCACAGCTCGGCGGCCGTGCCCGGGTACTCCTCGGCCAGCCGGGCCACCACCTCTCGTGCCCGGCCGCGCCGGGAGCGGGGTCGCGCCACGCCGTCGGAGGCTAACCGAGCGGCCCGGGCCCGCCCGGATAGCCTGCGACGGTGCTCCCGGTCGAGGTCAAGCGGCGCATGGGCGAGTCCGACATCGCCGAGGTGTCCCAGCTGCTGCAGCTGGCCCTCAGCGCCGACGGCCACTACCCGCTGGGCGAGCACAAGTGGCTGGACCTCGTCCACGGCGGGCGCCAGGGGTTCGCCGGCTTCGTGGCCCGAGACGGCGCCCCGGCCGGCCGCGGGCCCGCCGCGGGCGCCCTGGTGGGCTACGCCCAGCTGAGCCAGGGCCACGGGACGTGGGGGATCGAGGTCGTGGTGCGGCCCGATCACCGCGGCGCCGAGGCCGGGGTGGGCACGAGCCTGCTCAGCGCGGCCCTCGACGAGGTGCGGGGCCAGGGCGGCGGGCACGTGCACCTGTGGGTTCCCAAGCCCACCCCCGACAGCGACGCCATGGCCGAATCCTGCGGACTCGTGCGCGGGCGTGACCTCTACCAGATGCGCCGCCCCCTGCCCGTCGAGGGCCGGGCGGCCACCGTCGCCACGCGCCCGTTCGTCCCCGGTGCCGACGAGGAGGCCTGGCTGGCGGTGAACAACCGGGCCTTCGCCTCGCACCCCGAGCAGGGCGGGTGGACCCTCGAGACCCTGCGCGAGCGGGAGGCCGAGGCGTGGTTCGACCCCGGCGGGTTCCTCCTCCACGAGCGCCACGGCCGCCTGGCCGCCTCGTGCTGGACCAAGGTCCACGCCAGCACCGAGCCCCCCCTCGGGGAGATCTATGTCATCTCCGTCGACCCCGACTTCCAGGGCCTCGGGCTCGGCCGGGAGCTCGTGCTGGCGGGCCTCGAGCACCTGGCGGCGGCGGGCCTCAAGGTGGGCATGCTCTACGTCGACGCCGACAACGCCGCCGCCGTCGGCCTGTACCGCTCGCTCGGCTTCGAGGTCGACCACACCGACCGGGCCTACACCGGCGACGTCCGGCCCCGGCGGTGAGGTCCTCCGGGGAGGCCCCGGGCCGGCCCGGCCCCGCTGGTGCCTGCGGGGCTCAGCGCAGCCCTGCGCCCGTCCCCACGCCGGCGCCCACGCCGTAGAGCGCGGCGGCCACCGCCGCTGACATGGCGAGCTGGCGCACCCCCGAGCGCACCCAGGGGCGGCGGGCGAAGACGCCGCGCGCCGCCCCCAGGGCGAAGGCGGCCAGGGCGCCCAGCCCCACCGAGGCCACCGTGGCCGCCGTGCCCCGGGCGAAGAACCACGGCAGCAGGGGCACGAGCGCGCCCACGGCGAAGGACACGAACGACGACAGCGAGGCCTGGGCGGGGCTGCCCAGGGCGGCGGGGTCGATGCCGAGCTCCTCCCGGGCGTGGGTCTCGAGGGCGAGCTCGGGCGTGCGCATCATCTCGCTCGCCAGCCGGCGCGCCACGGTGGGGTCCACGCCGCGGCGCTCGTAGATGTGGATGAGCTCGCGCCGCTCCCCCTCGGGGCGGTGGTCGATCTCGTGGCGCTCGAGGTCGAGCTCGCGCTGGAGCAGCTCCCGCTGGAACTGCATCGAGGTGTACTCCCCCGCCCCCATGGAGAACGCCCCGGCCACGAGGCCCAGCACGCCCACCAGCCGCACCACGCCGGGGCCCGGGTTGGCCCCGGCCGAGCCGAGCACGAGGGCCACGTTGGTGAGCAGGCCGTCCTGCATGCCGAACACCGCCGCCCGGGCGCCGCCGCCCTGCACGTTGCGGTGATGGTGGTCGACTCCCGGCAGCTCGGCGGTGCGCCGCGACGGATGGTTCGAGGACGACGGCCGGCGCCCGAAGAGGCCCGAGGGCGCCCGGGCACCGAGCTCACGAGCAGGGCCCACGGCCCGAGCCTACCGGCCGGCCGCCCGGCGGCGTCGCCGTGGCGGCACCGGCGCGACCTGCAAGAATGGGCGTATGGCCGAGCCCCGACGCTGGTTCGACCCGTCCCAGCCCCAGACCCTGCAGGGCGCCGTCATGCTCTGCTACGCCACCGCCGTGCTGGGGGTGCTGTCGCTGCTCTTCGGCAGCGCCTTCGCCCTGTCCTCGCTGGCCCTGGGGGTGGCCGGCTTCGGCGTGGCCAACGAGCGGCGCTGGGGCTACGTGCTCGGCATCGTGCTGAGCGGCCTCATGGTCCTGTTGTACCTGTACCTGCTGGCCACGGGCATCTTCGGCATCGTGATCAACCTGCTGTTCATCGGGGTGCTGCTGGCGCTGTTCCTCCATCCCCAGAGCCGCCACTACCAGCGCATCTGGTTCAAGTGAGCGCCCGGCGCCGGCCGCCGCCGGCGGGGGCCTCGGTGACGCTGGCCTAATGTCGCGGCCATGACCACCACCGTTGGCAGTATCGACGCGCTCGAGGCGCTGTCGGGACAGCACCTGGGCTTCTCCGACTGGCACGTCGTCGACCAGGCCCAGGTGGACCTGTTCGCCGACGCCACCGGCGACCACCAGTGGATCCACGTCGACCCCGAGCGCGCCGCCGCCGGGCCCTTCGGGGGCACCATCGCCCACGGTTACCTCACCCTGTCGATCATCCCCGGCATCCTCCACGAGGTGGTGCGGGTCGAGGGCTTCAAGTTCGGGGTCAACTACGGGTGCAACAAGGTGCGCTTCCCCTCCCCGCTCCCGGTGGGGTCCAAGGTGCGCCTGGGGGCGGCCGTGGGCCCGGTGGAGCGCATCGGCGACGACGGGGCCCAGGTCGTGCTGGACGTCACCATCGAGACCGAGGGATCGACCAAGCCCGCCTGCGTGGCGCAGGTCGTCTACCGCTACACCTTCTGAGGCTCCCGGTCGATCCCCGCGCCCGCTGATCCCCGAGACCGCGTCCGGGGCAGCGCGCAACGCGAGCTCACAGGGGCAGGTCGCCGGTGGCGGCCCTGGTGGTGCCGTCGTGGCGGTAGGCGCCCACGACGGCCTCGGCCACCCGCCACTTGTGGATCTCGTCGGCACCGTCGGCGAAGCGGCTCCACCGGGCCTGCAGGAGCATGTCGGCGAGGGGCGAGTCCTTGGAGTAGCCGAGGGCCCCGTGCACCTGCACGGCGCGGTCGATCACGCGCCACAGCGTGCCGGCCACGTGGTGCTTGGCCATGGACACCTCGGTGGCGAAGGGCAGGCCGTGCTCGAGGCGGAAGGCGGCGTGCAGCACCATGAGCTTGGCCTGGTACAGCTCGATGGCCGACTCGCTCACGAGCCACTGGATGCCCTGCTTCTCCGCCAGGTAGGAGCCGTGCGAGTACCGGGTGGTGGCCCGGGCCACCATGAGGTCGAGGGCGGTCTCGATCTGGCCCAGCCAGCGCATGCAGTGGGCCAGCCGGGCCGGGCCCAGGCGGGCCTGGCCCAGGCGGTGGCCCTGGCCCCGCTCGCCCAGGCGGTTGGCGTCGGGCACCCGCAGGTCGGTGATGCGGATCTCGCAGTGGTTGTGGCCCCCTGCCATGGTCTCGACGTCGCGCACGATCTCCCACCCCGCTGCGGGCACGTCCACGATGAACGCCGTGGTGGCGGCCTGGGGCACCTCGGGGTGCTCCTCGGTGCGGGCCAGCACGATGGCGAAGCGGGCGCCCCGGGCCCCGCTGATGAACCACTTGTGCCCGTTGATCACCCACTCGTCGCCGTCGGGGACGGCCCGGGTCTGCATGAGGGTGGGGTCGGACCCGGCCACCTCGGGCTCGGTCATGGCGAAGCACGACCGCATCGTCCCCTCGCACATGGGGCGGAGGTAGCGCTCGTGCTGCTGCGGGGTGCCGAAGTGCAAGAGGGTGTGCATGTTGCCCTCGTCGGGGGCGTAGCAGTTGATGACGTAGGGACCGAAGCGCGCCCCGGCGGCCTCGGCCGACACCGCCGCCAGGGCGGTGGGGCCGAGCCCGGCCCCGCCCCACTCGGCCGGCATGTGCGGCATCCACAGCCCGAGCTGGCGTGCCCGGCCCCGCAGGCGCTCGAGCTCGGCCCGCCACTGCGCACGGCCGGCGCCCTCGTCCAGCAGGCGCTGCTCGGTGGGGGCGACGTCGTCGCGCACGAGGGCGCGGGTGGTCGCCCGGATCTCCTCGACGTCGGGCGGGAAGGTGAAGTCGATGGCCATGGCCGGCAGTCTCGCACCGCCGTCGCGGCCGGGCGCCCCCGTGCTCAGGAGCCGGTCTCGGTGCCCCGCTCGCGCCCGGCCTGGGCCCGGGCCTCGACGGCGCGCACCGCGGCGGCCACCGTGGCCGGGGCGTCGCGCGGCACGAAATGCCCCGTCCGGGCCACCGACACGAGCTCGGCCCCGGGCACGGCGGCGGCGATCGAGGCCGCCACCACGGGCGGCACCACCAGGTCCCAGGCCCCCGAGAGCACGGCCGTGGGCGCCCGGATCGAACCCAGGGCCGCCTCGATGCCGGCGATCTCGTCGAGGAGCGTGCGCTGCTCGGCCACGAAGCTGTGCCAGACCTTGCGGCCCTTCTCGGCCGACACGCCCTCGTAGGTGTCGTCGGGGAGGCTGGCCCGCAGCCAGTCGAGCCCCGGATA